>Ga0123519_10000058_pt1 | contig 170387 bp, 148 predicted proteins | sample YelNatPaOPRAMG02_FD_87396 | JGI IMG/M metagenome (GOLD analysis project Ga0123519, IMG submission 87396) | Hot spring microbial communities from Yellowstone National Park - Yellowstone National Park OP-RAMG-02 (version 2) | ecosystem: Environmental > Aquatic > Thermal springs > Hot (42-90C) ... | reverse complement strand
GACTATCGAACGGTCTACCCGTGAATAAGAATAGACTATCCACCGCCGGGTTGCTCTCGGCCGTCACCCGGCCAAAGGCGTCGTAGATGAGGTGATTGACCACGGTGGTCATGTCGCTGCCCGGATTGTACTTGGCAATGTCCCGGACCGTGTTCAGGTGGTCCGTCAGCGTCCACTGTACAAGGTCGGGTGTGCCGCCGTCAACGGCCTCCTCGGCCAGGATCTGATCCACCGCCGGGCCCCAGAGGTAACGCTCGCGCAGCTGGCCTACCTGCATGTCGCCCGAGTTGGTACGCCAGAAATCCATGACGATCTGGTTGCCATCATAGATGAAGATCCGCCGCTGCTCGGCGTGGCCGTCACCGTCGTCGTCGAGCCGCTTGTAAACCCAGCGGTTGGCATAGTCGTAGGCGTACTCAATCACATGATCGACCGCCGCAGCGTAGCTGGATCGGTGCTCCACCTTGGTGAGCCGGTTGCGGTGGTCCCAGGTGTACTGGGTGATGTCGGTGTGGCGTCATCCTGAATCCGTCCCAAGATACAGCGAAGTGATTTGCGTTCTCAACCGGGCTGATCGCCCATTTCGGAGGTCTTTGCCTCAGATGGCACATCATGTCGGCGGACGAACTCCTCCCATTTTGGCATATTGTCGGGCGGGCTCCAGACGTTCAGAATGAACCGGTTTCCGGGCACCCAATTCGGCCCCTCGATGATACTATCGGGAAAAGTTCGTAAGGCAGCACGAAGAATTTGCGCACCCCGGTTGCCGACCCTAACATGTATGAATTCGAACCTCTTATGTTTCAACGTTCCCAATCGCACCAAGCGGTCGCGACAGGCTTCATACGTACGCAGAAAGCCTTCTGGACATCGCCACCGGTCCGCCAATTCATAACTGTATCCGTACTGCAAAATGAAAAACCATCGCTCAAGAGGCGATACGGGCGTCGTTATTTCCTTTTCTGTCTTGATGAATAGTTCGTAATGATAATGCCTCGCTAAGCGCAGGCATATGATCCTTTCCACTGCCGGGGCCAGCATCACAGCACAAATAATACTTCCCAGAAACACAATCGCCGTTCCCAGTTCGTCGCGATTTAGCCGATCGGCGTCACGGTGATATACAGGCATGCGTTTTACAAGCGCTCGGGCGACTCGAAACACGGCCTGAATTCCCCATGCGACCCAAGATGTCAACCATGCGACTACAACGCATAAAACGATAACAATCAACGGCTCAAACAAAATGCGTTGTGGTGAAAACACGATTCGTAGAACGAACCAGTTCTTCCAAATGTAAAATAACATCGGGATTGCATATATAACTCCCGCGAGAGCACCTGTTATTGTGATAACCGCCACTCGGTGCCGAGGTGCAATTGCTTGGTCTTCTATCAATAGGACCAGCAAAGCAAGCGCGGTGGCCATCAACTGAATGGTGGTACTTGCTCCGGTCCAACCTACAAACCACCAAGTTGTGCCCAAAGCGCAAGCGGTCGCAAGGCACCATTCAGCTCGGTTTGTTCTCCGAAGTAAATTTAGTTTAGAGAAAAGAGATTCTCCACTAGTCACTTTCATATCGCCTTTCACCTAGCCACCGAGGGATTCAGCAGAAGCGATTGGCTTTTGGAAGTTAAAGCAGTACTGCTCACACGCAGCAGCACCAGCTTTCATCGCTTCCTCACATAGCTTTTTCGCAACTGGATCTTTGATCAAGCCGCAAAGGTGCTTCGCCCTCTCCGCCTTTCCGCACGCGAGAACACATTCTCGAAAATCAACCGCAGGGAGGACGCCCTCCTCCGTGGAAAAGCGAAATGCGTCGGTGACGGTAAGCTCCCCGGCACACACTGGCCTCAGCCAAGGAAGCCAAGGTCGTGACGGGATTTGCCAATAAACCCCTGTAAGACCGCCCAATGGAATACTATTCAATGGCGGGCAGTCGCAAAGATTGGAGCTGCCCCAGCCTGCTCGCGGTTCACGGTTGACGTCGTGACAGGAGTACTTGGAATACAGTTTCCCAGTTATGGGACTAGTCCACTCCTGTTGGAGCTGACACTTATACTTTATCCAGCAGGCTAAGCCCAGCGCATCAGTCTGTGCAACAACTTCATTCCCCACATAGCGATACAAGTTCCCGTCGTCGCCGTTAAACCCGATCGGGTCCTCGCTCAGCCAGCGGCCGACAGAAGCATCGTACCAGCGGTTGAGGTTTTTTGGAGTTGATTGCTGGCCAAACGCCCCTGGTGCGAGGTTCTCGCGGTGCTTGGTCTGGGCATCGAACGGCCGGGGGGTGAAGAGGAACAAAGAATCCGCCGCCGGGCTCGTCTCCGACGTCACCCTGCCGAAGGCGTCATAGACCAGGTGGTTCACCACGGTGGTCGTGTCCGTCTGCGAGTCGTACTTGGCAATGTCCCGCACCGTGTTCAGGTGGTCCGTCAGGGTCCGCTGTACCAGGTCGGCCGTGCCGCCGTCAAACCGGCTCCGACTCAATCAATCACTGGCATCCTCGTTCCCTTCGTACACGGGAACATATTCCCAAATGAGCTCATCCTTACGAAACAGTTGAATCCGTACGATCCGGCCCTTGTCTAGGAGAAATGTGTATCCATCATAGTGAAGAAACCTGTCGTGCTCAATGATATGGGTTATTTCTCCACGGGAATTCATTCGCACGTTAAGAATCCGCGGTTGATCGAAAAACGCCACAAAGGCTAAGGATCCATTTCGGTCATAAAGCCTGCGTTCCTTGGGTAGGTAATTCTCCCACAGTGTCTCCTCAAAAAGTTTTCCATCCGGATAGTAATAACGCTTGACACCTGCTCCTGACGGAGGCGCGATTTCACGCAAACCCTTCACAAGCGGATCCTCTTCTTCTTCACTTTGGCATCCCGCAAAGATCACACAGATAACCGCCGTAAACACAAACATCCCCGTGCGAAGTGCACTCCACCCCATCTTGCCCATTGCTGTTCTACGGCCTGCTGCATTGGTCACACAATTCATTGATCACCTCCCGTTCAATCTTTGCCGCAGCCCTGCACATCCTCTGTTGCGGTCCCGGTGGCAAAAGCCGGCATACCTGCTCAAGCGCTCTCAAAGCGTCGGCGGCCTGGCGCTTGCACTCAGACCGGCTGCAATCCCGAAACGGATTGCTCCATTCGTCAAACAGCTTTGAGGTCCGAAATGTCTGCGCACAATTGCATTCGCCAACAAGATCGAATCTGTTTCGGTAGTCCGAGATGTTGTGGTGGAACCTCAGCCGCGGGTCATGGCAATCCACGAACCCGCCCACGAAAGTCCTCGTGCCGGCCGGATCACCGTGTTGGCGACCTTTTGTCGTATCTATCGTACAACGGTAATGACAGCGAACGGTGTTCCAATCCAAACGCTGCTGCGATACATAAAAGCAAACGTAGTACAGTAGGCAAGCCCGTCCACCTGGATCGAGCGATGTGATGGGCGAGTTCACCACATACCGATACAAATTCCCATCGCCGCCGTCAAAACCGATCGGATCCTCGCTCAGCCAGCGGCTGAGACCCTTTATCCATCTTGCGTGTAAAACCGCTCGAAAATGCTTTCTGTTGGGCTCTGGGCGCACTACTCTCACTTATGGTGCGCTTCTGCCTAAACGAGAGCACACGGTTCCGAAACTAACCTTGCCACCCCATTGTTCACTCCGAGTCCTGCGATAAATCGGCCGACGAAAAGTCGTGAGTCCTATTCCACAGAATACATCAGCCATTCTCGGTTCTCGCGAATCCATAATGCCTCAACCGGAACACGCATAACAATTGAACAATCACAACATGTTGTAGCCAATCGGCCAGGACAATTGCAAATAACCTCTGCAGCTATGATCTCTTTCTTGCCTTGCGGTTTCCAATCCGAAGAAGCCTGAAACTTCACGGGAATCACCAGGCGTTGTCCTGGCGTGAGATCGATCCAGACGACGGCTGGGCCAAAAAGAATTCTGACATAGAACTCAGCATCACTATCCAAAACATAGCCGAGCAACCGGCAAAAACCGCCGTACCTTTCATCTTGTACCACTCTCCCCCCTTCGGCTAGGCCATGCAATGTGATTATTACGCTGAGTTCAGAGATCCACACTCGGCAAGTCGATTGAGACCGGTTCTCCAGAACGATCGCACCAGAGACATTCCAGACTTGACACGCTTCATCATATTCACCTCTCAAGGATACCAAATGCCCTTTTAACCTCTGCAAAAATTCTCTATTCCGCAATCGCTCCTCCGCCCTCTTGTACCTCCATTGGTGAAACGTTTTTTCATTAACCTTACTTCCCTTAACTGAAACCTTCTCAGGATCGAGCGATTTTATTGTGTCCAGATATAATAAGCCCTGGTCGGTGACATTCGTACCGTCAAGTATCATCGCCTGGAGCGTGTGGTGATCGACTAGATACGAAATCCCCCTATCGGTCACTCCAGTACCTGCCAAATTGAGAACTCGGAGGCGTTTAAGGCGACATAATTCCTTCAGGGATCTGTCAGTGATCTTGGTACCGGAGAGATCAAGGACCTCGAGGTATTCCAACTGTGAAATCGTGGCCGCTACTTCGTCAGTCACCTGCGTATCTGGTAGCCCCAACTCCCGGAGATTTCGTGCATGGCTAATTAGAGCCTCAATACCCAAATCGCTAATCTTGTCTCCCCCGATAACCAAAGATTCAATGTTCTGTACATTTGCCAATTCCTGAAGCCATTCATCAGACATCCCCGTGGCATACAAACAGATCCCCTTAAGCTCTGGTAGCCTTCCCAGACTTCTGAGGGCTCCCCTGGTGAGTTGGGTCCCTGTTATATCGACGTCCTTGAGAAACCGCCAATGCTCAAATGAAACCTCCACAGTGTCATCGAAACTGCAATCCTGGATCTTCAGATATTCGAGTAGTCGCAGGCACTTCAAGTAGTTCCATACGATACACGTGATTTTAGTATTCGCAATAAAAACAGTATTTGCCCGCGGAAATAAGTGATATCTCGATAGTTGTTCGTACTCCGTTTCCTGAGTGACGACAATCCCCTCCTGCCGCTGAAGGGTGTACACGGCAAAGGTTTCCCGATGCCAGGCACTCCACTCCCCGTGCATCCAGAGGCAAAACGCCAAAAGCAAGTTCTTAAACCCCACCATTACTAGGTGCCTCCTGACGCAAGGTGACCTGATACAATAGGGACTTCTGGCGTTCCTTCCCTACATGCGACATTGTTCAGGAAGCTCTTTCAAAGATCCGTCTCGGCTAAGCAATTCATAGTGACGATCAGTCCGCAAAACATTCTCGCGTCGGGAGGAACCATGTAGCGCCTCCCGCTTGGTCCGATACCTTCCGTCATTTGACGGCGCATATCCTGATCACATTCTACGTGGATTGTTACCGAATCACACCGTTGATTGGCGGCACCGCATTTGTAACGCTCAGGCCGCCCATCATCGCAAAACTTCCGGCGATTATCACAAAGCTTGCGTTGGAACTCCTTCGCTTTGTTGATCGCATTCCGTAAACCGGCAAAGGCGTACTGCTCGCCCAGGACGCGGCGCCACTCTGGGAAACCGGGTATTTGGTAACGATCTGGAATGGCACCATGTTGATAGCGTGCAGAAAAGCAAGACACAATTCCAACGTAGTTTCCGCATCCGGTCACTATGGCCTCATTTGCAACCGCGTGTTGGTTAAGGAACTCCTCAGCTTGCGGCCCGAAATGACCAGCGTATATCCAAATGTGACAGGCACCAGTAATTTGGGGTTGTCGGGCTTGGTGGCCGGCATAGTCTATTGAGGAATTTGGCCGATTCCCCGCATAGCGATACAAATTTCCATCTCCACCGCCAAACCCCCCCGGGTCCTCGCTCAGCCAGCGGCCCACAGAAGCATCGTACCAGCGGTTGAGGTTTTTTGGAGTTAATTGCTGGCCGAAGATTTTTTTGCGGTAAATTTTCTACCTTCTTGGTCTGGGCATCGAACGCCCGGGCGGGAAGATTCCCTCGCCGCTCTCTTTCACCGACCAACGGCCGGGCGGTGAAGAGGAACAGAGACTCCACCGCCGGATCGCTCTCCGACGTCACCCTGCCAAAGGCGTCGTAGACCACGCGGCCCCTGGGGCCATAGAGCGGATGAGCGGAGCTGTCACAGAAAAACTGGCTGACCACGGTGGTGGCACGCGTCTGCGGGTCGAACTGGGCAATATCCCGCACGGTGTTCAGATGGTCCATCAAGGTCCATTGGACCAAATCGGCCGTGCTGTGGTCAAGTCCGCGGGCAAAGCCGACCGACGGATTTTGACTCCACCAGAGCAAAGCCGTTCCCTCCTCTGCGAACACCGATCTGAAAAACGACACGAAACCCCAAAACGCCAGCTCTCCGCAATGGTGGCAAGAAACGGCGGGAGAAAAGCAATCAGCGCCTGGGCGGAGGAAACCTAGGAAATTTCCGCGCTAACGCGTCAAGATATTCCCGCGTGAGCGGCTGCTCGTCGGGCCTTTGCTCCCTTCGGCGTTCCACCCCGGGTGGGTCGAAGATGATCGACCGTTCGATATTCAGAATTCCATCCTTTTCCCCATCGCGAGCTACGGCGAAGCAGCGTGTCCCAAATTTTGAGCTAAAGAACATTAAGTGTTCATCGATTAGACCATCACCGTCGAAGTCCCGATAGATTCCAACAAGTCGACTCTCGGGACCGCCATACTCCAGCCAAATATCGTGTGCAAACGGGCTTGATACCGTGCCCGCCTCGTAATAGTGCTTGTATAGTATACACACCGGCCTACGGTAAAATAGGAAGTACAACGCAGTAATCCCGAGAATTCCGGTCACTATTGCGAGCAACAGGTATCGCAGCAACCGCGCCTGCTTCATGGGTAAGCCCTTTATCTCGAGTGTCCTCGCACCAGTTCATCACTGACGCAGCACGCTTTCTACTCGCTTAAACTGTTGGCAAGCCTTCTCGACCTCGTTACAAATGCTTCGCACCTGGCCAAAAAACTCTACCAGCGCCTTGTGTAGCGGACTACCTATGGGGCTGGCGTACCACGTATTGCCGCACGCCCGCTGCACATTGCCACTCTCCTGTGCCTGTCTGGTGCACGCGCTAAATTCCTCACACATCCCGGAACAGCGGTAGGCAATAAGTTCCTCCGCCATTCCGGCGGCACATCGGCGCTCCTGGCTTGTCAATCGATGACGCCGCAGAACGCTGTCGAGGACTTTCTTCCAATCAATAAACCCTTTGCTGCACAATATAAGACTGTGGTACAACTCATGGATCATAACTTTGACACTCTCCCCTGCCATAAACAAGGAATCCGGATCTTGATTCACTTGTATCTCGTTCCAAAGGAGACCCGGCACGAACCGCGCATGCACCTCTGGAGCCAGCTTCCGGCACGTTACCCGCGAAACACAACCTCTGGCCTTAGAACACGCGAATAACATTGCAACTTTTGAATCACCAAGTACCTCCTTGAGCCTTTGTTCGCAACACTTCTGATCGTTGTAATACTTCACCATCTTCCTGGCGCCTTCGGGGCCTAGAGATCCGCATCCATCGAGGCCGAGCGGGTCACTGCCTCCCAATGCAGCGTTCCCCACATACCGATACAAATTCCCATCGCCGGCGGCGAAGCCTACCGGGTCCTCGCTCAGCCAGCGGCCGACAGAAGCATCGTACCAGCGGTTGAGGTTGTTTTGGAGCTCGGTGTCGGCATCGAACGGTCGCGCGGTGAAGAGGAACAGCGAATCCACCGCCGGATTGCTCTCCGACGTCACCCTGCCGAAGGCGTCATAGACCAGGTGGTTGACCACGGTGGTGGCCCCCGTCTGCGGGTCGTACTTGGCAATGTCGCGGACGGTGTTCAGGTGGTCCGTCAAGGTCCACTGCACCGTCTCATCGGCCCCGCCGTTGACCGCCTCTTCAGCCAATATTTGATCCACCGCCGGACCCCAGAGGTAACGCCAACGGAGGTCCGTCGCCTGGATATTTCCCGAACCCGTTCGCTGGAAGTCCATCACAATCTGGTTGCCGTCGTACACAAACGCCCGCTTCTGCTCGTAGCTCCCGTCTCCATCGCCGTCCATCCGCCGCCGCACCAGGCGATTTTCATAGTCATACGAATAGCGAATCACCCAATCCACCGCCGCCCCATAACTCGCTTGATGCTGCACCTTGTACAAGCGATTCCGATGGTCCCAATTGTACTTGGTGATATCGCTGTCGCCCTGGTCTAACTGGCCATTCTGGTTATTATCGATGAACCGGTGCGTGCGGTTCCCCTCGGCATCGTACAGATACCGGTAGGTGCCGTCGGACACGAGCCGGTTGTTGGTGCCGGTGGTGTAGGTGCTGCCATTGGCACGGACGCGGTTGCCGTTGGCATCATACTCGTAGCTTTCGTCTGTTTGATAGTCGTAGTCGGCGGCGGTGAGTTGGCCGGTGGCGTCGCTGGTGTAGTCGGCCGTGCCGTCCACCGAGTTGACGTACCGCGTCATCCGCCCGGCGGCATCGAAGGACCAGCCGTAGTCGACGAACGTGGTCTGCCCGCGGTAGTGGACGAGGTCCACCAGCCGGCCCGTCTGGTCGTAGCCGTAGTCGCTTTGGGCCACATGCTGGGTGCCGGCCAGGTCGGCGTAGCGGGTGAGGCCGGCGAGCCGGCCGGCGGCGTCGTAGGAGAAATCCACCCGTTTTTCGGCCACGTCCCTGCCGCCGGGCTGTTCGCCTTGGGTCAGGCGGATGAGCCGGCCCAGGGCGTCGTAGGTATAGTTGTTTACGAAGTCGTCGGTGCCGTTGATGCGGGCAGCCAGCCGGGTGCGGCGTCCCGCGGCGTCGTACTCCTGGGTGAAGGTGATGCTGGGCGTCAGGGCGGCCAGGGAGTGGGTGATCTGGATCACCCGGCCCAGGTTGTCGTAGACGAAGGCGTACTCGGCATCCGGATCGCTGGCCGAGAGCATCTGCCCGGCGGCGTCGTAGGTGAAGGAAAGGGTCCGCTGGCGGTTGGTGTCGGCGTCGGCGTCCTGGAGGCTATTGTACCAGATTTCGGCGGTGTTGCGGCCGAGGTTGTCGTACTGGAACTGCCGCACGCGGCCCAGGCGGTCCACTTGACGGAGGAGATATCCCGCTGCGTTATACACAAAATAGCGGGTGTAGCCCAGTTCGTTGGTTTCTTCCACGGCCCGGCCCAGGGAGTCGTAGGTCCAGGTGGTGGTGTTGCCGACGGGGTCGGTCAAAGAGAGGCGATGCCCGGCGGCATCGTAGGTGTAGCTGGTTTCGGCCCCGTTGGGATCGGTCTGAAGGATCAGCCGCCCCAGGGCATCGTAGGTGAAAGTGGTCGTATGTCCCAGGCGGTCGGACTGGGAGAGGAGTCGCCCGGCGGCGTCGTAGGTGAAGGTGGTCCAGGGGGCCAGTTCGTCCCCTTCGCCATCCGGGTCGGGCGAGGTGATCTTGATCTGACGACCCAGCCCATCGTATTCATAGGTCGTGATTCGGCCCAGGGGGTCGGTGACTTGGGTGAGTTGTCCCGCGGCATCGTAGGTGTACTCGGTCACAGGGGCTTCGAGGGGGCCTTCCCCATCGGGGTCGGGCTGGATCACCCTGATTTGGCGGCCACGCTCGTCGTATGCGTATTCCGTGACATTGCCCAGAGGATCCGTGACCTTGATCAATTGTCCGAGCTTGTCGTATTCGTAGAGGGTCTGGGGAGAAGTCTGTGAGCCAGGGCCATCCGGATCGGGAAGAATGACTTTGCTGCGGCGCCCGAGGGCGTCGTATTCATAAGTTGTCACTCGGCCGAGCGGGTCGATCACCTGCACGAGTTGCCCGCCGGCGTTGTAGACGTATTGGGTGATGGGAGCAGGGAGAGGCCCTTCCCCGTCCGGGTCGGGCTGAATAATTCTGGTCTGGCGGCCCATCACGTCGTACTCGTAGGTGGTAAGCTGACCAAGGGCGTCGATGGTCCCTGTGATACGCCCGGCGGCGTCGTAGAGGGTCTGGGAAAGGGGTGAGGCGAGGCGGAGGATGACGGCGTCGGCCACCACGTGTTTGCCCGCAGTGGCCGAGTGATTGGCCAACTGGACGATGAGCGTCGGATCAGAAAGGGTGAAGGTGCCCAGTTTGCGGAAGGTCCGCCCGGCGAAGGTCCGAGATTCCCCGGCCTGTCCGGGTTCCTCGGACTGATCGATTGACAGGCTCGCGAGGGGTTGGCCGGAGGTATCACCGGCATAGACGGCGAAGGGGGCATCGGCGGCATTGGCGGGGTCAGCCTCCCAGGTCACGTAGACTTCATAGGACAGGCCCACAAGGAGATGGGAGAATGTCCAGGTGGCTGTCGCGGTGGGGTCGCCGGTGACGGTGGGATGGATGCGGGAGAGATCACCGTATCCAGTCTCCCAGTCGGCCCAGGCCGGACCCGTTTCCGCATAGTCGGGGTCGCCGTTGTCGGTGAGAATTCCGTGATAAACCGCAATCTGACGATCAGCGTTATCATAGGCATATTCGGTGATCGCCCCAACGGGGTCGATGACGTGGCTGAGCCGCCCGGCGGAGTCGTAAAACTGCTGGGTGAGAGGGCTGGCCAGGGGGCCCTCCCCATCGGGATCGGGCTGGATGGTGCGGATGAGACGGCCCCGGGCATCGTATTCATAGCGTGTCACGTTGCCCAGGGGATCGGTTTCAGACACCAGATTGCCGACCACATCGTAGCCGTACTGGTAGACCGGGCTGTCCAGCGGCCCTTGCTCGCCGTCGGGGTCGGGCAGGACCTTGCGGATAAGTTGCCCCAAGGCGTTGTACTGGTATTCCGTCCGCCGTCCCAATTCGTCCACCTCGGCGAGAAGTTTTCCCGTATCGGGATCATATTCGTAGCTCACACTCGCCTCAAGGTCGGTACCCACGGCGTAGGTTACCTGGATCACCTGGCCGCGCGGGTTGTACTGGTAACGAGTGACGTGACCCAAGGGGTCGGTCTCGGTTTCCACCAGGCCGATGAGGGTACCATCACTGGCATCGGTGTAGGTGTAGGTGGTCACTACGTCGTCAGTCTCTCCGTTGCCGGGCGAGTCGACTTGACCGACCACCACCCGGGTTTGCAGCACGTAGCCGGTCTGGGGATCGATGGTGTAGAGGGTGGTGATCCCGCGTTCGTCGACATACTTGGTGACCACATTCCAGGTGGGGTCATACACCCAGCGGCGGACACTGCCATCCGGGAGGACCATCTTGACCCGGTTGCCCTTGAGATCGTATTCGTAGGTGGTGATGGCGGAAGAGAGCGGCCCGTCTCCGTCCGGGTCCGGTTCGATGACCTGGACCACTTGGCCGGCGGCGTTGCGGACGTACCGCGTGGTCTGGCCTTCGCCGTCAATCGACTCAATGGGGAAACCCCAGGGATCGACAGCCGAGGTAGTGGTGACACCGCCGACCGTGGCACTGATCCGGATCTCGGCAGTGTCGCGGAGGGCGGCCGGATTCTGGGGAGTTCCTTCCCCGCTCCCGAGATCGACGAGGGCCGCCGCCGGGTAAGAGACATAGCTCTCTTCCGACCCGTCGGGGCGGATGATCTTCTTGAGCCGCAGTGCGTGGTCGTATTCGTAGGTTTCACGGGAACCATCAGGGAACGTGATCGCAGAGAGCAGACCGTTCGGCCCAGCGTATTCAAAAGTCGTCACCGGTGGCGGAAGGGGACCATCCCCGTCCGGGTCGGTGGTGGTGATCTCGATGATCCGCCCTTCCGCATCGTGAGTGTACGTGGCTACAACCCCATCCGGACCGATCGTCTGGCTGATCCATCCCGTCTCTTCATCGTACAAAAAGACCGTATCGCCTTCCGGAGCCTCGATCGAGGTGAGCCGGCTGGAGGTGTCATAGTGGTAGAATGTCTGGTTCCCTGCGGGATCCACGGTACGGGTGATCAACCCTCCAGGATTGAAATAGTCCTCAGTACCATCCTTGGCCCGGAGAGTGAAGCCCGTGGACCAGTTTCCGTTGAGGGTGTAAGCGCTCGGATCATCAGTAAGATCGGCGATCCAGCCGCCACTGCCGTCGGGCTTGAATCGCTGGAGGCCACCCCGCATGAGGAGGACATCGGAGCCGTCGGGGATCAAGCGGGCGACTCCAAAGAGAAACCAACCAGGGGCCATCGGGCTGTTGCGCGTGTTGTAAACATTACTCTTCCCGGAAAGTGTGATTGTCTGGGAGGAATTGTCGGAATAATGCTGAACCAACTGGACCGTCCAGGGATAAGCCCCCGTGTTGAGGGCCGACACATCCACCGGAAAGGCAAACACGTAGGAACGAGATTCCGCTGCGTCCGACGCATCAAACCAGATTGTCGTGTTGGGTGTGCTCGTCCCGAAGTTAACGAGTTTGGCCTCCACCGATTCGAGCGTCGCCTCTCCGTTGGTGAGTTGGAGCGGGCTGAAGGCCAAAACCGTCGCTTGACCGGACGCAAATTGACTGTAATAAGTCACACGAGACCCCGGTCCGGAGATTCCCAGATTACCGGTCGAAACGTTCAAATCCGAAGCCACTTTGCATGCTGAGGTAGAACCTTGCCCACAGCAGCCCACGCACGGTTTGAAATGCTCTTCAGGTTCCAGGATCAACATCGTGGCATCATCCTGACCCTGATGCACATTGTTTCCTGAAAGAGTCAAAACGACAGTTTCGATTGGGTTTGATTCGTTGCGGAAGCCGTCGTACCAGGGCACAAAACTGACTACGTACGAATTGACTCCCGCCGGAATTGTCAGGGTTCCACTCGTCGGCAGGAACCCCGCACCATCTTCCAAATATCCGTCCGCATCGGCCTTGCCGTCGCGCGGGCCGGGTTCGTTATCCCAGTAAGGATCGTCGTCCACTAAGCCCGAGCCGCTGGTGGCATAGGTTACCAAGGCGTCGGAAAAATTCTCGTTGCCATCCAAAAGGTGAATGAAAAATGTTCCCGGAGACCCCCCCATCTTGGACTCATAGCCCGTCGAGGGATCAGGCCCTTGGAGAGGTTCCACAGCGTCGCCATTGCGGGGGATTTCAACCACCCAGTCGTTATCGTGGAGATACACCGTGGCTGGGGACTCGGACACAGGATAGCTCGCGTACTCACCTCCTTGCCATACGGCGTCAGCGTGATCCAGGGTGAGGATCACGGTCTCCCTCGGCTCGGCCACCGGATCACTCGCATCATCGCGCACTTGCACCACGATGTCGTAGGCCATCTGCGGAGAGCACGCATCGAACGTGATGAAACCTGTGGAAGAATAATAGCAACACCCCCCGCCCTCCACGCCCGGCAAGGGTGCATAGTCATCATGGATGCCATCCCCTTGGGTGGCGGTACCCCCGATGTTGTAGTACACCTTGATAGGGTACTCGAGGTCCGGATCGCGGGCATTGCTCCGGGTGACTCTGAATTTCCCAGGATTGGCCGGCTGATTTTCGAGTGTTTCCGCCCCCGTGTCATCAATCGCCTCGATTGAAAAACTCCACCGGTCATCATCCAGGATCGTTACGGTGGCTGAACTGTTGTCCCCAATCATCACGGGATATTCCTCACAACAACTGCTATCAGTCCACCGGCCTCCCGTGAGACGAACGGTGATCGTTTCGTCCTCTTCCCGCCACGGGTCGTTCCCAATTGTGACCGTCGCCGATTGGCTCCCGTCCCCGTAAAACGTGATGTATCCGCAGGCCAAAAACCCCGAGGCTTGATAATCGCAGCCTGGATCGGCCGTTCCACTCACCTCAAAGTTCAGCCAACCGTAACTGAAATTCTGAGGACACCCTGTGATAGTGATCGTGAAGCTCGAAGTCCCACGGACGCGTTCCACTTGGATCGGCTGATCTACGCTGATATTCGCTACCACGGAGAGGAGTTCCCGTCGTTCCAACTCTTCGATCCGCAGCGAGCGGTGCCGCTGTCCTTTTGCCCGTCCTCCGCCGGAGACTCGCGATCCACGCACCTTGCGCTTCAACATGACCTGAGAAAAGCGGCTCCCATTCATCGTTCTGCTCCTCAATTTGTCCCACGCCTCTGGACCTTTGCGTCTCTGATAATTTAACTAGTTCACAACGCCTGCTCCCGCAGCTGAATGAAAAACTCTTCGTATTCGCGGACGACCCTATCATCTTCAAAAAGCACCCCCGCCCGCTCCCGAATCTTCTCCCCCATCGCCTGACGGAAGTCCGGGTCATTGCCCAGCCGCACGGCTAACGCAACATAGTCATGGGGTAACCGGGCCATCAGTTCGCTTATCCCTAAGAGAGTGTAAAAGCCGTGCATGTATCTCTGGACCATCAAGGGTCCGGGAAGAGTAACCACCGGGACTCCCAAGGCTAGGGCATCCAAACCGGTTAACGAGCTGCTGTAGGCGGGTGAATCGAGAACCACATCCACCACCCTGAGAAGCCGATAATACTCCGGCACCGGCTGGCTGGGTAACCAAATAATCCGCCGACAGAGCGCTTCACCGAGCGTCTTCGCCCAACGAGCCTGTAACCGTTGCACAGTCGCCGGACGAGAGCCTTCCAAGACCAAAAGATACCCGCCAGAATGCTCCGCCAGGATCTCCCGCAAGAGTGGATCGAACCCTGGATGAAACTTGTTCAACCGATGAGGACAAAAGTAAAGCGTCCCCTTTTCCGGTAATCCCCAGCGACGCCGCGAACCTTCCGGCGGTGGCTGCGGACGCGGCTGCCAAGTGGTGAGCCCCCGAAATTGCACCAATTGCTCCGTGTAGTCCTCACGAGCGCTCTCGCCACGCTCAAAAAGCCGGGAAGAGATAAAGTAGTCGATGGTAGCAATCCCCGTAGTCCCATGCTGTCCAAACCCAATGCATTGCCAAGGGGCCAACGGTAAGAAAGCAAGAAAATAATTCACGATGTCCGTTCCCGACTGCCAGTGAAAGATGATATCGCACTCTGCCTGGCGAATCGTCCGGAAAGCATGCTGGATTTCATGGGGGAATCCCACCCACGTGATGTCGGCCCCCGCCGCCATCTTCTGACACGCCGCTCGAATTCCTGCAGACACCAACCCCACGACTTCGAAGCACTGGCGATCGAGTTTTGCCATCACCTGCCCCAAACCTCGGACAAAACCCCCTTGGTGACCTTCCGTTACCAAAAAACCAACACGGAGTTTTGTTCGTCGCGCAGGCTGTGGTCTCTCCTGCGGAAAGAACTTACTGAATAAGCGCGCGAACTTTTCCCGGAGGGCCCGATTGCACACCCCATGATGGTAAAGGTGAAAAGAGGGCACGAAGCCGTCGCGGAAAGCCTGACGCCAGTCCAGCCTCGGCGGATCAACCAAGGCTTCGTCAAGCCGCCTTTCCAGCTCCGCCCGGAACTGGAGCACCGCTTCCGCCGAGTCGAAGACCACCGGGCAAAGGCTCAACTCGCGAAGCTGCCACGTCGTTTTTCCCGGCCGTAGTGCGGCGGCGATCTTGAATTGCTCTCGTGCCGCTTCGAACTCCTCCAAATCGGTATAGACCAGACCCAGGTTCAGACGGGCTTCGGCCCATTGGGGTCGCACCGCGACCACCCGCCGGAATATCTCGCCCGCCTCCTGGAAACGCTTGGCGCTGCAATAGATCTCGCCCAACTGCATGAGCGTTTCGGCCTGCTCTGGCGCCACCGCCAGAGACTCCCGGCAAAGCCGGACCGCTTCGGCGGCGTCCCCTTTGGCCTGGGCCACCCGAGCCAAGTGCCGCAGTGCATCGGCATGACGCGGCTGGAGCCGCAATGCGTATCGCAGGCAGCGTTCCGCCTCGTCCAGTTGGCCCTGTTCCAAGTACACCAAACCCAGGTTGGACCAGGCATCCGGATAGTCTGCGCGAAGCATCACTGCCTTTGAGAAAGCCGAGTGTGCCTCGGCCAGCCGTCCCATCTTCTTGAGCACAGCCCCATAGTTGTTCCAGTACACGGCCTTGTCGCCGCGTAGCCGAAGAGACCGCTCGATCCACCCCAGAGCCTCTTCATGCTGGCCGCGAGCTAGATGGATCATGCCCAGAAAATGCGCCGCCCCGGCATGGTTCGGGCTCGAGGCGAGGATCTCGCGGTAGATTGCTTCGGCCGTCTCCAGATCACCGACCCGATGCGCCGCCAGGGCCCGCTGATAAGCATCTCCCGTGACTTGAATCACCCCTGACGCCGAAGACGGCCCGTCCCGGTTCCGTTGTCCTGCCAGCTCGTGGACATTGCTGCCCATTGCACAACCCTCATCACACGCGCCGAAGCCGCCACATCCGCGGTATCGTGCCTGCGTTCCTCCTCACGGCCGGAGAAAGTTTCTCATGCCGCCGGGAGTTTAACTCTGTGTGTGTGTGTGTGTGTCAAGTACCCCCTCTTGAAAAATGCTCGCGTCTTGAAAGCCCCGCCGTGCGCCAAACCGGAATTTTGCCGGAGACACGCCGCCGATTGCTCCACGGGCGGAATCCCAGCAATCGAACCTCGCCCCAATCGCCCTCTACCCGGGACGAGGTGAGAAGACGCCGGTCGCGGGTCCCCCTGGAGTTCTCTCGCAGTCTGAACGCACTGGTACCCGGACGGGAGGCGGTCGGCGAGGTAGCCGGTGATTCGATGCTGGACAAAATGCGACGAGATGATCGGTCTATTTCAGCTGGACGTTTCCTTAAGGGCGACCCGGCGCCGGTAGCGTCATGCCGTTGCCGTTGCGGCAAGCCATGCCGCAGAGCTAGGTGATGTCGAAGTCCAGCCAATTCAAGTTTGGTCCGGGCATGACCGCCAATCGGTCTTTGCCATCCCGGTCCAGTCCTTCGGTCCGCAGAAGTGCCAGATGTAAGCGTCCATCCGTGGCGTCCAGCAATCCCAGAGCCGTGACCCGCATCGATTGAATTCGCAGGGCAAGAGATATAACGGCGTCCCGGTCCACCGGCACGCCAGGCTGATCGGCCCTTGGTCGCCGATTTCCCACGAGCGATGATCCCCGGTCAGTGCCCAGACCAGCCGCGCTGCTTCAAAAACCTGGCGATGGCGGTGCGGGCTAAACACCAACACGCCGGAGTTGAGATATTCGCGGGTAAAATCCAGCGGTACCCCCAGGGTTTCGCAAAGCGGTTGCATCTTGGGCACAATGTGGTGGAGCAGGTTGTGCCCCTCTTGCTCGGAGCTGACCGCCCCAACGGCCTCCTCGTGGACTAGCTCGAACAGGTTAGGGCAATCGTCTCGTACCACGACATCACGATCGAAGAACACCACCCGCTCGTAGGCGGCCGTATGTTGGTCGAGGTTCAGCTTTTCCCAGTATGGCTCGCGCCAGCCGAACAGCGGCCGAGTGATTTCGACATATTCGGCGCCCCACCTTTGGGCCGCCGCCCGTTGCGACTCGCGGAAATTCTGGGGCATCCCGTCGCCATAGAGATTGAGCGTTACGACGGCCCGGCCAGACGGTCTAACCGACTCATGGAGTCGTCTGATGGATGCCCGAAACAGATAGGAAAGGAGCCGATCAGACGTTAGTAACTCATGCCGTGAGAGATTCAGGATGTGATCTCCGGTGGAGTCTTTGCTAAGTTCTTGATGCGACAGCATGCAGGTCCAAATGTTGGGACGGGCGGCCAGCCGCGCTGCGTGCTCATGTTCAGGGGCTTTTGTAGAGAGCACGTGTTGGTCACGCCAAGAAATCGGACACACATGGTCGAATGGCAAAACGACAACGCCGGCATGGCCGGTTTTCTTGATGATTTCAGTCAGCGGTTGCGAGCTAACTTCCAACCATGCCGGGACCCGCTGGTCACTCATTATGCGATAGATATGCTGCCATAGCTGGGCTATAGGTTCCGCGCCCGGGCGCGCGGCGAGCAGACCGAGGCCAAAGGTACTATCGGTTGAGTGGTAGGTTACCAGTCCGGCGGGCGAGGTTTCGGCCGCTCTGGCGAGTAGGTCGAACGGCTTCAGCGGAATGCAATCGGCATCGCACCAGACGCCACCGTGGTTTGCCAGTAGGAACACGCGAATGGCATCCGACCGCTGGCAGATATGCCATTCGCGGATCGCTTCCAGCACCTCGGACGGAAAGCCAAGCCCTGGGAGGTCCTCGGGACCAAGCATCCTGGCGTTCGGGTTGTAGGCTTGCAGAAGGTCCAGGCACAGCCGGATATACGGCGGCATTGGGCCTTCCCAGTAGAGCCAGACGGTGTGATTCATCTTGGGCATAGGAGTGCAGCTTTTAGTTCTTCGATGTTGTCCGCCTTAATCTCCAGAACCGGCCGTGTGGTGGCGGCTTTGAGCATGGCCGCCGTCAACTGGGGATGCCTTGCCGTGACGACCAGGCCGTCGCGGTCGCCCTCACGGCAGAGGAATTCGCACCATCGACGCAGCTCATCAATGCGACGCTCTTCCGGCACCTCAGCGAAAATGCGCTCTAGCCCCTTGTCGATGCCGGTCTCTCGATTGCGCCAATAGCCGGGATGAAAACCGTTCGGATGCAGGTGCTCGACCATCGAGGTTGGGCAGTGTAGCAAGATGATGGGGCTGATTCGGATTGACTGCCTGTCTCGCATTCGTTGTTGGATTTCCACGGGCAGGCAGGCGAAGGCCTCTTCTGCTGTGGACCCTTTGACTTCGTACACAGGCCCGGGCCAGGCCTCTCGGACCAGTTCGACCGTCGCATTTGGGTGCCAAACTGTGGGTAGTAGGCCGCCGACACTCTCGGCCTGGATCATCTCCAGCCACGCCCGCAACTGCTCGGTTGTGCCCGGGCGCGTGTTTGGCTTCTCGCTTTGATCACTGTCCCGCTCGTCCCAACTATTGTCGATCCTCCTGTCAGCGAAAATTCTCTTCAGGCCGACGTCGATCCCGTCTTCATCGCGTTCGTGCCCGGGATGAAAGCCGAATCGTATCATCTCCTCGAGGACCGGCCGATCCACCATTGCAACAGCCACAGGCCCCGGCGGAAGCCTCGACGATCCGCTGATCCACCACTCGGGAGGCTTCTCCGCTCCCCGAATGTCGCTCCGGCCGCCGGCTTGGCCGATCAGCCAAGGATCTGGTGCATAGACGATGTGTTGGTGCTGCCAGTCCCGCATGAGCCAGTCGATGTGGACGGTCGCATTTCCCCAACGCCGCTGCAAGGCCTTCATATAACTCGGCCGGGCTGCATAGGCGTGCGTCCGCTGTGCGTAGCGTACACGGACGACCCCGGGAATCTCGGTCGGGATCGGCGGGGCGTGGTGCTGGCCGCCGAGCATGATCCCTTCCCAGTCGCTGGGCACTTTCGCCAGAAACTCGGCCACGCGCTCCGGAAATCCCTCCGTGATGTCGGCGTCATCCTCGAGGATAAGGACACTTTGCACGTCGTCCATCAGGCAATCTTGCAAGATTCGCAGATGACTCATCCTGCAGCCATAGGCCCCGCCGCCCTGTGTGAACTCTGGCGGAACGCCCACCTTGTCGCCTTCGATCGCGGGATATACCTCCGGGCGTTTGAACGGCCAACCGTATCGCTCGAGTCTCGCCCAGAAGGCCCGCAGTCGGTCCGGCCGGCGTTTCAGGTTAATCACATAGACTCGTTCAAAGAAGTCACGCAAAGCCATCTCTCACAGCCCCCGTGCAGCGAGGACGTCATCAATGTCTCTCAGTAGCTTCGGCACCAGACGCATCTGAATGTCGATAATCAATTCCGCTAGCTCTGGATTGAATCGGAGTCGCCGGACTTCGTTGCCTAGCAAGTCCCGCATTTGCCGCCGCAAATCGCACGTTCTGCCGGGCGGAGATTCGGACGATACGATCTCTGCCAACGCCGGCACGATCCGGAGCTGTTCTTCGACGAGCGCGTCCACGATTTCGGCCATAAGCTTAGACTTGGCGGCCAAACCTTCTCGGATCTGCCGTTTGCACTCGTCCAACTGCGCATTGTCAAGCCAATGCTTCATGGGTCGCACTCCGACTAAGACTGGCAAGGCACACTCACACTGATGGAAGCCTGGTTGCAATTCGTCAAAATCTGAAAGCTCGTGAATGTCTTGTAAAACCCGCCGCCGTAGGTGAACGACTCCCAATTCGACAATGCCTCAATATAGACGCTGTCACCATAGCGTTTCACGTAAGCATAACACCTCATCTTTCCGGTGGATGTGTCCAACTCCACCCACGCCTGTTGGTTGTAGCCGCCGGACCACGCCCACTTATAGGTTGGGCTGGATTGCGTCTTTGTTAGCGTTATAGGCCCCCAATCATACCGATACGGATTGCCATTCAATATGTACCAAAAGCTGGCGTTCATGGTCGCCTGGTTACCTGGTGTGCAATACGGCGACGCAGAGCTTGAAGATGAGCTCGATGAACTCGAGCCGCTTATTGAACTTCCGGGCCCGCTTTGGGAACCGAATGACGAGCTTTGGCTGGACTCACTGCTGCTCGTTGACTGCGACGATGACGCAGATTCGCTCGATGAACTAGAGCTGCTCGTGCTGGATGACGCCGGCGGCGGAGGCGGTGGCGGTGCACTTCCAGAACTTGCCGACGATGACAGCGCGGAGCTCGCGGAGGCGCTGCTAGCGGCGGAACTTGCCGAGGACACACTGCTCTGGCTGGCGGGCGTGGACAGCCCGGAAGAGCTCGCGCTGGCCGAAGCGGAGCTGCTCGCCGAAGTTGAACTGCTGACACTCGACGACGTCGCCGAACTGGGCGAGCTTGAACTAGTAGACAGACTGCTGCTGGCGGACGGCGAGCTGGACGAGAGCGACACACTGGAGCTTTTCGAAGCGCTAGGCGATACGGAGAGACTGCTCGAAGACAGCGACTGACTTTCCGATAGCGAACTCGCCGGGCTCGAGGCCGACGCGCTCGTCGACAGGCTTGATTCGGGAGACGACGACGTCGCGGAACTCGGGCTGGACGGGCTGCCGCTAGACGAGAGCGAGCCGGCGGAGCTCGTGCTCTCACTGACGGACGACCAGCTCTTCGCAGATCCGTAACTCATAAGGTTCGCTACAGGCCCCAGTAATCATGTTCCGTCCAGCGTACCGGGAGATCACCATGCACAAAGTGGAAGACAGCAAGGACCAAGGCCCGCGTTGCCACACGCCAGTTCGCCGCTAGGTGTCGGAAGTAACTCTTCATCCCGTTATTCCGCTCGCGGGTCGGACGGATACGCACTATTGATGAAGGCCTCATTTGCCAGGAATTGTTCGTGCGTTCGCCGCGGGAACCTCTTCCCGGCGAAGCCCCGGCGGATGCCGGTCAACCTGATGACGAGGCGGACCGCATGCGCGGCATCCTGTTCCGCAAACCGCAGGCGGATCTTATCCCCGACAGCCCGGGCGCCCACTGAGATGGGCTTATCGGCTGCGATACCGCACACTTCAATCGTGCCTTTTTCGCACACCTCAACGAAGTGCGGATCGATGGCCACCTCGTGGTCCGCCTGAGGCACGTGTATCGTCATCACGTCGTCGAACCGGACTTCCGGCATCTCGTGGATGAACAGAGCCACGTAGCCAGTTGGAGACCATGACGCCGGGACGATGGCGGACGATTTATCCGATCCGCTCCACGATATACTGGGTGGCACACTGCTCGATGGGCCGACGCTGCTTCCACTTGGCAGACTTGATGAGCTCTCCTGACTTGTCGACGATTCAGAGGAGGTCGAACTAGTCGACGATTCAGACGAAGCCGAACTTTCAGAAGAGGCCGAAGAGTCCGAGCTTTGCGAGGAGTCCGATCGGCTGGAGTCGCTAACGCTGGAGTCCGAAACACTGCCAGATCCACAGCATCCCTCACCCCAGAACAGAAGTTCCCATTTGCCACTATCCGGCATCCACACGGCCCAGCCGAATGTTCCGGCATAAAGGCCGGCAGCCGGTGCGATGCCCAACGAATCATAGACCGTGATAATCTCGTCGCCGTCACACCACCGCGAATTGCCGTAGAGGATCTTCCGGGCGGAGGCGTGGCCGCACTTCGCCAACGTGCCGAAGAGCTCGAAGCGGCAGATATCTTGGTCATCGTTGCCGATGCGGACGATGGCCCACTTGACGCCTGTTCCGGGCTCTTTCCACAGGATGATAGCGCCGCCCGCGTCGCAGCTTTGTAAATAGTCACAGGTGCCGTTTGCGATGTCGGCGTGGCGGTGTCGCTCGTTCGTGACATTGACCCGGGCCACCGTGACGCCGGAGACGCACGCTCGGTGTGCGATCTCCCCGGCGGCCACCGGCTCGTGGAGGATGGCGAATCGTCCCGAGTGCTCCGGGAGTGTCGGAACCACGCCGTCTAGAGCCGGTTCGTTCTGGAACGCCTGTTCATTGCTCGCTGGCTGGATGATCGGGCCGACAAGGGCGACGACGTCGAAGCGGTTCCGGGTCTGCCCCGTTTGATTGCGGACTTTGATGAGTGTGCTCGATGGCCGACTGCTGGTTGACTCCTGCGTCTGGCTCCGCTGTCTGGCCTTCCAATCGAGAGCGACGTCGATAAACGTGTTGAACGTCTCAGCCGGAATGTTGAGTTTGTCGCCGCTGCGGACTTTTTTGAATGGATTGCCTGGCATTAGGTGCCGATTCCCAGGAGCGAAAAATCAGCGTACTGGTACACCTGTTCGACGTAGGCCGCGATGGGCTTCTTGATTAGAGCATTCGCATTGGCATCGACGTCATCGGCGTATCGGACCCACAGATATTCCCAGCCCTTCTTATTGATGCCCGTGATATCGCCGATCGTCATGTTCTGGACGTTCGGGCTGGCCGCGAACTTGAACGTTATCTCCCAGTCCTCCTGGCCGCGTTGCGAGCCGCTGGCTCCCAAGAACAAGACTTCGCCTGTGGCGAAACCGCGGAATGGTGCATTATTGACCTTGCCCGTGAGGTAGAAGAGCGTGGCCTTGTACGAGTTGGTCACCAGTTCGACCGCAATGTAGTGCGTCTCGGAGAAGTTGTAGACCGGAACTGTGATATCCACGCCTTCGACGTTGTCGTGCGTGACGCCGATGGCCCCTTGGAAATCCGGTGCCGTTTTACCCGGCGGTGCGTAGCGGCCCACCGTCTGGATGCTGTGCGTGATGTGCTGCGTACCGCCGCCGGTCTCGAATTGATAGCTGGAGTCGCCCATCTGTGGCGGCTGTCGCGGCCCATAACGGACCGTCCCCTCCCAGACGTCTTCAGCGATCCGCTCGATGGACAGACTCTGCCGGACTAGGCCGTCATAGTACACAGGTGCGATGGCCAGAATCGCCGTCTTCGCGGCAATGTCGTCGTCCGTCCCGCGGGCCACGAAGATCAGATCGACAGACGGATTGTCTCCGGTCGTCGATTGGCGGCTGTTCCATTTCTCCTTGACGATGATGGCCATCTCTATCGCTCCGATCAGGCAAACACCAATCCACCGTGTTGGGCCTGCTGGACGAGTTTCTTAGTGTTCTTCGCCGTTTCTTCTCCGGCACGGGCCGCGCGTTCCAATGGGCTGCCCGCACTCAGCCCGGCTGCCGCCAGCGGATTGAATGTTCCAACCACGCTGATCGCCTGCTTGGCCAATCCCTCGAACTCGAACTGTTTCAATTCTCCGATCCCCTTTATAGGTTCCGGTGCGTTATCCTTCTCAAACTCCGCCCGCTCCTGGGCCGCCCTGTCGAGGGCCTCTTGCCACTTCTTCCGCGTCTCTTCCACTGCGTCCTGGGCCGCCTTCAACGCCTCGTCGTTCTGCTTCTTGTGCTCGACGTGCGCCTTCTCGCGTTCCTCCTCAAGGATCTTGATCGCCCCTTCTCTCTCCTTCTCGATCGCGTCTTGTTTCTTCTTCTGTGTGTCTTCGATCTGATTGAGTTCTTCTTGATAGTTGTGCTCGCGGGCCTTCTGTTCGCGTGCGAAATCCTCATCGAGGATTTTCATCGCCGCCTCGGCGTCCACCTTCGGATCGATCGCCGCCATGAGTTGCACGAACTTCTTAGCGATCCAATTCTGGGCCGTCCGCCAGGCGGTCACCAGGTAATAGATGAACGTGCTCCAGACACGCTGCATGAATGCAACGACTTCAACCCACGTGCGTTGAATCGCCGCCCAACCTTCGGTCAGCAACTTCGCCAGGCCGTAGACGGCCTCTGTCCCGACGGCCTGAAACGTCTCCTTGAAGGCGTTCCACTTCTCGGTAAGCCAGGCAATCCCCTTCTGCCATTCGAGTTTGAGCGTAAGCCAGAGGATTTCAGCGGCCAGAGCCAGATCGCCCGCAGCGAGGGCGTCGCCGATGCCCTTCCACGCCTTCACCACCGTCTCGCGGAGACTGTTGAATTTCTCTCTAAGCCACTCCAACGCCTTCTGGCCCAAGCCCGACACGTACAAGAAGTACGCCCCAAGGGCGGCAAGGGCCCCGATCACCAGTCCGACGGGCGAGAGCAAGGCTCCCAGTGCCACCGGGATCATTTTAAAGACTGCAACGGCGGCGGTTATCATCGGCGTCAAAACGCCGATCGCAGTGCCGATGGCGGCAATCAGGTTTCCTAGCATGATGAGTGCAGCCCCGGCAGCGAGGACTCCGAGCGCGATCTGGAAGATCGTCACCACTAGCGCCCGATTCTCTTTGATCCAGTCGCCGATCGATTTGAGCATGTACGCCGCGCGCTCTGCGAACTCCGTGAGAACTGGCGCGAGTGCCGAACCGATCAAGAAGACGCCCTGCTTGACAACACGCCAGAGCATATTCAGAGCGTCGCCTAGTCTCGCGGCCGAATCGGCGTCCTCGGTGGAGATCGTCAGGCCCAGATCCCGGGCCTGCTGGCGGAGTTCGCGGATCCCCGCCGCCCCCTGAGACATGAGGGGCAGCAGCATCGTGCCCGACCGACCGAAGATATCCATCGCTGCAGCGGCTCGGAGAGACGGGTCTTCGATCTTGGCGATCCCGTCCGCGATCATCTCGAATTGCTGATCCGGCGATAATCCCACCAGTTGGCTCACCGTCAGCCCGAGATTAGCCAGTGCATCCTCCGCGGAGCCCAGTCCATTGGTCGCATCGCCGATCACGGCCTGCATGCGGCGGATGCCCATTTCGACAGTCGCCAGGTCGGTTCCGGACTGCTCGGCGGCGAAGCCCAATTCGGATAGCACCTCCGCCGATATACCCGTTCGTTGCGACATCTTTTGGACGGTGTCTCCCATACTGGAAAAAACCTTCGCCGCTGCGAAAAGTCCGCCGGCTGCGGCCAGGCCCGCCGTGAACAGTCTTTGGCCCGCGGCTGTGACGCTCTGCCCCCAGGCCTTGAGCTTCTTCGACGCCTCCTTCAGGCCTTTCTCCAATCGCTTATTGTCGGTGTGGATCTCGACAAACGCCTCACCGGCTTTAATGTCGGACGGACTCGGCATAGTTTACCTTTGCTTCAAGATCCCCATCTCGACGAGCTGTTTGAGCGTGGCGGTCGGTGTCGTCTTTCTCATCAGCGGATGGAAGTCTGCGGGCCTGAGGGCACGCTGTCCTTTTCCGCGGAAGGCGTTATAGAGCATCGCCAGCAACTGGGCCGTGTGATTCCACTGATCTCGCTGGCGGCCTTCCACCATCCAGCACAGTTCCCGCAACGTCAGCGGTCCTGGGTTGACTCCGACGATTCCTGCGAGCTCGTGGATGATTCTCCAATGCCGCTCAGTGCCGCCTCGATCTCCCGAGGCAGATCCGCCCGCTGGAGCTGCACCTTCAGCTTCTGCAGCATCAGTTGGCCCAACTCGCCCCACTTCTCCAGAACCATCCGGATGGCCTCCCGTTGGTTCGGCTCTGGGAAAAAATCGATCAGCTCCTCCACGAAGGCCTCTTTCGCTTTCCGGATGGCATCGCCCGCCATCGCTCGAGCGAAGTCGACGTCGGTGATCTTCTCCGCGTCAGCTTCGGGCTTGCACACGCAGTAGAGGACGTCGCAGAGGAGGATCGGATCGACCAGAATCCGCGTCAGCGTGCCCTTCACGTCGAGGAGATCTTCCTTCAGTAGATCGCGGACCCGTTTCACCGCGTCTACGTTGACGGCGATCGTCCACACGCGGCCAGCGCTATCTTGAAATGTTCTCATGCAGTGGATTCCTCAACAGTCGGTTTCAGTGTGAAATCGATCGTTGCCACATCTTCGATCGGCTGCCCCTGGGAGAGGCTCGTCACGGCCCATTTGCCCGTGTAAGTGAGCGTCGGGTCGGAAACGGTGACGGCCAGTGCCGTTCCATTTGTGTAGGCATTGAGAAGGGCTTGTACGGCCGGATCATCGGGGGAATAGACGGCCGTGCCTGAGATCGTGTACTCGTGAATCGCGAGCACGACTTGTTTGACGCCCTGGCTGCCCCGCGTCGTCACGTCGGCCTCGCTTCCGCCGAGTTCCACCGTCACCTCTTTGGCTAGCTTGAGTTCGTTCGTGCCGATCATCAGCGTGCATTCACGGCCGAGTTTCCAGTTTGTCGCCATAGCGAGCTCCTCCTGTTTGCGGGCCGGGCTGCAGTACGGGCTACCGCACCGAACCGGCCCAGAATTTCGGTAAACGGTCTTTCGTCTTTTCCAATGCGGGGGCCATAAAGGGGCGCTTGGGGTATCGTTCGCCGCGGAACCGCCCGCCGTGTTCATGGGCTTTTCCGGCGGTCCCGAACGACTCGACGTCCGGGCCGATGACCACCACTTGCCGCTTTTTCTCCACGGCGTACTTGATGGCCCGGGGGAGTCGCCGGGTGTGCGTGTGCGGCGGTTGCCCGGCCGGAGCCGGACCTTTCCGCTTGCGGATGCCCCGCACGGCCGCCAGACGGATCGCACCACCGGCATGGCCGAGGCTTTCGATATTCGCCCGTTTGGCCTTGCGGGCGACCTTATTCATTTCGCTTCGAGTCCTGGCCTTCACACCAACCATCACTCACCCCACGATACGGAAAGAGAGCGTGATGATGCTGGTGAAGCATCTCAGTTCGTCGAGGTGTTCCACGGCGTAGATCGGGTCATGTTCGATCTTGACACACAGAGCCCCTGGCATCGCGGTCAGCCGTCGGAGCTTGAAGTGCCGCACGATTTCGTCGGCCAGGGCTAAAAGAGGTTCGATTTCCTCTGCGCTTTCCGTCGTGAGCTTCTGCTGGATGGCCAGGTCGATTTGGTACTGGCGGTTGTCGTCGCCGCGGCTGTCGGCGTCAATTGTGAGGCTGCGGGGCACGACGCTCACTTGGAGCGTCTTCAGGTCGGCTGGCTCGAACCGGGGGCGATAGAGCCGCCGGGCGGCGAAAGGGAGGCTCCAGCCCTCGCTGTTCAGCTCCGAAACAACCGCATCGGCTAATGCGACGATCGTGGCCATAGGTCATGCCTTAAAAATCCGTTGCCAGAGGGTTTTTATCCAGGCGGGTTGGGGCAGCACATTCCAGCCCACGATGAGCCCTAGAGCACAGCCAAGTAAGAATGCAAACATAGCCGCCTCACGAACGTTTTCGCTTGGTTGTACGGGATTTGGTGGCAGGGGTTTTGGTCCTAGTGGTCGTCGTGGGTGTTGCCGCGGTCGTGACTGGTGTGGGCGGTGCAGGGAGCACTTTCGCCAAGAGGGTCAGTAAGTAGAACAGCCACCCTTTCATCACCAGGACGATTAAGAGGAAGACCACCCCTGCGGCGAGAATCCATGAGAGAACCGTGCGGAAGGGGTTCGTCATAAGGGCGAACAGCCAGGAGAGCAGGCCGCCCGCGGGACGGCGGAGATCACGGTCCTTATCGGGTTGGTAGTTGGGGTTGGGCTTACGCAGGCACTGGAAGGCTTTTCGGAGTCCCTCCGCGCCATCGTTATAATCGTCCTGGCGATGGAGCACGCTGCCGTCCGGGGCCTGGATGTAGATCGTGGGCCTTCCGGCGGTGTAGAAGCCTACGCCAGTGACGGCCCAATGATCGGGTGGATAGTCTTGGACGAGGCATTGCTCGGCAATATCACGCAAGGGGCCTTGGAGGTCCTGGAGCACGCGGCGGCGGTCGGCCTCCGTGCCGATCACCGTCAGGCGGAGCTTCCCGCTGTCGTCGGCCAGGCTCCCAGCCTGCAGAATCCGCTCGGCTTCGGAGCGGGTGATCTCTCGACCGTCAAGGGTGATGCGCTCATTGGAACCGTTAAGGCCAGCTCGAACGATGCCAAAGTTCTGGACGCCGTCTTGCTCAATCACCGGCAGTTCCCCTGGGGTCGTGCCGGGTACAGCGCGGCCTGCAGCGTCAGGCGAAGACGGCTGGGATGGTGAAGCTGGCGATGGAGCGGCCGAAGAGCCGCTGGTGCCAGCGGTCGTCTCCGATGTTGATGGCGCAGGGTCATCGCGTCGCAATACCATGCGCACCGTTTGGCCAGGTGCGAACGTCACCGTCCATCTGCGGACGATATCTCCCCATTGGGCCGTTACGCGGTATTGATAAGTGCGGCCCGGCTCCAATGGCGGCGTCTGCACGCGCGTCTTTCCGTCGTGGAGTGTGATGGGCGTCTCGCCGAACCAGACGCGGCCATTCTGCGGGACGACTTCGACATCGAGCACGGCCGGCTGCCCAGTACGGTCAACGATCGGTCGCCACTGGGGCCCGTCTGGGACCGGGCAGCCGCTGGGACCGCACTGGCCAAGTAACATCGCGAACACGAGTGTGTACATGACCGATCCTGTCTTCAGTTTGCGTTCTTTGGCGGCGGGGGCGGTGGAGGTGCCAGGAGAATGACCGCCCAACCGCCACCCAGTCCGGTCCAGCTCCGCCGGAATTCTTCCGGTGTCATCCACTCAATCTGGTTTTCACCGATGTAGTTGTTGTCCAAGACGGCGAAGTAGCGATCGTCGGCGTGGACCAGGTTCACCATATGGGCGATTTTCCCGCCGCCGTAACGGCCGCTTGGGCTGAAGCTGTATGTCACGCACGGCATCCGACCGGTGCGGCAGGCGAGTTTTAATAGCTCCAGGTCATTGCCTTCGTAATTGAGAAAGGCTGGGGGCTCGGAGGCCCCGCGCTCGCGGGCCATCTCGGGGAGATACTTGGCCACGGCCCCGGGATAGGCCCCGCCGGGGATACCGTGCTGTTGAATCCACTTGGGGGCCTCTTGGTAGGGCGGCACGTTCTGCCAGAGGGCCGCATGGTGGATCGAGGTCCATACGCAGCAGCCCTGGCCCCGGGAGGTGGTGTTGCGGCGATGCAGTTCCACCGGCAGGTCGCAGTGGACTTCGGTCCCGTCGGGGGCCCGGTTGCCGCCGACCGTGGCGGCAATACCCGCCGCGGCCAAGCCGAGAAGGCAACAGAATCCGATGACAGCCAACAATTGCCTCATCACACGCCCTTCAGTCTATGGCTCGTCAAGCAATTTGGTGTGAATCCGCAACAGCGTCCGGTATGGGTCGCTCCATCGCCACTCCGGTTCGTTCCCCGGGGCCAGGACCTCAAAGACGAGTGTCTTCCCGTCGTGGGTCTCCAGGATCCGGTCCCCCCGTTCAGGCAAAACCCTTTGACCGCCCAGGATCAGGTCCTCCGCCGCAATCAAGAAATCCCGGTCGGTCCACTCCATTCGTACCCCGCCGTAGCCGTCATCGAGCTTAAGTAGGGTTCGCCCGATGACGGCCTGGAGAGTCACTTCGTCGGTCCCGCGGCGATAGACGATCGGCCGCGAGGCGTGGACTTTGAGCTTCTCGGCCAGCCAGGCCAGGCCCTCACTGAGCATGTCACCCATAGGCCCGTCACTGGCTCAGCCGGACGCGAACGGTGGTCGCCCCGGCGCCGGCTGCGCGCACGGCCTTGCCCACAAGCTTGTTGGACCCGCCGCCGTCCGTGGTTACGGCCAGCTTGTTGGTGGCGTCCCAATAGACCTTGGCCCCGGCCGTGAACTCCGTCGCGCCGGCCTTCGCCACGTCGAACACCCCGGCCACGGCCAGCGAGCCCGGCGTGCCGGCGGCGATCGGTGTTCGCGCGATGCCCACCAGGTCCCCCTGGACCACGACATCCCCGGCCGAACAATCGGCCGACGGCGTGTAGTCGATCTGCTCCCCCTCGTGTACGAAAACCGCCAGTGCCATCATGCTTTCTCCCTTCGTGTTCAGCCTTCAGTTATCAGCCCTCACCCTCGTGCTCAGGCCTCGCCCTTCATCTTCACGCCGCCACGCGGGTCCTGCAGGGCACAACCGAAATCGTGATAGCCTCGCATCTGGATGCCCAAGACCGAGAAGTCGGCGTCGGCCGTCTCGATCGTCGGCGACTCCTGGCCATTCAAGAACGCCACCTCGATCACCGGTAGGTCGTCCGGCGTGGCCAAGAGATACCAGGCCTTACTGGAATTGCCGGGATACTGGCTGTTGGACAGGTAGCGACTCACCTCCACCCGGAACTTGCCTTGGTGCGGGTTGGCCACCGGATAGCTCTTGTTGCTCGTCGTGTCCCGCAGCTCCATCGACTTGAAAAGCTGGGAGCCGATGGCCGAAAGGGCCGTGGGCACAAGCAAGATCGCCGGCATGATCCCGATCGGCTTGCCGTCACTGTCCACCTGATCCATAAAGGCCACCTCGGCCTTGGTCAGGCCGTCGATGGAAAGGGCCGTGTCGGCCCCCTCCAGGTAGTTCTTGTTCGCCACGGAGAAGAAGCTGGCGTTATTGAGGAAGGTGCCCCAGAAGACGTCGTTGATCTTGAGACCCGAGCCCCGGCCCAGCTTGCGGGGCACGGTGGTGATCGCCCCCAGATCGTCGTTGATGATGTCACGGCGGTCGATCGAGAGCATCAGGCCGTAGGTGTCGGCCTTATTGGTGTAGGTCTCGTTGCCCAACGTGCCGTGCTTGAGTTCCCCGCCTGGAGCCACCTGCTCGTACTGGTCGGTGCCGATGAGTCGGTAGCTGGTGACGGTCTTGAAGTCCGAGACGTTCCGCACCGCACAGATGTTCCGCCAGGTCCGCTCGACGGAGAAGAACCCGTCCAGGAGGAACTTGTTGGCCACGTTGGAGAGGATGCCGCCGATGTCGATCGTCGAGAACCCGGCCTCCAGTTCCGGCCGGAAGGCGAACCGCAATACGGTGCGGCTATCGCGGAAGCTGCGGCCCGTGTAGCCGTTGGCCCAAGCGGCTTCCAGGAGAAGCTCTTGAAGTCCGATCCCGCCGCGAAAGCGGCGCGTGGCCGCCTCCAAGGTCGGTTCGTCGAAGAGTTCTTCCACGCCCACGGCCTTGGCCGTGAGCATGCAGGCGGCCTCGAGCAGTCGCCCGGTCACGGCCTCTGGGCTGCAGACCTGCACGGCCGGGGCCTTGGGACGCTCTTCCCGCAGGACGGCCAGCGCGGTGCGGCTGATCTCCCAGTGTTCCTGGATCGCCTGGGCCTCGATGTCTGGGTGCCGGCCGGCACAGACCTGGCGGATGGCCAAGATCCGTGCCGCCTCGGCGGCCTGGGCGTCCGAGGTGGGGGGCTGGGGAGTGGGGACTTGAGGAGTCGCTCCAGGGTCCCCTCCGTCCGCCGCGATGTGGGTGTCCGTCGGTTCGCCGGACGGCTTTTGAGCAGTGGCCTGCTCCCCGACAGGCCGGTTGTGATCGGGAAAAATCTCCATCGCTTGGTTCTCCTCCTTGCCTGCTTGCACACCGGCTGCCGCCACGCTCGCGCTGGTGGCCCCGTCGGCCCCCAGGTCCACGAAACTGATCTCGCCCAAGACGGCCTTGCGAATGACGTTCACCGGCCCAGCGAACTGGCGGCCGTTGACCAGCACTTTTTGGTTCTCCTTGACGAACTCGAACTCCTCGACGGCCGCCCCAATCGAGGCCTGCCAGGGGAACCCGTTGCGGGCACTGGCCACGATCTCCCGGGCGGCGGGCGTATCACGCGAGACAACCCCCGTGGCTACCAGGCGGCCGTCCTCGATGCGGATCGCATCCGTGTGCCCCACGCCGCTGGCCATGTCGTGGCCGAAGCGGATCGGCCGGCTCTGCGATGGGATGACGAGGCCCGCCAGGTCCACGATGACTGGATAGCGCCAGCCAGCGATCCGCATCGGCCCGCCCGTGTAGGCGACCATCGAAAACCGCGGGAGCTTCAACTGCCCGTCGGCTTGATTAGTATCGGCGGCCTCGATCGTGATGCTGCCGGGATCGCACACCAGGTTCAGGTGGGCCTCCGTGCGCACCCGAGCCTGTTGCTCACAGACGGCCCGCCGCTGGGCCGCGTCCGGAAATTCTTGGACCATCACTGGGTGGCCCATGCACCGTGCGATGAACTCATCATGGGATTCGCCCGGCTTACGCTGCGGCAGCGGCATTCGTGATTTCCTCCTCTTCGTCAGCCTCGTCCATGTTCTGATCCTTCGACATAGGCCGCGGCAGGCCTTGATCCGGCGTCAGCCCCAACTCTCGCATCAATGCGAGCTCCTTGGCCCGCTGACGCAAAGCCTCTTCCCAGTCGCGGCCCTGGCGAGCGTACTCGTGGGCCAGCGTCGTCGTGTGGCTGGCCAGACGCGTTGCTTGGGCCGAGGCCTCCTTGGCCGGGTCCACATGCTCTTGGCCGTCCCAGAACCACTGGTGCGGCCACTCCAGCATCGGTCCCAATTCTTCGGGCCACAGCTCGCGGATCAGCACCGCCTCATCGAGCCAGGCGGCCAGCACACGATCCAGGACCACGGTCTCCAGATGGGCCTGTTCCACCCGCAGGCTCTTGTAATAGGTTTGATGATCCAATCGGCCGGAGGCGTAGTTGTAACCCGAGGAGTTGCCCGCCGCGATGTTGAAGGGCATCGAAAGGCAGCGGGCGATCTCGTTGAGGATCTCGTGTTTGAATTCGGCGTAGGTCGTGCTCGGCTGCTCGGCCTGGAGTTGGCTCATCTTCCATCCGCCGGGCATTGTGATGAGTGCCCGTTGCTCAAGCTCGATCGGCTCGAATGGTTCCGCCGCCTCCGCTTCACCGCCCGGCGGGGCATCGGTGTAAAGGATGCCGGCGAAGTCGGCCGCCGTCTCAGCAGCCGCAAGCACCGCCAGCGTGAACCGTCGAAGCTGAGCGAAGAGCGGCAGCGCCGGCATGATATCGGGAATACCCCGGACCTGGCCCGGTCGGTCCACACGAAACCAGTGAATCATCGACTCGGCCGGGACGCGGTCGTATTGCAAGCTCCATCCCACCCCTGCATCACCCGGGTGGTTCGGCAGCACATGATACTCGACCGGATTGCCGAAGGCATCGAAGACGATCCCGTCGACGGCATTGACGCTCAGCGTGCCAAGGTCCGGCGTCGTCACCTGGTCGGCCTCGACCAAACGCAAGTCCAGTTTGACCGGCGTGGGCAAACGCGGGTTGCTCGTCAAAATGGCAAAGGCCTCACCGTCCTGGGCCCGGGCCATCCGCATCGTGCGGAGCTTTTCCGCCAAGTTGACCGCCTTGGCCCACCCGGAAAACTCCTGTTCGATCCGGCGGTTGACCTCGGCATTGGCGGTGAGCATCTGGAGCCGGGGACCGGTGCCGATCGTGTCGTTGGCCAACGTCAGCACGATGCCGCGGGCGTAGCTGTTGTTGGCCACCTCGTACCGGGCGCGGTTCCGCAGGATGCGCCGGACTTGGGGGCTGTTGGCCGCCCGGGCCGAAAGACCATCGGCGGCCGCCCAGTGCCGGCGGTTGTCCTCGGTGGTCATCGCCGCGTCGTAGCGGGCCCGCAGGGGAAGCGCGGCCCGCCACGAACGCAGGCGACGATTCGGGTGTGTGGCCTTCCCCGGCCACAAAAACCGCATCCATGCCAACAACTCAGTTCACCCCCGGCGGAACGAACTTGTTGAACCTCAGACCCCGCTGACGCTGTTTGGCTGCCTCCTTGCTGGCCAGGTAGCGGTCTGCCTCGATCTGCTCCGACAGCGGATGCTGCTTAACCGACCCGGCGTCACCCGAGACCTCAGCCGGCTTCTGGGCATTCTGGCGGATAGTGTCATCGAGGTTATCGGTCATTCGCTTGGTCTCCGGCAAATGCGAGCTGTGGAAAGCCCCCTATGAGTTGACCTACCCGGTGCAAGGCCAAACTGTCGGAGTTTTTCCCCAAAAATCCCGAAAGCGTGCTCCCTCCAGCGATCCCAGCATCCCATCCGATATATTGGCCGGACTTGCTGCCCGCCAGCTGCAGATGCGGTTGCTCGATAGGCGCTACAGGTTCACAGCGCCCTGCCTACCTATCTCTTACATATGCCAATTCTCGGCGATCTGTCGGCTGAATGTCCCCAAAAATCGAACTCGCGCCCCATCGAGCGATCCGGGCCTCCCCTGCGAGGGGCCGGCGCGTAGGTCACCATCCGTCGTCCGCAGTGCCGGCAGACCTTGCGGCGACGGATACGCCCGCTGGGCAAGGATTCGGTGTGTGTCGTGCGGAAGTGGCGGCACCCGCAGCGTGGGCAGGCGGTGCCGCGCCGGGGTTGGGAGGCTTCGGACCTGGAGCCCGTGGCTTGAGATGCGTCATCCATGACGGCCTCGCTTTTTCCGCTGAAGCTCGGCGAAGCTGACCCGCCGGCGATCTTGACCAGGCTCGGGGGCCATTCCCGGCAGTGCAACCCCCTGGAGCGATGCCGCGACTGCACACCCCACCAGGCAGTCCAGCCAGTGATTGTCGCCACCCGACACGCGGAGCTTCCATTCGTCCACCGTCCGTCCGCGGCCTTCGGTGCGGACACGATACTCGGCCGTCAAATGCTCGGCAAATAGCCGGTGCTGCTCCGGCCGATCACCAAAGAGCGACAGACACCCCCGGTCGCCCATCGCCACGGCCAACCGGGCATAGACGAACGACTTCCAGAAGTTCGTGTCGTAGACGCAGTAACGCACAGCCCGACGGCCCTGGACGTTCGGGATACGCCAATTAAAGCCAACCCGGTCGCCAGGCTTCCGCTGGTAGTCGTTCAAGGGGCGGCTGGAGGCCCCGATGAATCGCCCGTGGCTGGGCATCAGCACGGCGGCATGGGCCGACTGCCGACAGAACTGGTACACCACATCCGTCGATTGACCCCAGTTGGCATCGACGAGGCACCGCTCGATCCGCAAGAGGGCCCCATCGTCTCGGCGGAACTCGCGGCCCAGATAGTCAGTGGTGAGCTTCTCCAGCCCGGCGTAGATCGCCCCCTCCACACCGGCAACGCCTGTTACCATGGCCAAGGTTCGCCTAGCGTCACGGAGCGTGAAATAGGGTCGGTCTTGCTTCGGATAGGTCCCGTAGTCGATCACATAGCCGGTAAAATCGTCCTCCCAGGCCGCCACGACGAAAAACAAGAGGTTTTGCTGGACATCGATGAACATCGTCAGGTGATTGCACCCGATGGGCACCTCGCCACGACGCAGGCGGTTGATCTTACTGGCGATCTGATCGGCCGTCAGGTCTGCCTCCTGGGGTGACTCCTCGGGCAAAGGCTCGTTCTGGTACTCGGCCCAGAAGGCCCGCTCATCCTGGAGCTTCAGGTTCATGGCGTGTTGGACGGCCGAGAGCTCGTCGTGGTTGTAGCGCTCCGGCCAGGCAACGATCGCCCCCTCGTCCATCGCCTCGCGGTTCTGCCGGTAAAACTCGGTCGCCTCTTCGCCGTGGCCTCCCCGCCGAAAGCTCTCGGCCCGCAGCTCGGCATACTTCTGCCACAGCTTCTCATTGGTCGGAAACGCATAAATGAGTTTGGTTCGTTCGCCATTCCATTCCGGATGTTTGTCCCGGTTCAAAATGTTGTCAGCCATGTCGCCCGGTCGAATCACCGTGCAGGGCATGATGCCGCTGATCTTCTTGCCCGGCCCGGCCAGGCCCAAGACAGCACCCGCCAGGATGCTCTCGCGGGTGGCACACTGGGAGAGGCTCCGGGCACTCTCGTCGGTCTGCGGGTCATCCAGCACCACCAGGCTGGGACGCACCGTCTTCCCGTCCGCCCGCTTGTACTTCATCCCGCGAATACGGCCCGTGAGGCCCGCCACCTTGATGATCGCCCCACTGGCCTTGCTCCCGGGAATGGTGGGCAGGACGATCTCCCGGGCCGTCCAGCCGATATGGGTCCGTTGGCCCCGATAGAGCTGCCCGGCACAGCGGTTGGCAATGCCCTCCAGGCAATGGATCGGGTAGACCACCTCGGGAAAGTCCTCCAAGAGCAGTTCGTTGCCGTCCAGTTCCATCTTGATCGACTCGAGCATGTCCATGGCGTGGCCCTCGTCCGAGCCGATCAGGCAGACGAACTCCCGGTGGCCGTAGAGCACGGCCCAGATACAGGCGGCCTCGCACAGACTGCTCTTGCCGAATCCCCGCGGGGTGGCCATCGCAAACAGTCCGCCCCGCAAGACGGCCTGCTCAATCTTGGCCATGACCTTCAAGTGATCCGGCGACCACGGCAGATGGAAGGTCATCGGGAAGTAGGCTTCGCAGAAGGAGCGAAAGTTCTGTTCGGCCTTCGCCTTCCGCTCCGGGTTGACGACTCCCGGCAGCTCGCCGATGTCGCGGCCGGCCAGCGACAGGGCCTTATTGCGGGCCGCTGCCCGCTCCTTGAGCTTCTCGTAGGGGTCGCCGTCGGGCGCTCGTCTCGGCGTGTGCCGCAGTTCCACCAGCCAGGCCGCGTAGCGGAAGAGGTCGACATGCCGCCCGTCGCCGATGCGAAAGCCCGCTCGGGTGCGGTGCCGATGCAACTGCCGCTCATCCAGGACCGTGCCCAGCGGTGTGGAGTTGACCAGCCGGCACAGCTCGCTGGGCCGAAGTCGCCTGGGGTCAATCGCCACGACCAGCCTCCTTCAAAAGCCACGCCACGTAATGGACTAGATTCATGGTGCCATCGACGTTGCTCGGGGCCCCCGCAGCGATGTCCGCTTGGAGCATTTCCATGGTGACCGCCTTCGGGCCAGCGGCCGACAAGAGCCGGGCCATGTCTTCCAGCCGCAAAGCCTGGGGGTTGAGTGGGCCACTTGGCCGTCCTGGGGCATTACTTTCCGTCATCCGGTGCTACGCCTCCGCACAGAAGTATTCCGCAAATTTCATCTCCAAGTGTGGTGGGGACTCCCTGGCGAAAAAATCCCATCCGGCAAGCGGGAAATCCGCTTGATCTTTTCGCGAGTTCATGGCTCCTGTGTGATGACGTGAGGATCGATCCCCAATCCACCTGAGAAAAGGAGCGACGCTGTGAAACGCAACGCCATTCAGATCGGCAAGGTCTACCTGGCGGAGGTGAGCGGCAGGCTCACCTCCGTCCGCATCGACAATGCGAACCCGTACGGCGGCTGGGACGCCACGAACCTGGCCACGGGCAAGAAGGTCCGCATCAAGAGCGCCCGACGCCTGCGGGGCGAGGCGGACTCGCCCCGAGCTGCGGTTTGCAATGATGCCGTGCTCCCCACCATGGCGACGGTCAAGGAAGATCCCGCGGCCGTCACCAAGTCGGACGGCGGCGAAACGAAGCCAGTTCAAGCCGAAGCCAAACCGAAGAGGATGGGCGTCCTGGACGCCGCCGCGCGGGTACTGGAAGAGGCGGGCCAACCGATGACGGCCAAGGAAATCGTCTCGATGGCCGAGGCCAAGGGCTACTGGAAGTCGCCTACCGGCAAAACGCCCGACCGGACCCTTTACGCAGCCCTCGTTCGGGAAATCGCCACTCAGGGAAGCAAGTCCCGCTTCCGCAAGGTAGAGCGGGGCAAGTTCGCCAGGGCATAACGCCCAACACGCCTGCCTTCCTGGGCCAACCCTGGGCCGCGTCCCGGGGTTTTCTTTTAGCTTTGGCCACCAGCCGCCATTTGGCGCCGGTATCGCCACACGTGGCCGCTGTGGGCCCACAGTGGCCAAGCCAGTGCAATCTCGTGAACCAGCAATACCCTCCCGTGGCGGCCTACCGTTCCAACTAGGCCATCCCCAAGCGTGGTAGGGAACTCCCCGGCCAAAAAATCCGATCCGGCAAGCGGGAAATCGGCTTGATCTTTTCCCGAGTTCATGGCTTAAGTGTGATGTACGCACGAACATCACACTAGCGAGGGAAAAGCCATGAACGCCCACGACCTGACCTTCGGAATCGAGATCGAAACGATCGCCCCGGATAGCGCCGTCCGCAACGACCGCCTCCGCATCGGCCCGTATAAGCGCGGAATCCAAGTTCCCTACCTTCCCGCCGGCTGGAAGGCCGAGGCCGACGGCTCGATCGACAACAGCAACGGGGGTCACAGGTGCGAAATCGTTAGCCCCGTCCTCCGCGGCGAAGAAGGCATCCGCCAGGTGATCGAGGTCCTCCGCACGCTGGAAGCCAAAGGCCATCGGGTCAACGTGAGCTGCGGCGTCCACGTCCACGTCGGTTGGAACCGCGATTGGCCCAGCGAGGCCCTGGCCCGCTTGGTCACCATCGTCGCCTACCTGGAGAAGGGCCTTTACGCCATCACCGGCACCAAGAACCGCGAGCGGGGCCGGTATTGCGGCGGGGTACGGAAGTACGGCAGCGACAAGGACGCCAAGCCCGCCCTGGACCGCGATCGCTACCACGCCTTGAACCTCACCAACCTCGCCCGCGGCACCAAGGACACGGTCGAGTTCCGCGTCTTCTCCGGCTCGCTCAACCCCACCAAGGTCGTCGGCTGGATTCAGGTCTGCCTGGGGCTGGTCGAGCGGGCCCTGACGGCCAAGCGGATGCCGACCTGGAACCCCAAGGCCCCCACAGGGGGCTGGAAGAAGTCGGGCCCGGGCCAGAGCGAGACGGAACGCCTCCTGGGCTACTTGGCCTGGGGAAAAGGCTACGCCCGGATTCACGGGGGCAAGCAGTACGGATGGATTTCGGACGCCATCCCCCAAGACCAGATCAAGGCCGAGTTCCGCCGCCTGGCCAAGAAGTACGACGCCATGCCCTAAAACGCAAACCGCCAGTAAGAAAGGCCATCCACCATGTGCGGCATCTTTGGATTCTTGAGTACCAACGGACGCGGCCCCGATCTGGCCTGCCTCCGCCGGATCGCCGCCGAGACGGAGACCCGTGGCCGCCACGCCTTCGGCCTGGCGTGGATCGACGTCGAGGGGGAGCTTCGGACCTTCAAGCGCCCGGGCGCAGCCACGGCCTGCCTGGACGACCTGGACGCTTGTCGCCACGCGGTGGCCGTGGTGGGCCATTGCCGCTGGGCCACCCATGGCGATCCCCAGGACAACCGCAACAACCATCCCCACCCGGCCGGCCGCGGCTGGCTGGTCCACAACGGCGTCGTCCGCAACTACGCCGAGCTTCTGCGCCGCTACGGCCTGCGGCCCAGGACCGCCTGCGACAGCGAGGTGCTGGGACTGCTCATGATGCGCCGGGCCGGGCCGCTCGTGGAGCGGGCCGCCTGGGCCGTGGCCCAAACGGAAGGCCCCTTGGCCTTGCTCGGCCTGTGGGGCGATCCCGTGCGGCTGTTGGTCGTCCGCCGGGGCAACCCGCTCTGCTTCTCCGAAACGCCCGGCGGACTCTACTTCGCCAGCCTGCCCGCAGGGCTTCCAGGCAAGGTGTTCTCGGTTGCTGACAACCATGTGAGTGTGATTCAGTCGAAAAGGATCACCATCCGCCATCTTCGCTAGCCTATTCTCTGTAGCACGCCACCAAATCGCCAATTTTGGCCCACAAAACGCACGCAACACTCTTTACCTATTTCTTCTCGCCCCAGTAGCGCGATCGCGTCTAAAACGATCCTATGCCCCTAAAACGGCTAATGGCAGTCTGGGTTAGAGCAGCAATACTGGTAAGCACTGGCCGGGTTATGATATTCGGTGCTGACAAAGCGAACCGGTTTCCCCATCGCTTGGGCGATGGCCACTTCGGCCTGCACGCCCCGACTGTCCTCCCAGCCATCGAGCATAAGCACCCAAAGCTCGTCGCAAGCGGCCAAGAGCCGCCGATCGTGCCGCTCCCAGTAGCCCCAATCCAAGGGCAAGCCGTGCTGGGCAATCCCGTGACTGTGGGCAATCGGCGAGAACACCACATACCCTTGCCGGATGAGTTCCGCCGCCGCGCGACAGACGGCCTCGAAACGCTCTTGCCGCACGGCCGGGTCAGGGTGCGAATATGGACTGGCAAGATAAATCATGCGTTCGCCTCCCGTTCGGCAGGTATTCGTTGGGCCTTCTTACCAGTAAAGTTTTCGAATCGCTGAACGATCACGTCTACGTAGAGCGGATCGAGTTCCATCAGGAACGCCCGCCGCCCCGTCTGCTCGGCGGCGATGAGTGTGCTGCCCGAGCCGCCGAACAGATCAAGCACATTCTCGCCAGGAAGCGATGAGTATTGCATGGCACGTATCGCCAGCTCGACCGGCTTCTCGGTCAAGTGGATCATGTTCTGCGGATTCACCTTCTTGACGTGCCACAGATCGGGCACGTTATTGGGTCCGAAGAAGCGGTGGGCCGCCCCTTCCCTCCAACCGTAGAACGCAAGCTCAAAACACCCAAGAAAATCTTTTCGCGTCAACACGGGATGCTGTTTGTCCCACACGATGCCTTGGGAGAAGTAGAGCTTGTGCTCCCCCAGTACCGGCGGGTAGTTGCCCAGATTCGCATAGCCGCCCCAAATGTAAAAGGCGTGTCCAGGCAGGAGCACTCGGGATATCTGGCCGAACCAGGCGTGGAGGAGCCGATTGAACTCCTCGTCGGAAACGAAGTCGTTCTCCAGCGGCCGGTCCTTGGCGCGGAGTTTGCGATGAGTCGGTTTGGCTTTTTCCGGATGGCGAGCAACGTCCATCGCTTGGTGGTGCCCGCGCTTCCGACCACCTTGAAGCTCTTCGGCGGAAGGATACGAACTCAGGCCGGCGGCGATGGCGTTGTTGCTCCGGGGCTCGACCCGCACATTGTACGGCGGGTCGGTGTTCACAAGATGCACCGGGTTGCCATCCAAAAGCCGGTCCACGTCTTCCGTCTTGCCCGCGTCGCCACACAGCAGCCGATGCTCGCCCAGAATCCACAGATCGCCGGGCCGGGTGATCGGCTCGTCGGGCGGCTCGGGCACCTCGTCGGGATCGCACAGGCCTTCTTTGACGCCCGGATCGAGCAGTTTGGCCAGCTCCTCTTCGGAAAAGCCCAGCAAGTTCAGGTCGTAATTCATCCCCGCAAGCTCGCCCAGCTCGATGGGCAGAAGCTCGTAGTTCCACTCGGCCAGCTCGGCCGTCTTGTTGTCGGCAATCCGGTAGGCCTTGACCTGCTCGGGCGACAGATCGGTGGCCACGTGGACGGGGACCTTTTCCAGGCCCAGCCTCTGCGCGGCCTTCCAGCGGGTGTGGCCGACGATGATCACCCCCTCGGCATCCACCACGAGTGGTTGCTTGAAGCCATACTCCCGGATTGAGCGGGCCACGGCCTCCACGGCCTGGTCGTTCTGGCGGGGGTTCTTGTCGTAGGGCCGGATGCGGCCCAGTTCCCAAAGCTCGATCTTCACGACGTCTCACCTCCTTGAGAAAGTTCGGACCATGAAAACAAACTCTCGTTAGCTTCGCTGGCGTTCCCGCACGCCTCTCGAGGGGGGATTGGCCGGGAAGTACCTATGGTCACCAGAATTTCTCACCCCGGCCCCTATATATAGCGCGCGTAAATTGAGGGGGGATATAGGGTGAAAAATAGTGAAATATTCGTAAGTGTGTGTTTTATTTGAACTTACGTTCTCAAATCTTTCACCAATCTTTCACCATTTTTCACCCCCCCTTTTTGGTGCTCGCTGTGCAACTATGTGCTTTCGATGTATGTCACACCCAAAAGACAGCAGTTGTTGTGTATTATTTGTGTATTTTCCGAACCTCATCCTGAATTTTTCACTATCTTTCACCAATTTTTCACCCAATTTTTCACCCCGTCGTTTTAGGTATTCGTATCCAGACTATTGTCGTAGCTTGTAGACGCGCTGTGCATTGGTTCGAGTGGGGATCGTTACCCCCTCTATGTCCCCCTGCAGTTCTAATGTGGCAATAATTTCCTGAAATGTTCTTGAGTCGATCTTCATCCGCTTCAACAGCACACTGTGCGACAGGGTGTGGTCTGGGGCTTCGCGTAACTTCTTGATCAGCTTCAGGCACAAAGCGTGGAACGGGTTGTCGGCTACGTGTTGCGATGCCATGAAGAGCATCCGCCGGCTTTGGTGCATGACGAGTTGCGCTGCCCACTGCACGGCTGCCCCGTGGATGCGGGGCTCACGGTGGTTTTCGCTGACCGCGTAAATGAGCGCCAGCTTGCGGACTTGTTCGCTGACTCTGCCCCACACGGTCGTCCCCACCGGGTCGTTGCGAGCTTCGGCCTTCGCATATTCGGCCTCGGCCTCTCTGCGATTCTCCACCAGCAATCTGCGGGCCTCCTCGGTATGCTCCACCACGGCCGGGACTGGGTGCCAGTTTTCTAAGTTGCCGTGACCGGGTCGGAAGTCGGCCCACCACTTGGCCGTCTCCAGCACGCGTGGTGGCACCTCCAGCACGCCGGGCTCCTGCCCGTCACTCCGCCGGCTGGCTTCCAGGATGAGCATCCGGGCGAAGAAGCCATTGGTGAGCATCCGCTCGTTGAGGGCTTCGTAGTAATGGTTGGGGATGGCCGTGCCGAAGAGCACCAGATGGGGCTGATCGATGACGCCGGGGTTCGGTCTGCCCGCCTTGGGCCGCATAGGAAAGATGCTGTTGGAGGCGGAGTAGAGCGTCAACAGGGTGTTCATGATGCTTTCATAGCGGGCATCCTTGGCCTTGTTGATGGACTGGAGCAGGCCGTCGATTTCGTCGGTTTGAAAGAGCATCGCGGGATGGATGTTCAGGGCCTCCTGGATACCTTCACCCGAGGCCATGCGGTCGCCCAGGCAAGAGGCCATACCGATGTGGTGCACAATCTGGGCGTTGAGTTTGCGAATCCAATCCTTGCCGACCGCAGAGTGGGCAAGCCCCAAGAGGTAGATGTTCGTGCGATTGTCGCCCGGGTCGCGGACCCGCCGCCCCGCCAGAAAGGCCTGCAGGGCGATCGCCCCGCCGAACGCCATCGCTTGGTTGGGATAAGGGGCGGTGGCTAGGCACACATCCATGACCTCCGAGACGAACCCTGGAACTCGCAGCATTTCCTCAGGGATTGGCCCAGGGTCGTCCAGGCCGCTTTCCTGTTCCGGCTCGTGGTCCAGGATGCCCGATAGGTCCACAAGCTGCGTCACACCGGAATCGCCCCCGAAACCTTGGGCCCGCAAGGCGGACGCGGCGGCCGCGTAATCGCCGCCGTGCTCGAGCAGGGCATACACCGCAAACGGCGAGTAGGCCTGGTTGGGCTCGAAGGGCGCTCCGTTCGTGGTGAAGCAGTAGAACACGCCGTCCTTGAGCGTGGCTGAAGTGCCCGATGTCTTGCCCGGCCGTCGCCAGTGCTCGTTGCCATCACTGCCGGCACTGCGTGCCAGCGTCCAGCCGTGCCTTTGCAAGATGACCCTTACGTCGCCCCGTGCGTTGAAGTCGTCACCAGGGCGGCTGTTACCATTCCCGTTGCTTTTGGATGCGGTACCGTTGACGACGTCTGGCCAGTACTCGTTGAGCGACCAGGCCGCCTCTAAGAGCGTCTCACGTTCGGCAGGCGATAAGACCGGCAGATCGGCCAGGTCGCCTTGCACCGGCTCGTAGCCCGGCGTCGGGGCACACAGGAACAGTCCCCCTTCACCACGGGTTTCGATCATCGTCAGCACGACGTGCCAGCGGCCTTGGGCGTCCTGCTTCGGCTTGTAGGTCTTGCCGGCAATGGTCACCTCGCCGGGGCCATCGACCAACTCCACACGCTGGGCCAGCTTGAGATTGCCAGAGACCGGTTCTTGGCAGCGATAGACGACATGCCAACCGCCCGAGGGTGATTGCTCGATGACGAGCCGATCGGGCAGCGTCGTGTCAACCTCGCGCACCTTGGCGTACCACGCATCGAAGGCCTCGCCCCCCAGGTCGAAGTCGAGCATCTCCAGATTGCCCGAGACGCTTCCACAGACAAGACACAGACCATCCGCGCGTTGGCACCAGGCCGCAAGCTGTTCTTCGCTGGGCAGTGCGTGCTGGAACTGCTTCCAGCGGGGCACAGCCGGGCGTTTTTCCGCCCGCACTGCAGGCAGGACGCACAAGTTTGCTCGCAGATATCGCAAGGCCGCTTTGATCATCCGCGCTCCTGCTTCCTTAAATCGCAAGTGCTGCGTGGTCATCTCGCACCGCGGGATCGCCGCAATGTGGGCAACGAGCGGGGGGCGTGCGCGGCGCATCGCGCCAGCCGCACGCATCGCAGCGCATCATGTATCCGCCGCCCAAGTCGCCGTGTCGCGTCAGGTGACACCAGCCACGACCATGCCCCCACACGAGCGGTTCGTCGCAGTGCAGGCAGCGAGCCTGCCAGTGTCGGCTCGCTATGCCTTCGGAAAACGCGGTTTCCAATGGGATGCCATATAGTTCAGACATCGTGCCGTCTCCTTGCTGGAATGTCGATCATCTCGGGCAAAGCTTCTTCAAAGTGGCAGACGCCCAGGATATTCCAGGCGGCGTGGGCCAGGTGGTCTTCCGAATCGTCCCCGGCCAGGTACAGGTAGATGTGCCGGATGGCGTGATTGAGCATCACGCTGGCCGGGATGCCCTTCTGCCAGTTGTGCTCGCCATACTTCGCCGCCCCTTCCGCACAGGTCTCGGCCAAACGCCGCAGCCCGATGGGCGTGATCAAGTCCCAACGCTCGCCATCGGCGTCTGTGCTGCGGACGGCACCCGTAGCGAAGCGTGCCAGGCCTTCCTGGGACAACGTGACTGGTTGGCCAAGTGCCTCTTCGTTCATAAGGTGTTACTCCTGTCTGGCTTGAACTGGCGGACCGCCGAATCGCTGGTAGATGGCCCTCCAGACCACAGTCCGCGGCACGAAAACGCACTGGCTGTGGTAGCCGCCGAACTCGGGTGTAAACTGCTCATGGGTCGGGTATTGCGCTGCCCATTGCCGCCAGTGCTCCTGGAACACGGCGCAGAGCATCGCAAACGGCACCAGGCACCAGCGGCCTGTGTCTTGCCAGAGCCATAGCACGTAGTCGGTTCGTTTCGTGGCGTCCCGCGTCCAGCCGACTTTCTGCTTTTCCATCACCGACCAGGTCTCCAAGGCCAGGTCGTCGGCCGGATCGGTCTTGCAAGCCCAATCTTCGGTGCGCCGCTTCACGTCCACGGATAGGTGATCGCCGCGGATGTGTTCCACCCAGTAGTCGGTCCCGCTGCGATCGTTGCTCCTGTGGGCCCGGTAGGCGGCCACCGCCCCCGGAATGGCGGTCAGCAAGATCTCCGCCACATTCAAGGGCGATGCCGTGCCATGGCTCATGGCAAGCTGTTCTTGAAACGAGTATTCAAGGGGCATCCGCTTCCGCTCCCCATGCGACCCAGCCTTCTCGCTTGCCACGGGCGAACAACTCCAGGTACGGACCGGGGCTGCACGACTCGACCAGCTCGTAGAACGCCGCCGGTTTGCTCGAATGCCCTTGGGGGCCACGCGGGGCGGCGAACCACGTCCCCGCGTCCTTGCGCTTCAAAGGCTGCGAACCCCGCACGCCGAACAGCACATGCTCGGTCGATCCCCGGAAGTAATTCCCCATCCCGAAGTGCGGCTTGCACCAGGTCAGGGCGGTGATGTAGCGAAAGCCCCAGCGCTCCACAAGCACAAACCCCTTGGGCAGCGAGCGGTTGGTGATCCACAGGTACAAGTGGCTATGTTCGTCGGCCAACGCGGGAACGGGCAGCTCCAGCAGCTTCTCCAGCGGCATCGTGGCATAGACCGGCCGGGCACGCCCCAATTGATCGCAATCGCCTTCGTCGCCCCAGTCCCAGGGCGGGTCGAGAACGAGCGTGGCGAATTTCGCCCCTGTGGCCAGCAGATCGTCCAGCGAACCGGTCTGCTCGACCTGCCGGGCGTTGGCGGCACGCCGCTGCTGCCGCTGCCGCTCTTTTTCTTCTCGCTTCAGGCGGACGTATTCGGCGTGGACCGACGTTTCCCCGCGGCGAAGACGCTCTTTGGTCTGTTCGTCTGCCCGTCGGCTGATGTACTCAGCCTTGGCGATCGTGTCGTGAGACAGGTCGGCTTTCTTGGCAAGCCGTCGGTCGGTCCAACCTTCACCAGAATTCTGGTGATCCTCCATTGGTGGGGTACTTTTCCCGCTGCGCTTTCTTTCCAGCGCTTCGGCCGCCAGCATGGCTTTCTCATGCAAGACCAGCTCAGCCCGCTGGAAGGGCGTCAGATTCCGCCGTCCCAATTGATGCTCGATGATCCACCGCTTGGCCGCGTTGCGGTCCGGTAGGCTCACCTGGCGGACCTGGTAGCCGATGCCGTGCTGCTCACAGATGGCTTTGCGGTGGTGGCCGTCCAAGAGCAGGCCCTGTTCCGCCCAGATCACCACGGGGGCCAGACAGCCGTCCCGCAGCAGGTTGGCTTCCAGCGTCTGGCGTTCCTCCTCGGCCAACGCGGGAATCAGGCTGCTGAACTCTGGGTCGATGATCACGTCGTTCGCCACGTCCATGCGGGAATGCCTCCTTGCTCACGCGCGTGCCACATGGCACACCTTTCCTAAGTCCGCAAAGGCCTGACGGAATTTTTTCGCATTGGTTCCGCAGTAGATCACCGCCTGGCCCTGGAGCGGGCTCGCCAGCTCCTTCTCCGGATGCCAGAACTTGACCCGCCCGGCAGGGAAACAGACGCACTGGGCCGCGTCCAAAAGCGTCTGAAACCACCGCGTCTCTGTGGCGTTGTTGACGAGCACCACCGCTTCCGTCACGTCCCCCTGCTGAACGTGCTGAACAAGCTTCTCGCAGAACTGCTGCACCAAGGGCTGGGCGTAGGGCGGGTTGAGGAACACGCGGCCCCGCCAAGGGTGTTTGAGTCCATCCTGTTCGGCCGTGAAGTATCTCGCTGCTCGGACTACTTGGTTGGCTACGGGTGTGGAGGCAGGATCGAGGTCGATTGCGCCCATGACGGCCATGGCTCGTTCGATGAACTCCGGGGGTGTGTACCACTCGCTCTCCCCGCTGTTGTAGGCGACATGGGGCAGGACGCTTTCCTGTCGGTCAAGCTCATCCGGTTCGTTGAGGCCGGGCTCCCAGACAGTGTTTCTCTGTGGCAAGGAATCCGCTGGAGTCGGTTCTTTGGGCTCAGCGTGCTCAATGACTTCCACTTGTGGTGTAGGCCGCAACGCCGCGTTGACCCGCTCTTCGACTTCCGCCACGGTGGGGCTGGCCCGTCCGATCCACTCGACGAACTCGGGCCACAGCTGGCGAGGGAGTTTGTGGACGGCGGCCAGGTGCTGGGCCTTGTCCAAGAAACTGTTAAGTTGACTTGACAGTTTCTCCACGGCCGACACGACCTCAGCCGCTTGCCGAAGTTGCCAGAGGTATTGGATGGTCTTTCCTATGCTTCTGGCGTACTGGCGCAATCCACCGCGCAGCCCACGCCCCCCCTTGGCTACTGGCACAGCCTTCAGACAATGCAGGCCGATCTCCAGCGGCGCCAGTTCTCCCTGATTATTCGACAGCACCAATTCCATGAAGGCCGACTCGTCGTCGAGCGGCTCCACCCAGGCCCAGATCTGCTGTAAGCCTGCGTTGCGGGCCGCACGCACCCGCTGGTGGCCCGACAAGATCTGATACCGCTCGCCTATCGGCCTCACATGGATCGCGTGCTTCTGCGGGTAGCAGCCATTCAGGTTGGCCGCAATCGCATCGATCACGTCCTGACGGAACCACAGCCGCGGGTTATCGGGGTGGTCATCCAGACGTTCCAGGGGCAAGCATTCCAAGGTTGCACTCATGGCGTCACCTCACGGTCAGAACGGAACATCGTCCAAGTCATATTCCGCGTCATCAACAAGCACAGGCTCCGGCATGTCTCCCAGTGTGTAGCCCACGATCCGCTCGTATTTCTCACCGGCTACCCGGCGGACGACGATCTTCTTAGTCCAGGCCACGCCACCCGCGTCGGCGATCTCCACGGCCCGCTCGGCCGTGTCGGGCACCGGGTCGGGCGAACGCTTTTTCCACCACTGCTCGGCCTTCCAGCGGGCGTAGCCGGTGTGCTCGAAACAGACCCACTCCGAAACCCAGGTGAACTGGCCGATCCGGTAATCCACCCGCATACTTTGGGGGGCATCCGGCGGGGCGTCGCGCTTGGTGTGGACGCTGTAGCGGACGTCGTGCACGTCGTATTCGATATCTGTGACCTGGCCAGAGAGCACGCCAGCAGTGCCAGCCCTGGCATCGTGCTTTTGCCTTTCCGGGGGCGGGAATTTGTGCCCGCACTCGGGACAGGTGGCATAACCGGCAGCAATGACTGCGTGGCACTCGGGGCACTGTTTGGCCGGGGTTTGGCCGCTCCCGCGTTCGGACGCATCGGATATTTTGAGTTGATCTACCGGCCCATGTCGCAGCGCGTTCCCGCCGAAATCCAAGACAAGGCAGTTCTGCTTGCCCGGGTGCAATCGAAAACCGCGACCCACCATCTGGTAATAGAGCCCCGGCGACATCGTGGGCCGCAGGATGGCCACGCAGTCGATGTTCGGGGCGTCAAAGCCTGTGGTGAGGACATTGACGTTCACTAGGTATTTGAGCGGCTTGCACGGCAGGAGCATGCCGTCCGTCTGGCGGCGGAAACGGGCGATCAGCTCTGCCCGCTGATCTCCGGGAGTATTGCCGTCGATGAATCCCACATCCTGCCCTGTCATCTCGGCCAACACTTTGGCCACATGCTTTCCGTGACGCACTCCGGATGCAAACACCAGCACGCTCTGCCGGTCGTGCGTGTAGGCGACGATTTCACTGCAAGCGGCCGCCACCAGGCGGTCGTCGTCCATCAGGTCTTCCACCTCATCGGCCACGAACTCGCCGCCGCGAACGTGGAGCCGCTCGAAGTCGGCCTTGTTGATCCCGGCCTTGGTGACCAGTGGGCAGAGATAGCCGTCCCGGATCAGCTCCCGCACACCAACTTCGTAGCAGATGTGGTTGAGGATGCCGTCCGGCGTGCAGATCGGCCCGCTGGCCAGGCGGAACGGCGTGGCCGTCAGCCCGATGACCCGCAGGTGCGGATTGACGACCTTCGCCTCGGCCAGGAAGGTGCGGTACATCCCTTCGCCGTCAGGCGGAATCAAATGGGCCTCGTCAACGATCACCAAGTCGAAGGCGTCCAGCTCGCAGGCCCGCTTGTAGATCGACTGGATGCCGGCGACGATCACCGGCTTGTCCGTCTCGCGGCGATTAAGTCCTGCCGAGTAGATGCCGATGGGTACCTCTGGGCACAGCCGGCAAATCTTCTCGGCGTTCTGCTCCAGCAGTTCCTTCACGTGGGCCAGCACCAGAACTCGGCCATTCCACCTGAGCACAGCGTCCTTGACCAATTGGGCGATGACCCAGCTCTTCCCCCCTGCGGTGGGAAGCACCACCGCTGGGTTGTCGTCCCGCGTGCGGAGGTGCTCGTACACGGCATCGACGGCGGCCTGCTGGTACGGGCGGAGTTGCGTCACGCCGGCACCTCCATGCCATCCGGCAAGATGTCTCGCCTTCGGATCACCACCACGGCCTTGCCCCCTTCTACAACATCTCGCTTCTCGACGGAAAGCCGTTCAATCAAGCTGTCGTCCAAGTACACGCCTGCGTGCTCCAGTGCATCGAGCAAGCCCTTTAGGGTATTGTCCAGGTCGCGTCGTCGACGATCAGGTGGATACAGTAAGACTTCCACACTCAGCGGACCGGTCAAAGGTATTTGTTCGGCCACACGGTCGATTCGCTCCACGGCGGCCGCCACCTCGCGGCGATATGCCCGTCCCTGGCGGCTGATCAGGGTTCGCGGCCCTACTCGTCGCCAGTAGTGATTGACGGATGGCGGGTACGGGAGCTCGACCGTGAGCATGGTGTCCCTTTCTTCGTGCGGTGGTAAAGGTCTGTGTGTTGCTGGTAAGCGGCATGAGCTTCCTTTTTCAAACAACGCCCACGCATGGGTACGGGGAGTCTGAGCTGCGAGAGCTACGCCACCCCATGCGTGGGCTGTGATGCTTAGTTAGCGTCGCCAGGGCGGCGTGCTCGATTGGGCCTGCTGCGGCCGGCCGGTCACGGCGTCTCGCTTTTCGTAACCCTTGATGACGTTCGTGATCTCGTCGGTGTCCTTGCGCTTCTTGCAGGCCACACGGATCACCAGCGGTAGGTTATGCAACTCCACGCTGTCGCGGGGAGTCAAAACGCCGACTGCCCGGCAAATGGCCGACAGTTCGGCCTTAGCGATTTTCACGGCGAGCTGGTTAGGATTGTCCAAATTGAGCCGTGCCCAGAGCTGCCGGCCCTTGTGTTCGCCTTCAACGATCGTGAACACCAGTTCCAGGTAGCTGCCTGTGCCGGCCTGATTCGGTTTCATCTCTGAGGAAGTGATCATCGCCAGATACTTCCCGGCCGGAATGGGATCGAATGTGGTCATAGGCTCAATTTGCGAGGCATCAAATCCAGCTAGATTGGCCATGCTTTCAGTCTCCTTGTGGTTTAACGTGATGGTTACTGATCGCCGCGACGAAGGCCGGCCAGGACAACGGCAGGCTTTCCGCGATACCGTAACGGTTCTTCGCCACCAGTTGCGGCGTCTCGTAGAGAATGAGTTCCCGCTCCTGCCCCACCAGTCGGATGGCTCCCACGAAGTCCGACCACTCGATCATCGTGTTGGCCAGGTCGGGATGGATCTCCGGGGCGGACTTCTCCAGTTCGATCCCGTCCATCGTGGTGATCGAGCGGCGGGCGGCATGGGCCAGCAGAAGCACGGCCACGCCCGCGTTGACCAGCCGATCCAGGACGGGCAGCAAGTACTGATAGACGTAATTCTTGAGGACCTGCCGGCCGTTGCCGTAGCCGCCGTGGGAGCGGTTGAGGGTCTGTTTCATACCCGTGGGTGTGCCGTCCACCCCGGCCACGTGCTCCTCGATCCGCCGCAGGAGCCAGTCGATGGAGTCGATCACGACCGTCTGGTACTCGTGGCCGCCGGAAGCCAGGCCGTCGAGCCAGGGCTCGATCTCGGGCCAGGTGGCCAGGTACGGCGTGCGATGGCATGAAACATGGGCCGCACCGTTTTCGCAATCGACGATCAGCGGCCGATCGGCCGAGGCCCCAAAGGTCGTCTTGCCCGAGCCGGGCGGACCGTAAACAATCCCCTTCGGGGCCCGAAAGTGGGAGTGGGTCAGGATGGTATCGGGTAGGGGCATAGCGTCGTTCTCCCAGGCTGTTGGAAGTCGATGGTTCAAAAGGCCGGTCGCCTGCGGGCGGGGCAGCGATCCTCCTCCATGACATGCCTACCCGGCTTGCAAGACCCGACAGGCGACCGGCTCTAGACGTAATCGAACACGCGGCACTCTTCGTAGCCGGTGGGCCACGTGTCGGTGGCTAGGCATCGCCGCAGTCTCTCGATAGTTGCCTCGTTCTCACGCCGGACTTGCGTCAAGATGTCTTCATGGACCTTCCAGACACCCGCACGGTATGGCTCCTTTTTCTCGACGCCGATGAAGTGGACCGGCATGAACAAGTCGATCACCTGCGAGAGCACAGCCTGGTAAAAGGCCACCTGGTGGAGGTAGCCGTAGCGCCGGGCGTCGGCCTCGAACCAGTCCAGGTCGTCGCAGGTCTTCAGGTCCACGATCCCGCGGTGCGGGTCAAACCAGTCCATGCGAATCTGGCAAGGTATCTGGCAGTACTCAGCACGCACGACCCCTTCGGGCACTCCTTCGCTCAAGAGGTCCCTAGCCAGGCCGTGGCTGCGAATCCCTTCGGCCATGCGCTCGACCAGGTCGTATTGCTGTACTGTGAGGACAGGCTTGCCCTGCTCGGCGGCCCACTCGGCAAACGCCTTGGTGTTTGCGCCGTAGAGTTCGCCGGTCTTGGGATTGACCGGCCCACCCACGGCGTACTGTTCCTTGAAGGCGTCCGGGCCTTCCAGCACCCGCGTGTGCAGCGCCCGACCCACCAGAAAGGCCGGCCGGTCCTCCTCTTCGATCAGTCCCAGCTTCTTCTTGCGGTACAGCAGCGGGCTGCGGCGGAAGTCGGCAAGCTGATGGCTCGTCAGGTACTCCGAGGCCTTGGCCTGATAGACTTCGGCCGATTCGCGGATCAGAAACGAAGGGATGACCGTCATCGTGGCATCTCCATAAGGCTGTGGGTGCGTCAGCGGCCGACCGTACCGAGACAGAAGGGTCTTCGCCGGACGGTGTCGAGCCGGCGAAGACGCTTGGGCACGCCTCGTCATGGAACGTGCGGCCCCTATTGGTTAACTACCCGGTCAGGAGGCGAATTGACGGAGAAGATTTCACAAGTAGTCTCGCAGTCCAGCCTGCTCGAAGTAGCGGCGCAGCTTCCGCACCCGATCGGCCAGCGTGGTACGCGGTATGCCCAGATCGCGGGCGATTTGGGAGAGGCTGTCCGTCTTCAGCCGCCGAGCCAGTTCGCCCAGCTCGGGCGGCAAGCTGGCGATCACGTCGTGCACATCCATGGCGAGTGCGGCCAGCTCGTGTTCCTCGCGTGTGGCACGCCCGAGGCGTGCGTCCAAGTGCCGCCGACTGATGGTATCGGCCAGTACCACGGGACCTTCTTCTTTGTCCGCGGCAACGACCGCGCTCAGCGAATGGACATGGCGGTGATCGCGTTTTTCGGCCCGTTTGGCCCGCAATACGTTGGCCGCTTGCCGCTGCACCAGGGCGGTCACGAAGGCATGCCGATGCCCCTGTTGGGGATCGTAGCTGGCCGCGTGCTTGAGCAGCTTCAGGCGAAGTTCTTGCTCGATACAATCGCGGTCGCTCCAGGTAAACCCAGGCAGCCGGGCCAGTTGGCGTGCCTTGTGGCGGATGAGCCGTTCGGCGAAGCCGTCGAGGATTGGCTCGTTTTCTGGCTGGGCGGGCGAGCCGGAACCGGGATAGAGCTCGTTGGGACTTGTCATGCCGCAAACTCCTCAAGAGGGGGATTTCCTGCCGTGCCCGATGCACGGCGTCCCTCTCCGCGGAACTTGCAGCAAATTCGCAAAAAAAACTTGCGGCATCGCGTAACTGGCGATGCCGCAAGAAGATATCACTCCGGAAAACCGCTCTTGCACTTGCACGAAATCGGTGGAACTGCAAGCGGTTAAGATCGCGCCCGGCTGCCAGCCGGGGCCTTCCATCTCATGATTTGGTCCAGGTCCTGAGCCGTCTCCCAATACAACCGCAGCTCGCGGGCGTTGCTGTCCTTCAGGCAGCGGCTCACGTCCGCCTCAGTGAGCCCGGTTCGCTCGGCCAACTGCTTCTGGCTCGGGCGCGGCAGCAGTGCCGGAGTACCAGTACGGTCCATCGTCGCGTAGGCGTAATCGCGGGCGGCGCGCAGGTGGGCGATCAATTCCTTCTCCAGTACCTCGATCTTGGCCGCCCGCTCGGCGCGTTTCCGCTTCGGGCGTTCGGCTTTTGCGGCGCCGGTCAGGCCTGCGTCGGCCAAGCGGCCTTCCACGTATTCCCCATCGAAACGGATGCTTCCATCCTCCAGAGAAAGCGCCGACTCCAGCGCGATCACCAAGTTTTCCACCGCCCCGGCCCAGCGCCGGGCAGCCGCCTCCGTGGGTGTGAAGAGGACGGCTCTCGGACGCCGGGACATTTCTGTCACGAGGCTGCTGCCATCGTCGCGGCGATAACATCGGGCGAAGTACACTTCGCGCCGTCTTGCTGCCCACGTGACCTTGCCTACAAGCCATAGCCGTCCAGGCATGACCTCGGTCGCTGGCCCGGAAACGCCGGCGTCGCTGAAGGCTGCTCTCAGAAAACCGGCCGGGTCGATCCGCCACCGCCTCAGGCTATCCAAGGCCACCTCGACGATGCCGCACTGCGGGCAATGGATATAGCCGTGCCTGGCGTGCGTCGTGCTGTCGGCAATATACTGGACGCGGTGCTGCGGGCCAAACAGGCATTCCGGGCAACAGGCACTGCCGGCCGGAGTCGTCTCCCGCAGCACGCCCAGCCGGAGCAGCAGTTCCAAGTCGGCTCCGTATGCCCGGAGTTCCCGCCAGTACAACACCGGCGGCTCAATCTCCAGCCGTTGCAAGACCGTCGGTAGCACGTCCCGCACGATCGATCTCCCACCGTTTCAGATACTTCTCGACCAGTTCAACCCGCTCCGGCCTGGCGCCGCGAAGGCTGCACGAACTGGGAAACCCCACATCGAAAGTCAGTCGCCCTGGCCTTCTCCCCTCCATCGGGAGAAACTCGAAACAGAAGGTCACCAGGTTCACCCACACCTCCGAGAGCGGCAGCCGCTCCTGGTTCAGGCACTCCTCGATTGTCCTGTGGATGCTGTCCTCGGGGTCGTCTGCGTCGATTTCCACGAAGATGCGCCGTCCGCTGTTCTTCGGCACCAGACGCATCTTGGAGATATGCACCCGAAGGTGGTCCTCCGGGTCCGTCTGGAGCTTGAAGGACGGGTCCTTCAAATGATCCAGCTCGTAGGCCGCCTCCGGATTCCACGGCCCCAGTTCCTGACCAAGCACAGACCGCGCAAAGATCTCCTCCAACCGCTGCTTCAGCTTGGGCGGCAACTTGGCATACAGCTCCAGCGCCCCTTCGCTTGGAGTGTAGGCGAACACGATCGCAAACGTAGCGCGGAACGTGCTGGGGGCGAGCTTCCCATCCTCGTCGTGCGTCGTAACGTTCTGGACGAAGTCGTCCGGGTAGGCGAAGAAATAGATCGTTTCGCCGCGCTCCAACACCTCCACAGTGCAGACCTTGCCACGACCCTGCTCCCTGGTGAGCAGGGAAGCGATCTCTTCCTCCAGCCGCACCCGCGTCGCGGCACTCGTGTCGGGTGCGAGCCTAGGCAGGTCGTTCCGTTTCCGCCACCAACTCAGATGCTCGACCTGATGGATCAGCATCGCCTTTTCGAATGCCTCCGGGCGGTTCAGCCATGCCCACATGGATTTGCCGTATGGGCCAAGCTCCTCCGGCATCACCTCGGACAACTTGCAGTCGCCGCAACGCACCGCCCCCTCGAAGATCGCGCCCAAACCGGTCTCGCAAGCCAGGTCGAAGACGCTGCGCATTTCGCCTTCGATCCGATCCTGGTCAGCGCGGGACATCCCGCTGAGCGCCTTGACCACAGGTTCGATCTCCCGTTCGCCGAGCTGCTCCCAAGGGATGCCAAGATCACCGTACCCGAGCCGCTGGAAGAAATCCTTCAGTAGGCGATTCGGGACCATCCGCAGCACAGTCGGAATGGAAAACTGCCGCGACACTTTCTACCCTCCTGCACAAGCTCTAACTGCCAACACCTTGCCTATGATTTGAAAGTCCATTTCCGGGCCGAGCACGATCGGCCGATACCGCCGATTCTCTGGCCGCAGCTCGATTCGATCGCCCCGGATATGGAGCCGTTTGACCGTGGCCTCCCCTCCGACGAGCGCCACGACGATGTCGCCGCTCTCAGCAACGGGCTGTAGCCGAACGATGACGATGTGGCCATCTCGAATACCCGCGTTCACCATGCTGTCGCCCCGTACCCGCAGCGCGAAACACCGCCCCCGCCGCGCTAGGCTGGACTCGACGAGAATCTCGCCCAAGATATTCTCTTCGGCCAGCACCGGCTGGCCAGCAGCCACCACGCCCACGAGCGGCACCGGTACAAGCTCTTCCAGTTCATCTTCCGGTTCCCGGACCACGGCCAATCCCCGCGCTTTGCGCGGCTCGTGTCTCACGTAGCCCTTCCTCGCCAAGTGGCCGAGATGCTCGTGGACTGTCGCAGGCCGGACTCCGAGAAGCTCGGCCAGCTCCTGCACGGTGGGCGGAAATTGCCGCTGGGCAATGAACTCGGATATCGCTTTCAGGACCCGCCGCTGTGCCGCGGTGAGAACGGACCCTGACGGGCTGCGCGAACGCTTGCCGACCATATTCGAACTCCGTGGCGGACATTGGGTAGACTCCACCTTGGGACGAATACCGAATCTTTATTCGGGTAACCGTAATAGTATACGGAAATGCTCGGCATGCACAAGAGGCACGCAAGCACCGCACGTAACATACTAACTGACAAGGTGTTGCGTTGGCGCTGGACCTAACGCCGGTGCGACTCGGGCCCGTTTGTTGTGCGTTTTCAGATGCGTTCGACGAGGCGTGCAATGGTTTTTTTCCGTCAGCTCCCTCGGCGACCGGGTAGTTAACCAATAGCGGGCAACACTTCAGTCTGGACTTCCATGGCCTTTCTGACCACCCCAGGAGAACAATCGATGCGCCCAGTGAATGCGGCCGACGAGGTCTCGGCCCGAGAACCGCTCGGCCTGATCGCCCGCCTCTTTGCCGCCGCCATTCTGCGTCTCCACACGCGCGGCCTTTTGGCAGCTGGCCCCGATGGCCTGGAGCCGAAAAATCCTGCGAACTCCGACCGCCAGGGCCTTGAACTTTCCGGCGACCGGAGGCTCAGTGTCGGTACTGGTTGACGGTTTCGGTAGCCCGACAGAGGAGAAAACAGCATGCCACTGAACATCGCAAGAGAAATCGCCCGGATGCAGCAGATGACGCCCAAAGAGCTCCAGGAGAAGTACGCCGAGGTCTTCGGCTACCCGCCCCGCAGCCGCAACAAGCTGTGGCTCATCAAACGGATCGCTTGGCGTCTGCAGGCCAACGAGGAGGGCGACCTTCCCGAACGGGCCCGCCGCCGGGCTGCGGAACTGGCCAATGACGCGGACCTGCGGCTGACGGCACCGCGCCTGCCCCATGGTTCTCCAGACGGGGAGGAGCGGACCGTACGCCTAGCGGCCCGCTTTTCGGGCCCCACACGCCTGCCGCCGGTGGGCACGATCCTCACGCGGCTGTACAAAGGGCGCCTGGTCCAGGTGACTGTTCTCCCGGAAGGTTTCGAGTACGAAGGCAAACTCTACAAGTCCCTCAGTGCGGTGGCCAAGGCGATCACAGGCACGCACTGGAATGGATACCACTTCTTCGGACTGACGAAGCCGGGAGGTGCCCCATGAGCCAGCCAACGGCAGCCGTGACAGGTCAACCGCCGCTGGCGATCCGCTGTGCGATCTATACCCGCAAGAGCACGGAAGAAGGGCTGGACCAGGACTTCAACTCGCTGGACGCCCAGCGGGAATCGGCGGAGGCGTTCATCCAAAGCCAACAGCAGGAGGGCTGGCTGTGCCTGCCCGATCGTTACGACGACGGTGGCTACTCGGGGGGCAGCATGGACCGGCCTGCGCTCAAGCGGCTGTTGGCCGACATCGGGGCGGGCCGCATCGATTGCGTGGTGGTCTACAAGGTGGACCGGCTGAGCCGCTCGCTTCTGGACTTCGCAAGAATCCTGGAGACGTTCGAAGAGCACCACGTTTCGTTCGTTTCTGTCACCCAGCAGTTCAACACGGCCACCAGCATGGGCCGGCTGATCTTGAACGTGCTGTTGTCGTTTGCCCAATTCGAAAGGGAGATGATCTCGGAGCGCACACGGGACAAGATGGCCGCGGCCCGGCGGAAGGGGAAGTACGTCGGCGGGCGGCCGATCCTGGGCTACGACGTGGTGGACAGGAAACTGGTGGTCAACCCGTCCGAAGCCGAGCAGGTGCGGCAGATTTTTCAGTTGTACCTGGAACATCGTTCGCTGATGCCGGTAGTCAAAGAGCTGAATCGCCGGGGCTGGCGGACCAAACGGTGGACCACCAAGAAAGGCCGCACCATGGGCGGGCAGCTCTTTACCAAGAACCGCTTATACCAGCTATTGACCAACCACGCCTACGTGGGCAAGGTCCGTTACAAGGGCGAAATCCACGAGGGCCAGCACCAGGCCATTGTGGACGGCGACCTGTTCCAGCAGGTTCAGGCGACCTTGCAGCAAAACGGCCGCGGCGGGGCCGAGCGGAACAAGTACGGGGCGTTGCTGCGAGGGCTCCTCCGTTGTGCAGCGTGCCACTGCACGATGGTGCCCACCTACACATCCAAGGGTGGGCGGCGCTACCGCTACTATCTCTGCCGGCAGGCCCAGCAGCGGGGCTGGCAAAGCTGTCCAGTGCCCTCAGTTCCGGCCGGCCAGATCGAAGAGTTTGTGGTGGAGCAGATCAAGGGCATCGGGCGCGACCCGGCCCTGGTAGCCGCCACGTTGGCCGAAGTGCGGCGGCAGGCGGAAGAATCGCTCCAACGCTTGGAGAGTGAGCGGGCAACCTTGAATCGCCAGCGTCGCGACGACGAGGCCGAACTGCGGCGGCTGGCGTGTTCGCACGAGTCGAACGGCGAGCGGCTTGCCCGCCTGGCCGACCTGCAGGAACGTCTCCGCCTTGTCGAGCGGCGGCTGACCGAGATCGACGAGAAACTGGTTACGCTCTCAGGTAACCTTGTGAACGAGCAAGAGGTGGCCAAGGCTCTGGCCGAGTTTGACGTCGTCTGGGGAGCTCTTTCACAGCAGGAACAGGCTCGGGTTCTGCGCCTGCTGATCGAGCGGATCGACTATGACGGCCGGGAAGGGAACCTTTCGATCACTTTCCGGCCCGCGGGGATCAAGATGCTGCCCGCGGAGATGACAACATCCGAAGGGGAGGAGGCTCCATGAGCGAGCAACTGACCGTGCGTTGCAAGTTCCACATCCGACGCGGTCGTCGCGGGGCGAAACAGCTCGGCTCGGGCGAGGCCCCCAAGCAGCCACCCATTGGCCGGGTTCCCCATGTTGCCCGGCTGATGGCCCTGGCCATCCGCTTCGAGCAACTCCTTCGTGACGGCGTGGTCAAGAGCCAAGCCGAGCTTGCCCGACTGGGCCACGTGAGCCGGGCCCGCTTGACGCAGATCATGAATCTCCTGAACCTCGCCCCGGATATTCAAGAGCAGATCCTCTTCCTGCCGCCGACGCAGAAGGGCCGTGATCCGCTCAGTGAGCCGGCGTTGCGGGTCATTACCACTGAGCCAACCTGGCAACGCCAGCGGATGTTGTGGCAGGCATTGGCAGTTCGCAAGGAGTTGCCTTCGGGCTGCGATGCCAACCTTGTTGTTAACCCAAAGGGGGGTGTTCAACGGAGAGTTTGAGAGTTTGCAGCGGGTTGAGCTAGGCCTGCGGTCGGAACCTGCTTGGGCGGGGTAGCGAAGACCGACTCTCAGAGGGGATTAATAGGCAAATCGCCGGGATGAAGAATGGTAGAGGATATTGGTGCAAGTGCTTTTCTGGTAAAGACTTACGTCTTATGGAAACGCAAAACGCCGGGGCGGCTGTCGCCTCGGCGTTTGGGTTTACCCATCGTTCGGTCTCGCCTTGAGACCGAGAGAAGGCTCCCCGGCCAGGGCTCGAACCTGGGACCTGGCGGTTAACAGCCGCCCGCTCTACCTGCTGAGCTACCGGGGAATCTACCTGCCAAGCTACGAGGGAACTACTCGGCTTTAGAAAGGCAGTCCAAATCTATCCAGGCGGATAGCCGTTGCCTCTTCGGCCTCGGGGTCTCGGAGCCTATCCAAAAACCAGGCACCACCTGAAAATTCACATCAATTTCGAGGTTTTTGGACAGAGCCTCAACTCCCACCGTGGACCAAGCGCTCCTAACACACCCCGAACGCCGTTCCACCTGGCTCCCCTATTTGCCATCCACCGGATATTTTATCCTAATGTCCCTTCCACCCTTGATCAAGGCCGGGACTATCAAGATTGGAGGTTGGAGGTTTACATTGGGCCCGAAGCGGAGCCAGGGAATCTCTCGATGAATCTACAATTCAGCCGAGTTGCGGTTGGCCGATTCGCTTAGCGCCACGGCGAGGGGCCTGCTTAAGAGAATGGCGGCGTGCACGAACGTCGGCGTCTTGCTTCCTCGTTAACAGAAAAAATACAACTACAGTTGGCAATAGAACCACCCGGTGGTTCTACATGGGACGGAATGGCGACAGCAAGCAGCCCGCGATCCCTGCCACGGAAAGCTTTCAATAACCGTTCACCAAGAAGATATGAAAGCTCAGGAGCGTCGCAACCACCATGCGATCAACCCTTACTGGTATGAGTTCAGCCGAGTCTTCGTCCGGCTTTGGGCGGCGCTCATGTTCCGAATCCGGTACTTTGGTGTCGAGAATGTCCCTCGCGAAGGTTCCCTCCTCGTCGTATCGAATCACCAGAGCCATCTCGATCCGCCTCTCATCGGGGCGGGTATTCCTCGGACGATGCACTACCTGGCCAGGAAGTCGCTCTTCCGCTTTCCTCGCTTTGCGCAGCTTATACGTTCCTATGGTGCGATCGCTCTTGATTTGAGCAATCCCCTGAGCGGTCTCAAAGAAGCCCTGGCCTGTCTGCAAAGCGGGGAAGCGGTCCTCATCTTCCCGGAAGGAACCCGATCACCCGACGGCGAGCTTCATCCCTTTCACAAAGGATTTCGGATGCTGGCGGTACGGTCTCAGGCGAGGATTCTTCCCACCGCTATTGAGGGTGCCTTCGCTGCCTGGCCGAAATGGAAAAAACTCCCCCGACCTGGGCGGGTCGCCGTGCGTTATGGCATGCCGTTGACCGCGGACGAGTATCTCCATCTGGACGAAGACGCGTTTCTGAGGCTCGTCGAAGATCGAGTTCGGGAATGCCTCTGGGAGCTGCGGAATACAGCGTTCCCCGCCGGCATACCCCGGCCAAGAGAGCAGAACGTGTTCTCCTGAGGTAGCGCCGCTCTGGAAAGGGCGGCTGTCCGCAGCGCCGACAGTCACGGGCCACCCTGCGCGACCGACCAGGCGATGACCTGCCGCGGTGTCGCCACTACAAGCACAGGGACTCCCTCATGCTGAGCAACGGCCACGCCTGTGATCAGTTCGCCCACGTTAAAACGGTCCACGAGCTGGCCAGCCTTATCCAGAATGTGGAGTGAACCATCCGCACCGACGAGAATCCATTGCTCCGTGTTTCCAGGGACCACACGGCCATGCACGATTTGTTCCACTGGATACTGCACCATCCCCTTGGGGAGGGTATACTTCCAGAGTTCGTCGCCGGCCAGGTTGAAGCCGAAGGCCTCCGTTTGGGCGAAGTCCTTGGGATCCAGCCCGCAGAGTTCGGCGGTTCCGTCCCCATCGAGGTCAGCGGCAGCCAGCCAGGCGATTGTTCGTCCGGGCACGATGATTTCTCCCAGCCGCTGGCCATCGTGGCTGATTTGCACTGCACTTCCACGGGATGTGTTTGTCACCAGGAAACTCGGCGGTTGGCCCTGCGCTCCCGGCAGAACCCCGATGCGAAACGCGACCGCCGCTGTTCGGTTGCTCCATAACCGCTTTCCGTCCAGCGAGATCGCCTGGACACCGACAACCCCCAGGAATCCGATCACGGCTTCGAGATTGCCATCCGCATTGAGGTCAACGAGACGGACGTCCGCCATCCCTTCGTGGGGAGGCGTGCCCTCGCCGGGGTATCGGCCCAGTAGCTCGAATTGGTCATTGTAGATTGACAGTTGCTGAGAACCGAAGGACCAGCCCACGAAATACCGTTTTCCGGTGTTGTCCACTCCGCTTCGGAGGAAGTCGATTTTGTCCGGCGGCAGCGGTTTGAGGGGCCAACGGGATTTCACAGTGCCATCCCAACCGATCTCTGCCGCGGTATTGCCCTCCTCGACACAGATGACGCGATCGTTCCCCGCCGAGTCGGGAACAACGAGAAGATTGCCAGGCGCTTTAATGAGGGTGCACTTGAACAGGTCCACCAGCTTCAAGTGCTGCGGAGTGCTGGCAGGTGCCGGCTCGACAGTACTTGCGGCGGTGATCTCATCCAGGGCAAAGGTAAATAGGCCATGCTGTGAGGCCTCGTCCACAAGTCTGGCCAGCTCTTTTTTCATTTTTTCGAATCCTGCTTGCTCCTCCTCCACAAGGTTGACACCGCTGAGGAGCTTTTCCAGGGTTCCGCTCAGGCGGTCCACGAGGTCGATCGTCATGCCCAGATGATACGTTTGGACGACTCCTTCGGCATTGAGGATCACCAGGCAGGGCACGGTGACTTTATTCTGTCGAAAAGTCGCCCCAAAGATTTTTTCCGAATCGTTGCGTGGATCGCGGAGAAGAGGCAGGGTGACCTGCCAGGATTGGAGCAGCTTGAGTAGCTCCTCATTTTTGACCGCCGGGCTATCGAGGGCATCCACCACGTGGTCCACACTCACGGCGTAGAACGCCACTCGGTCCGAAAACTGCTGAGCAACTGCCTGAATCGCCTGGAGAACCGCCTGTGACCCGGGGTGGTTCCTGGACCAGAACTCCAGCACCACCGGTTTGCCCGCCAAGCTTGCTAGCGTAACCTTCTGACCATTGGTGTCTTCAAATTCAAAGTCCGCCGGCCGGGTCCCCAGGTAATCGTAGCCGTACGGATGGAGCTCGCTGACAATCCGAGCGTCCGACGGTACGGAAAACACGAAGGCTTCCGGATTGATCGGCTTATTGACCACTGGGTCGATGAATTCTTCGTAGATCGCCAGATTCTGAAATCGCCCTCCATCGAAGCTCTGCCGCAGTCCTTCTGCGGGCAGGTCAACCCGGACGAGCAAGCGTGTGTCTCTGTCAATCCACAGGATGACATCCCCATCTTTGCGATGAATGCGCACCCGGTCACACGTGAATGTGCCCGTTGTTCCAGGTGGAATGACCTCCTGCTTTTCACTGCGATAAAGCAAGGTTTTCAGGGGATCTTCTGCCACCAGCAGGACCAGAGGTGGGGGGAGCAAGCTATAAAGCTGACCGGGCCCCTGCATGAGGGCGTTCGCCAGTATGGTATCGGTGAATAAGGTCTTCAGATCGAACTTTTCGGGGGCCGGCACTTTGAGCACCTGACCGGGCAAAAACGCCACGTACCCCCAGAAATCTTTACCATCGCAAATGATCACTCCATCGCCTGCGATGAGCCGAAGTTTGTTGGGTCTTTCGAAGGCTGTCAGATAATTGACGCGGCTTTCCACCGGTTGACCGTTGTACGTCCCGCGAATGACGATGCGCCCCTGGTCGCCGTAACTGCTCGCGGATTGATAAACCTTCACCATTGCCTCAAGGATTTCCCTCGCTGATTGGGTGGACGGGGGAATCGCCTCCGGCTTAGCTGCGGGTTGCCCTGCCTGTGGAGCGCCGCCGGAGTCAGTCCCCGTTCGTGAGCCGGCTGGACTCGTCTGGACCGGTGGCTGCTTAGAGAGATTTTCGGCGGTCTGCGAGGAAGAATCCGCGGGTCGGGCGACTTTTTGTTCTGCCTCGGGCTTCGCCTTCTGTGCAGAGCACCCCGCCAAAACTGCCAGGCTCAGAATCAGTAACAACAATCCGTTTCCAACCATCTTCCGGCGACCCGGCCATGCGGTTTTTGGGCCATTCGTTATCGCTGATCTCGTGAATTCAATGGCCACCGGATCACAAGCTTTACGAGTAACTTTGACAGGGGCATCCAAGGGACGACGTTGACGAAAGTTGACTGGATTGAGCATCACACCATCCTCGGTTTCCGTGTCGACCTTCCTTACACCGACTTACTTCACCCTGCGGGCGTTTTAATTCCTCAGAAAGAGGGTTAAGCTGCGACAATCTCCATGGCGCGTTCTCGTCGGGAGAACCACTCAGCCTGACCAGATCCCCGAACTTCGGAACAACGCCAGCCCGGGCGATCACGTGGCCCGATCTCGGCGCTGGGGGCCGGCGGATCACGATGGGGGTCTCTGAAAACTCTCTCATCTTAGCAAATCCCGTGAGGTTGCGGCACGGGATTGCGCAAGGACTCAAAAGAAGTGAAAATAGATAAACGAGTTCCCGTTGGATAACAGGAGGACCTTATGGCCTACCGGGTGCATTTCGGTGCGGAGCAATACGTCGAACTCCCGGAACTTCCCAGTATCTGGCAGGCAGAACCCCCCGGGGCAACCGCCCAGCAGGTGCCGGACCTGGAGGCGGCCATCCGCGACGCATTGGAAGGTCCCCTGGGGCTTCCCGCGCTTTCAGAATGCCTAACGGGCGACGACACCGTTGTACTTGCCGTTCGCCGGGGCACTCCCTGCAGTGACGCGATCATCAGCACGGTGGTTCAAGCGGTCCTCGACCGTCTGACTCCATCCCAGCCGGTTACCATTCTCCGCACGGAGGCCGACGCAGCAGCCCAACGGGGCGATCCGCGCCACCTGCTAAGTCCTGAACATGCCCGCCGGGTGATTATCAAAACTCACCAGGCGCACAAGGCCGAGGATCTGGCCTATTTGGCCCGCCTCGAGGATGGCCGGGTGCTCCGGCTCAATCGGGTCCTCGTGGAAGCCGATGTCGTCATACCGATCGGCTGGACACAATCCCGCGGCACCTGGAATCGTTACAGCGCGTTTGGGGCGATTTTCCCCGCCTTTGCCGACCATTCCGCCCAACAAAGACACTGGCGGGAAGTTGTGGAACGAGTCCGCTACCGAAAGCTCAAACGGATGGGAAAGATCCGTGCCTCACCCATCCGAGCGGCAGGGAGCCTCAGTCGTGAAGCCGACTGGCTCTTGGGGACACAATTCGCATTGGAAGCAGTCCCAGGATCGCTTGGCAAGGTCCTGCGAGTTATGGCGGGCGACGTCCAACGAGTGGCAAAAGAATCGCGGGAGGAGTTTCTTCGACAGTGGGGCCTTCCCGTGAAACGCCAAAGTGATGTGGTCATTGCCGGAGTGGACCACAACCCCGCTCACTCCGCGTGGGAAAACCTGGCGCAGGCGGCCTGGGCAGCAGCTCGGCTGGTCAACCCACGCGGGCAGATTATTCTCCTGGCGGATTGGGAGACACCGGGCGGAAGTTCGCCCGCCGTTGGGCTTTCCCCGAGCGAGGTAGCCGCCCGGGGAAGCTGGACCGACGTGCTTCAGGAACTCGGTGACCCTGTGGTTCCATTCTGGCTGCTATCGCGGGTTCGGCGCCGTGCCAGTCTGTGCGTCTGGTCGCCGCGGCCGGTTTCGCAATCACTCTGGCGAGAATGGATTGACTGGCTGGGCATTGAAACATCCAACCGAGTGGAAGTCCTCGAGCGGTGGGTGCGGTCAGCCGGATCGGTTACCCTGCTGTCTCATGCCACCCTGGTTTGTCCGCAGCGAATGTCTCCCCCACCGCGGGCTCCGGACCGGTGAGCGTGAAATGACCGTCAATACTCGCGGATAAAACGTTTTTTGAGAGGGCAGCCAACGTGGACGTCCAAAAAGCGTGTGGAAAGTCCCCACCGCCGAAGAGCGATCAAGGAATCTCATAAGCTTCCGAAAAGGACAAGTGGATGGATACGACCAGCCTGCTGCGAAAGAATCTGGAAAGCATTCAGGAGAGAATCCGCGCCGCGGCGGAACGAGTGGGACGGTCCCCCGACGAGATCCGCCTCATTGCGGTCACCAAATATGTGGACCTGCCCGTGGTTCGCCAGCTGGTGGAACTGGGACAGCGGTCGTTGGGAGAAAGCCGTCCCCAGCAACTGTGGCAGCGCCACGCATTGTTAGCCGATCTCCCCATCCAGTGGCACCTGGTGGGCCCTCTGCAACGGAACAAGGTCCGCAAGACGCTCCCATGCGTTGAATGGATTCACTCTGTGGACTCGCTGTCCCTTTTGGCGGACATCAACCGGATCGCAGGTGAATTGGGATTACGGCCGAAGCTTCTATTGGAGGTCAACATCTCGCGGCACCCTTCCAAACATGGCTTTGCTCCAGAGATGATGGAAGAGATCATTTCGCAACTTGGAAACTTCCCCAACGTGACGATTTGTGGGCTGATGGCAATGGCGGGCGTAGAAGGGGATTTAGAGGGGGCCCGACGTGATTTCCGCGCCCTTCGCCAGTTGCGTGATCGGCTTGCTCCGTTAGCACCACCCCAGATTTCCCTGACAGAACTTTCTATCGGGATGAGCGGCGACTTCGAAATCGCCATTGAAGAAGGAGCGACCATGGTACGGATCGGTTCCGCTCTTTTCAAAGGTATCCTTGAGGAAGATTCATGAGTGGTCACCGTGGCACGGCGGGTTTTACGCCGACTCGTGCCTCGACCGACCGGTGTGACTGTGTCTCGAAAACTATCTTCAATGGATCCATTCGAGGATTGCATCACCAGTGAACCGGGAATCTCTCGTATGAATCCACCCGCGGATCATTCTGAAGGCTGTGTGCTGGAACTTAAAGTACATGCGGGAGCTCGCCGTAACGAGGTGCGATGGGAGTCGGACGAACGTGTGAAAGTGTGGGTCACACAGGCTCCGGAAAAAGGCAAGGCCAACCAGGCAGTGCTGGAAATCCTGGCGAAAAGCCTGGGCGTTCGGCCCTCCCAACTGGAAATCGTGTCGGGCCAAACTTCCCCCCACAAACGCATTCTTGTACGCGGATTAAACGCGCGGGAAGTTGCCCAACGATTGAAAGCTGGGGCACATACGGATCCTAAAACGGGGTGAATTTCGGTGGTTGGAGAGTTACGGCCCAAAATCTGCGAAGAGAAGTTTGTTTCAGATCGCACGAACACACGGCAAAATAGTCGTTTGACCAATTTGGCCAACAGAAAAGAAGGGTTAACAGTAATGGTGGAGCAGACCGGGATACGCGAGGCAATGGACCTACAACCAGCCCCCGGCGCGGTTGTGTTCGATATGGATGGGCTGATGTTCAACACCGAGGACATCTACTTTGCCGTGGGGACGGAACTCCTTCGTCGCCGTGGCCACGTTTTTACCCGCGAACTCAGTGATGCCATGATGGGGCGTCCGCCCCAGGCAAGCTTCGAAATCATGATCCGCTGGCACAATCTTTCTGACGACTGGCAGACACTGGCCAGGGAGTCGGAGGACCTATTTATTGAGATGATCAAAGGACGAATCCAACCGATGCCAGGTCTGCTGGATCTGCTGGATGCGCTCGAGAGAGCGGGAATTCCCAAGGCCATTGCCACCAGCAGCAGCCGTCGAACACTTCAGGCCGTCCTGGGGACCTTTGAACTCGAACCCCGATTTCATTTCACCCTGACGGCGGAAGACGTTGAACGCGGCAAGCCCGATTCCGAGATTTACCTCAAGGCAGCCGCCCGATTCGGGTTGGAACCGGAAAGGGTGGTCGTGCTGGAAGACAGCGAGGCCGGTTGTCGAGCAGCGGCCGCGGCCGGTACAATAGCCATCGCTGTTCCTGGGCCCCACAGCGCACGGCACGATTTTTCGTCGGCCTACTTGATCGTTTCCAGTCTGGCCGATCCCAAACTGTACCAACTCCTACGGCTCCCGGGACCGGTGCCGTGAGGACATGCCTTTGCCCAGAGGAGTTGATTCCCCACCATTGCCGTTAAGAAAGTCTTAGCCGTGAGATGCATCCAGGAGTAGGGAGAACACACGCATGAGCCGCACACTGACATTGCACATCGCAGTGGCGCTTATCGCCGCAGTCATTACAAATTTGCCCCGAGGGCTGAGAGCGGCGGAGGAGAGCGACGAGCTGTGGCAGACGGCCGAGGAACGGATCGAAAAATACCGAAAAGGCGATATTGAAATGGTGGTCATTCTCGACGGCCAACCCGTCCCGGACGCGGAAGTAACCATCGAACAGACGCGGCATGCCTTTCTTTTTGGCTGCAATATTTTCAACTGGGGCAGGATCGAAGACCCCAAGCTGGAAGAGGCCTACCGTCAGCGTTTTGCCGAGATTTTCAACTATGCCACCGTGGGTTTTTACTGGCCGTCGTATGAATGGCGGCAGGGTCAACCATCACATGAATATGCACGACGGGTCGCTGAATGGTGTCGTGAGCATGGCATCGTGGTAAAAGGCCATCCGCTGGCATGGAACTTTGCCGATCCGGCGTGGCTGCCCGACGATCCCAAGGAGATTCTTCGCCTTCAGCTTGCACGCATCGAGGATTGCGTATCCCGATTTACCGGCCTCATCGACCGCTGGGACGTGGTCAACGAACCCACGGAATTCGACCGAACGTCGTTCCAGCAGCGGGCTCCCAAAATGACAAGGATGTGGCAGGAAGTGGGACAGGTTGAATTCACGAAGCTCTGTTTCGAACGAGTTCGAAAGGCCAACCCCAATGCCACGCTGATCATTAATGATTACGTCACCAGCCCAAAATACGAACGGCTTTTGGAACAACTGGTCGACGATCAAAACCGCCCGATCTTTGATGTGATCGGGATTCAAAGCCACATGCATGGGGGCACCTGGTCCAACAGACAGATTTGGGAAGTTTGCGAGCGATTCTCCCGATTCAAGGTGCCTCTCCATTTCACCGAAACCACCATTCTCTCCGGTCAACGGGGATGGGAACGTCCCCGTCCGTGGGTCACCACTCCCGAAGGGGAGGAATATCAAGCCCGAGAAGTTGTTCGATTTTACACCATGCTATTCTCGCATCCAGCGGTTCAGGCGATCACGTGGTGGGATTTTTCCGATTATCGCGCGTGGCAGGGGGCCCCGGCGGGACTCCTCCGACGAGATATGTCCCCCAAGCCCGCCTACACGGAGCTCTACAAACTCGTCAAGCAGAAATGGTGGACCAAAGAAACAGCAAAGACCGATGAGGCGGGACGCATCAAGTTCCGCGGATTTGCCGGAGAGTACAAAGTCCACGTGAGCAAAGAGGGAGTCGCAGCACGGGAAATGAACGTCCGCGTCGAAGCTGGCTCCACCACCTCAATTCGGATTGAACTGCAACCGCAGCAAACAGCCTATAACACCCTTCGGTGAGCCAGCTAACGCCGCTGCGGTGTTGGATTGCTCATCAAATCGGGGCCGTGCCTCTCGATGGTTGGTTACTGCTCCGGGCACACCCGGGCAGCGTGGCACAATTGAATGAGCCGATCGAGGTTTTGCCGAACTTCTTCGTAGGGTGCTTCGTTTCGGATCGCGAGTTCCACCGTTGCGGCTGCTTCCGTGATCACCGGAAAGCCGTAACTTCCGGCAGCGCCTTTGAGTTGGTGGACCGCCCGGCGCAGCTCCTCGAAATTTCCGGCGGTGAAAAGCTCTTCGTAAACGGCCGTCCGAAAGGGCATCTCCTGCACAAACATTTCAATGAGGTCCCGTAAGTCCGGGTCGGTACCCAACTCGGAATAGATCTCTCTGTATTCTGTCGCTGTCATTGGTCGCCTATCCGCCATCGGAACCCATCCCCTCAACACAAGTGCTTTTTAAAGACTTCTGAAATCCCCTTCCTTTACCTTTTTGGACATACTGCCTTCCCTTTACATGCAATCTAGCTTACGGCAGACGCTGAAATCGGAAGATTGCGAAAATTTCTCAGGACTGCCGTTCCGGAGTCTGCCTTAAAACCAGATCCAAAGCCCCCAGCTCGGTAGTCGAAAGACGAGACGTGAGAAGCATTCAGGCCCCCACTGACCGAGAAATCGCCAAGCTCGTTACAGGCTGTACTGCCGCTAATTTTTGAGCCTGATCGACCTAGAAGAAAGAGTAAGCGAGGGCAAATGAATAAAATGCCGCATCTGGCGAGACGATACAAAATGATAGCCACACGCGAATTGGATAACGTGAACGGTGTTGGGTGTTTCCGTAACTCGTATCAGAGGAGATTGTTTCCCATGAAGCGTGTCACACTTTACAGTGCCGCGGTCCTCGGTGCCCTCACCATTGGGCTGGCCTTGAGCTCCGCTCAGGCCTCGACTCTCTTCGGCGGTGGTGCATGCGCCCCAGCATGTGAGAAACCGGCCTGCGAAGCCGCTTGCGAACCGGCCTGTGCCCCGGTTTGTCGGCCGGGTCTGCTCGCCCGTATTCGCGCACATCACCTGGCCAAGCAAGCCTGCTGCGAGGCATGCGCTCCTGCTTGCGAGAAACCCGCCTGTGAACCCTGCAAACCGGCCTGCGAGCCACCGGCCTGCGAACCCGCTTGTGAACCCTGCTGCCGTCCTGGCCTGCTCGCCCGCATTCGGGCCCATCACCAGGCGAAGCGTGCCTGCCGCGAGGCCTGCGCCCCCGCTTGTGAGAAACCCGCTTGCGAGCCCTGCAAACCGGCATGCGAAAAACCGGCATGCGAAGCGGCCTGCGCCCCTGTATGCAAGCCTGTTCGGGTTCACCATCACCGTGTTCGTCGCGTGATCTGCAATCCGTGCGCTCCGGCTTGCGAAAAGCCCGCCTGCGAGCAACCCTGCGGCTGCTGATCACATAAAACCGGACGATCGGGACCAAATCCACTGACGTGCTACCCGAGACGCCAGTAACTCTCCCGGGCGACCATTCAAGAGGTCGCCCGGGCTTTTTTGAGCGCCAACTGCCGGGTTCCGGTTAAACCGGACCCAATGGCGATTACGAAGACTCGGAGCGATGAACAATTCATCATTCGGGAAACAATCGCGTGGAGAGATAGCGCTCGCCCAGGTCCGGGAGGACCACGACGATCAATTTTCCGGCGTTTTCTGGCCGCTTGGCCACCTGAAGAGCCGCCCAAGCAGCCGCCCCAGAACTGATGCCGCACATGAAGCCCTCCATTCGCGCCAGAGCCCGGGAGGTTTCCATTGCGGCTTCATCTTCCACGCAAATGACTTCGTCGATCACGGACAGATTGAGCACGTCGGGAATGAACCCCGCCCCGATCCCCTGGATGCCGTGCTTGCCCGGCTTGATTGGTTGACCGGATAGCTTTTGCGTGATGACGGGGCTGTTGGCAGGTTCTACAGCGATGACCTTGACACCTGGTTTACGGGCCTTGAGGACCTCCCCGACGCCGGTGATAGTTCCGCCCGTGCCGACCCCCGCCACAAAAATGTCCACTTGCCCGCCCGTGTCCCGCCAGATCTCCTCCGCCGTAGTCCGCCGGTGAATTTCCGGGTTGGCGGGATTCTTGAACTGCTGTGGCATGTAAAAGTTCGGGTTTTCCTTGACTAACTCCTCTGCCTTTCTCACCGCTCCCGGCATTCCCTCCGCAGCGGGCGTCAGAATCAACTCAACACCGAAGGCTTTCAGCAACCGCCTCCGCTCGAGGCTCATACTTTCTGGCATCGTGACGGCCAGCTTGTAACCGCGAGCGGCGCAGACGTAAGCGAGACCGATGCCTGTGTTGCCGCTGGTAGGCTCGATAATTACGGTGTCCTCTTTGATGAGCCCCTGCTTTTCCGCCGCTTCGATCATGGCCCAGGCGATACGGTCCTTGACACTCCAAAGAGGATTCATGTTTTCCAGTTTGGCCGCCACAGTGGCACCGCACCCCGCCGTAATCCTCCGCAGACGGACCAAGGGCGTGTTCCCGATGCATTGCGTGATCTCATCAAACACTTTTCCAGATGCTGCGGCGTTCATGGAAAATCCCCTCGAAACGTCGGAAAAACAGTTTTCAGAAACGGTCCAGCCATCCGGCACCTTCGTATTTCAAACATTTATGATAATCATAGTGGTGTTTTGCTTCGCATTCAAGCCCGAATTGAAGGTTCACAAAGACACTCGGAGCGCATTATTCTCCTCACTCCAGCGCCGGTATGCCGATAACGACGGGACCGGCCCTAGCCTCCAGTGGGGATGACGCTGCCAAAGTGCCGAATTTCGTTTATGGCCTGACTAGCGGCTTGCCGTCAACGTTCGGCAGATCGATACCCAGAATGGCTGCGATGGTTGGTGCAATATCAACGATTTGCACCTTGCCCAAATCTGTCCCGGGGTTAATACCCGGCCCCCAAACGACGCACATGGCCAGCATATCGGGCTGGTCGGGCAAATACCCGTGAGTTCCCCCGACACTCGGCCTGGAGACCACCAGGTCATTGCCCGTTGCTGTCTCTGAAAAGGCGTAGCCCGACTCCGCGGCCAGCCAGAGATCTGGACATCTGGGTTCGTTTTCAGGCAACGCCTGACCCACTTTCTCGATTTGCTCCGGGCCAATAACGGCTTGAATACCTTCCACCTGCTGGAATTCCTTTTCCAGTTGCGCGATCAAGGCTGATCGATTAGCCTCATCGAGGATGTAGACACCGGCTCCCCCGCCCTGCGACATGCACCAGGCTTTTCCTGGGCCAAACTTTCCATCTTTTTCTTCCAAGAGGTTCAGCTTTCTCAAAAGAACATTCGGCTGAATGAGCTTCTGGTACGGGAAGAATCCGTGATCCGAGCAGACAATCAGATACGTACTTCGGGCATGGGGCGACGCGGCAATTGCGTCCACGATGTCGCGAATGCGGTCATCCGCGTAACTGGCACACCAGTACGCATCATCCGAGCGCGGCCCGGACCGATGTTGCACGTGATCCGGTTCCACCAGGTGAATCATCACCAAGTTAGGCTGATGTTCCAGCAGAAGTTGTCGCGTCATTCTTGTGTAGAGCCAATCGCGTGGCACACCGCCGCCACTTTCTCGACACCACCGACCGTGACTGTCCACCGGGAGCCCCATTTTGCGGAGCTCTGCAATCCAGCTCGGTGTGCCAAACTGGGTCCAAGCATCGTCGCCCGGCATGTCCGGAGCGCTGTAGTGCAGCGTGCGGGCGTTTCTCGTCACCGGCCAGAGGACTCCTGCTGTGACCAGCCCGGCCTTGTAGGCAGCATCGTAAATCGTTGGCACCCGAAAAGCCTGTTCCTTGTCATACACCGGGTCGCAGAGCAGAGTCACCTTCTGGCGCGTTTGCCGATCGAGAAAATCGTTGGCGATCACTCCGTGCTTTGCCGGCCAAACCCCTGTCGAAAGCGTTGCGTGGGCAGCCCACGTGACCGATGGGAAGACTGTTACCATTCCCCGAGCACTCGCCCCCTCCTTCGCCAGACGCCGGATGGTGGGCATGTCCGCCCGCGGGTCGTCAAGATAGAAATGTGCCAAACCATCTACGCTGACCAGGACGACCGTTCGGTCCTTCCGAGGCTCGGCAGCCCTGGTAGTGATGAACCCACCCGCCGCTGTAACGGCAACAATCGCCAGCAAACACGCCTGGAAAGTGCGACGTTTCATTCCGCAAACCTCCGCTTACCGGACCACCCGACTGCATAACTCCCGTCGGCCGCGCATTCTATGGCCAAGCTTTTTCCAAAACAAGTCGCTCGAGAGGAATGCCGGGCTCCTCAACACGACAATCAGCCATCAAATTTGACCCATCGCTACTTTTTAAAAACCTTGCCAAGCCACGGTCACAGTATACCGTTGGGGGCAATTCATGATCACAGTGTGCCGTAGGGGCAATCCACGATCAGAGAACGCTGTAGGGACAATTCATGAATTGCCCCTGCCGGTTAAGGAGAAAGCACAAAATGGATGATTCAGATGTTAGAAATTGCCCTGACAAATGGTTGTCCCGGAGCAGTCGCTCGGCAGGATACGTTTGTCGTGCCCGCGAAATCCCGAGGCATGGCCTAACGTTGGAAAGCGGGCGTGACAAGCACGTCCCTCCGGCTTGAATCCGGCTCCCATGCGAATCCAAGTGTCTTCATCGCGAGAACAGTGGGGATAAGACAGACATCAAATAGTGTGGGCACTGGTCGCTCCGTTGCGAGCGAAGTCCTCACAGAAGCCGGACAAACCTCTCGGCGGGTCGCAACTCCCAACCTGATCGAGCCCATCACTCAGCCGCGACGTCAAATGCGAAAATTCTCGTCACCGGGAGGCTCATCGAGCGTCCCACGAGCCTGGTCACCGGAGCGTGATCGCCTTGGCGAGTGGTTGGAGGATCGATTCGATGACGTATTGGTCGATCACCGCCCTGCCCGTCTTGGCCAGCAGATCCAGCGTTTGGACAAAGCCATTCTGCCCGGCCAAACATCCATAATAGCGGCATGTCACATAAACGCTGACCTGTTCTTCCGGGTACTCTTGGGTCCGTACGTGGTAGTCATTGGTCCGTGTTTCCACACTGATGCGGCACTGGAGGCGGCAATCGCGATCGAATGCCAGGGTGATGGAAGGCTCATAATGGACCACCTGGGCCGAGGGAATTTCCAGAGAGCGCTCAAATGCCAGGGGAACACCCAGTGCATCGGCAACCAACTGGTTATGATTTCCCTGATAAGTAAAATCAAAGCCAAACAGGAGATCAATGGCCTCGCAGTCCAGTGGGCTGAGCGACAGATGATATGGTGCTACTTCCAGAATGAGGCGATGGAACTGGAGGGCGGTCTCCACTGACTCGGGGTTCACATGTCCCGCACTGAGACGCCTGGGCTCCAGCGTGAGCCATCGGTACGAGCTCTCCACCTTATCTTCTTCCAGGACGATCTCCGATCGATCCCGGGCATAAAAGTTTTTCATCCCCGGAAAGGAGCGTTGAATCCGCTCGAAGAAATGAATGAGGGTCTCCCGATGGGATGGGAGCGTCAGCGCCGTGTTGAGGGTTAAATTGATGTAATGATCATCACAGAGATGATGATAGGTTTCCATAGCGACCGGGTGCTGTTCCTACCAAGGGTTCGTGAGCACTTCCTCAATCCCGCGCTCCCCGCAAGAGGCACCGGCTTAAAAAGCGCGAGTATAAAACCTGGCCGACAGGCTTGTCAAAGCCCCATGATCGGGGTAGTTCGCACTGACATTTTACGGGGAAAACCTCCGGGTCTTTGCCCTATCACCTGTTTATTGTAAGCTGTTTGGCCGGGTTTCCAAACTGCTAAAACAGACCGGCCAGATGACTTTCCTATCGAGTCGATATGCAAACTGAGTGCCAATTCATCTGCTGTAGAGGTTTCCCGGGCTGGTTCGGGTTCGCGCTGAATGGTGAACATGTGATTTGCGGCACTCTCGGCGCTGCCACGACCACCGAATTACTGGAGGATCTTTCCGGCAAAACTGCGGACCTGTGCGTTCCGGTCAGTCCCGCCGATTGTGCCGCACTGGCGACCTTTCTGGCCGGGCTGCACGCGCGGGCGGCGCCTCGAGAATCACCCACTTGCCCCGCGCCAAGGTTATACGTTGTCAATCCTTACCGTCAGCCTACATGCGCAGCCGAGTTGATCGACCTATCTTCCAACCGTTGGGAACTGATCCACCAAATGACAACGCTCCTCGCGGAGTACCTGGCCGGGCATCCGGTGGACTTTTCTGATGTTCCTGTGGATCTGTCGCGCTGCTCGCCTTTCACCCGCCGCGTGCTGGAGGCGTGTCGGTCGATTCCCTACGGGGAAACACGAAGCTACAAACAGCTTGCCGAGTGCGTTGGTGAACCTCGGGCCAGTCGGGCTGTCGGCCAGGCCCTTGCCCGCAATCCCGTCCCCCTTATCATTCCATGCCATCGGGTGATCTCCACGTCGGGAAAGCTCTGCGGATTCACAGCCCGCGGGGGCACAGCAATAAAAGCTCGGTTGTTGGCGTGGGAGGCCCGGCACAGGCCCCATACCCAGGATCTCCGTCCTTAAACAACTGGATTCAAGGCAGGTTGGAAGGAAAAGTCTTGACGGAGTGATAAAATACCGCGAACAGGCGATGCCACCCCGGGTTGGGAAATTGCTGTGACAACCGCGCCAGAAGTCTTTCCGCGACGACGTTCGACGAGACCATCAAATCGCGCGGCGGAGTCTGGCCAACTGTGCGGAAAATCTGAGTATTTTGCGACTGTCTAACGAGTTGAAAACGCCTTTGGTTTAAGCCGACGGAGTTGCCCATGAACGACATCACTCTCAGCGTGGCCCAGAAAGCACTTGAGGCCGCCATCAAGAAGGCCGAGGAGCTTGGCACGAAGATGGACATCGCCATTGTGGATGCGGGCGCCAATTTGAAGGCCTTCGTGCGGATGGACGGTGCGTGGCTCGGATCGATTGATATCGCCATCCGAAAGGCTCGAACGGCCAGATTTTTCGACATGGAAACCGGCGAGATTGGAAAACTTTCACAGCCCGGCGGTCCCCTTTACCATATCGAACACTCCAATGGCGGGTTGATTACGTTTCCGGGCGGTATCCCGATTCGCAATTCGCAGGGAGAAGTCATCGGCGGAATTGGTGTCTCGGGCAGCACCGTGGAGAATGACCACGCCGTCGCTCTGGCAGGAGTGGAAGCCATCCGCTCGCTGATCTGACGCGGAAAATGAAGCGACGCTCAGGTCAGCGCGACCGGGCGCCGGTCAGAACACAGGCATGTGAACGGCCATCGGCCAGAACTGCCAACGCGGTTGGCGTCTGGTCACTGGCCGTCTCGATCTAGAAACTGTCAGGCTGGGGCGGCCTGCTCCGGTCTACCCGGCAAAATGCGCACTCGGCGCCCCACCACCTGGATACGATCCTCAGCTAGGAGTTGGAGCGCCTCGATGAGGGCCTCGGTCTCCAGTTTGAGCACGCGGGCCTCAAGCTTTTCCACCGTGTCATCGGATTCCACGGGGGTCCACTTCTGGATAATGACCGGCCCGTTGTTGTACTCCTGATCGAGAAAGAAGACCGTGCACCCGGTCACCTTGACCCCGTGCTCGAGCACCGCCTCGTGAACCCGGCGGCCAAAGTACCCCTGCCCGCAAAAAGCTGGGGCTAAAGCTGGATGGGTGCCGATAACACGGTTTTGAAATTCGGGAGTGATCGTGAGGCGGATGGCAAACCCCGCCATGATGATGTACTCGGCACCCACTTCCTTGCAACGCTGATAAATCGCAGCACTATATGCATCGGAGCTGTCGTAGTCTTTTCTTTCAATGACCTCCGCCGGAATGCCCATGAATTCCGCGTACTGAAGCCCACTGGCGTTGGGAGTGCTGGCAATCACCAGGCGGACGTCGATTGGCACCCGGCCTTCATCGACGGCCTTGAGGAGATCGCGGAGTGTTCTTCCCGTACCAGAGATCAGGACAGCAACAGGCAAGATGCGGACGTCACCGGCCATACTCAGTTCCTCGTGAGGGCTCAAACATCCAAAAAAGAGTTATCCGCGGTGTCCCTTCAGGCGCTCCATTGTATCAAAAGCGGGACGGCTGATCGGGCTGCACCGGCCTTATGGCATCCAGGAGACATATTGCGGCAAGGCTTTGGTTCTATCAATGTACTTGTGTGGTCTTTCCAGAAGGAGCATGTCCTGTTTCGGTCGCAATACGGGAATAAGAACTATGGCGGGCAGGGACCGTGAAAAGCTCCCTGGACAGGGAACTCACTGTGAGCGGGTTGCTGGAATGCGACGAAAGAAACTGGGCTATACTGGTGGAGCGAAACCCCTTTTTGTCATGCTGGCTGTAGCGGGAGTGAGAAAAATTTGCCTGCAGGTTGACACCGTGGAAAGGTTGAGCGTTGCCATCGCGGACGCAAGGCCAAAACGAGGATAGAAATGAGGTTTTTGTCCGGCTTCTGGCGGGGATTCAGCGCAGGTTATTTCTTTATGTGATGGTACTTGTGGCTGACCCCCAGGAGGCCGAGGAGATCGTCCAGGAGGTCAGCGTCGTTTTGTGGCAGCGATTCGAGGATTTCCGTCCGGAAGAAGATTTTTTCCGGTGGGCGTGTGGGATTGCCCGCCATGAAGTCCTGAAGCACCGGCAGCGCTCGGCCCGAGCGGCAAGGCCTTTTTCGCCGGAGTTTTTGGAGCAGATTGCCAATCACGCGGTCAGCGTGGTGGAGACCGCCGACGAAAGGCGTGAAGCCCTGCGGGAGTGCCTGCACGAACTTCAACCGCATCATCGCGAATTGTTGAACCAGAGGTACTTTCAGCAGATGAGTACCGAGCAGATCGCTCAACTCCGTGGGAAGTCGGTCGAGGCGATTCGCCGCATGCTGCATCGCATCCGCATGGCCGTGTTGAAATGTGTCCAGCAGAAACTACGCACGGCGGAAGAAGCCGCATGAGAAGAGCGTGATGAGGTTCGGAACCGGCCAGAAATGCCCATGAACTCCGAAGAACGCACCGCCCTCTGCCAGCTCGTGGATGCCCTCGTCGAAGGGCGGGGTACCGAGGAAGACGTCCGCCGCCTCGAGGAACTGGTGCGCACTCCCGAGGGCAGAGAGCTCTACATCGAGTACTTGCTGCTCCTCGGGGAACTCCACTGGGGCACAGGCGGGCTGCTCGATGTCCCCGATCCGCGGATGCACGCCGAGTTTTCTGCGATCACCGCCGACGCCTGCGAAAAAAGATGTTCCGCCGATCGGGTAAAAGTAACCCGACGGCTGCTTGCGTGGGGGCTTGTCGGGATGGCCACCGCCCTGAGCCTTTGCGTCGTTCTGCTCTGGCGCTGGCATGCCTTCCGCCAGTGGGAAACGACTCGCCAACAGGGCTCGCAGGTCGCCACCTGCGTGGGCACCTTCGAAGCAGATTTTGAGACCCCCGGTTACACGGTGGGCAGTCCGCTCAAGTCCGGCGATGTTGTCCGTCTTCGGTCGGGCCTGGCAGCTTGGCGAGATCGCCATGGCACGACCTGGACTCTCGAAGGGCCTGCCACCCTCCAGATTGACGAAGCACAAGGCGTAACCCTCGGTGCTGGAAGAATAGTGGTCCAGCTCGCGCCCGTTTGTCGTGATTTTCTGGTGAAAACACCCCATGCCAGAGTTGTGGATCGCGGCACGCGCTTCGCCGTGGAAGTAACATCGGAGGCAACCTGCGTTCACGTGCTGGCGGGGAAAGTGGCCTTGCAGCTCCCCCGGCTGGATGGCGAAGATGGTCGGGAGCTCCGAAAAGGAGAGGCGGCGAGGGTCGGTCCTGACGGCCGAGTGGTCACCATTCCCTGGCACGGCGACCGTTTTTGGACACAGATTCCGAAGAAGGGATCTGTGACCGCTTGGCGTTATCTGGCGCTGCACGATCCACACATCTGGCTATTGGCCGACTTTGAGCAGGAAACCGCTGCCCTGTACGACCGCACCAGTGGGCGCACTTGTGCCGTTTTACCCGTCAGGATGCGTGGTACGTTTTCGGACGTCTCCGCGCAATGGGAAGTCGGATATGGGGGGCAATCGCAGGCCGCGCGAGCCATGAGGGCCACTCGGGATGGTAATTCCGGTGGGCTGGGATGGCAGAGCGAGGAGCCGGTCATTTTTCCGACTCGTTTCACCGCGGAGATCATTTTCCGGTTTGATGGCTGGCCAGACGAATCGCCAGAGGCCGTAGGAAGTCTCCTCGCCACACGCCAGGACGCAGACCGGTGCGGGTTTCTGCTTGCGGCGGTGCGATCGGAAACCGGGCATCCAAGCGAGGCCACTTTAGTGCACCTGCTTTCGGCTACCGAGAACTGGGCCCAGACCCGCGGCCGCCTGATTGCGGGGCACTGGTATTTGGGCGCTGTAATCGTTCGCATAGATCGAGATCAAAATAAATCGCACATCAGCACCTACCTTCAGGATTTGACGGCTCACGGCAAACTGGAAAAAGTTTTCGACGGATGGGTATCCGGCACCGTGCCGTCCGGGCCGCTGGGAATTGGCAAGGGGTTTGATGCCCGGCTGGCCCACGCGTACCCATTTCCCGGCGCGATTGATGACGTCTGTTTCTACAATAAAGAAATGAAGGAGGAATCAATCCAACGTCGTGCGGACTTCCTTATTTCCCATGCAACACCTGCGGGAGCGATCCCGCTGCCCAACCAAACGCCGGAGGAATGAAGCGCCGAGGATTGCTCAAATGGAGGAAATACACCACTTGGACAAACCGAGGCTGAAAAGTGGGTTGTCCAGTGGACGATCGGGGTCGGAACAGAGAGTCGTTGTGTCGTAGCGTTAGTGACAACACGCGAGGTGCCATTATGAACCGCCGATTGCGAACACATTCCCGCCGGGAGTTTCTCCAGGTGACCGGTCTCAGTTGGGTCATCGGTCAGGCCGGCGGAGTGGCCGTACCTGCCCTCTTGTTTGGAGAAGAGAATTCAGGCCCGATCGACTGCGGTCCCCCTCCCAAAGCCGCACCGCAGCACCGCACTGGTGGTGAATCGTTTCCGCCATTACCACTCCCCGTCACACCTTTGCGGCGGACTGAGAAAAAACGGCCGCCAAGTCCCCCTGCCCTGATCGGAAAAATGGCCCTCGGAAGTGTCCGATGGATCACCCGAGATGGCAAGCGGGTGATGTACCGAGACTGGATGACAGACCCCGCTGACGTCAATACGCTCCTTGAATGGACGAATGAAAAACTGGGAATCCATTATCGCGCGGTCGAAACAGACTTCGCCCATTTCTCTTTCGACCCTCGCGAGCTGCCCGCGCTCTTATTCGCCGGTCACAACAGCTTCCAGTTGACGGACGATGTCCGCGCAAAGCTCGCCCGATATGTCATGGATGGCGGGACCATCATTGGCGACGCGTGTTGCGGGTGGAACGATTTCGCGGAATCGTTCCGTCGTGAGATGGAGCTGATCTTCCCCGGCCGGCCTTTGCGGAAAATGCTTCCCGAAGAGCCGGTGTTTTCTTCCTACTACAAACTGGGCAACTTCACCTACCAGAAGGCGGACGGCTCTCGGTACGACGACGCTCCGTGCCTGGAGTCGATTGACTTCGGCTGCCGTTCTGGGGTTATCTTTTCGCCGGCCGATATGACATGCGGCTGGGACGGTCACGACCATCCTCGCGGCCTGCGACTCGTCATCGACCTGGCACGGCAGGTAGGGGCCAATTTGATCACCTACATTTTGGGAAGTTACCAACTGGCACGATTCCTGAGCACCACCAAGGTGTACTACGAAGCCGAGGCCCCGACACGGGACGATTTCGTCTTCGCGCAGATCATGCACGAGGGCGACTGGGATCCCGACCCGTCGGCCGTCCACAACCTGCTCAAGTACGCTCGCGACAATTCCACCCTGGAGGTCAAATTCAAGCGGCAGAACATCCGCCTTACCGATCCTCAGGCCGCCAATTATCCGCTTCTTTACATGACAGGACACCGGGAATTCGTCTGGAACAACGACGAAGTCGCTTTTCTCCAACGGTATTTGAAGGCCGGGGGCCTGCTCTTGGCCGACGCCTGCTGCGGACGGATGTCGTTCGATATGGGATTTCGGCGGGAAATTGCGAAAGTCTTCCCGGACGCCAAGCTCGAAAAAATCCCTCTCGATCACCCAATTTATCACAACCTGTTCGACATCCAGGAGGTGGAATACACCCCGCGCGTTCGGGAGGACTTCGGCAATATCAATACGCCGGAGTTGGAAGGCATCAGCATCGATGGCCGACTGGCCGTCATTTACAGCCGATTTGACCTGGGGAATGGTTGGGAACAATTCCCCCACCCGTATTCCTATGGCCTTAAAGACGATTCAGCGCTAAAAATTGGCACGAACGTGATTGTGTACGCCATCACGCACTGATGCGCTGGGCGTGACGGCGGACCACTGAATAGGCATTCTACCCGGGGACGGCCAGGTTCACGGTCGAAGAATCACTTTGAGCAGGGGCTGTTTTCTCTGGTAGAGCTGGTCGAACCAGTAAGGCCCCTCTTCCAGCGGCGCGACCGCGCTGATGAGGGGGTCCACCGTTACAACTCCCCGGGCCAATAAATCCAGGCAACGGGGATAATCTCCCTGTGATGCACAGGATCCCAGCAGCGTCAGTTCGCGGGTAACCACTGCTTGTAGGAGAAGTGTAGTCTGAGGGGCCAGATTGCCAACAAGAACCACCCGACCGCCTTTTTCCACATTTTCCACTGCTGATCGGACGGTCTCGTCGATGCCCACCGCGTCGAAAACGAGCGTGATCCTTTTGCCTCCCGTCCCTTCGGAGAGTTCTTCCCGCCAGGATTCATGCGGGGAAAAAACGGCAGTGGCTCCCGCCCGACGCACAAGCTCCTGGCGAAACGGATCCGGTTCCAGGACCACAATGTCACTGGCTCCCGCAACCTTGACCAGTTGTACGATCAGCGAACCGATCATTCCGCCACCAATCACGAGGACCGTCTCGCCAAGCCGAAGATCCCCGCGATCCACAGCGTGCAGGGCCACAGAAAGCGGTTCGATCAAGGCGGCCTGTTCGAAAGAAACACTGTCTGGGAGGCGGTAGGCGATGTGTTCCGGGACGACCACATATTCGGCGAACGCCCCGTCCCGTCGGTACTCAGCACAAGACACCCCCAGAACACGGCGGTTGTCGCACAGATTGACCCGCCCCTGTCGGCAAAACTCACAGCGACCGCAATAAACTGTGGAGTCGAAAGTCACCCGATCACCTGGGCGAAATTGGGTCACACCCTCACCGGTCTTTGCCACAACCCCCGAGGCTTCGTGACCCATGATGATCGGCGGTCGCCTGCGTCCCGTGCTGCCGTCGAACCCGTGGACATCGCTCCCACAAATGCCACAGGCCTTAACTCTCACGAGAATCTCTCCCGCCCCAGGTTCAGGCACTGGAACATCCTGGATTTCCAATTGCTTGTAAGCGGTTAGCACGAGCGCTTTCACTTGGAGGCTTCCTTCAGGTCAAGGACTTGATTGCTGCAATACCTCGGTTCTTCAACCGCTTTTGTTTTTTAGACCCCCAAAGCCGCAGGCTGTTCCCGTCGGCGATCTTGGGTCCGAAACTTGATGCTGAGGAATCCGATTCACTGTGTCAAGCGGCGGCAAGGCTGGGTCATCCCCACATTTCTGCTGCTAAAAAGCGGCACTGACCTGGAGAACGTCTTGGGCGGCGTCGGGCACGACAAGCGTGCCCCTCCGGAATTTCGGAGGCACCTTCGGGAGGGACCTGCCTGTCAGGTCCGTTTTTGCCATTCGGAGGCGCGTGCTTTTCACGTCTTTATAACACGAGGAGTCCATATTCGGAGGGACCTGCTCGTCAGGTCCGCCGTGCAACGTTCGATGATCCATCCCTATCATCGGGCACGACAAGCGTGCCCCTCCGTGTGCGACGGATGCCGTGGAAGGCGTCCCTCCAATAGATGCCACTTGCACTCCGACCAATCGCGCTACCAAAGTCCGAATCCTGAGAAGCGCTCGAATGTCCATAACCACTGGCGGGCCCGGTTCTACCCGTGCCACGCGCTGGTAGGGGCAATTCATGAATTACCCCTATCGAGATCTGATCCACTCCCACGTCTCAGCCACTTGCAGAAACCCGCGGCTCTGCTGTTCCGACTTCTGCAAGCAAGTGGTATTTCCCGTCCCGCCTCATGTCCTCTTATCCGCGGGATGCGGACACATCGCGAAGGGCTTCTTCCAGCCACGCCCGTGCTGGTACCATGATCGCAGCGCAAGTTAAAATGAAGAGGGGAGCTTACGGCCAGAGATCGCCATTCAGGTCGCGTATGGCGAGCCTGTGGGCGGGAGAGTGTTCGGGTCGGTACCTCGGCGGGTAAGGTCGTAAGCTTGTGCGCATCATCCGGAGCAGAGATTTCTGAGGCGAGAGGTCAAGCATGACCGACAAGTTGCCTTTGCCCGATGAACAGCAGCCACCGCAAGGATCACCACCGGCGGGGCAGGGTTCTGGAACACCACCGCCACTGCCTGCGGAGAGTACCCCCTCGGCGGGAAACGTTCGTGAAGGAACAAAGAATATCTCAGCAGGGAAGGTGGTTCGTCCTTCCCAGGGGAACGCCGTCCGACCGCGAAGTGAGCCCACCCAGAAAGGCACCACTCAGGGATCCGCCACAGCAGTTGCGGCGGCTGCAAGAGGCGCTCAGGCTGAGAGTAGTGAGGAAGAGAAAAAAGGGCGGAGCCTGCTGTGGGAGATCCTCCACTGGATGCCGAGTTGGTTCGTGAGCATGGTCGTGCATGCTGTGGCCTTGCTGGTCATGGCCATGATCACGATCCCCGGCCCTCGTGAAACCACCGCCCAAACGCTGGTGGTTGCTCCCGGTCAGAACGAACAACTGGAAGAGGTGGAAGAGCTTCTCGATGAGCCTCCGCAGGACATCAACCTGGCCACCGATCTGTCCCCGGTGGAAGTAGCCAGTAACGTGGACAGTTCCCAGGACGTCTCACCGTTCAACGATGAAACGGCAGCCATGGCCTCAGTGGAGCTCAGCCCCATCGGCGTGGAACATGCCCCGCAAACGGACCTGCTGTCCAACCTGGGTGCCTTGAGCGGCGACGCCTTTTCAGGTCGTGGGGCTGGCAAGGAACGCCTCGCACGGTTGGGTGGTGCTACCGAGGGCAGCGAGCGCGCTGTCGCTCTGGCCCTCCAGTGGCTGGCCAATCATCAACTCCCGGATGGTGGCTGGAGCTTTGACCACACCAAAGCTGGCGGGTGCAATGGCCAGTGCCGTAACCCGGGCAATCTTCCGGAAGCCAGAGCGGCGGCCACCGCCCTTGCCCTTCTGCCATTCCTCGGTTCTGGACAAACCCACCGAGAAGGAAAATACGCCAAAAACGTGCGCGCGGGGCTTTACTTCTTGATCACCAACCGAATGAAAATTTCCCCCGAGGGTGGCAGTTTCCTGGAAAACGGCGGCAACATGTACTCCCAGGGGCTAGCTTCCATCGTGTTGTGCGAGGCCTATGGAATGACCCACGATAAGGTCCTGGCGGCTCCCGCCCAGCAGGCGCTCAATTTCATTTGTAACGCACAAGACCCCGTGGGTGGTGGCTGGCGGTATCAACCTCGGCAAAAGGGGGACACATCGGTTGTCGGCTGGCAGTTGATGGCTCTCAAAAGCGGCGCCATGGCGTATCTGCAGGTCCCCAAGGTGACCATTCAGAAGGCCCAGGTCTTTCTCGATTCGGTGCAATCCGATGGCGGAGCCGCTTACGGATATCTGGATCCAGGGGAAGGTCCCGCCACCACGGCCATCGGTCTTTTGTGCCGGATGTATCTCGGCTGGGACAAGGACAATCCCGCGCTGGTCAAGGGAATTCAACGACTGAGCAAATGGGGACCATCCACCAGCAAGAGCGGGCCGAGCCGAAACAACTTTTATTACAACTATTATGCGACTCAGGTTATGCGTCACTGGGAGGGAGAAGAGTGGAAGCAATGGAACGCCGTGATGCGCGATTACCTTGTGCAAACGCAGGCTCAAAAGGGTCATGAAGCGGGAAGCTGGTTTTTTGAGGACAGCAGCGATCACGGAAAAGAACGGGGTGGGCGTCTTTACTTCACGGCAATGGCCACGATGATCCTCGAGGTGTATTACCGCTACATGCCCCTCTATCGCAAGCAGACGACGGCCGAGGCATTCCCGCTTGACTGAGGTCGAATCCGTGTGGTCGTCAAGCCCGGAACAGGCACGACAGGTGTGCGTGGCTGGAGTCTTGTTTCTCGCCGAGGTTGCCTAATGGGAAGGCACCAGGCGCAATTCGGCGGGCAGGGGAAAGTGGACGTGCTCTTCCCGCAAAAAGACCTCTTCCACGGTGGCCCCGAATTTCTCCTGTAATAGTCGGATGCACTCCTGAACGAGATGTTCGGGGGCGCTGGCACCCGCTGTGAGTCCCACCGTTTCTTTTCCTGCAAACCAAGCCAGATCAATCTCCTGCGGACCATCAACAAGATAGGCGGGAATCCCAGTGGAGGCAGCAATCTCCGCCAAGCGACGGCTGTTGGAACTGTTCTGGCTGCCGACTACGAGAAAGACATCACATTGAGGGGCGATGGCGAGAACCGCTTCCTGCCGGTTCTGAGTCGCATAGCAGATGTCGTCCTTGGCCGGTCCCACGAGTTTGGGAAATCGTTCCCGCAGCCGAGCCACAATCTGCGCTGCGTCCAGAATGGAAAGGGTCGTTTGGGTTGTATAGGCAACTTTGTCGGGATCCGGCACTTCCACGGTCTCGGCCTCCGCCACTGATTGAATGAGGCGAATGGCGTGGGGGGCCTCACCCAGGGTACCGATCACTTCGTCATGGCCGGCATGCCCAATCAAAAAAATGGTGTAGCCCTGGTCCGCAAACCGCCGGACTTCCCGATGGACCTTTGTCACCAGTGGACACGTCGCGTCGATCGTCCGGAGTTGCCGCTGCCTGGCCTTTTCCCGCACCTCGGGCGACACCCCGTGGGCAGAAAACACAAGCACGCTGCCCGGTGGTACCTCGTCAATATCATTGACGAAAATCACCCCGCGATTGGAAAATGTTTGCACCACATGTTGATTGTGAACGATCTCGTGAAACACGTAGAGCGGCGTGCCAAACCACTGGAGCGCCGTTTCTACGGTCTCAATCGCCATGTTTACCCCCGCACAAAACCCGCGAGGAAAGGCCAAAAGGATTCGCATCGTTTTCACCTGTTTCTCGGAGGCTTCCACAAGCAATACTCAACTTGCGAAGATGCTTCCCATATACTGGAAAATGGCTCGCGCAGGCGGTGCGATCGCGTGCCTCCAGGGTATTCTCACGCGATTTTGCTTTTTCCCAACCGGTGGCGGTCAATGCAGGGAAGTCTGTTCATGACATCGCAACAGCCCAGTTCTACCGCGCCCTCACTGCCGCCAGGTCAGGCCACGGCAGAGCGGGCCCGTTTTCTCCGCGACTTCCACCAATATGGTCCGTTTGCCCAGTATGAGCCACCGTCGCTCCGGTACAGCCAGAGATACTGCCGCCGTCTGACCCGCCAGCATTATGAGAATTTTACCGTGGTGAGCTGGTTTGTGCCCCGCGGTTTACGTCAGCATTTTTGTAATATTTACGCCTGGTGCCGATGGGCAGATGATCTGGCGGACGAAATCTTCTCGCAAAAGGACAGCCTGATGCTTCTCGACTGGTGGCAGCGGGAACTGATGTCCTGTTACCGGGGCCATCCCCGCCATCCTGTGGCCGTTGCTCTTCAGGATACTGTGACCACTTTTCAGATTCCCCCAGAACCGTTTTTGGATTTACTGGTTGCCTTCCGGCAGGATCAGGAAATCCGTCGCTACGAGACATTCGAAGAGCTTCTGAAATACTGTCGCTACTCGGCCAATCCGGTGGGACGGTTGGTGCTGTACCTCGCTCGGTGTCACACGCCGGAGCGTGTCACGCTGTCTGATTTCGTGTGCACGGGACTGCAACTTGCCAACTTCTGGCAAGATGTGGGAGAAGACTGGCATCGCGGTCGGATGTACATTCCCCTGGCGGAATGCCGCCGCGTTGGTTACACCGAGGAAATGTGGCAACGGCGGGAATTCAACCCGGCGTTCCGGACCCTCATGAGAGGACTTGTGGAAGAGGCCGCCGTATTCCTCCGCCGCGGTGGGCAGCTCGTGGAATTGATGCCCCGGCAGTGGCGTGTGCCTGTTCTGCTCTTCGTCCGGGGCGGTCTCAAGATTCTCCAGGCGATTGCCGCAATCGACTACAATGTATGGCAAACTCGACCAACGCTCAGCCGATGGACAAAACTCACTCTCATGATGCAAAGCTGGTGGGATGTGCTGTGGCACAAAACCGGGATGAACAAATAGATTCTCTCTGTACTGATGACGCGATTTATCGCGCCATCATTACCGACACCTATCCGGTTTGTCACGCGATATGTCAGAGGGCACGATCCAGTTTCCTGCCCGCCATCCGCCTGCTGGGCCGTGAGCAAGCCCACGCCATGGAAATCATCTACGCTTATTGCCGCTTCACGGACGACCTCGCAGATGAACTCCCGGCCGCTGAGGCCAGGCGTTATCTTCAATCGTGGAAGTCGATGATCGATCATCGGCTTGGATCTTCGTTTCTTCCCGCTCCGGCTTCCGAGCTCAGCGTTTTGTCCGAGGCTGCGACCGTGCCGAAAGACGCGCTCGTTCTGGCTTCCGGCGTGGCAGCCGTCGTCAAGCACTACGGCATTCCACCCCGGTACGTTCTGGATGTCATCGAAGGAGTGGAGCAAGACATCGACTTTCGCCCGCCCAAGAGTTTCGCCGAACTGGAACAGTACTGCGCCCGAGTTGCTTCAGCGGTGGGGGTGGCCTGTCTCTACATCTGGGGTTTTAAAGGCCGGGAGGTTCCTTCCCAAGCCCACGACTGTGGAGTGGCCTTCCAGTTGACCAACATCCTGCGGGACCTGCGTGAGGATGCGGAACGAGGACGGATCTACATTCCGGCTGACGAACTGAACTCCTTTGGATGTAATGGGGACGATATTCTCAAAGGAGTGATGACGCCGGCCTGGAGTGATCTTCTCGACTTTCAGTTCAAAAGGACGGAATGTTTCTACCAGAGTGCGTCGGAGTTGTTCCAGTTTCTCAGCGATCGGGGGCGAAAAGTTTTCGGTTTGATGTTCTCCACGTACTACGCGCTTTTTCAAAAGCTCCGTCGCAATAAGCATCGCCTTTTCCGGCAGAAACTGAAGCTGCCACGCTGGCAAAAAATTTGGCTGCTGGCCCGATGGAGTTTGGCACCGCCCCGCTCTCTTCCCATCGTTGACGGGGCAACAAATTCTCGTCCTCCGGCCATCTCACCATCAACGGGGTGAAGCCGCGTCATGGACCGAAGAGCGGAGCAGGAGAGACTGCGTATTGCCATCGTCGGTGGGGGTCTTGCCGGCCTGGCCACAGCATGGTTTCTTCGGAACACTGGGTGCGAAATTACTCTTTTTGAAGCCCGGCGTGTCCTGGGAGGCCGTGTCAGATCCATCACCGACCCCGAGATGGGCCAGACGATCGACACCTGTCAGCACGTCGCGCTGGGCTGCTGCACGGAGTTCCTCCGCTTTTGCCGGCAGATGAATGCGCTCGACCTATTTGTCAGACACCGCACCCTCTTCTTTACAGATGCCGGCGGGACGATTTGTCGCTTCCGGGCTGCCGCTGGGTTACCCGCCCCCCTCCATTTGCTGCCCACCCTCTTGCGGTTCAAGCTGGTTTCGCCCACTGAACGGCTGGCGCTCCTTCGCGCGGCCTGGACTCTCTGGAGAGGCGAAAGTAATCCTGCTCACTCGTCAGACAATGAGCTGACCGAGTCGTTTTTGCGGCGGATGGGTCAATCAGAACTGCTCCTGCGGATGTTCTGGGGGCCTCTACTCGTCAGCGCGACCAGCGAAACCCTGGATCGGATTCCGCTCCCTCTTGCGCGAATGATCGTTCGCGAGGTCTTCATAAAAAACCGGCATGGGCACGAATTGTGGATCCCGCGAGTGCCTCTCGGCGTGTTGTGTGATGTCCATTTTCGGGGCCGTCTCGAAACCGCAGGGGTGCGCATCCTTTCGGGACGGTCTGTCCGCGGAATTTCACGATCTCATAATGGCTGGTGCCTTCATTTTGGAGATGGTCGGACAGAAAATTTTACTGCCGTGGTGCTGGCCGTCCCCTGGTGGGTTGCGACTCGGCTTCTGCCGGCGGAAATCGTAACCAAGATTCTTCCCGGGTGGCCGGCGTCTCGCTCTCGAACATCTCCGGAGGCCTGTGCGATCACCGGTGTGCATTTGTGGTTCGATCGGCCGGGCTTTTCTCTCCCGCACGCGGTGTTGCCCTATGCGCTTTCACAATGGGTGTTTCGACCTCCTTGCGCCGACATGTCTCAAGGCCAATCGGCTGCCTCGGTTGGCGATTCCGCCTCGGCAAAATCGCCCTGGTACTGCCATGTTGTGATCAGCGCGTCACATCGGCTGGCCCCCGGCTCGCCGGAAGAGTGTCGCGAGCAAGTCGTTAGGGAGTTGCAGAGCACTTTCTCCGCCCTTCGATCCGCGAGACTGCTGGCCGGCCGCGCGATCACAGAGCCAGCGGCCGTGCTCTCTCCAGGTCGAGAGTGGGATCACCGCCGACCGCCGCAAGATACCGGCATCCCGGGGCTTGTTTTGGCGGGTGATTGGACGGCGACGGGCTGGCCCGGCACCATGGAGAGCGCGGTTCGCAGTGCCCAATTGGCCAGCGCGGTCCTCTCCAAGTTTATGCAGTCCCTGTCAAGCCGGTAATAAGCGAGAAATACTCGGCTCCGGAGAAAGCCGTGATCCCCGCCCGAGGCGGTGCGTCCAGGCGTCCTAATTGTGGTTGCCGATTCCGGCCTGTCAGTGGTAGTTGGGGGGAACGGCTCCGTAGGACCAGGGGGTGGTGACGGGGGTCACCCGTGGTGGTTCCGGCACTGGCCCCGGCGTCAACTGGTGCGCCAGCTCCAACAGTGTGTCCCGGATTTGGTTACCGGCTTTAAAATCTAGATTGCTGTAGGCTGTAAGCCGGGTTTCATAGCCGCCACCATGCGGCCCGAAGGCCTCTTCCGTGGGCACATAGCCCACACAGCCGTTGGCCAGTTCGACCGGCATGGTGTATGGGAATTTAGAACCTGCTTTTAATTCCAGGCCATACTGGCAGAAGTATTCGGCAGGATTGGCCAGTATTACAAGCGGACCGATCTGGATGGCCTGCAACTCCACGGTGGCTTCTGGCTCAACCTTCAGTTTGGCGTCAAGCAGCACCGTCTGCACGGCGAAAATCCACTCGGTGGCCCCAACTTCCTTGGGGTCTTTTTTCGTCAGGCCCAGGCATTCCTCCACGCGTTTGGGGTCGGGCCGACGCCGGGGAATGGTGAGTGTGGTGCTGCGATAGTCTATAGGGGCGAGATTGCCCCGCGGAATCAAAAGCAACGTTTTCACTGCTTCGGCGCCCACCCGGCCGCCCACTCGCTGAGCCCATTCCTCACCCGTGGGGTTTTGAAAAGGGCTGAGATTGTCTACCTGCGTGACATCCCCGGAGCACCCCTGAAGAAAGACAACCACCACGTCGGGCCCATAAAAGCCACGAATCACCTTTTCCATGTAATAAATCCAGTTGGCCGATATGCCGCCGGGATTCGTCGTCGCATGGCAGGTGTAGTGGACCACGCAACCTTCCAACTTTCCGTCGGGCGACCACGCCCCCAGAACGAGAACCTCCGGATCAGTTGGCCCCGCCACTTCCACAATATCGGGATTGAGTTGGCCGGGATGTGTGAACGTCAAGCCGTTTTTCATCCGGAATCGGCGGTTGAAAGCAACTTTGTCTTCGATACCTCGACCGACACCGCAAACGAGCGGATGCCTCTTTTCCCACGCCTCGCAAATCGCATCGACCGTGGCCTTTTCCATCTTCTCCAAGTAACGGCTGTCCGCCGTGGACGCCACCTCATAGGCCAGATGTTTGACCCAGTCGTCTGCATGGTCGTACTCGCCCGGCAACACCATTCCACTGGGTCCACCGGAATGTGTATGCGACGCCGCCAGCAGAATCGCTTCCGGTTTGAGGGCACATCGCCGGGCAACTTCGTCACGAATCCGCTGGACGCTTGGCTCGCGGATGATCAGTACATCGAGCCCCACCAGGGCCACAGCCTTCTGCCCGTCGTCGAACACCGCCGCTCGTGCTTTACAGGGATCGTGAAACGTCCGGTGATAAACCTTGCCATACCCCCCGGGTTGCTCCATGCCAAGTTCTGGACTGATGTCGCGCTCCGCAAAGCCCACTTTCAAAACAGGCTGAGCAGTTTCCGCCCAGAGCAGTGACTTCTCGCTCCAGCCGGCGAGCACCCCAAGGATCATCCCGCCCACGACAATGATGAGAATTCCACGGAAACTTAAACTGCGGAAGGCCGGAGAAGGCCTCCATCCGCGAAGGACACGCCCACTCGCTGGTCGGCTACCTGGTCGCTGGTGTGTCATGGCTTCCACCTCCTCTGGCTGGGATCACTTTGAAACTGGCGAGTGCGGATACATTCCAAGTGAATTTTGCCTCCCCATTTGATAACCGACGAGCGCTGCCCCGGCAAGTGTAGCCCAGGCTGGCGCATCCTCAGTTTTTGCAAAGATTTTGCACAAGGGTCAACGCGCAGCGTGCTGTAAGGGCAGTTCATGAATTGCCCCTACCGTTTGAGCGAACAGTTAGAGCCCGGTCGATGAATTGGATTATCGAAACGTTGCAATGTGCACCCGACAAGCCATCTCTGCGAACAACTCTTCACAGGGGCACTCCTGTCACGCCCGACGAGAGGGCTCGATGATCAAACGGACCTGACAAGCACGTCCCTCGGAAGTGGATCCCGTGGAAAAAGGTCCCTCCGATGGGTGTTTCGGAGGGGCACGCTCGTCGCGCCCGATGATGCGAAATGGAGCATCCAACGTTAAACGGCGGACCTGACAGGCAAGTCCCTGCGGAGTTTCTTCGGAGGGGCACGCTTGTTGTGTCCGGGGAACTCAATCTCGCTCCCAGGCGAAACCATGTGAGCGTCCGCGTCCCCATCGCCAGTGGAAAAGCGGCAATTTGTCGCGAGAAGACCGGATAGGAAATATTCACGCTGCTGGTGTAGAATCGTGGAAGGAGGTTTGATGTATCTTGCGAAAAAAACTTCTCAGGGGAGGACGTGGAGGCATGACGTTTAAGGACACTCGTTTTGGGAGAACAGTTTTTGCTGTCCTTAATCGGGGTCGCATGGTCGTCATACGCGCAGGACACATCGTTTGTTGGAGCGTTCTTGTGGGCAGCCTTCTTCTGACTTTGGGTTGTACTCCGCGACAGGAAGTCTCTCCCTCCAACACTTCCTTTGAGCACCGCGACGCCGCCGAAGTACCCGGCCCACCCGTAGAAAAAGGAGCACCCGCCGGGGCATCTTCTCCAACGGGCCATTCGCGCCGCGCCGCCTCCCGTGACTCCCTCCGTGATGTTGACGCCCAGACTCTGACCGCAGCCATCCGAGCGGCAAACCCCGGCTTCACGGGCGAGGCCGTTGTGGAAAACCAGGATGGCGTGATTGTCGTCGCCATCAATGCGCCCGAGGTTCGCGACATCTCACCGCTAGCCGGTCTGCGAATTCACAAGCTGGACCTCTATCAGTGTTCGGTCAGTGATCTCACGCCCCTGTCGGGACTGCCTCTGGAAGCGCTGGCGCTGGACCGAACAAAGGTCACCGATTTGAGGCCGCTCAGCGGCATGCCGCTCCAGTACCTCTCGCTCAGCGAGACCGATGTGAGCGATCTGACTCCGCTGGCAGGATGTCCATTGAAACAGCTCAACCTTGTCCGCACGAAGGTGTCCGACCTTTCTCCTCTGGCCCGGTGTCCCCTGGAGACGCTCTGGCTTAATGAAACGCCGGTGAAAGACCTTTTCCCGCTTCGCCATGTACCGCTTGTCAGTCTCACCATCGCGGGCACCCCTGTGGAAGATCTGTCGCCGCTGAAAGGCATGCCCCTCAGACGGCTGCATATCGCGCGGTCGCAGGTCACGGATCTGACCCCTCTTCGCTGGTTGCGTCTGGAACGCCTGGTTTTCACGCCATCGCGAATCAAAACGGGTCTGGACATCGTGCGAAATATGCCCACGCTGCGAGAGATCGGAACCGCATTCGGGGAATCAGACTGGGGAATCGAAGACCGTCTGATGCCGCCCGACGAATTCTGGGCACTCTACGACGCCGGAAAGATTACGGAGTGACCGTATCTCTGGCAACCTTGTGCCTAAATTTCCGGCAGTAAAGAATGGGCAATCGACCAGGACTACTTTTGTTTCTCACAGGAGGCCAATTCCAGCGCCTGAAGGAGACGTCTCGCTTTGTGCCAGGTTTCCCGGTATTCGGCATAAGGATCGGATCGTGCCACGATCCCCCCGCCCACCGAAAAGATACACCAGTCCCGCCAGCAGAGGATTGTCCGAATGAGAATATTGAGGTCCGCCGAGCCGTCCAACCCAATATAGCCGAGGCTGCCACAGTAGGGACCGCGGACATGTGGTTCGAGTTCTGCGATGATTTCCATCGCCCGAGGCTTGGGAGCGCCAGTCACGGAGCCACCTGGAAAGCAAGCGGCCAGCAGGTCAAAAGCATCGTGCTGCGGTTTCAGGTCTCCCTCGATGACCGAGACAAGATGAAAGACGCCGGCGTAGCGTTCCAACCGGCACAGGCTTGTCACGTGGACACTTTCCGGCAGACAAACGCGGGACAAATCATTCCGCAGCAAGTCAGTGATCATAATGTTTTCCGCCCGATCTTTCGCCGAGGCCAGCAATTCCGCGGCGATCGCGGCATCCGTGTCTGGAACTCCTGTTCGGGCACGTGTCCCTTTGATGGGCCTCGTTTCCACATGGCCTTTTGTCACGCGGAGGAACCTCTCGGGCGAGGCACTGAGAAGCTGGGCGTGCCCGAAATCAAAGTAGGCAGCGAAAGGGGCTGGGTTAACCTGGCGGAGGTGGCGGTACAGGATCAACGGGTCTGCTGGCTTCGGTGTTGCCAGACGCTGGGCAAGATTGACCTGAAAAACATCTCCCGCCCAGATGTAGTCCACGGCTTTTCGCACTGCGTTCAAGTATTCCTCGGCCGAAAAATTACTCGTCAGCTGCAGTTCAAAGGGGACGTCATTGATTGCCACGGGGAGCTGCTTTTGCAGTGTCTGGTCAGTTTCCGTGGGACAATTGGCCAATCCCTGCCCGGAGAAATGCCCATCCTTGTGAGAGGAATGCACCCAGCCGTGAAGCCTCTCCTGTGCTAGGCCAATTGATGAACTCTCTATCTCACCGAGTTTCTCTGCCTCAGAGAGCAGTTTCTGGAAGAAGTCGAGACGTGCTCGCGCCCGCTCTTTACGGTCCTCGCCCGGCTCACAGGGAATGCCCTGAGAGATAAGCCAGGCTCGCTGATGCCAGTGATCAGCGGCCAGGACAACGTCGTAAAGGCCCACGGCCCACAGCGGCCAGCCGCAGTCATCGGTTTGTGCCGGTGCCACATCCTCGAACGCGCGGTTGAGTTCGTAACTCCAAAAGCCGGCCAAACCGCCCTGAAACGGTGGCAGATCCTCCCGTGCCGGCTGACGGAACTCGCGCGCATGGCCGGCGAGTTTGCGGAACGCCACCGCTGCTTGCTCTCCCGTCGCAGTGGAGGGAAGGAGGAAGAATTCCTGGGGATCGGCCATCAAAAACGAGTACCGCGCAAGTGAACGGTCATCGGCAGCCCCCCGCGGTGAATCGAGAAAAAGGACGTAGGGCAGACGGGAAAACGCGGCAAGCAGACGGTCCCAATTGGGCCACGAAACTTCCACTACAAGGGGAAAATCAAGCGAGGTCACGAGTGAGCTGTCTTTCCCGTTTCCGAACACCCTTTAACAGACCGACGCCGGGCCAGTCGCCGAATTCGCCTCTCCCGCGGAGAAGGCTCTGCCACTGTATGAAGCCCCCAGTGCAGGGCTTCATCCTGCCAGTAATTCTTTCCGAGTTGACGGGCAATAGCGGCTTTGCACAGTTCGTAGCCGAGATAAAAAGCGGTATCCGGATCCAATGGGCGTCCGGCATCCTTCGCGGCGTCGGTGATCGCTTCAAACAGTTCGTAGGGATCGGAGGACTGCAACTCCCGGCCGAAAGCCCATGCACACAGTTGGTTCGCCTTTACAAACAATCGGGGGGACGGATCCCGAATCTGCTCCCGCAACTGCTGCCAGTACTCCTCATTCCCGTTGTTAATGTGGTGATCACGAAGCATGGCCAGGGAAGAGTCCAGACTCCGCAGCGACACGTGATACCGCTGGGCACAGTGAACCATCCTTCGGATCACGTCACACTCGCGCACCGAGGTCCGGGCGGTGTTGACCTCCTGGGTTGTCAGGATCCATCTGGCGCCGATCTCCTGGGCAAATCCCAGCAAGAGGAGCAGAAGCGGTCCCGCATCCGCCGCCGAGTGGAAAAGGACCGAACACAGATCAAGAGCCAACGGAATGTCCGGCCAGATATGGCGGGCCTCCACGCTCCGCAGCATACTCTGGGTGAATCCCAAACCGACCGGAACCAACGACTGTTTGAGAATCGTCGGCCTGCGAATCTTTCTCAATGACTCCAGCGTTTCTTCCACACCCTCCCAGGTACCCGGCAGATAGGGCTCGATCACAAGATTCGTCTGCTCGGGCAAGTCTTCAGGCACTTCCAGCAACGGCTCAACAAAATCTGCACCCGTCGCAAGCGCTGCCTGCCATGTGGAGAGCTCGAGAGTCCTTACCCAAACCTTATGCCCATGTGAATGCAAAGCCTTGATGATCTTGGCAAACTGCGGTCGAGGCTCTCGATCCTCATGCCACAGGCCAATGACGTCAGCTCCATCGGCCACCAACCGATCTGCCAGATCGAGCAAAGTGGGAAGGGGAACGTCGGCGGCATCCTTGACCACAGCCACAATCCGCAGCGAGTACTCATCCTGCGGTAAGCACGGCCGATGGCGCCTCCGAAAATACTCAGGAAGATCATGAAGATCGTTCGGACCGCGCTCCACGGGGATTCTTAACTTGGCTTCCAGTTCGTGAGGGTCGCCCGAACATCGCCCCGGCAGCAGCACCCGGGTCGCTTCGGGAGGTACCTTCAACCGCTCCGCAATCCAGGGCACGCTCATCAGCCCGGCAATGCTGATGGGCATCACTGCCACCGAGTACTGAAAGTCATAACTGCTGGCCAGATCGGGCAGCATACGCCGCAGCAACGGTTCCGCGAGACGTCCGGTGACGAACAGAAAATGTTCCGAAAAACCAGGGTCTGCGGAATCCATGGCGTCCCTCCGGAGGTATTCTTCTCTTCAACAGACCAGCCGTCACATGCGCCGGGAGGCTTCTTCCGCGGCCGGTGTACCGCCGCTCGGAGAGCGGTCGTCTCTTGTTATGGTAGCGCCAGCCCCTGCCACAAAAGGGCGCGGTGCCTGGAATCGTCAACACCCGACAGCCAGCCTGCCCGACAGAGGTGACTCTTGTCGGGGGAGTTGGTAGGTCACGCAAATCTTACCGGGTCGATCACCTTATTCTACTCGCAGGCCGCCTCTTCCTGCCACCACAGTTTTATCGAAAGCGATGGCCATTGTGACAGGGCCGTCTACACGCGGCGGACAAAATGAGGCGACAAGTGTGCCCCTGCGAATGCCTTCAAGCGTCCCTCCCGTCACGTCCGCATTTTAGCGGTAGATTATCCGGTCCTTTTGGGGCCTTTCAGGGGCAAAACGCTTGCCAGGTCGGTTGTTACCTTTTCTCCGGTTATCCCGAGCAATGGCATTTGTCCACTTTCTTCAGAGCCCACCACGTAGGCCACATGACGGGCTTGAGTGCCCCGTTACCGCGGTTTAATCCGCTGGCAAAAAAAGGTAGAATTCTTTAGCCTGACCGCGGTGGCGCCGGGCGGGTCATCAGGGGTTCGAAAGGGACCAACCCGAAACGGCACTGGAAACGTGCTGACTCAGCCGACACACCCGGTACAGGCGGAAGAGGAGGTTCCGGTGGCAGAGTTGACAGAATCGGTCACTCGGTTGATCGAACATTTGACGCGACTTCCCGGGATTGGTCGGAAGTCCGCGGAGCGGATCGCTTACCACCTCCTGCGGGTAAGCAAGGACGAGGCCCTGGCCCTTGCGGAGGCAATTCGCAACGTTAAAGAAAACGTCCGCTACTGTACGGTGTGTTACAACCTGGCAGAGGGGGAACTCTGCCGAATCTGCCAGGACCCCAGCAGGGATCGTGGACTGCTTTGTGTCGTGGAGCAACCTCAGGATTTGATGGCAATCGAGCAAACAGGGGCCTACCGGGGCCTGTATCACGTGTTACTGGGGCGGATTTCACCGTTGGACGGCATCGGCCCGGAACAACTGACGATTGATGCCCTGGTCCAACGGGTGCGACAGGGGCAAATTCGGGAAGTCATCATGGCGACCAACCCGACTGTGGAGGGAGACGGCACCGCTCTGTATATCTCCAACCAATTGGCAGATACGGGAGTTACCATCACGCGACTGGCACGAGGAATCACCCCGGGAAGCGTGATCCAGTTCGCCAATCGCGAAATCTTGACCGATGCCTTAGTGGGACGTCAGAAATTGTGACTTTCAGCACCCTAGCCACCATGGGATATCGAAGACGCCGGAATGCCTGGTTTGGTCATCGATATGGACAGTTCGTCCGTATTGGACAATTAGCGGAGGCACGCGGTGTCGCGCTGCCAAACGGGCAAGCTTTTGCTTTGGATGCCTTCTCACGATTAAAGGGACGCTTTCCTCAAGATTGCGCTTTTCAGAAAGATGAGGCCTGAGCTATGAGAATGTCGCTTGGCCATCACCTAAGACAGGTCCAAAAACAAGTTCAAAAGCAGATACTCTCGCCACGGATGATCCAGTCCATGGAGATTTTGCAACTTCCACTCCATGACCTGGAGCAGCGTGTGGCGCAGGAACTTGCGGAAAACCCCGCCCTGGAAATCGAAGAATCGCAGGAACAGGAACTCGAGGAAGAACCCCGACTGGAAGAAGAGGAAGAACGCACGGATACCGCTCGCTCCGACTTGGAACGCGAGTTCGTCGTGAATGAGGAGAATTCCGCGGAAGAGTTTAGCCGGCTCGTCGAGATGGAGAGGGAGATTCCGGAGTATTTCGAGGAGGAGATGAGCCGTCCTTCTCGGGATCGGATCGAGGAATACTCCGAGCGCTATCACGACATGATGGCGAATCTTCCCGACCACAACCCCACGCTCCAGGATCACCTCCTCGATCAACTGGCCTGGTATGATCTCGATCCTCAAACCCGCGAACTTGCTGAGAGAATCATTTCCAACCTGGATGAAAACGGTTACCTGCAAACGAGTCTCCAGGACCTGTTGGGGCCAAATGCGACTGAGGAGGATATCCAGCGGGCTGAAAAGGCCCTCAAAATCGTGCAGGAACTCGATCCGCCGGGTGTGGGTGCCCGCGATCTTAAGGAATGTTTATTGCTGCAACTGGATCCGGACAGTCCAGATTACAATGACCTCAAGCTGCTCATTTCAGAGTACCTGGAAGATATCGAGCACAACCGGCTTCCGCAAATCGCCAAGAAAACGCGCTGGTCACTGGAGCACATCCACGAACTGTTGGAAGCCCTTCGCAAGCTGAATCCCAAACCGGGGCTGCAGTTCCGAAGCGAGACAGTCTTGCCCGTGACTCCCGATGTCTATGTCGAAGAGACTGAAGATGGGCGATTCATCGCGAGGGTGGAAGGGGGCGATCTGCCCCGGCTTCAAATCAACCGGGGCCTGCTGCAAAGTCTCGAGCGGCAGAATCTGTCCAAGGAAGAGAGGGAGTATATCAAGAACAAGATCGAGCGGGCCAAATGGATCATCGACGGGATTGAGCAGCGCAAGCGAACACTGCAGCGGGTCGCTCAGGCGATCATCGATCATCAGGAAAAATTCCTGTGGGAAGGTCCCGAACACATCGAACCGCTCAAAATGCAACAAATCGCCGACAAGCTCGGTATCCACGTGACAACGGTCAGTCGGGCGGTCGATGACAAATGGATTCAAACCCCTCAGGGGCTTTTCCCCCTGCGCCGATTTTTCTGCGGAGGAAAGGTCAACCCAGAGGGTGAAGAAGTGGCCTGGGACGTGGTTCGGCTGAAAGTCAAGGAGTTGATTGACCGCGAAGATAAGGCCAACCCCCTCAGCGATGAAGAAATCGTCAGGGAGCTCGCCAAACAGGGCATCCACGTCAAACGCCGAACGGTGACCAAATATCGTGAAGAAATGGGAATTCCGAGTTCCCGGGAGCGGCGGGACTGGGTCTCGTTCGAGCAGAAGAAGAAAGCCCGCCAGCACGGATCGGGAAAGCAGGGCCAGTGATTGCCGATCCGCACGGGTGGCTTTGTGCGAGGTACGCCCCGCCGGGTACAGCCGTCGTCCTATGTTGCCATGGAGCCCAGCGAAGTTAGTATAATACGTCATTCTTGGGATCCATTCGGCCGGCCCTGCCGGAGCGGCGAAAGGGGCCGGCTCTGAGTTCGATCGAACAAAGTTCTCTCCGCACAAGGGAAAAGGAGCTCTGGATGGATAGTGATGCTCGAGAATTTCTGACACGCTTGCTGGAGACTCCCAGTCCGTCTGGATATGAGCGCCCTGTTCAGGACGTGATTCGGGAATACACGAAGCGTTTTGCAGATGAAGTTAAAACAGATTTTCACGGCAACGTGATCGCAGTGCGGAATCCCGCGGCCCCGTTTCGCGTGATGCTGGCGGGACACTGCGATCAGATCGGGCTGATCGTCCAGTACATTGATGATGATGGATTCATTTATTTCCAGTCCATTGGCGGTTGGGATGTGAGCGTTCTCATCGGTCAGCGGGTGACCATTTGGTCAGACAGCGGGCCGATTCCCGGCGTCATCGGCCGTAAGCCAATCCATCTCCTCTCGGAGGAGGAGCGAAAGGCCGTGCCCAAAATGAAGGACCTGTGGATCGACATTGGCGCGGCGTCCAAGTCGGAAGCAACGCAAAAAGTTCGGATCGGAGATCCCATCACGATCGAGCTGGCCTCTCGCGAACTGTGGAACAACCGTCTTATTTCCTCCGGCCTGGATGACAAGTCAGGAGCCTGGGTCGTGATCGAGGCCCTGCGACGCATCGACGGAAACAAACTTCAGTCGGCCTGCTATTCTGTGGCAACGGTGCAGGAAGAGCTGGGGCTTCGCGGAGCGCGGACAAGCGCGTTTGGGATCGATCCCCATGTTGGTGTGGCCGTGGACGTGACCTTCGCCACGGATTGCCCAAGCATGGAAAAGAAGGAGGAAGGAGAAATCAAACTCGGGAAAGGGCCGGTGATCTATCGCGGTCCCAACATGAATCCGCGTGTGGTGGAGCGACTGATTCAGGTGGCCGAGGCAAACAACATCCCCTACCAACTGGCGGCAGCGGGAAAAGCGACGGGAACGGACGCCAACGCCATCCAGGTCAACCGTGCTGGAGTGGCTACCGGATTAATCAGCGTCCCCAACCGATATATGCACAGTCCTGTGGAAATGATATCCCTGGACGACCTGGACGCCGCCGCAACACTCCTGGCCCGGTTTGTGGAATCAATTTCCCCTCAGGACGATTTCGTCCCCTGAGTGCAAAAAATAAACACAAGTGGTGATCCGCTGGAGAGTCAGGAACGGTCTCCCCCATCATGACGGAGACAGAATAACGGTCCGAAGCCGCGGAGAATGAAAGCCAGTATCGTTTGACTTGAGGCCAGACCGGTGGCACCCGTAAAACGTGCAATCATCAGCGATATCCACAGCAATCTAGAGGCCCTTCAGGCAGTCCTCGAAGACATCAAGCAGCAGGGCGTGGAGGAGATTTACTGTCTGGGCGACATCGTGGGTTATGGACCCAATCCCCGGGAATGCATCGATCTGGTCATGAAGCACTGCAAGGTGTGCCTGCTGGGTAACCACGATCAGGGTGCGCTGTTTGATCCCGAGGGATTCAACGTGGGGGCGGAGAGGGCGATTTTCTGGACCCGGCAGCAGCTCGAGGAGCATGGCGGGAACCCAGTGGAGGCACATCGGCGGTGGGATTATCTCGGTGAACGGCCGCGGATTCACCGGGAAGGCCCCATCGTCTATGTTCACGGCTCGGTGAGAAACCCGCTCAATGAGTACGTTTTTCCGGAAGATATTTACACCCCGGCGAAATTACAAAAGCTCTTCGCCCTTATTGAGAAGTGTTCCTTCCAGGGACATACTCATACACCCGGGGTATTCACCGACAGCATTGAATTCTTTTCCCCGCAGGAACTGGAAAACGGCGAATTCGACCTGGATTCGGTGGAAAAGGCCATGATCAATGTGGGATCGGTCGGCCAGCCGCGGGACGGTGACCCCCGCGCATGCTATGTCATTCAGGAGGGGAATCGCGTTCGTTTTCGCCGCGTTCCGTACGACGTGGAAAAAACAATAGAGAAGATCTACGCTGTTCCAGACCTCGATAACTTCTTGGGAGACCGGCTTCGCGACGGCCGGTAACCGTTTGACAGAGCGCGGCGCGAGTAAAGTGGTCATTTCACCGGTCGAAAATTACGCGTTGCCGCGCTGGTGTATCAGCAAATAAAATGGGTTTGCGCACGCGGCGAGGAGTCTCCCTGCTGTTCATCCCGGCTCGTTCAGTCCCCAACAGGGAATGAAAATCAAAGGCTGGCGAAATCCGTTTGTGCTTCTGATCGCTGGATGGTACACCATCACGGCGGTAGGAAGCTTGTTTTTGCACCGCCTCTCCGGAATCGAGGCGACGCTCGGGGCACATTCCGCCGGCCATCTGCCTTGCACTCGCGATTGCACCCTGGATTCGGCTGCCGGGTTCAGCCGGGCAGATCTTCCTGCGGACGATTGCCAAAAGAACTTCGAGCCTGGTTTGCAATCGTCCGGCAAGCAAATTGTTCACGACGCAAATTCTTGCCATATTTGTCAGTTCCAGATCCAGCCTCGAGCTCCCGTCGCCACGTTCGCGGTTATTTTGCCACTTGTATTGAATTGGTGGAGCCCACTCGTCAATTTCACCGAGGTCGTGGCTCGCCCTGCATCCCCGTGGCACAGCCGCGCTCCACCTGTTCCCAATCTCGTCTGACAAACTCTGGATTCTATCTGCCGGGAGTACCCATCGGGGTGAGTCGCTCCCCGGTCGTCCCAGCCCACCACATCATGTGAGAACCTGGAAGCACTGCTCCAAGAAAAGAGCACGTCGTGGCGGAGTCACCACATCATCTCGTGTCCTCAGGTCATCGCATTATCCGAGGAGAACTTTTCCAAGAGAGAACAGGAGAGCGATCATGAACGTGGTTCCTAAGGATAACCCAAAACATGGACTTTGCGTGGCTTTCGGTCTTGTGCAGAAGCGGCCGAGACGTCGGGCCTTCACGCTGGTGGAACTGCTGGTGGTTATCGCGATCATCGGGCTGCTGATTGGGCTATTATTGCCGGCCGTGCAGGCGGCACGAGAGGCGGCCCGGCGAGCGGAATGTTCGAACAACCTCAAGCAAATCGGCTTGGCCATCCACATGTACCACGACACCCACCGCACATTACCGGCGGGCTGGGCGGCCTACACACCCGATGGACGGCAGCCGATGGTCAATGGCTCCCCGGGCTGGGCCTGGGCGGCCGTGATCCTTCCTTATCTGGAACAAATGGGGCTCTATCAAGGTGGCATTCACTTAGAGGCCCCCATTTATGATCCGATCAACGAGGCGGCCATCAGAACGTTTATCAGCGTGTATCGCTGCCCGTCTGATATTAACAGCAACGAAAAAGTGTTTGAAGCCCACAAGCTCCACGAAGGTCACGAGCACGGCGAAGAACACGAAGGCGAAGAATACGATGAACTGCTGATTGCGCGTTCCAACTACGTGGCGTGCTTCGGGACGACGGACATCCACGTGTGCGACCATTTGCTGCCCGGCACGCGGTGCGAGGGCAACGGGACTTTCTTTCACAACAGTTTTTTAACACTGGCCTCTATCACGGACGGAACCAGCCAAACCTTTTTGGTGGGTGAGCGTACCGTGGCACTGGGCTACGCCACATGGTGCGGTGTCCTGCCGGGTGATGCCTGTGCACCGGCCGGGGTTCTTGCTTCTGCCGAATATCCACCGAACTTGAAACAGGCGCATGCCCACAATTTCAGCAGCCAGCATCCCCAGGGGGCGAACTTTCTTCTGGGCGACGGCTCGGTGAGGATGATCAGTCAGACCATCGACCTGAATGTTTTCCACGCCCTGGCCACACCTGCCGGTGGAGAAACACCGGGACCCTTCTGACGCACCTTTCGCGGAGTGCCCAAGCTGTACACTCGGCGAGTGGCTGGCCCCATTAACGGTCCGCGGGGATGGCTGAAAGATCACCCCGCGGTTTGTTGCTTCACCCGTGACACTATTTTGTGCTGCCTCACCAGGCGCACAAACCGTCCCCGCAAGGTCTCCGGGATAGGCTTTTTACGTAACAAATGAGACTGATGGCTCAGGTTTTGGCGAAGAGTTTGAACAAACCTGCACGGCCCGATTTCTTACTCGTTTCCTTGGCCTGCTCGCCGCAGAGGGCCTCTGCCAGTCCCACGATAGCGGTTGTCACGGCGGAGCGCGGTGCACATTCCAGGAGCGGCACGCCGTTATTGCGGGCTTCACTGCACGCGCGATAGTCGTTGGGAATCTGCCAGAAGATCTCGCGACCAATGATCTCCTGGGCCTTCTTGAGATTGATCTGCCCGCTGTCCATTCCCAGCCGATTGACGACGATTTTGACCTTCTCGGCCATGCCCGGCATGTTACTGAAGGACATCATCAATCGCACCACGTTGCGGAGGCAGGGCAGGTCAAGCTGCGTGACCAGCAGCACGTGCTGGGCCATCTCCAGGGCCATCATGTCAACCGGGGTAAACGCCTTGGAGAGATCCAGCACAAGATGCGTGAAACTGGCCTTCAGCAAGCCGATAACCCGCTGGAGATCTTCCGCGCTGATCAGAGAGACATCCTCGAGTTGCACGGGACGGGGGAGCAGAAACAATCCTGAAGCGTGCTTGGTCAGGGACCGTTTGAGAAGCGAAAAGTCGAGCCGGGTGACGTTCTGCGCGACATCGACGATCGTGTAATCAGGAATTGCGTCCAAGAGCACATCGGCATCACCCAAACAGAGATCCAGGTCGGCCAGAACCACCGTGTTCTTGTCGTTGCGGGCCAAAGCACAACCCAAATTGACAGCAATTGTGGAAACCCCTACGCCCCCTGTCACCCCCGCCACGGCAATGACCGTGGATCCCCGCGCCTTGGAGTCTCCCTGACCGAACCGCCGTTCCTGAATCCGGTTGATGGCTGCCAGCAGATCGTCGATGCGGACAGGCTGAAGGAGGAATTCCTTGGCCCCCGCACGCATCGCCTGAAGAATCACCGTGCCATCGTGGGTGGAACTGACAACGAAAATGGCGCAGTCCGGCAATTGCTGGCTAACTCGCGACACCAGCTCCAGCGCCCGCTCTCGATCATGATCGATGGCGACGATCCCAATATCGGGCTGAGTCTGCGCCACCACATCACTGAAAAACTCGTAACGTGAGCACTCCGCCTCGAGCCAAATCATGTCAAGCCCCAACAGGAGCCTCTTGAGTTCGTCCCGCCCCGTATCGTTGGGGTCCACGATGGCCACTCGCAGAACGTTACTCATAAGCCAGCCAGCACCTTTGTTCGAAGGAAGTTAATCAAAACGGTTGCGGAATTTGATCCTCAACCTCCCGATGACGCTGCGAGGCAAGCCCTCGGATCGTCCGCCCTATCCGGAACTCTGCTGCTAATGCCAAAAACAGAGCTGACAGGGTAGAAGGAGGCTGCTTCGCCAGTCACTCTTCGGCACACTCTCCCCCCACCATTAAATATGGGTCACTTTTTGATAAGATGCGAAAAAATTGGGTGCGAGGAACGAACAAAAGCCGATGGTGTGATCGGGCGTTGGCATCCGCACCGGCGATAACTTCGGCCGTGTCGATTCTGGTGTGAAACCTGTTGAATCTGGGCTCTTCTGGGTGGATGGATCAGTTGTCGTATCCGATGTCACCCTTAAATCCCGGCAGGTTGCCCGGGGAAGCCGGTTTGCTCTGCGCACCCGCGGTTTGCGCAACCGGACGTGTTCTGGACGTGGTGGGCGTCACCACTCCCTGCTTGCCGAAACTGACAGGGGCACCTGTCGGTGCTGAGGACTGGGCGCCTGAGGACACTGGGGGCAGCGGGGCGGGAGGGGCGAGTTCAGGGGCGGCTGGTGCCGCAGGCCCAGCGGGCGTCGGCTGAGGAAGTGGTGTCGGTTGATTGTCCCGCGGAATCGTCGCCTGTCCAGCCTGTTTAATGTCTTCGATTTGAGCCGAACCGCTGTTTTCCGGTGGGCAACATCGTGGGACTTCGATGTACCCCTTCATATAGAGTTCCCAATCGCTTGGACTGGCGGTTTGGGTACCCGGTCCACATGGGGGTACCTCTTCCGGATTCATCGCATCGACAAGTTCAGGGGTCACAAGGATGAGGAGCTCAATGTCGTTGTTCTGCTCGGCCACCCGCCTGAATGCCGCGCCGATGTAGGGAACATCCGAAAGAAACGGCACACCGCGACGCTGGGCTTCGACACGGGTCTCCACCAATCCCGCAATGGCGAGGGTTTGTCCCGCTTGCATTTCCACACCGGTATCCACTTCCCGAACTCTGAGCCCCGGCACTGTCGTCGAATTGATGACCACACTTCGAGAAGTATCGATCTCACTGACCCGCGGACGCACTTCCAGCCGAATCCGGCCATTACCCAAGACAATCGGGACAAAATCCACCTGGGTGCCATACTTCTTGTATTCGATGGAGACCGTGCCCAGGCTCTGCGGGACGATGATGGGAAATTCCCCGCCGACCTGGAAGAAGGCCGGCCGACCGCTCACCGTCACAAGGGTTGGTTCGGCGAGAACCTTCATGAGATTGTCCTGGCGGAGGGCCTCGAGTACGCCGAAAAACGCGTCGTTCCCGTCAAGCACACTGAAGAAAAACGTTTCGCCGCCGGACGTGAAGGCACTCGCCGCGGTACCACTCCCAGCATTCCCCGGGGCCACTCCCGTGAGCAGGCCGCTGACGCTGGACCGAATGACGTTCTGCCCGGAAATCTGGCTCCAGTCGAAACCGAGTGAGCGGAGTTTGGTCCGGGAGACTTCCATGACCTTCACGTGGAGAAGCACTTCATGGACGCCGCCCAGCGTTAGATTGTTGATCACCCGGGGATAGTACTCCTCGGCAATCTGGACGATGCGGCTGACGTGCTCCTGCTGGTCCACGTAGCCGGAAAGGAGGACGCCGCTGGCAATCGGAATGACTTTGATTGAGCAGTTGGGAAACTGCGCCTTCAGGAGCATCTCCAGCTCCCGGGCGTCCCCGAACACAATCACATCGATAGTATAGATGTTGCCCTGATCGTCCCATAAATTGACCTGGGTTACGCCAGGCTTTTTGGCAAATATCTGAATCTGATTGGGGGAAAGGGCGGTCAGGTCCAGGATTTCAGGGTTATTCACCTGGGCCTGCGGAATCCGCCTGTCCAACGTGAGAATCCGGCTCGTATTGACGGTCAGTTCCTGGCGCTGTGAGGGACCGGTGACGCGGCAAACAACGCCATTTCCGGTGCTTTGGCCGGATGGGACAGGGGAACCACCCTCAAAAGAATACGTGTTACCGCCTGGGTGCAGCAGCAGAGCGAAAATCAGCGCGAGCAGCCCACTCAATTTAGCAAAGTGGGGGAGATGCCTGATCATCCGTGATCACCCTATCGTAATGAGGTTTTGGCACTCCAATAACAACAGCGTCGCGATTGGAATCTCTCCGCATCCATGCATTGAGTCCAACCGGCGCAACACTCCCTAGTCCTTATCGGCAAAAGTCGAGCAACTGGTAAATTTGATTCAATTCTGCGGTCCAAGACGTCACTGATCGCTGCCCCGCTCTGGAACTGGGCTATCCGTTGGAGGATGCAAGTCCCCATCTTGAGGTGGGGCGCTTTCTGAGGTTGGCGGTGCGGTCGTCGGAGCAGGCTCACCGGCGGGTAAGGCAGAACCTCCGTTGTTCGCGGCCCGCCAGATCGTTCCCATCGCGTCCGGCCAAACGTGGTCCGTATCAGCCTCCAGGACCACGTCATTCACCTGAGAACCGAGGAGGAGTCGCATAGCCCAGGTTTGGCCACCTGAGCCCCTGGTGGAGACGGGAGTGGCACGGGCAGAATTGGTCTGGTTGCTCAGGAACTGGGCGAAAGCGTCCTCTTTTCCAGGGGGTTCACTTCCCGGGACGATCTCTTTTTCCGGATCCCCTCCTTGGGTGGGAAGTCCCAGCAACTCCATGGGATCAACCCCCTTGGTTTCCACCGGATCATTGTCCCCCAGACCCCGCATGACCAGACGAATCTGGCCAAGTTCCGTCGCCGCAGTCAAAATTTCTGCTTGCTCCGGAGTCACCAGGAGGGAAACCGTCTTGGCCTGAATCGATTTTTGATTCTTCTCGTCACCGGTCAAGGCGTATTTGTCATCAACGGCAAAAACTCTAACGTTCTGCAAAATTGTTCTGGTGTAATCCTTGGGGATGCCCTTGGAAGGCATGGCGGGGAAATGCACGACCACATCCACGCGGTCGCTGGGCCGTAACATGCTAGCACTACCGCTAACCGGGTCCACCTTCACCGAAACCACACGGTAACCTTTGGGAATCCATGGGGCAGCGCCCGCATCGACGGCCCCTTTCTCGAGCAACTGGGCGTCCAGAATGGGAGAACCCTTGTAGATTTTGGTTTTGGTGCGTCGTCCCTCGACGTCCTCCACCTTAAACAGCGCACCCTCTGGAATTTTGCTCTTTGGCCAGTCTTCCAGTTTAATTTGGGTAACCTTTACAGGATCCCCCATGGGAATATCTTCGGCCGCCACCACAATCGCTTTCATTTCGACAACGGGTGCTGGGGTAGCTCGATCCCGTGTGGCCAGCACCTGCTGTACTCCAACCGCAGCCACCAACCCGCAACCAAGTGCCAGTGCCAGAAAGAAGATCGACCTTGTGCGCATACGACAGAATCTCGCCTTTTCTGGAGGATCGACAAAACAATCATTGGGGCGTGTTCACTGCACGGCTTCCCGCCGCATGGTTGTTGTGGCGCGCAGCTCCACCCCCCCTAAAAACATTGGCGAGGGAAGCCAACTCACTTGACGAAAAGGCACAGTAACCGTAACAGTCACCGGCTCCCCGTAACCCGCAGAATCGATCGGATCCGGCGTAACCGTTACAGTTGCCGAGCGAATTCCTCCGCTGGCCAGGTAATTTTCCACCACGCTGATGACTTCTGCCGTGGTGGCCCCTTGAATGATCGCCCGACGAGCACCCTCCCGCGACGCGTTGGTGATCACCTGCTGGACCATCACCATGCGGCCAAACTCGATGAGGCCCAGCACCAGCAGGAAGAAAATAGGAGCCACAACGGCAAACTCCACCACCGCTACCCCAGCAGGACGCCCGCAGTCGCCGCATTTTTTGCGCCGGCCTGGCTCTCCATCACGCTGGGCGGTCCGTGGCTTGGTTCGACACTTCCTCGCGAAAAGACGCTCGAAGATTTCTCGGTCAGGAAGCACCGCATGGAAAGAGAAGACGTTCCTGGCTCGCATAGATCCACCTCACCATTCAAACGGGGAAAAGCATACCGTTGACAAGAAAATACGCAATCGTGCCGATAGCGATTGGTATCCCATAGGGCAGAAGAAGCATTCGCGGTTTCCGCTCGGCTGCCAGCTCGGCCAACCTTTCAGGGTGCCGAACCACGAGAATCTCATAGAGAATAGCAAAAAACTGCCGCGTGTGTTTCCAGGCGGCTCCCCGTGCAATCACCATGGCGACTGCGATCACGGCACCCACAATGACGGTGATCACGAACGCCCAGAGCGTGTGTGTCATACCGATCCAGGCCCCCACTCCCGCCAGGAGTTTCACATCGCCCGCCCCCATTCCTCCGATAGCGTAGGCCGGGAGCAGCAGCCCCAACCCCACTGCGGTACCTAAGAGGCTCGACCACACGCCGGGCCAGCCAAACCAGAGTCCACTCATCACCCAGCCGCTGATAATCAAGGGAAACGTAAGCCAGTTGGGAACCTTGAGCTTGGTCCCATCAATCCAGGCGGCCCAAACCAACACCACGCTGACAAACCAGCAGATTCCCCAAACCGTCCAGGGATGGTTTGATGCTTGGAGTACGCGTTCCAGCATTTGATCACACTCCGTCAAAAGTGCCCTACGGTGCTCTTGATGGTGTCTTCATTGCAACGTTTTTTAATAAGACGATCCGCCCATAAAAACTCGGCGCGTTCGCCTCTCGACATTGATCATTCGCTTCGCACTTCATGGGATGCCACAGAACAATTCGCGTGCGCCTCCTTGGGGAAACTTCCATCGGCACACAGTTCCCCTGCCGGGTCATCACATCCGGACTGTCAGCAGGTATTGGAGGACGGCCGCCAGAAGCGTCAGCCACAGGACGAACAGCGAGAACGCTTCGCTCGCCAGTTCGGGAGGAATACCCGGATTCATGGTCGAATCTCCTCAGTCGGGATTGACATCGTTTAAACTCGATCTTTTGGGGTGAATACATGATCCGTGTGTGATCTCTCTATGAAAAAGTGTAGGTCAAAAAAACACCCCTCGGAGCAATTTTTGACTCCGAGGGGCGATGTCATCCCGCTCTACGGCCCGACTCTCCGGACCAGAGCCCGCCGGCCATGTCAGCAGACATCAGTTGCCGGTTGTGCTCTGGATGGAGTCGGTCACGCTTTGGAAGGTGTCACGCGCGGCGGTACCCAGAGATGAGATCGCCGTGAGACAGACGATCACGATCAGGGCCAGCATCACCGCGTACTCCACAGCGGTCGGGCCATCTTCCGAGACGAGGAAACGGTGCAACTTCTGAGCAAGCGACTTCATACAGTTCCTCCAAGACAAGCGGGACATGTGATCAGCCTTGATCCTCTTTCAAGACTGATCTAGGAAAAGGGGGATCGACGGTACACGCCACGCTCCCGTGACGCCGGCCTGTCCCGTACCGTCTGCATCCCGACAACACCCAAAACCGATGCCTCTTCCCCGTAGGCCGCGATGCCCGTCCGCCTTATCGGCAGACGCGCCTCGCCGTCCCCGGCACGTCCCGGTTGTCGGCAGGCAGAAGCCTGAAGGTCAGCCTTCAGACCGCATCATCCCTTCGGCAGCCCGGCGACCGGATGCGACCACCCGGCCCGTAGCTTTGCGCCCCGGCCTTACGACCGGTTTGCCTTTATCGAGGATGAGGCGACAGGCCGTTGGCGACAGGGCTCTCGGGGACCACCCACCGAGTTGCCAACCCTGTCTGGCGACGACCCTTCGGCCGTCCTCTCGGCAGCCCATCGAGTCCAGCGTCTTCTCGCTCACTCTCAAAGGCCGCCTCTGTAATGAAAAATAGGTCATGTATTCGGCTTGTCAAACGAAAAACTTTAGATCGCCACCAAGAAACAGAGGCCTCGATTGTAACTATGGACGACCTGTTCTTTCCACATTAACGCTGGAAGGGATTACACCGCGCCGCAACACGGCTCGGCAATCTCGTTTTTAGCTTAAGCGAGAGTGGAGGCAGCTTGCTCGGCAGGATTGGCCCTCAAATTTTGAGACGCCTTTCCCGCCTCTTTCCAGAGTTCTCTCAACTGGGCGAGGAGAGATCGACGAATCGTCTGCCGATAGGGCGAATCGCTGGGGAGTTCCGCCATCAACCGCCGGTGGGCCTTGCCGAGATTGTGGTAGGGCATCGAGGGAAACAAATGGTGTACGGCATGGTAGCGGAGTCCCACAGGTGCCCATAATTCCGCAATCCACCAGCGGTAGGGGTAATTCAGGGAGTCAAGTACCTGCTCGGAAAATTCCACCGGATGCGGCTCGAAGACGTACCGGTGCGCTCCAAGCGTCCGCAGGGCGTTGATGAGCACGACAAGCACCGCTGTGGCATACGCCTGGATGAGGAACGGGATTGGCCACCGTCCCAGGAAAATCGGCGGCACAAGGAACACCCCCCACACCCAGAGAAAGCATAGCGCTTCCTGCACTCTGATCCAAAACAGTTCGCGAGGCGTGGGTTCCGGCCGGATATACTTCGGGTCAATCACCATGGAAGACGCATGGGCATGGACCCAGGCCCGAAAACGAGAACTGGTCCATGCCAGCGGGCTCAGGATAGCAAAACGAACCACGACAAGCGGCGGAATGATAAAGCTGGTCAAAAGATACTTGACGATTTCCCAACGCGGTCGCCGGGCAAAGGGTAAATACTCTCCATCGCGATCGGTGGCATACGTGGTCTTGCGATGGTGGTCATGGTGCGTCTGGTACACAAACGAAGGGAGGAGAAACGGGGTTCCACACAGTATGTTCCATACGACCTTGAACGCAGTCATCACCCCCCGGGGAAAATGCACAATTTCGTGAATGAACAACGCCGCACGATAGTATGCCAGGGCCGATACCACAAAACACACCGCCTGCTGCGGCGAAAACAGCGGAGTCCGACGTACGAGCGCAAAGCACACCGAGCCCACCGCAAAAGACACAAGAAAGTCCACCCAGTAAATAAGGGGGTTACGGGCAAACAAATCATGAACAATACGCTTGGCCTCTACGGGTGAAAATGCAGAGGGCGGGGATTCCACGACCTCAGCCCCAAACTCTTCGCGGTTGAGCGTTTTTCCAGATGACATCGCGTTCAACCCGCTGTATCGTGAGACCCTGAACTTCGACAGAGCCTTTCCACGCAATTTGGCTCGCTTGATCTTTTCCGAGTGGCGAAACTCGTTTTCGGTTACATTCGGCACTGCCGTTGAAAAATTATTATAATTCTGCCACACAAAATAGCGGTGTATTTTTCCCATCCTTCTTGGCGTTATGCTCATTTTGTGCTCAGGTTAAATCTGCGTTCGCCTGGGGGCTGAAAAACAGGCAACGCGGGCTCGGCGAACGCTGTTCTTTACTGCCTGACGAATACCGCACCTCGAACGACGGTAAATGGGATTTCGGTTGCCCAAAACCCGGCCCACCATCGTAACCCCACCGTGCGGTTGCCAGGCTAGGCAAACCGGCCAATAATGCAGATCGGGCTACCCCACACGAACCTGCTTTCCCGGCAAGGCTTCCCGTGACCACGCTCCGGAGGATATTCGCGTGTCTCGCAACCTGACTTCGATTTTGTCCGGAATTTTGATCCTCGCGCCCCTTTTTGGTTGGGGATGCCGGGTTGATGATCGGGAAAAGAACGACGGTCCGATGACAGCGGCTGTCACAGTTCCCCCCCAAAAATGGTTGGTAAGTCAAATCGGCGGGGAAAAAGTGTCGTGCGTCGTGCTGATACCGGCCAACCAGGACCCGCACACGTTCACTGGCACCGACGCCGACGCCGCCCGGCTGGCACGCTGTCGGGTGTTTTTTTCCATTGGGCTTCCCGTGGAAAACAGCCCCTGGTGCCGCGCCATCTCCCAACAGGGCGGTCTTCGCATTGTCTCCCTCGCCGATGCTGCCCATTTCCACGCAAACTCTGCACCGCCCGTCCACAGAGTCACAGGGGAAACCGAATCGCATTTGGAGGAAGCCGCCACGCGTTCCGACGCCGGCACCGAGGACGCATCCGATCACACCTCGGAGGGGGCGCAATCTCCCGAAAATGAGCGGCACCAGAGGGACGAACATGACCATGAAGTTTTTCTTCACACCTGGCTCAGCCCGAGACGCCTCGTAGCCATGGGGGAAATTGTGGCACAAACCCTGGAAGAGCTCGATCCATCCAACGGGGCGTTATACCGAAACAACTGGGAGCGATTACGGTCGCAATTGCTTCAATTGGACGAGGAGTTGCGGGAAAAACTTGCCCCGCTGAAGGGACAGGAGTTCTTTGTGTTTCATTCCGCGTGGGAGTGCTTTGCCGCAGATTATGGGCTGGTTCAGGTAGCGCTGGAATCGCACGGAAAAGAACCGTCGGACCACGAGATCACCGAACTCCAGCGTCGGGCCCAGCGGGCGCGAATCAAAGTGATGCTCGTCCAACCGCAGATTTCCTCTCGCGCAGCGCACGCTGTTGCAGAAGCGGCGGGGCTGCGACTTGTAACCGTCAATCCTCTGGCCGAGGACATCCCCCACGAACTGCGGCACGTTGCTGAAACCCTCGTGTCGGCGTATCGTGAAAGAATAAAGAGCAGTAACGCGGAATAGTGAGCAAGCGTTTCCCGCAGTCGGCAACCCTCTGCCGGCATGCTTTCTCCGAAAACGGGTGAACCGATGGCCGCTGTTGCCCCCCTGACAAAAACATCTCCTGATCCGTCGTTTGCCACACCGAACGTGGTGGGGCGGCTGGAGCATGTGACGTTTTCCTATCGTTCGCCCACGGGTGGTCTGTTGGAGCCGGTTCTTCAAGATATCTCGCTGGAGATCTATCAAGACGACTTTTTGGGAATCATCGGCCCGAACGGTGGGGGAAAAACGACGCTGCTGAAAATTATTTTGGGGCTTTTGGAACCGCAACAGGGAACGGTGACCGTCTTCGGCAAACCGCCACGCGAGGTCCGACACCTCATCGGCTACGTACCGCAGCACGCCAAAGTGGATACCTCTGTTTCCGCATGCGTACTGGATATTGTGCTCGCCGGTCGGATTTGCCATTCGCGGTGGGGTTTTCTTTATGGTCGGACGGACCGCGAAAAAGCCTTGGCTGCGCTGCGATTAACGGGGACGGCCGATCTGGCCCACCGGCGACTTGCCACGCTTTCGGGAGGCCAGCGACAGCGCGTTTTAATAGCGCGGGCCCTCGCCGCTGAACCCAAATTGCTGCTTTTGGATGAACCCACGGCAGGAGTTGATCCCTATGTCGAACAGAATTTGACGGACCTCCTCCATGCCCTGAACGAACAGCTCCCCATCGTCATTGTCAGCCATGACATCGGCTTCGTTTCCACGCATCTCAAGCGGGTCGCGTGCCTCAATCGGCGACTCACCGTGCACTCGGCGGCAGAGGTGACGCGATCGACCATGGCCGCCTTTTACGGAGAGCACGTGCACCTCGTCCACCACGCTCCCTGCTGTCCGTTGAACGATCCTGGATGCGATCACGGTTGTGTTCCGGTACCATCCGCAACAGGCCGAAAGATGGAGGAGCCATGACGGAATTCTTTCACGACCTTTCCGTCAACCCATTTCTGATCAATGGACTGGTGGCGGGCGTTTTGGCAGGACTGGCCTGCGGTATCATTGGGCCGTATGTGATCACAAAGAGAATCGTTTTTCTCGCCGGGGCTATCGCTCACATTGCAGTGGGGGGAGTCGGCATCGCGCTTTTTCTGAAATACAGTGGCGGTTCCTATTTCAGTGGTCTGGAACCGGTTCACGGTGCCACCGCGATTGCCCTTTTGGCTGCCGTCATCATTGGCGTCATTAACGAAAAGCGGGCGGAACATGCAGACACTCTCATTGGCGCGCTCTGGGCGGTAAGTATGGCTCTGGGAATCCTGCTCATCAAGTACACGCCCGGATATCAGGGCGAATTGATGAGCTATTTGTTCGGCAACCTGGCCTATGTGACACGGTCCCAACTCGCCTGGATGGCGATTCTGGATTTGGTGATCCTCGCGACCGTGCTCCTTTTTCACAAGCAATTCATGGCGGTGTGTCTGGATCAGCAGCTTGCGACCCTGCAACGCGTACCCGTACTCACCATCAACTTGCTGCTACTCTGTTTGGTCGCGCTCACCGTCATCTGTTTGACTCAGGTGGTGGGCCTGATACTGGTGATTGCTCTTTTGAGTCTGCCTGCTGCTACAGTTGCCCGCTTTGTCATCGGTATGCCCGCGCTGCTGGCCGGTGCCACGCTCCTGGGGATACTGATCACCACAGTTCCCCGCATTGCGGTGTACGGGACAGCGGTCAGCCCCGAATCCGCCATTGTTCTGGCGGCCGGCGGGGTCTACCTGGTGAGCCTTCTCATGACGCGGCGCGTCCCCGAATGAGCCAAAGTCGCTCACTCCCCTCTCGCGCGGACAACGTCATTCTGCCAGGGCTGCCACCGCCAGTTCCTGGAATGCCTCGCGCACAGGTGAGGCATCGGAGTTGGGAAAATTGGTCCTCTGAACGAGCAGGATAAAGATCATTTTGCGCTGCGGGTCGATCCAGCCCTGTGTTCCAAAGGCCCCGCCGTGGCCGAATGTCCCCGGCGAAAGCATCCTTGTTACTCCCTGCGGTTCGCGAACGACGCACCACCCGAGCCCCCATCCGTTGCCGGGAGTAAACCCGGTGACAAGATCCCCGGTGTGCACGCGTGTCATGACGGCCACCGCCTCGGAAGAGAGGATGCGTGTGCCCTCCAGTTCACCGCCGTTGAGCACCATCTGGTAAAACCGGGCAAGATCGGCGGCCGTGGAATACAGTCCCCCGGAAGGATTGGGGGCCCGCATACCGGCATCCTCAATCAGCCAGATGGCCCCGCCGCCCGGCACAAGATTCCCCTCGGGAGTTCTCTGGTAGGCGCGGGCCAACCGTGATCGCTGCTCTGCCGTGGGCACAAAGGTGGTATCCTTCATTCGCAAAGGCTGAAATATCTCACGACGGAGAAATTCCTCGTAGGACTGACCCGTCACGACCTCGATAATGCGTCCGCAGACCGTCAGTCCGGGAGAATAGGCCCACCGTTCGCCCGGCTCGAAAGTTAAACCATCTCGCGCCAGCTTGGCCACTGTTTCTGCCAAAGTGGCCTCCGTCCGCTGTGACCCCGTCAGGCCTGACGTGTGAGTCAAAAGATGTCGTACGAGAAGTGGTTTCTCCGGTGGTCTGCCATTGACTTTGACGTCTGCGAATTCGGGCAGGTACTTGGCCACGGGATCATCCAAACCCACTTTTCCACGATCCACGAGGATCATGAGTCCTGTCGCCGTGATGGGCTTGGTCATTGAGGCGATTTGGAAGAGAGAGTCTTTTTGCATGGGAGTTTTGGCATCGAGATCCGCCCACCCTACCGCTTCCCAGTGAACAATCTTTCCCCCTCTCGCCAGGAGCGTCACAGCCCCCGCAATTTCTTTGTCGGCCACAAACTGTTCCATCCGGGACCGGATTTTCGAAAGAACGTCACCTCTCAGACCAACATCTTCCGGCTTTGCCTGCGGAAGCGGCCAGTGCGTGCTGGTTTCCTCGGCAACGGCGGCCGAAAGCACCAGCGACAGGAAGCAAGTGACCACCAACGTCATCCAGCGACAGCGGCATCCAGTAAGGGCAGCTTTCATCGCGACTTCTCCTCCTAAGGTGTCCAGTTCAGCGCCCGTTAGCCAACACGAAAAGCGGCTTCCAAGAATAGCTCCATTGTGGCCGTCGCGACAAGCGGTGTCAAAACCCCACCAACCTACCGTTACGCCGGGGCGGCCAGACAGAAAGAGCGCGTACCGAGAAGAGCGCAAAAAAAATCCCCTAGCAGGGGATCAAAACTCTAACTCCGCGAGGTCGCGCAAATCGTTTACTTTTTGCCACCCGGCTGCGTATCACCCACCGTGGGAACCACCCACACTTTGAGATCCGCCTCGATATCATGTCCGAGGTGGATCCGCACCGTGTACAAGCCGAGTTCCTTGAGAGGCCCCTGCAAACGAACCTGATCCGGCGATACGTTGACGTTCTGGGCCTTTAACGCCTTGGAAATCTCGTTGGGACCGACCGACCCGTAAAGATGCCCTTCCTCGTTGGCGTTGGCTTCGATCGAAATGCTCATCTGAGAGATATTTTCCGCCAGTTGCCGGAGGCTCGAGATCCGAGCCCGTTCGATCTCCAGCAATCGGGCCTTGTGTTTTTCCACCATCCGTTTGTGGTGGTCCGTCGCGATGGTGGCGAGTCCCTGAGGAATGAGATAATTGACGGCATAGCCGCGTTTGACTTCCACAACGTCCCCCGCCTTGCCGAGGTGCTCCACATTTTGCACGAGTAAAAGCTGAACACCTCCGTGAGGACCTCGCGGTAATCCACGAACCCCATGCTGCCGGGATTTCTTCTTACCTTTCAGCTGGTTCATAAGCCAACCTCAAACCAAGTGTTTTTCCGCGTCCTGTAAAAGGACTGGTCTGTTGTTCTGTTTCTTCGCTTCTCGAACCAACCACTCCGACGCTCGCCACACGGATGCCGCGGTTGCGTGCTTCACGGAAAGGCCATCAAGCCGCCCAATACCAGCTCGGCATCAGAAAGGCACATCGTCCTCTGGCGGGAAATCCTCGACCGGGGCAACGTCCGGTGTTGGAGTTCCACTTCCCGCCCCCGCAGCCGAGGCCCTCCCTCCGGCGTTGATGTTGTTTCCTGCCCCGCGGCCACCCAGCATTTGCATCCGCTCCGCCACGACACGCAACTTGGAACGTTTTTCCCCTTCCTTTTCCCACGTGTCGAGGCGTAAACGTCCCTCGATCAACACCGGTGAGCCTTTCGTGAGATACTCCCCCGCGACTTCTGCGGTCCGGCCCCAAAGTGTCACGTCGACGTAAACGACCTCCTCGACCCACTCCCCCGTCGAACTCTTCCGACGTTCGTTGACGGCGATTCCGATATCACACACCGCCGTTCCACTGGGGGTGTAACGAACCTCGGGATCCCTCGTCAAATTTCCCACCAAAATGACCCGATTGAAACTCGCCATACTTTCCACCTCCCACCCGCGAGGTCCCCCGAGCCGCGGATTATTTGCCAGCACGTGCTAGAAGCTGCACGCTGGAGGGAGGAAGCTCGCCGCTTTCATTCGTCCACGACGTCGGCGTCTTCCATTTCCTCCACGTCCGCCTCGTCGTCGATCTCTTCATCCACCCCCAGATCCGCCTCGGACACGGTGCGAACGGCCACCTGCCCGCCTCGCGCGTGCTCGACGAGGACGTCGATAATCCGCGGATCAATTTTGATGTGCATAAACCGCAGGATATCCGGCGCAAGTTGCAGGCGGCGGCGGATCTCCTCCATTTTTGTGCTTTCACACTTGAAGTAAATCAGCCAATATGTGCCCCGCCGCTGCTTTTTGATCGGGTACGCCAGTCGGCGTTCCTCCCAAATACGGCTCACCAGAATTTCCGCGCCGTATTCCGTCAAAACGTCGGTAATCTGCCGGACCACACCGTCGGGGTCACGAGCAAACTTGTTGGAATCCAGAATGTAAAGACCTTCGTAAAAATTCTGCGCCAAATGACCACTCCTTCCACTCAATGGCACCTACTACGGAGCGCTCAATATATTCTTGACCCGCACCACTCCACGGACAGCGTCACTGACCACCGTCAGCGATCGCCCGCATTATAGCGGTTCATACATGCCTGTATGCCTTGATGCACCCAGAGTTCCACACCGTCGGCCGCCCGACGATACGCCTCCCGCATGACCGCCTCTTCCTCCGGCATAAATCGGGAGAGCACAAACCGAACCGCATCCTGACCCGGCGGCGGTGCCCCGATTCCGATTCGCAACCTCGGAACGGCCTCCGTCCCAAGGACCCGAATCACATCCGCCAATCCCTTGTGCCCCCCCGCGGAACCTCGCGCCCGAAACCGCAGCCTGCCGAGCGGCAGGTTCATATCATCGCAAATCACCAAAATAACCTCGGGCGAAAGCTTGTAAAAATCTTTCACCGCCCCGACACTCTGGCCACTGCGATTCATGTACGTCGTCGGGCTGAGCAGGAGGACCCTCGTCCCATCTATCGTAACGTCCAACGTCTCGCCCGAAAACCGACGCCTCACTTGCTGCCCCTCTGCGAAACGGCGGGCAAGCTCCCGAAGCACTTCATAACCGACGTTGTGGCGGGTACCCTCATATTCGCGGCCAGGATTCCCCAAGCCCACAACGACTTTCATGGGTGGCAGTTCCGTCGAGGTTTGTCTCCAGGAGCTCCACCACGAGCGCAACCATTCCCCAAGTCGGAACACGCCACCGCAACTCCCGGAGTCCTACGCTTACACTAATCCTTCTCCTCCTCTTCCTCGGCAGCCTTCTTACGCCCGATGACCTCCGGCTCAGCGGGACCCGGCGCCGGTGCAGCTTCCTCAACTTCCTCCTCACCCGCCGGAGCATGGCACACGACGACAACCTCGTCGGGATCTGCAAGGGCCTTTGCCCCCTCCGGCAACGTGACATCTTTAACGGTTATTGAACCACCGAGCTCAAGTTGAGTAATCAGCACCACGAGCTTCTCCGGGATCTTGTCCACTTCACATTCAATCGCCAGGCTGTGGAGATGCTGGGCCAAACGACCACCTGCCTTCACGCCCGGCGAATCACCGCGCAACTCGATGGGCACCTCGGTGCGAATCCTCTCATGGGCGCTCACCCGCGTCAAATCCACGTGAAGGATCTCCTTCCCCCACGTATCCCACTGCAATTCCTTGATGTACGCCTGTTCACGGACGGCCCCCGTCAACTGAATGAGCCGCGTGCCGTGCCGAACGGCGGCCGCCAGCGCATCCCGTGGGACGCTCAAACACACATTTTCTTGCTTATGTCCGTAAAGGATGGCGGGCACTTTTCCCGAAGCACGGAGCCGCTTGTTGCTCCTCTTCCCGCCCGGTGATCGCAATTCAACAGGTATCTGCTCGATCATGGATCTCCCCTACCGACGGTTTCTTCTCATTCGCCACACCCCCGCCTGTGATAACACCGAACTCCCTGGCCTTGCCAGGTTTCATGGAAAGTTCTTGCGTGAAAACATCCTCAGCGCGGATCACACTCCTTCCCGATTCCGGGAAGCTGCCGCCGACAGATCATCGCCAGGACGGGTTGGGGTCAGCCGGAAAATCTTTATTTTTGGCGTTTTCTGGAAAATTGCAAGGGCACCCGTCCGACACAACCCCATTTTTCCTCCGCCCAGGGGATGCGGACCTCCGCGTGGACTCGCGTCGGACTGAGATTCAACCCAGAGGGACCTGAGGGCAGGGGCAATTCATGAATTGCCCCCAACAACACGTTGCACCCATCCCATCTCAGCGTTTTTGCAAAACTGGGGGTGAATCAACACCAGGTAGCGCGCCCCACAGGAGTTTAGCCGCATAACTGGTCACCGTGCATCTTAGCGGTACGTGCGGAAAAGTTTGCTGACGGATTCGTGCCGATGGATGCGTTTGACGGCCTCGCCCAAAAGTTCGGATACCGTGAGCACCCTTACGTTAGGCGGCCGACGGCTCGCATCCAGTGGAATTGTGTCCGTCACCACAATCTCTTCTGCCGGTGCCGCGGAAAGCCGTTCCACCGCTGGGCCGCAAAACACAGGATGTGTCGCTGCCAGATAAACCTTCGCCGCCCCGGCCTCTTTCACCATGTGGGCTGCTCCCGAAATCGACCCCCCGGTACTGATCATGTCGTCGAAAATCAGGGCCACCTTGCCCTTGACCGACTCGCCAATCAAATGCGCCTGGGAAGTCGTCGTACCACTGCTACGCCGTTTATCTACAATAGCCAGCTTGCCCCCGAAAACCGGGAGGTGAATGAGAGTCCTTTTGATAGCCCCCTCATCTGGGCTAACGACTACTATGTCCTCCAAAGGGATTCCAAGGCTGAGAAAATAGGAGTCCAGCACAGGAGCCGCATAAAGGTGATCCACGGGAATATCAAAAAAGCCCTGAAGCTGCGGGGCGTGGAGATCCATTGTCAGAACCCTGTCCGCCCCTGCCCGCGTTATCAAATTCGCCACTAGTTTGGCTGTAATCGGTACGCGTCCTTCATCTTTTCTGTCTTGCCTAGCATACCCAAAATATGGAATGACGGCCGTGATTCGCTCCGCACTTGCCCGCTTGAAACTGTCGATCATGATAAGCAATTCCATTAAGTTTTCGTTCACTGGCGGGCAGGTCGGCTGGACGATAAAAATATCGCGACCGCGGACGTCCTCCTCAATCTTGCAGGAAATCTCGCCATCCGGGAATCGACCGAGCGAGATCCTTCCCAATGGCAAGCCCACATAGTCGGCCACCTTTTGGGCCAGCTCCGGATTGGCCCGACCGCTGAAAATCTTCATTTCGTGGATGGACATAGTCGCTGAACCCTCGTTTTTTACCGGTTCACTTTGGTTCCGCGGCGATGCGTCACAAATTTTTCGTTGGCCTGAGGCGGCCAAAACCGGTCTTCCGAAGAATCCATCTTCGCGAAACTCTGGCTCACGTTCCAGCGGGACTGGAGGCCATCAAAACCTCCACAAAAAAGCAATCTGCTTGTGCTATCCTTGACAGTCAAAATTTCTGCTTTATCCTATGATTTCTGCGGCCGAAAATCTGGACTCTTCGCGGGGCCTGGTATGTGGAATGCCCGCGCTGAGCCCGAGCACTGCACATTGGCAAGGTAAGTTCCAAATACGTCGGGGTGATGTACTTTCCGGGAAGAATTGGTCAGCAAATGGGCGTGAGCCCAGGGCCGTTCACTGAGCAGCAAGCGATTTCCCCAAAAGGCCGGGCTTGCGGAGTGTCTGGTCTTGGCTGTTAGAGTAGAGCGTTTACCATATGCCCAAATTGATCCTGGTCTGGCTTACGAGCATTCTCGCGCTTGTTCTATCGGCGGATGGTTTCGCAACTCACGAGTCCCCACAAACGCCGGGAGGTTCGACCACCGCCGCTCGGCCGAGCGATGGAGGTTCCTCGGCTCAAGCGGAGAATCGCGGGATTGCTCGCCCCGAGACAATCGAGGGTCAAAAGCTCACGGCATCGGAGATACTCAAGCGATTGGTCCCTGAAGAGCAGGCCATCGCACAGAGACTTTTCAGCTTGGGAGCCGCTCTGGGCACCGATGTCAGCGGACCGGCTGCCCACATCGTCTCCGTCAATCTGGCAGGCAGATCGATCACCCAAGCAGACCTGGAGCCTATTGGTCGCTTGCGGGAGTTGCGCTCTCTGGTGCTCGATGGCACGCCGATCACTGACGTTGGTCTCGTCTACATCGCTCCCCTGCTCAAGTTGGAACAGATCTACCTGAATGGGACACAGATTACTGGCGCCGGACTGGCGATCCTCGCAGAACTTCCCAACTTGCGCGTGATCGAAGCGGCGGGTACCCGGATCACGGATCGCGGGATCACTTTTTTGGTAGGCCTGCAGCATTTGGAAAGTCTTGCCCTTGGGGGAACGCTGGTGACCGACCAGGCCATGCCCGAGATAGGAAAAATCGCCACTCTCCGCTTTCTCGATCTCCGATTCACACGAATTGGAACCCCCGGTTTGCGGGGCCTTGCGACGCTGCGTCTGCAATATCTCAACCTGATGGGCACCCGGGTGGATGACGAAGGGTTGGGCGTGCTCGCCACCATGGATTCCTTGCGGGAACTGTATCTGCCGCCAGCGATCACCGATCAGGGATTGAAACAACTCTTGGCCCTTAAAGACCTCGAATACCTCGGCCTTGCCGGAACGCGAATCACCGATGAAGGCACTCGGTTTCTCGCAGGTTTTGCCAACCTAAAAGGGCTCAATCTATCCGGTACACAGATTTCCGATGAGGGATTAAAGCCACTTATGGCACTCAAAAACCTCCAGTTTGTGGACCTGTCACGGACGCTGATCACCGATAAGGCCGCGCAGGCAGTCGGCTCGTGGGAGAAGCTTGTGTACCTCAATGTGGATGATACCAAGGTCGGCGACAATTTCATCTCCCAGATTTGTCAGCGATTGCCATTGGAATCGCTGGCCTTGGCACGGACGTTGGTCACCGATGCCGCCGCCGAAGCCTTGGCCAAATGCCGGACCCTGAAACTGCTGATTGCCTCCGATTCCAGGATGACCAGCGATGGCGTGGCTGCCCTGGCCAAGCAAATGCCGCAAACACAAATAGTGTACAATTTATCGCGGAGCAGCAAAAATTAAATGGACTATTTGTGACGCACCTCGGAATATGCACGCTGAACACCAAAAACCCAAGCACAAAAAAGCGCAAATCCGTTGTATCTTCAAGGTGGCCGTGTTAAATTTGGTTAGGTCGGAATTTTTCTCGTAAGGGGCGGACTGGTTTAGTTTTTTTTCGGTCATCGTCAGTCTCAGTCAGAGGAGGTTTGACTCATGCGACACGCTGCTTTTGGCAAGATTCCGAAACGCAAAAAGGGTTTCACGCTCGTCGAGCTCCTCGTCGTGATCGCGATCATCGGCATTTTGATCGCACTCCTTCTACCTGCCGTACAAGCGGCTCGGGAAGCAGCACGCCGCAGCCAGTGTACCAATAACCTGAAGCAGTTTGCGCTGGCTGTTCATAATTACCACGACGTTTACAAAACGTTCCCGCGACAGAGCTACATCAGCTTTTTAGCCGGTTCCGGGGTGAACCTTGACCCCTGGCGAATTTGGCAAGGCTACAGCGTCCACACGATGATCTTGCCGTACATCGAACAACGGGCGATCTATGACCGAATCGACTGGCGAATTTGGGACGGTTGGTACAATCAGCCAGCACAGCTGCGCGAGGCTGTAATTCAAACATTCTTGTGCCCGTCTGATATGAAGGCCCCGCAAACAGGGTGGCTCCATGGACCGGGTTGCAACTACGCGGTGAATTCCGGCCCCTGGTTGATCTGGTGGGACTATAGCCAGATGTGCCCCGGTACCTTCCGCCCGAACCTCGAAACCACGATCGCGGAGGTCATCGACGGAACCTCCAACACAATCATGGCGTCGGAGGTCCTCAAAGGCGATGACAATGGCGCCCAGTACCTGCCAGGTGAACCCGTCAGAAACGTAATCCCGAGCTGGTACAATCACGGCGACCCGAACACCTATCTTGCCCCGACACTGCGGAATCAGCCGGTCCAGCCCTACATCGACAACCTGAACGCCTGGGGTATCCAGTGTCAGGCGAACATCGGTGACCACCTCAGCAACAATGGATGGAACTGGATGGGTGCCAACTACACCCAAACAGTGTTCAACACCATCGTGCCGCCGAACTGGCAGTATCCGACATGCATCGCGGAAGGCCCTCCGGGTATGGCATCCGACCGGGATGGCGCTTATCCTGCTCGGAGTTACCATCCGGGCGGTTGCAACCACGCCATGGTTGACGGGTCGGTGCGGTTCATTTCCAATACGGTCGATCTGCCGACCTACTGGGCGCTGGGCAGCCGGGCCGGTCGCGAGTCGGTCCAGGCCCCATGATAGCGGTTTTCTTCCGCACTCCGTGAATCGCGGTCTATGACTGCGCCGAGTCGCAGGCCACACGGTGGCCGGTGAGCATGGTAAGTCAGCAAGTGTGCGGCTGAGGCACAGTCACCTGTGCCTCAGCCCGATTTGGGTTGATACAGGTTTCAAACAGCCGCAGGGAGGAGACCACGATGCTTCAGCGGACGACCTACGCGATCTTGGTAATGGCGGTTACGGTGTTGGTCATTGGGTGTTCGCAGGCAAAATCAGTTAAGCCGCCCGAACGCAACCCCAAGGAAGAGTTGATCAAGATCCTGCAACCGATTGCCGAGGGCAAGTTGCAGCAGGCGGGCAGCGCAATGGGAGAAGTGATGAACCTGATTGAACAGCTCAAAAAGACCGATCCGGCTTTGGGCAACGAGCTAGAAGGCGACGGCAAAAAGATTATGAGCACCCAGGATATCAATACAGTCAAGGCCACCGCCCAGGCGATGCTCCAGAAGCTGGGCGCAGGGAGCAGCGGCGGGGCAGCTCCGTCTCAACCCTCTCCGTAAGGATTCGGCAACGCTGACTGATGTATTTCGGTAGTGATAGCCACGTCGCCCAACTCTCTTCGCGGCGTGGCATTTTTGTTAGACAGCCTCGGATGGCACGGAGATAATGCTCCACCAAAAGAGAAGTTTTCATTCCGGTCGTTAGCCAAAAAACGGAAGTCAAATAAAGTGAACCTATCAGCGAGGGTGGGAATACAACGTAAAGGTCGGCTCCGCTATCCTGGCCGGCCGCAGAAGTTTCTTCAGACGACATGTTCCGCCGAGGATGATGAGGCTCACTGACGAAAATTTGCCAGGCCGTTCCGACGCCGAAAGCTTGTCGGAATCGCCGGCCGCACCGGAAAAGCCAGTTCGAAGGCGCTCATTATGGGTTCGCAAGCGTTTTTGGGCTGGCTGCGCCGGTCTCCTGCTGATCGGCGTTCTCTTCCGCTTGGTGTGGGATTGGACCCATCCGCCTAGCCCCCTGCTTCAGGTTGCAGCAGATGCCGCACCGGAAGTGGCCGAATTGCTTCGCGAGGCCAATCGGCTGGCCCAGGACACTGTCGCCATCTTCCCTGACGACCCGTATGCATGGGATGTGATGGGCCAGCTCCTCGGCCGGTTTGGAAAAACCGAAGAAGCAGCGCAATGCTGGGAAAAGGCACTGAAGCTGGATCCGAAGTTTGCGGTCGGGTATCAGTCCCTCGGCAATCTCGCGCTGGAGCGTGGAGAGCTGAAAAAGGCCGCTGAATATTACCGCAGGGCTTGGGAGCTCGAGCGTGACTCGTCGGTTTACCCCGTCCAACTGGCGGAAGTCCTCATCCAGGATGGTCGGCTCGAGGAAGCGCGGCAGGTGCTTACCGAGTGCCTCCGTCGGCACCCGCGTTCTCTTCCGGCTCGGGCACTACTCGGTCAGATTCTCGTCCCTTTAAAGGACTACTCCGCCGCGTGCGAGCATCTCATGTACGTGATCACTGCCAACCCGGAATACACCAATGCGTATTATCCTCTATCGACCGCGCTCAGCCGCCTGGGACAGACGGAAGAAGCGCGGAAGTACCTGGCACGATTCCAAGAGCTGAAACGCCGTGACGAACAGCGGCACCGAATGGATTTGAAAAAGGAGACACAGCTTCCTGCCGTCCGTGCTGCAGTGGCGCGGGCCTATTTGCTCGTTGCAAAAATCTATATCGCACGGGGCGATATCAACACGGGAGAACGGCTCTTGAATCGCGGCCAGGAGCTGAATCCCGACGAAAAGGAAATCCCGCCGCTTCTGGCGTGGCTTCAGTTCAAAACTGGGCGTGAAAACGAGGCGACATCGATTCTCCGCGATTACCGCCAGAAACACGGCAACTCGCTGGAAGCTCAGATGGCCGCGGGCAAAGTTTTTGCCGAATTCAAAAAATTTGAAGAGGCGGAAGCTGCGTATCGTCGGGCGATTGAGCTGACTCCCCTGGAGGCCGGGGGATACGCGGCGCTGGCTTCGCTGTACATCACGGCCGGCCGGCGTCCCTTCGACGCGCACGTTTTGGCCCTGCGGGCCGTGGCCCGCGAACCAGCACCCCAGTTCTTCTTCATCCTGGCCCTCGCCGCGCAGCGGGATGGAGATACCCCGGCAGCACTCGCCGCTGCTCAAGAAGCCGCCCGCTTGGATCCGTCCAACGACCAGTATCAGAGGTTGCTCGAAAGTCTCCGCCGGACGCCGTGAGAACAACGATTCCTCAATCCATCCCGCTGGTAAGTCTGTTCTTGCGATTTGTGCTCATCGGCGCCCTGGCGGCCATGCCGGGATTCGTCGGGTGCCGCCGGGAAACCACGCCTTCTGAATCCCGCATTCCTCTCATGCGCGACGTCACGAAGGAGACTGGCATCACCTTTGTTCACACCGATGGAAGCAGCGGTCGCCGTTACATTATGGAAACGGTGACGTGTGGACTGGCCCTCTTTGATTACAACAACGACGGCCTTCTGGATATCTACTTTGTCAACGGAGCGCCGCTACCGGGTGCGCCGGCTCGCAATCCGCCCCCTCGTAACGAGTTGTGGCGCAACGATGGCAACTGGCACTTCACCAACGTGACCGACCAGGCTGGTGTGGGCGATACAGGCTTTGGCATGGGGGTCACGGTGGGCGATTATGACAATGATGGCTGGCCGGATATATTCGTGAATAACTATGGCCCAAATAAACTTTACCATAATAATGGCGATGGAACGTTTACTGATGTCACTGACCAGGCCGGCGTGGGCGGTGGAAATCGCATGGGTGCTGGGGCTGCCTTCCTGGACTATGACAACGATGGAGACCTCGACCTCTATGTGGCCAACTACGTGAAATTCACCGAACAGAGCCATCGCGTCCACTACGTCAAGGGCTACCCGATGTATGCCGGGCCACGCGATTTTCCGCCCGAGCCAGATCAGCTCTACCGCAACAACGGGGACGGAACATTCACCGATGTCAGTATGGAAACGGGCATCGGAACGCACGCCGGCTCAGGAATGGGAATCGTGTGTTCCGACTACGACAATGATGGTGACACCGATGTGTTTGTCCTCAATGATGTGGCGGGCAATTTTCTCTTCCGCAACGATGGGCAGGGACACTTCGAAGAGGTTGGTTTGGAAACCGGCTTTGCCTACAACGGCAGCGGGGATGAACTTGGGAGCATGGGCATCGACTGCGGTGACTACGATAACGACGGCTGGCTTGATTTCTTCATGACTTCGTACCAGGCAGAGCTGCCCGTCCTCTATCGGAATCTGGGCAATGGAACTCTGGAAGACGTCACCGTTGTGACTGGGGCCGGGCAGGGATGCCTCCCCTACGTGAACTGGGGAACTGGTTTAATCGACTTTAATAACGATGGCTGGAAAGACTTATTTATCGCCTGCGGTCATCTTCAAGACAATATTGACCTTTACGACGACTCCACAGCCTATGCAGTTCGGAATATTCTCCTTCTCAATCGCGGAAATGGCACATTCGAGGATGTCAGTCGTCGCTGCGGCGATGGTCTCGATCCCGTCTATAGTAGCCGCGGCGCGGTATTTGGAGATCTCGACAATGATGGCGACATCGACATTGTCGTCTTAAACTCTCGGGAAAAACCAACAATTATTCGTAACGACCAGCGCAGCGGAAATCACTGGGTCCAGATCACGTTGCGCGGCGTGCAGTCAAATCGCGATGGCGTTGGTGCAAAAATCAAGATCGTCGCAGGGGGACTCACTCAGGTGGACGAGGTCCACAGCGGGCGAGGTTATCAAAGCTACTGGGGGCCGCGGCTCCACTTCGGTTTGGGCCGGGCAGCAGTAATTGACCGGATTGAAATCCACTGGCCTTCTGGAAAGACACAGGTCTTTGAGCATCTCCCGGTAGATCGGTTCATCACCTTCACGGAAGGCGAAAATACTTTTTTAAGCAAGAGCGTCGATGAGATGCCACACTGATATGCAGAAGTTCATCTATGTTATCGCGACAATATCTCAATAACCGCCTGATTTATCTCACGCTGGTCACCGGGGCGGTGGTATTGTGCCTAACGAGTTGCCGTCGTGGCGTCGATTCCTCAGCCACGAGCCGCTCGGCCAGGAGCAGTATCGTCCTTAAAGATGTGTCCAAAAGCTCTGGCATTACATTCCGACACACCGATGGCAGCAGTGGCGAGCACTATATTATCGAGCCCATGAGTGCCGGCCTTGCACTTTTTGACTACGATAATGATGGCTTTATTGACATTTATTTTCTGAATGGTGCTCCACTTCCCGGTTACAAGGGACCGCCTAATCCACGAAACGCGCTGTACAGGAATAACGGAGACTGGACATTCACCGACGTGACCGACCGGGCGCGCGTGGGCGACACAGGATACGGACTTGGCGTGACGGTGGGGGATTTCGACAATGATGGCGATCCCGACCTCTATGTGAACAATTATGGACCTAATGTTTTTTATCGCAATAATGGCGATGGAACATTTACCGACATCACGTCACAGACCGGAACCGCCGGGCCGGCCGATTACGTCGGGGCCGGGGCACTTTTTCTGGATGTCGATCGCGACGGTTTTCTCGATCTCTATGTGGGGAATTATCTGCGGTTCGATCCAAGTATGAATGTCGTGCGGATGATCGACGGTATGCGATCTTATCCGTCACCGCGAGACTATTTACCCATTCCTGATTCTCTCTATCGCAACAATGGCGACGGAACGTTTACCGATATCAGCGAGGCTTCCGGAATCGCTTCCGTGAAAGGGACTGCCATGGGGATGGTGGCGGCCGATGTGGATAATGATGGCGACACCGATATCTTCGTCCTCAACGACGTCGCAGAGAACTTCTTGTTTATCAATGATGGCACCGGTCATTTCACTGAATCCGCGATCGAGCGTGGGGTCGCCTACAACGCATACGGAGAAGAGAATGCCAGTATGGGCGTGGACTGCGGCGACGTGGATCGTGATGGGTGGTTGGATTTTTACATGACCGCCTACGAAGACGAGTTGGCGGTCCTATACCGGAATCTCGGTGGCGGCTACTTTGAAGACGTTACCCAGCTTACAGGTGCAGGCGAAGGCACGTACGCTCATGTCAACTGGGGCGTTGGCCTGGTGGATCTCGATAATGATGGTGACCTGGATATCTTTATTGCCAACGGGCACACGGAAGATAATATCGAGGCCCGAAGCTCGGCCACCGCGTGGCGGGTCCGCAATCTCGTTTTGATGAACGACGGTAAGGGACATTTTCGAAACATTACAGACGAATGTGGCGACGGGCTCGCGCCCGTCGAGGCCAGTCGCGGAGCGGCTTTCGCCGACCTTGACAACGATGGAGATATCGACATTGTGGTTCTCAATTCTCGCAGCGCTCCCACCATCATTGAAAACCGAACGAATAACGGAAATCACTGGATTCAGATTATTCTCGAGGGAACCAAGACAAATCGCGATGGCGTTGGCAGTCAGGTCACGCTTACTGCAGGGGATTTAAAACTCGTCCAGGAAAAGCATGGGGGACGCGGCTATCAATCGTACTGGGGTTCAAGGCTCCATTTTGGTTTAGGCCAGCACAATCACATTGACCAAATCGAAGTGCGGTGGTTAAGTGGCACTACAGATACACTAAGGAACGTTCCGGTAGATTGTTTTATTAAAATCAAAGAAGGAACTCAGCGTTTCGAAGTCCTACGGTTACCACGGGCAAAAGGCTCTCCAAAATAGGCTTCTCGATCAGCACCGATCGAAGCCATGTGAGGGAGGCCACACAGAGATGATCCCGCGCAGACGCGTTTCGGCTTGGGTGGTGGTGTTGCCAGGGGTTAGCGGCGTAGCTGGACTCGTTGCGTTATTTCTCTGGAGGCCATTATTCCAAAAACAACCTCATCACTCACCACATACTCGCCCAACAACAGGTATTATCGCTCCCGAATTCGTTAATAATCCCGTGCCGCAGGCGACTCAGCAGATCACGGAGGAAATGGATCTGCTCGCCCATTGGCTGGAAATCGCGTTCCCGGACCGCGTGGAAATGCTGGAACTTGCCGCCCGGCTGAGGTTTCACCGGGGTGAACTCGATAAGGCAGAACAATTGTGGCGCCGCGCGATCAGCATTGATCCCACCTATCCTTTTGCCCATCATGGGGTGGCAATCGTCCAGGCTCTACGCGGCGACTATGAAGCGGCCATCAGCGAATATCGCGAGACGCTTCGTCTCAGCCCAAGGGCAGTGGAACCACTTCTGGAGTTGGGGGATGTACTCATTAAGTCCGGAAAAATTGATGAGGCCATCGATCTACTCGAGAATGATTTCCCATCCACGGTGGAATCTGTCTGGCGATACACCATGCTCGGAGAGTGTTATCTGCGTAAGGATGATTTGACCAAGGCGCGACTCATGTACGAATTGGCTCTTTCTCGTAACCCGAACGACTCGTCCGCATTATATGGTTTATCGCTTGCCCTGGTTCGGCAGGGCTACCAGTCCGAAGCCGACAAACTGGCCCAGCGGCTCAAACAGCTGCGTGAGTCTGAGCGTGAAAGCGAGCGGGAGAAACGGCGTCGCTTTGACGAGCGAGAAGATCTCGCTCGAAAGCTGGCTGAAGCTTACAGTGGCGCGGCGCGATTTCTTTTATCGCGGAATGCAGTTGACCAGTCAAAAGCATTTGCGCAACGGGCAATTCAACTTCAACCCGACCAACCTGTAGCGCGCCAGCTCCTGGCCGAAATTCGGCTCAAAGAACTGGCGTCCCTCGCGCCGGGCACGCAACATGTTTCTCCGGGCGGTGGAGATCAACCCACGAACATACAATCACAGGGCGAAATGCCTTCGGACGACTTCTCAAATAAAAAACCGTGACAGCTTGAGCACATAGTGGCCGAAGAGCTCTATGACCACGGGCTGGTGTCTTTTAACGATGGCATGCATGCGATCAGTGGCTTGCAGGCCATTTAAGATGGGCTTTGCTTTTCTGATGACATCAGTCCTTTTCCTTCAAATTCTCCTGGTGCCAGGATGCCATCCAGCCGACCAGGCCGAGCGTCACAGCAGCAAAACCACAGGTTCCGACGCGCAGCCTACTTCCGCCTGCGCCGACCAGGCGATCGAGAATCCTTCGACAAAGTCTGCCCCTTTGTCTTTCTATTTTCGCGACATCACGAATTCCTGCGGGATTCGGTTCATCCATACAGATGGCAGCAGCGGCCGACGGTATGTGATTGAGCCCATGTCGGCTGGCCTCCTCCTGTTCGACTATGACAATGATGGTTGGATTGATATTTATTTCCTGAATGGTGCTCCGCTTCCAGGCTACACCGGGCCACCTTCTCCCCGAAACCATTTGTATCGAAATCTGGGCGAATGGCGATTCGTGGACACCACTGAGGAAGCCGGGGTCGGAGACACAGGCTACGGGCTCGGAGTTGCTGCGGCCGATTACGACAACGACGGTGACGAGGATATCTACATCAACAACTTTGGGCCAAACGTGTTTTACAGAAATAACGGTGATGGAACCTTCACCAATGTTACCCAACAGACGGGAACGGCCAACGGCGAGAAAATGGGGGCCGGTGTGTGCTTTTTGGATATCGACCGGGACGGATGGGTAGACTTATACGTCGGTAATTATATTCACTTTACTTTTGACCTGCATATTTCCAGGACCATTAATGGCGTTCCTTCTTACCCCGGACCGCTCGACTACACGGCGATTCCCGATACTCTCTATCATAATCAGAGAGACGGTACTTTCGCGGATATTTCAGAAGCCTCGGGCATTGCCCAACTGGCCGGAACAACCATGGGGATGGTTGCTGGCGATTTCGATAACGATGGGGATGACGACATCTTCATCTGCAATGACGTGCGAGAAAACTTTCTTCTTATTAATGATGGGTCAGGCCACTTCGACGAAGCTGCTATCTTGCGTGGCGTTGCCTACGATGCCAGCGGTTCTCCTCAGGCAAGCATGGGTGTGGACTGCGCCGACTTAAACCGCGATGGCTGGCTGGACCTTTTCATGACGTCCTACCAGAACGAGACGGTCACGTTCTACCGCAACCTTGGCAAAGCACTGTTTGAGGACGCAACCGCCGTCACCGGAGCAGGCGCGGGAAGCTATCCATACGTGACCTGGGGTGTTGTCCTTGCCGACTTCGACAACGACGGTGATAAGGACGTGTTTATCGCGTGTGGTCATCTGGATGATAACGTGGAACTTCGCGACCGCAGCACATCGTACCGCGCGAAAAACATTGTTCTGATGAACCAAGGCGACGGCCAGTTCGTCAACGTCAGCGCCCAAAGTGGCGACGGACTCCAGGTCGCCAAGAGCAGCCGCGGAGCGGCCGGGGACGACCTCGACAATGACGGACGTATCGATATCGTCGTCCTCAATTCCCGGGAAGCACCCACAATCCTGCGCAACGAAACACCGACTCCCTACAACTGGATGGAACTCATCCTGGAAGGTCGCACAAGCAATCGGAGTGCAATTGGTGCCAGAGTCAAAGTGGTGGCTGGCAACCTTGTCCAGTATGACGAGGTTCACAGCGGACGCGGATATCAGAGTGACTGGGGCCGACGACTCCATTTCGGCCTCCGGGAGCACAGGGAAGCTCAGCTCATCGAAGTCACCTGGCCAAGCGGACGCATCGACCGCTGGTCGCATGTCCCGGCCAACCGAATAATCAAACTGGTCGAAGGGGAAGCCACCTGGTTCCCGGTGCAGCCTGTAAGACCGAACACGATTTCCCCAAGAAAATAATCGCGCCACGTGATCTGCATGAGCTCACGTGGCGCCTTGCATCCACGGAGTTGCTTTTAAGTTAATTCATTCAATCCGAACGCTTGCCAGCTGCGCCGGATTTCCTCATTGATTCGGGCGAGGCGCAACGGCCGGCATCGCCCGAACACGCTTCTGAATGTCCGTTTCGAGGACACCGAAGGTGGCTTCGTGCCGCTGGATGGTAAGCTGGAGGGCGTGCAGCATCCGCTTGGCGGTGTAAAAATTCATAACAATCCGTTGGCTCACCACGATCGGCTGGGAAGGAATCCCGATCGGCTGCGGATTCAAACCGAAGTCAATGATGACCTCTTCCGGCGTTCCAGTCACACGACAGAAATTCGCGTAACTGGCCGTCACCTTGCTGTCATCGATCTGCAGAGTGACCCGAGGTGGAGCCGCCTGCTGGGGCTGCGGCTGCTGCGATTCCACGGCAGTTTGTGATGCCTTGTTTTCCGGATCGGTAGCACCTGTCTCCGGGGGTTGAGGAAGATCGAAGTCTGACACGGCCAATCCCTTTCCTGAAAAATTAGGTCCGCTTAACTCTCCGTCGCGCCACCGCGTGGCACGACCCCACGATGTCAACCGGCGGTCAAAGCAACCACCGTTTCCATGTCATGAATCGCTGCTTTCTAATGGAATATAGCACACATTTTGTAAGGTCATATTCCATGGCGGATGGGGCGCCGATTTCCCATCGGCCGCGAGCGTTTCACCCTGCCAATCCCACACAATCGTTAGGGCCCAGGAAATCGCCAGGAAAGGTGCTGCACGGGATCCAGGCCGATTCCCGTTTGGAGGGCACGGTCTCAGCCATTCTCCGATGGAGAACCTGTTTGACCGCCTGCCGGTGCGACGGCAGCATTCGAAGTGTCGCCACCGCCACTATTCTTGGGGCTGTTGTTGCCGTTTGCCCGCGCGGTCGCTTGCTGCCGATGTAGGGCGGTCACCGATTCCGAGCGACGTTCCGTCTCCTTTCGGTCTTCCGTGCGTCGCTCCGGATACTTAATCCGCCCATGGTACATCGCTACGAGTGACTTGATGAGGCTGTCTTCAATGGTGCGGAGCTCTCGTAGCGTCAGATTGGTATCGTCAAACTGCCCCTCATGGAGTTTCTTCTCGGCGATGTCTCGCACCACCGCCTCAATGCGTGATGGGGCGGGATCCTTCAGGCTGCGGACGGCACTTTCCACGGCATCAGCCAGCATGAGAACGGCTGCCTCTTTGGTTTGTGGACGCGGCCCCGGGTAGCGGAAGTTGTTTTCATCCACCTTGGGTGCCTCCGGCTGACTCTCCTGCTTTCCCCGGGCGCGTTCGTAGAAATACTCCACAAGCGTTGTTCCGTGATGCTGTTCGATAAAATCGATGATCAACTCAGGAAGATGATGCTGGCGGGCAAGGTCCGCCCCGTCTTTCACATGGGCGATGATGACCAGGCTGCTCATGGTTGGTTCAAGGGTCTCGTGCTTGCTGGGGGCATCGGCCTGGTTTTCGATGAAATATCCCGGCTTGAGCATCTTCCCGATGTCGTGGAAATACGCTCCCACCCGGACAAGCAATCCGCGGGCGCCGATCGACTCGGCGGCCGCCTCCGCCAGTGCTCCTACATTGATCGAGTGGTTGTATGTGCTGGGGGCCCGGCGTGCCAGCTCTCGCAAAAGCGGGTGTGACAGATCGCTTAGCTCCAGAAGCGACATATCGGTGAGCACCCCGAAGAAGCGTTCCACAAAGGGGAGCAACCCCTCCATAAGGAACCCGCTGACCACGCAGGCGAGGGCCAGGCGGCCTAACTCGGCCAACAGCACGGCATCGACCGGCACCCGATTCAGCAGGGCCACCAGCAACCGAACAGCAACCCCCACCACAGCCGCCCCCATGCTGACGTAAAGCAGTTTGGTCCGCGTGCGAATCGAATCGAGCTGAAGGATTGCCCAGGCGACGACAGCGCCCCATAACAAGACGGCCCCCACTTCCATTCCTGTACCAAGTACGACCGCCACGATCATAACCCCAGCAAAGAGGAGGGCCAGCTCGCGGTGATAGGCCACGGCAAGCGTCTGCCCAAATATGATCATGGGGATCAGCTCAGCGTAAGGGACCTCTCTGGCAAGCCATTGGGCCAGCGTCACAGTCACAACCAGAAGAACCAGCACGCTGGTGAGGGAATGCAGTTTCACCAGCACACGGCGTTCCCGGAAGAAAAGATAGAGGGCAACGACTCCCAGCAGGCCCGCCATCAAAAGCCAGATGGCGATAAATTGCTCCACAGCGTGGAACCAGGCGACTCGCCCGGGGGAAGGCCCTTCCTCCGATTCCGCCGCCTCGGACTCGGATCCCCGAAGAAGGTGCCAATGCAGAGTACCAGCCGGCAGACCGTAGCGTGCATCGATCGCCAAGTTGCCCGACCGCTCTGGTTGGGGGGGCAGCATCCCATGGATGCTCACAGTCAATAGGGTCACCGCCACGAGGCCAAGAACCGCTCGTAACCCCACTTCTGTCCGGCGGAGACGGTTCCAGGCCAGCTCCCATTTAGTGGGCACCTGGACCAGGCCGGCCAGGCGTTCCGCACGTTTCCGTTTTGGTGCACCAAAATTTAGAAGGCCGATTGCACGCCTCCCTTACGCATCAGGTACCTGTTCGTTCGTGGGCTCGGAAATCTCTGAGCATTCCGCTCCACGATGTTCCGGATCGGCTTCAGAATTCCGGCCCCGCCTCGGCGATCGCCCTTCGTAGGCATCAACAATAGCCTGAACGAGGGGATGCCGGACAATGTCTGCCCTGGTCAATTCAACCTGTGCAATTCCCGGAATGTGGCGAAGTCTCGTCCATGCATCCACCAGCCCGCTTTTTGTGTGGGGAGGAAGATCGATCTGAGTCGTGTCTCCCGACACAACGATCTTGGATTGATGCCCCATCCGGGTGAGGAACATCTTCATCTGGGCAACGGTGGTGTTTTGGGCTTCGTCAAGGATCATGAATGCCTCATTGAGTGTGCGACCGCGCATGTAGGCAAGGGGCAGCACTTCGATGCGTTCCTCCTCGGCGTAACGAGCGGCCACGTCGTACCCGACCATGTCCCGGAGTGCATCCATGAGCGGTCGCAGGTACGGCGAAATCTTCGCCTGAAGATCGCCCGGCAAATATCCCAGGCTCTCCCCAGCCTCCACGGCAGGTCGAGTAAGCACAACCTTGCGAATCCGCTGCTCGCGGAGGGCCGCCACGGCCATCGCAACCGCCAGGTAAGTCTTGCCTGTTCCTGCCGGACCGATGCAGAAGACGATATCGTGCTTCTGAATGGCCGACACATATCGGGCCTGACCAGGTGTGCGCGGATAAACGCGCCGTCCTCCGAACACCTCAATGGGCGGGACATCCTCCTGAATCGGGCCTGCTTGTACCTCCAGTAACAGACGGCGAACTTCCTCAGGCGCTACCGACCCGTTGCGGCGGACGAGCGATTGCAGTCGCTCCAAAATTTCAGTGGCCTGGAGCACCGCGGCGTCTTCCCCGCTGACATAGATCTTATTGTTGTTGGCCGTTACCCGGACTCCCAGCACCTCCCGAATCATCCGAGCGTGCTGATCGCAAGGTCCTAGAACGCCGGCCAGCGTCTCCCAGTTGACAATCGAGATGGACCGCTCACTCATCGATCGAAGGGCAACACCTCCCTTAACCGTTCTTGAGGATTTAATGTTTTCAACTTCCTTTCAGCCCGGCTTTTCCGCAATACCGGCACAAACTATTTTGCATGCGTCAACGCTGAACAACGGCAGCTTGAATCGTTTCCGCAACATCCCGGCTCAAGACCATTTCCCGAGCATTACTATACTCAATCTTATACTGTGCCGCACGCCAAGTATCTCCCTACTTGATGGGGGTCTTGTATAGCCATTAAGCAAGACCATGGCCAAACGTCTACTGGACCAAAAATCCCTGAGGCCCGGCCGAGCAGGATAGTTCCTGGCGAAACTACAGAGCCTCTTCTGGCGAGGAAATCGCATCCAGTTCGATCTGACAAGCTGCGGAGACGAGACTTAAACGGTCAAATCCTTAAAGCCCAGGTAGGTGTGACAGTAAGGACAAATTCGCGTCGCGGCGATGATTTCCCGATGGCACTTTTCGCAAATTTTCTTTGGTAACCGTGCAGGCGCTGGTGGGGATGGCCCCTCGGGGCCGGACTCGGCAACAGGGTTTTCCGGACGGGGGGGTGGAGCCTCTCCAAGGAGCTTCAAGATTTCATCTTCACTGAGACTCTGTTTTTTCTCAGGAACCTTGACTTTGGCTCCACAAACAGGACAGGCGCCTGTTCGGCCGCTGTATTCTTCGCGGACCTTCAATCGATGTCCGTGAGGACAATAGACTTCAATAAAGGCCATACCTGCGGACCTCTCGCTGAGTCGCTCGAGGATAAACAAAGCCTCCTCACGACACCTTGGCCTCCTTTCTGCCGGTTTCACCCCCTTTCGTCCAACATCACCCACATTTTGCGACTGGCGTTCCGCCGAAATCGGGACCTTGACCGATGCCGTCACCGCGTTTAGGGCAACGCATGACGGAATCCAAACCGGGCTCTGAGTCCTCCTAGTATCACATGGTCCGACCGCGATCCAGCGCAGCAGGCGCACGCCTGAACCAAGCTTCGCTCATCACGACTACCTCACCGCTCGGTGCGCAGTCGCGACCACCAGACTCATCGACCGCGATGCTCGTCCCCCAGATAATTAACCCCTCCGGCAACCGTTCGGCCCGTCACAATTGCGCGGAACTACAAATTTCTCAAAACACGCAAATAGCGTATTCGACCCAGATTCACTATCTTACGGCACTTTATTGAGAGGGCGCTAGCGCAATGGCCGAAATCTGAGCACCCCATACTATGTTACCCACGATTCCGCTAGTGTCAAATGCTATACAAAAAAGATTTGCACCCGGTTCCATGTTGTGCGGAAACCCCAAAAACTGGCCTGCGGACCCCGGTCGCCGAAAATGTTTGCGACCTCGGCCAAGTGGTTTGCGTCGATCCAGAGAGCGTCGTCAGAGATTGTTACTGTCCAAGATCAGACCTTGACTCCCGTGTCGGTTCTTCGATCCGCATCATCGGAAGGTTGGGCAGAGATCTCATGTACGCCGCGTATTGCTCGTCCAGTTGCGAGAATCGTACTCCGGTTAATTGGGAAAGGCTGCTCGGGTTATCACGGCCCAGGTACACGGTTGCCAAGAAGTTGACCAAGGCATCCCGGTAACGGCCCCCATCAAAATGCATGAAAAATTGCGTTAATCCCGCCGCCTGACTGTAAAGGGCGCCAATCCGCGAGTCGGTTTGGAATTCCTCCATTCCTAAACTGCAAAACTTTTCCAGGGGAATATAAAAACGATCCTGGAGGAACCGCACGCGGGCGGCCAGCAGCCGTGGTGTATCAATTCCTCCGAGCACAAAGAAATCCCCTTCCTGGCGGAGGGTCTCCAAATACATGGCTGCCCCCTCGATCACCCAGTAATTGCACCGGAACCCGGGATTTGGCACCGATCGGCCAACTTCCTGGAACAACTGGTGCGTCGCTTCGTGGTAGGCGGTGGACGCATCGAAGCCCGGTCCCGAAAAAAAATAGCAGCACCGCGTCGCACCGTCGTACAGCCCGACACTGAGCTCGACCTGCGGATAGCGACTTTTCAGCGCTGCGTTGTACTCCTCGCGATTGCGGAAAAGGACAATGCGGTGCTGCACCGGATTGGCCACCGGAGGCCGATTACGAAGATCGAAGAGCGCACGGATCTGGGCGTCGGTCGTGTAAAACCGAATGAAGAGACGACTCCACACTTCATTGAGCCGCTCGAATTGCTCGGCCAGCCGAACTCCCTCTTCCAGGCTGTGATTCGTCAAAACCCGATAATGCTCAGTTTCCACGACCCAGCCGTTTTGAAGACTGCTTCTGAGCCTGCGTTCCTCTTCTGCGGAGATCCAGCGATTTTGATAGAACCGTTCCCCCTGTTCATAACGGGCAACATAACCTTTGGGCAACCAGCCGAAACGTTCATGCCACACATCTCCTGCACGCAATCGGCGGACTTCATAGGCTGTGCGCCAGTATCCAGAATAGGCCTGAAAACCGAAAAGCCGACGCAGCCCTTCGTGATCGGGATTCTCGTGAAGGGCCGCCAGGGCCAGGTCCAAAGCGAGGGCAGCTCGTCCCTGCCGGATGGCACCGCGGGCCAGTGCGAACAGGGCGTCGGCCTGCTCTTTTCTCAGGGCTGCCCAGCGTCTGTACCACTCTTGACGGACCGGCGACTCTCCCTCCGGAGGTTCCAGCGTTCCCATCTTGCGCGGCAGGATGGGCACCAGAAGGCGGTCTTCCAGGACCGGGTGAAGCCAGCGACGGGTTCGTTCGGCCTCTTCCGTCAGCCCCTGGCTTTCGCACCACCGCGCCAGAGACTCCAGTTTTTGCCGGTATGCCTCGGTCTGACGTCTAATACCATCGACGAGTTCGTCCGCAACAGCGCAAGAGGCAACAAAGGACACGGCCGCGATCAAAAGTGCCAACAATCGCGCCACGAATAGGTTATGTTTGGATCCCACACCCATGACAACTCCCAAATTTCCGGAATCGAGGCGACCGGCGAAAGCAGAAAACCCAAGCGGATCGTCTCTCCTTTTGAGTGTACCACACGGTGGCAGGTTCCCGCCTGGAATTCAGGGCCTTTGGTGTGCCCGCGCGACAGCACCGGGTCACCGGGGTGAACTCTCCCCAATGACCTCAAGCGATCCATGCTCCACATCAAGCTGAACAAGGGGCGTTAACCGGCGAAGGCCTGCCGAATCGGTCAGCATCCGGCAGAGCCCGATTCCAGCCTGCCCCATGTCGACTTGTTAGCATCTGTCAAACGCCCAAAGGCAGAAGACGTGTTGTGGGGGCAATTCATGAATTGCCCCTACAAATCTAAAAGTAAGCAACGGAAACTGGTCGATGGTGCGGAATGTCCGACGTGGGAACGTGGAGAGGACAAGCAACTCCTACGGGCCTGAATCTCGCTTCCGCTCAAGGCGTTGTCGAGGTCCGCGCCGCTTTCCGGCAGGAGAAAAGCGGCGATGACTCACGCAATTCATGCATTACCCCTATCTTGCCTGCCGCCTCCACAGTGGCTGAACTTCACAGACAGCAATGACTTTTCTCTTTCACGGCTCCCATTTAGAATCAACGGTTTACAGTACGATTCAGTAGACGCCTGAGTTTTGCCGGAAGGACAACCTATGACAAATCCAATCAATCCGTTGCGAATTGCTGTCATTGGGGGCGATGGTACGGGCCCCGAGGTGGTGGCCGAGGCTGTTAAGGTTTTGAAAGCGGTTGCCCAACTCGAGGGCATCCAGCTCGAACTTCGCGAATTTGATCTGGGAGGAGAGCGCTATCTGCGTACGGGAGAGGTGCTTCCGGAAGACGTTTTCCAGGAGTTGAAAACCTTTCCCGCTATCCTCCTGGGGGCGATCGGCCATCCGCAGGTGCCGCCGGGAATCCTGGAACGGGGGCTTCTTCTGGAATTGCGGTTCCGATTCGACCAGTACATCAATCTGCGTCCGGTCAAATTGTTTCCCGGCGTTGAAACTCCCCTCGCCGGCAAGGGCCCGGATGATATCGACTTTGTGGTGGTGCGGGAGAACACGGAAGACCTTTACGCAGGCATCGGTGGCTTCTTGAAAAAGGGAACCCCCGACGAAGTAGCCATCCAGACTGCCATTTACACCCGCAAAGGTTGTGAGCGGTGCATCCGCTGGGCGTTTGAATACACCCGCAAACGCAACAAAAAGAAACGGCTGACTCTGGTGGCGAAGACCAACGTGTTGACTTATGGGCACGATCTCTGGTGGCGTACCTTCCAGGAAGTCGCCCGAGAATACCCCGACATCGAAACCGATTACAACCACGTCGACGCGTGCTGCATGTGGATGGTCAAGAATCCCGAACATTACGACGTCATTGTGACGACCAACATGTTCGGGGATATCATCACCGACCTGGCCGCCATAATTCAGGGAGGGATGGGAGTTGCTGCCGGGGCCAACATCAATCCCGAGCCAGGCGGCACGAGCATGTTCGAACCGATGGGCGGCAGCGCCCCCAAGTACACGGGAAAAGGCATGATCAACCCGATCGCAGCCATCGCGGCGGCGGGAATGCTCCTCGAACACACCGGCCACGAACGGGCAGCGGAACGCGTCAACAAGGCCATCCAAATTGTCACAGGCACAAAGATGAAAAGTCAGGCTGCGGGAAAGATGGGTTACACCACCTCGCAAGTCGGCGACCTGGTCGTCGAAGCACTCCACCAGGTATGAATAAAAGCCGTAGCATAGGCGCAGCGTAAACACTCTTCTTGCGAGATTTCAACGACAAGCCTGGGGGCAGCGGCCTGTCCCCAGGTTTGTGTCTTTCAAAATGGGGGCAGTGCGGATACAAAGGCCGGGAAACCGCCCTCAGTTGTCGGCTGAAGACTTTTCGCGCACGGGTAGCTGATATTCCCAGTAATATTTATCCCGTGGTATGAAGGGGCTGTTGTAACCCAAAAGCCGTGGTGGTCCCGCGACCTGCCATTTATCCCTGTGATGCCCCAGCCACTCTTCCACGCGCTGCCGGGCAAGCTGGAGGGCCTGATTCGATCGGGGACCTCTGATCCCGGTACTCACGAACCAACCGCCGGGCAAATCGCGGACCTCCACGGTACCGTCCTCACCGGGAGTGCCCTGATCCGGCCGTTCGTAAAGAAAAGCCATGAGGACCGGCCGCTGGCCGTTTTCTTCGAGGGTCATCTCAACTGGTGCCGTCATGGCCACATTATTCTTTTTGATGTGAGCAAAAAGTCGCCAGAATGCCGTGCCGTTGTCGCGGGTAACCGCCGCCCGATAGCCGGGATATCGCTTGACCTCCACCTCACCGACAGGGGTGCAGGGTGGAAATCCAACTGGCAAATCGGCCTCGGCTATCGGACGGAATCGCAGGTCCTCAACAATGTTTTTCAGTGCAGTAAGGACTTCGGACTGATCACCGCCGGCGGCCATTCGGCTTTTCATGTCCCGCAATCGCGCGGAGATATACGAGTCCGACGGCAAACAAGCAACAGCGCGGTCGATGGCTTCAGTGAGAAGCGACTCTTGAACTTTTGGTTCTTTATTCTGCAGAGCTTTCGCCAATTCATCAGCGGCTCGCCTGTAGTCGCCGGACAGCGGATGTTCAGGAAACTCCGCACCACGCCCCACTGCACCGGCGAGCATCAATGCAATAATCGCAATGACAACGGATAACATCCCGATCATGAGAGTCTTCATAAATCAGTCACCTTTTCTAATGGCCGAGGTTTTTTGTGTCTACCAGGAGGCCACTGCTCGAGTAAACGATAGTCCGGAGAGTCGGGCCGTTGCAGGCCCGATCTCTCCGGATCCGCGGCACGATCGTGGACAGGAGTCAGTCCACCATGAGGGAGGCCTGAGTTTCAGTTCGTATTTCCGCAGCTCGAAGCGTGCGACTCAGACTTCTCCGGCGGCAGAATAACGGCATCAATGACATGGATGATGCCGTTGGACGCTCGAATGTCGGTCTTCACAACCTTGGCCTGGTTGACCTTCACGCCGGCGTCAGTCACGGTGATCTTGATTGGCGAGCCCTGCACCGTCTTCAGGCTCTTGCTGGCCACCACCTTCTCCGCCGGATATTCACCGGCCACCACATGGTAGGTCAGCACCGCCGTCAACTTCGCCTTGTCCTTCAGAAGCGCTTCCAGAGTTCCCTCGGGCAACTTGGCAAACGCCTCATCCGTCGGGGCAAACACGGTAAAGGGCCCCTTGCCTTTCAAAGTCTCCACCAGACCAGCAGCCTGGAGCGCCTTGGCGAGGGTCTTAAAGGACCCGGCCTCAACCGCCACATCCACAATGTCCTTTTTGGCTGCCTCATCAGCCCGATTCATCTGAGCCAGACCGAACCCTCCAAGCAGCACGGCAATCGCGACGACACCAACCGGAAACCGACGCATCACAAAACCTCCTTACACTGAAGGGACCTACGGACCTTTCAGGCACGCCCCTTGCGTGCCTGCTGAACGAATTTATTTCGTTCATTTCGTTCAAACGTAGTTTATACAGGTCAAACTGTCCGGGCAAGGGGTCAAGAGCAAAAATTTTCCGCCGCCACGGAATTGCCGCGAGAACACCGGAAAAATCGCAGATCCCTTCAAAAGAAAGGAATAAAAGGGTAGGATTGAGCAGGAGAGGTGGTTTGCTAAGTGAACCGTAAATCGTTCAAAGCGTTCACATGACTGCTTTGTTGACCCCAAAACAACTCGCCCTCGCCGCCGGTGTCAGCGAGTCCACCGTGAAACGCTGGTGTGACCGCGGCCTGCTGCCCGTCGCCCGCACGCCCGGAGGACACCGCCGCATTCAGCTCCATGAAGCCCTGCGGGTTTTAAAGGAGCTGAATCTCCCTCTGCGCCACCCAGAGGCGCTTGGACTGCCTGCCTTTTCCGGCCAAGGGCAAAGGGTTCTCGAAAAGGCCAAGGACGAACTACTTCAGGCCTTAAAAAACGCCCAGGCCGACCGTTGCCGGATCATCCTTCACGAGCTTCGCTGTGTGGGCCTTTCTTTTGCCGAAATTGGCGACCATGTCATTGCCCCGGCCTTCGAGCAGATCGGCCAGGAATGGCAATGCGGAAAGCTGCAAATCTACCAGGAGCGGGTAGCGTGCTGTATTCTTTCGGAAGTGCTCGCCGAAATTGTGTCAACTCTTCCCGAGGAAACTATGCATCAGCCACTGGCGATTGGGGCCACTCTGAGTCAGGACCATTACGTCCTCGCCTCCCAACTGGTGCAGCTAGTTTCGAGGGAGAAGGGATGGCGCGCCAGGTTCCTGGGGCCCAATCTCCCTGCCCCCACGCTCCGCCAGGCCATCGCCGATTGGCATCCCAGGTTATTCTGGCTGAGTATTTCTCACATCACGTCGCAGCAGGAAGTTATCGACGCCTGCCAGAATTTGTTCGACTACTGTCGCCAATCTGATTGCCTTTTTGTGATTGGCGGCCGATCGATCGACGCGTCTCTGCGCCACCAGCTCCGTTATTCGGCGTACTGTCCCGACCTGACCCACCTGGCCATGCTTTTGGATACGCTCCCACCACCCGTACAGACCACCGAAGGAGTCACTGGCAGGTCAACAGAGCGGCCGTCCGACGCGCCTTCCGGCTAACCGAACCACCCCCGCAACCACTGTTGTGGAAGTCGGGGTCACCCCAGGCCGTGTTTGGCCAGCTTATCGCGAAAAGTGGACGGTTTCATTCCCAGGGCCGCCGCGGCCGCTGTCTTGTTACCGCCTGCTTCTCGCAGGGCTCTCTCCAACAGTTCGCGTTCCGCCTGATTGATGGCCTCTTGAAAATTGGCGATTCCGCCGCGTTCCGAACCGCTCTTGCCAATCTTGGCGGGAAACTGAGCGATTTCAGAGCGGAGGAGTTCCGCCGTGATTTCACCGTTGCCAATCAGAAAGACTCTTTCCAATGTGTGGTAAAGCTCCCGGACATTGCCGGGCCAGTCGTGCTCTTGGAGGATCTCCATCGCGCCGGGGCCCACAGTGAATGGCTTGTCCCCCGCAATCTTTTTGAGGAGATGCTCGACAAGCAGGGGAATATCCTCCCGTCTTTCCCGGAGTGGCGGAATGTTGATGCGGAGCACGTCCAAACGGTAGTACAGGTCCTGCCGAAACGTGCCCTGGCTGACTCTCTCGAGCAGGTTTTGCTTGGTGGAGGCAATGATGCGGACATCCGCGTGAATGGGGGTGGTGCCTCCTACCCGTTCGAAAACCTTCTCCTCGATCACCCGGAGCAGCTTGGCCTGTTGATCGAGCGGGATATCGTCCACATCATCCAGGTAGAGCGTGCCTCCCTGGGCGATTTCGAATCGGCCGGGCTTTCGCTGGTCCGCTCCGGTGAACGCACCCTTCTCGTGTCCATACAACTCGCTTTCGATGAGATGTGCGGGGAAAAGCGTGCATCCCACTTTCACGAAGGGGCGGTCGCGGCGATGAGATTTCCGGTGAATCACCTGCGCGATCAAATCCTTGCCCACACCGGTTTCGCCACACAAAAGAACGTTGGCGTCAGTGCGGGTACAGATTTCGATCATCTTCTTGACCCGCGTCATCACCGCCGACTGGCCCACCACAAGCTGATCGATGTCCTCGGTTTCGGGGGCTTCGGCGGGCCGAGATTCCCTTCGCCGACCGCGCTCGCGCTCCAGCCGCGCCAGAACAGGGAACAAATCCTCATTGCGGAATGGTTTGGTGATGAAGTCGTAGGCCCCGAGTTTCATTGACTCCACGGCCAACTGGATGCTGCCGTAACCCGTCATCATGATCACGTCCGTAGCCGGCGCCTGCTCCCCTTGTTTGACGTAGCGAAGCAGCTCCAAGCCGTCCACTCGGGGCATTTTGACGTCGGCAACGATGACGTCGAAATGCCGTTGCCGCAATTTTTCCAGAGCCTCTTCGCCGTCCGCTGCCGTGTCAACTTCGTAGCCCTGCGCAGCGAGATCATCCGCCAGCGTCACCCGCTTGATCTTCTCGTCGTCCACAATCAGGATCCGCATGGTGGTTTATCAGCCTTCCTAAAGAACAACCGAAACAATCGGAGCAATCGCTTCCGTGAAATCACGTGGGCTTCTTATCCCTGTCACGGTAGGCATTCAATATGACCGTAAAAGTCGTTCCCTGCCCCAGGGTGCTCCGGACCTCAATCCTTCCGCCCATTTCCGAGATCAGCATCCGGCACAATCCCAGGCCCAGGCCCGTACCCCCGGAGTCCGCGCGAGTGGTAAAAAACGGTTCAAAAATTTTTTCGAGATTGGCCCGCGGGATACCCACCCCCGTGTCGATTACCTCGATGGCCACCGAATTCATTTGATCGTCGTCCTGCGTGCCCAGCGCCCGGGTGCGGAGGGTCAGTGTTCCGCCATTGGGCATAGCAGCCAAAGCGTTGGTACAGAGATTGAACACCACCTCCTGGATCGTGTACTTGTCTCCCAGCACCGGCGGCACTGGCCGAAGATCCTTTTCCACCCGTATATTCTGCCCAATCCGCGTACCCAGCATGGCGAGGGTGCCTTCGACGGCCGCGTTGACGTCCGTCTTTTCCAAAACCAGGCCGCGAGGCTGCGCAAACGCCTGAACGCGTTTCGCCGTCCGCTCGATCCGTTCCAAGGCTTCCGCCATCATGTTGACGTATTCTGTCAATCGGGGGTCGTTCTTGACGGCCTCACTGATTCTGCGCAGGCAGTTCTGCACTCCATCCAGTGGATTGGCAATCTGGTGCGCAATCCCCGCCACAAGTTGGCCGATTCCCAGCATTTTTTCCTTCTGGCGAAGCTCGGCGTGGGCACGGTCCACGTAACGCCGAATGGAAGTCGTAAAATAGGTTGCCATACCGAGACTGGTCGCCACGGCACAAAATAGGGCCAGCGCTTCCAGGTTGTGAAGTGGAGGCAATTCCTGACCGCCGAACCTGAGCGGAAAGCGGGGAATCAAGTTCAAACTCTCGAAAAAGATAATGGCGCCGATCACCAAAGCCGTTGCCCCCGCCACGATGTAGGGCCGTGCCCCACGCAGGTACATCCCTGCAATGATCATATGAAAGATGTAGTAGATCACGAATGGATTATGGCAAAAATCGGAAAAATAGAGAACCAGCGTCAGGGCCGCGAGGTCGAGCACGATTTGAATAAAAAAGCTATCCTCGGGCCGAAAGCCCCGAAGAGGACTCTCCTCTCGCACAATAAACGCGAGAATTGCATTGTAAAGAAGCATTCCCACCCCCACCGCGTACAGAGGGTAGGGCGTCTGCAGCACCCCGAGTGCGAAATATCCGAGCGTCGTCGCGACGAAAACCGTGGCCGCCGCGATCCAGCGGATGCGAATCAGCCAAATTGCGCCACTCGGGGGAAGTTTCATGGGGTTGACTTACGGAAACAGGGCAATCCAAAAACGCACACCCCGGATGGGTCCTTTCAACGCGTCGATTAATTGCATCTTGTCATGTTAATTCTACTCTAAATCGGTCGCGCCTGGGTCGTAGTCCCAGCAGAGGCGGTCTTCGTTCATAATGGGGACTAATGAGGAAAAAGTTGCCCGCCGGGGAGCCGAGAGCCCGGGCAATCTTCAGCTCCATTCACCGGGCGTCCGTTGCGTGCCTCGACCAGCCACAGCGTTCGGAATTGCGTTTGGAACCAAGCAACTTCAAGGATACCCCGATGGCTACAGCCTCTGACATCCAGCGTCGCCTGCAGTTTGCGATAGAAGCTGCCCGTGCCGCGGGCGAGATCACCCTTCGCTACTTCCGCAACCGAAATCTACTGGTCGAGAGAAAGGCCGACGACTCGCCCGTCACAAGAGCGGACCGCGAGGCAGAATCTTACCTTCGGGAACAAATCCATCAGGCATTTCCCGAAGACGCGGTCATCGGTGAAGAGTGGGGCGACACCGGCGGTAAGAGCGGATTCCGGTGGATCATCGACCCCATTGACGGCACGAAATCGTTCATCCATGGCGTTCCGCTGTACGCCACGCTGATCGGAGTGGAGTACCAGGGACGAGCGGTCCTTGGTGTAGACAGGATCCCCGCCACCGGGGAGTGTGTGTATGCTGCGCGCGGATCGGGCGCCTGGTATCAGCAGGGGGACAATCCGCCCGAGCCCGCCCGAGTTTCGATGTGTCGCTCGCTGAGGGAAGCAGCCTGGGTTACGAGTGAGGTGGCCAATTTCACCAAAATCGGCCGACGCGAGGCTTATCATCGTCTTGAAGAGGCAACCCGCCTTTCCCGGACCTGGGGGGACGGTTACGGGTATCTGCTCGTGGCCACCGGACGAGTCGATTTCATGGTCGACCCTCTCATGGAAATCTGGGACGCAGCCGCGATTCAACCCATCATCGAGGAAGCTGGCGGCAAGTTCACGGACTGGGCCGGACAGCCCACGTTCGCGTCAGGCAATGGCGTGGGCAGCAACGGCTGGCTTCACGAGGAAATCCTCAGAATCTTGCGAACTACCTGAAAGTTTGTTTCAGTCCGGGTGACGTCAGTCCACCTGCCCCTCGGCGAACATCTCCCGCACGAGAAGCCGCACTTCCTCGAGCCAGGCTGTTCGCTGCTCGTGCGTGCTGAGAATAATCGACTCAAAATTTCGGCGGCGAAAATTCGTCACGCCACAGAAGCCAAAGATGCAGTTCTTCCAGAGATTTTCCAGTGGATCGCCGTAGAGCCGCAATTCGTCATCGCGCGGCGTGTTGGACGTCGTGAAGACCAGTGCCCGTTTGCCCGCCAAAAGCCCTTTGACGCCGTCCGCCGCAAAATCATACGCCACCCCCTGCCGGAATACGCGATCGACCCAACCTTTCAAGATCGCCGGAGGCTGTCCCCACCAGTTGGGATGAACAATGACGTAGCCGTCAACTTTCTGGAGTTCCTCGCAATGCCGACGGATTTCCGCCGGAACTTCCGCATCCTTGGGAATTTGGTCAAACGGCAACAGGGGATCAAAATTCTCGCGATAAAGATCGTGATAGATGACTTCGTGGTTGATCTCCTGGAGAGTCTGCGCAGCCGTCGTGGCAATGGCGTGACAGAAACTCCCAATACGTGGATGTCCCAGTACCACGAGCACCTTCATCGCCTCAGTTTCCTCCTCTGTCCCAGGTGATTTTTTCCAGATTTCTTGTCCCCACTCGAGCAGGGCTGCCCGTACAAGTGAGACTTCCTATCCCACGGTCATCCCTGGCGTTTACAACACGGATCCAGTGATCCACGATAAATGCCCGAACCGCCTGGCGGTGAAAACGCCCGGCGTTCCGTTTCTCCGTTCTCTAATCGGGCGGCGAGCGATTCACCCCCGAGCCCGCCGGACATTCGCCGCGTTCCAGCGGCGGTGGATCTTCTGGAGAAATGGTGAAAGCGGCAATGATCTCGCGAGGAATACGGGTCGGCTGCCCGGTCTTGTAATTGACAAACGCCCACAGCGTTTCTGCCCGAGCAAGCAATTCCCCGTCGCGGCTGCGATAAATCCGGTACTTCCGCCGGGAAGTTACTTTTTTAAAGTCCGCGACCCAGGTTTGCACGACGATTTCATCTCCCAGCCGGGCCGGGGCTAAATACTCGATGGTATGCGATCGCACGACCCAGCCGGCACCCAGCGCCAGGTGCCGGTCGGGTGACCATCCACAGGCCGTGGAATGGGCGACGGCGGCGTCCTGAAGCCACTGCACGTAGGCCACGTTGTTGGCGTGCCCCAGGGCGTCAATTTCCTCCGGTTGAACCAGGTGATGGTGATTAAAAACGGCCGTCATCGCCAACAATGACCCCAAAGAGTACCGGTGCACGTAGTTTAATTACGCCCAAAGGCTGGCTTCGGTTTGCCCCCCATGTGCCCGTTTCTCCCGCGCCGAACGTCCTATCTGCCAATTTTGTTCGGATTTCGCCCCGTTGTAGCGACGCGTGCTTTCGCGGAACACGTTGCGTTCACCGCCACAAATCGTCTCCTGCAAAAGGATGGATGGGTCCCAGTCCTTTCGGTTTCGGCAGCACCTTCAGAATTTCCTCGGCGAGCTTTAGATCGTCTCTAGTGGTGATCTTGATGTTGAGCGACGAGCCCGGCACGACGTGTACTTTCTTTCCCAGCCGCTCCACAAGCTGCGCGTCGTCGGTAGCCGGGAATCCTCCTCGTTTTTCGTAGGCTTCCAGCAACCAATCTCGCCGAAAAACCTGCGGCGTTTGAGCTTCCCATAGTTCTTCCCGGGGCTGCGTTGCGACGATGACTCCCGATTGATCCACACGCTTCAACGTGGCGGTGACAGGCACCGCCAGGATGGCGGCCCCGGTCTGTTGCGCCTTCTGGAAGACGGCATCAATCCACAGTTCACTCAGGCACGGACGGGCGGCATCGTGAACGCACACGAACTCGGCGTCCGATTTCACGTGGCGGAGGGCGTTGTGCACCGAGTCGGCACGCTCCCGACCTCCTTCGACCACCTGCACACCCAGCAGTGTGATGTCGGCACTGAATCGCGAAAGAAAATCCTCGCGATCGTCAGGCGCCACGGCCACGATGATCTGGATGACGTCCTCTCGCTGAGAAAATCGATGGAGACTGTGGAGCCAGACAGCCCGCCCAGCCAAGGGCGCAAACGGTTTCTTGTAATGTTTGTCCTGAAACCGCGAACTGGCCCCCGCTGCCGGTAAAATGACGGCGAATCGTGCCACAGCAAACTCCCTTCCTCCACGACCTTAAGCAACTTAATCTGGAAAGCCGGATCGATTTCTTCACCATCGGCGGAAACCGGCTTTCTGTCAACGGCGGGAGCCCGGCACCTTATTTCCGTCTGGAGGACCTCATCACCAGGGAGTACCTGAAAACGTGGATCCTCAAAGGACGCGCAGGACGCGGACCTGACAAGCAGGTCCATCCGAAGGCCCCGGGTCCGGGCGGAACCGGGCCCTCCAGTCCATCCCTGGAGGGACGCCTTCCACGGCGTCCGTCGCATGCCGGAGGGGCACGCCTGTCGTGCCCAGCGAATAGGTCAACCTCGGCAAAAGTCAAAAAGCGGACCTGACCAGCAGGTCAACCCGGACCGATTCCCGAACAAAGCCGATTCCAGATCGGCGCATTGCTCGATGTGCGGGTGAAAAACCGGGCGAAATCTCCTTCGGCGGAGTTGCCAGCCGGGGGGAAATCGGATACAGTAATCGTAAGATGAGTGGTTAGATGTGCATGATATGGCCTCCCCTGCGGCGGGGTCGGAGATTCATCCGCGGGAAAGTTCGGGGCGTGGCGCAGCCTGGATTAGCGCGCTTGCTTGGGGTGCAAGAGGTCACCGGTTCGAATCCGGTCGCCCCGACTTGCCGATGCTTTTTCGTGAATACGACGAAACACTGACGTGAGTATTTCACGAACTACCGACGCCGGGTTACAAGTCGCCGAATCTCGCGTCGAAATCTTCGGCGGTTTTAATCTGTGCTCGGTTGCTCGGTTGCTCGGTTCATCAGGTCAAACAATCTTGACCGGCCCACAGAAATCGCCTATCTTATCGGGCCGTCGTGCCCGCTTGGAAAATTCTCCGGATTTTGCCGATACAAGGACTTGGTAGCGCCAAGATATTGACTACCCTGCAGCACGGATGTCCGCCTGAACGCAGCTTTCAGGAGTCCGCACGGATGACGCAGACCCGCCGTTCCCTGTTCTGGTGGTGTATTGCCGGAGTGGTGCTTCCCGCGTCTCTTGTCACTGCCGGATGTGCCACGACGCATGCTGAGCGGGGAGCCCTTTTCGGCGGACTTCTCGGAGCTGGGACCGGGGCCATCATCGGTAATGCCGCGGGAAACACCCTTGCTGGAACGGCCATAGGGGCTGGCGTGGGAGCTCTCGCCGGATCGGCCATCGGTGACAGCCTCGACGAAATGGAGGCTCAAAATCGTGCCCTGATTGCCCAACAGCTTGGGCGGGAAATCCCGGCGGGCGCTGTCACATTTGATGACGTCATTGCCATGACCAAGGCCGGCGTCGCCGAAGAACTCATCGTCAACCATATTCGCATCAACGGAATGGTTCGTCAGCCAACCACGGATGATATCATCCGGCTACAGAAAGAGGGTGTCAGCGTGAACGTCATCAAAGCGATGCAGGAGCCGCCTTTGCGTCGCCAACCCAGTAATGACCGGCCCATCGTCATTCGCGAGTCAAGCCCTCCGCCGGTCATCATTTATGAGCGCGATCCCTGGTGGTGGGGACCTCCCTGGCCGCATTATCACTACCACTACCGGTATTACCGCCCCCGGCCGGGTGTCAGTTGGGGAATTACCTTCCACAATTGATGCACCTTTGGAGCTCCCTCCGACACCGAGTCCCACTCCCCGTCTGAGCCACCGTGCGCGCGTCTCGTCTCCGGGTTCTTACTCGGGTGATCTGTCGCACCTACCACTTTCTGCCTGGTAGCGACCCTGGAACCACTTTACGTGAGGCGACTCCGCGCAGATTATGCCGGACAATCCACCACCCCTTCCGCGCGGCTGTGCTGGCTGTGTGAGAGGAGGAAAAATGGAGCGAGCAGTATAACCGAGAATCGTCCACGGTGTATCACTAACCTGTCCTGCGAAACTCCTCGGGTGACATAGGGCCGATGACATCGGTGGCGTTGCACGTTAGCGGATATTTTTCGGCGATGGCGTTAACCTGTTCCAGGGTCAGTTTCTCAATGATCGCCAAATCATCCTCCAGCGAGCGATACTGTCCCGTGGTCAGGCGCTCGGAGCCTATTGGAAAGAGCCGCGCGGAAGGCCGTTCCGCTGCCAGGGCGAGGCTGGACATGAGTTTGTTTTTAACGCGTTCAAGTTCCTCAGCAGTCACGCCATGTTGCTCGATGGCCGTGTAAACCTCCCGCAACCGCTGCAGGTTTTCCTGAAGAGTGCTGGGATCGCAGCTCATCATCGTCGCGAAAATCCCCGCGTCCTCATAGCCTTCGTAGCTCAGCGAGATGGAGTCCACCCGACCCGGCTCGATAAACTCCCAGTATAGGCGGCTGGATGAGCTTCCCGACACAATAGCCGTCAGTATCTGGGCGGCGAAGCGGTCAGGGCTGTCGGCCGGGGGAGCCTCGGCCAACTGGATGACATATTGCTGAGTGGCGGAGGGCTTTTGGTGCACACGCAGTCCGTAGGCTGGCTCGAGCAACCGTTGCCTAATCCGTTCGCTCTCGATCGGTTCCAGGTAATTGCAATGCTTTTCGGCAAGGGCCACCAATTTGGGGAATTCGACCGCACCAGTCGCTGCAATCACCACATTGCCGGCCGTGTATCGCTGGTAGTAGTAGCTGCGCATTTTCTCAACAGTGAGTCCGGAAATGGACTCGGCAGTACCGATCACGCTCTGCCCGAGGGGATGTCCAGCGAAGAATCTTGCCCGGCACAGATCGTCCACCCCATACGGTGGTTGATCCAGGTACATCGAGATTTCTTCCAGGATCACCTGCTTTTCCAATTCAAAATCTTCCGGTCGCAGAGCGGGGCGAAGAAGCAAGGCGAGCAGCTCGAACGCGCGATCCAGATATTCCGGCAAAAACACCGCGTAATAGACGGTCTCCTCGAACGAGGTGGTGGCGTTGTAAGAGGCCCCGATCTCATCGAACCCGCGATTGATATCCTCGGCCGTGATTTGCCCCGTCCCTTTGAACGCCATGTGCTCGAGAAAATGGCTGACCCCGGCGAGTTCCGGGGGCTCGTCCCGGGAGCCTGCCCGAACAAAAAAGCCCAGGGCAATCGACAGAGCCTGGGGATGGCTTTCACAAATGACTTCCACTCCGTTCCAGAGCTTATGGCTGTAAAAGTTCACTGGGGACCTCCACAGGCCTCGGACCAACTGTCACGACTGTGAAATCTCGGGGCGGATTATCTCGGAGGAATTGGTTGACTTCCTCTGTGGAAAGGGAATCCACGGCCTCCTTGATTTCCTGCATGGAGCGCACCCGACCCAGAAGCGACCAATCCTGGGTCAGCGTGTGGGCCCTTGCCGCGCTGGATTCCTGAAGAAACACAATTCCACTTTTCAATTGCGCCTTGGCGCGATCCAGCTCATCTTTGGTGACGCCCTCCCCGAGGTTCTGAAGCTGTTCCAGCAAAACCTCCAGCGACTCTTCGGCGCGTTCGGAGGTGGTGCCCACATAACAGATCACCCCACCGAATCCCCGGATAACAACATAGTTGGCTCCCACGGCATAACACAGCCCCCGTCTTTCCCGCAGTTCCATGAACAGTCGGGAACTGGAACCACTGCCCAGCATCCCGGCGGCCGCTCGCGCCAAAAAATAATGGTCATCCTCGTAGGGGATACTCCTATAGGCGACCCCGATATGAGTTTGCTGAGAATCAAATGGAACATGGGCCTGGCGCTCGGTGGGCCAGCGTGTTTCCGGTGCAGGGGGCGGAGATCCTTTCCAGTCACCGAGGAGTTCTCCAACCCACGTCACCAATTCGTCCCAGTTGAATCGACCTGCCACACCAATGACAACCCCGCTGGGCTGGAAGTGCCGCTCGACAAACTCCGCCACCTCGTGCCACGAAATAGCCGCCACGTGGTCAATCACTCCATGGGGAGACCGACTCCAGGGATACGGGAGAAACCGATATCGAAGGGCCTTATTCAACTGGTGTTCTGGATCGTCTTCCTCCGCCTGAATCGTCTGGATAAGCCCCTGACGGGCAGATTCGAGATCCTCTTGAGGAAGACGCGGCTTTCGCAACACGTCGCTGAAGATCGCCAGGGCGTCCCGCAGATGCTTCGGCCGCATCGCTGCGCTGAGATGGATAAACCGATGTCCCACCGATTCCGACCACACTACGCCCAGGTTCTCCAGGTCTCCCAGAAACGCCCGGGCGTCTCGCGGCCCGGCCCCACGGAGCACCATGTCCGTGGTCAGGCTCGCCAGTCCCTGGCGATCCTCGGGGTCAAACGCGGCCCCCGCCGGAATCGCGATGTCAAAGCCCACCGAACTGAGCCATGGGAGCGGCTCGGCCAAAAGGACCAAACCGTTGTCGAAGCAATGGACCAAGCAGGAAGTACTGGAGGCAGTCACGTGAGGTTTTTTCCTCCAAAATCTTTCACAATAGATGTACACCAAATGCGATCCACCCAGAATCGCGGTAATGTCGCAGGCCGGTTCAAATGATCTGTCGCTGGGTTTTCTACTCAAAAGTTCATTCTAAGCTGCCCAGCTTGGCTGCCGAAGAGCGGGAGTGTCGTAACAAACGCACGGAAACTATAATTTACACTGAAGAGGTAGGCTGCTGGGCTCGTCCCCAACCGAGCCGGGTTCGTTGTCTGAGGAAACTCGGTTGGAGACGAGCTCTACAGCATGTATAAACACCCCCGGCTGGCAGGAGAGAGCCAGCATGAGCGGGAGAGTTGATCAGCTGTAGAGTGGCGGTCTCATGGGAACCTGCGAAAATACCGACGATCCGAGAGTCCGTGCCTGCCAGGAAAAAATTGGCTACTTTTTTTCGAATCCCCGTCTTCTTCAGACGGCCCTGACGCACGCTTCCGGGGCGGAAAGCCGTCTCGAATCGAACGAACGGCTGGAGTTTCTGGGCGACGCCGTGCTGGGGATGGTGGTCTGCGAGCTTCTGTACAAAAGGCTACCCCATCTCACGGAAGGGGAGCTCACACGGTTGAAATCAAGTATCGTCAGCCGATCGCACTGCGCGCACCTGGCTCGACAGTTGGGTTTGGAGGAACTGATCATCATTGGAAAGGGCCTGGCCGGTCAGCCCAACCTTCCCAACTCGCTCCTGGCAGCAGTCTTCGAGGCCATCACGGCAGCCATTTACCTGGACGGAGGACTGGAAGCCGCCAAGCGATTCATCGAACCACTCGTCCTTCCCGAGCTGGAAGCCTTTGTCCGCGACCGAATCGGCGAAAACTACAAATCGGTCCTCCAGCAGATCAGCCAGCGGTCCTTCGGAACCACGCCCGTGTACCTCCTGCTGGAGGAACGGGGACCGGATCACGGCAAACTTTTCAAAATCGCCGCTCAGATTGGTGCCACACGGTATCAGGCTGCCTGGGGAAGAAGCAAGAAAGAAGCCGAACAGCGCGCAGCCTGTAACGCCCTGCATCAGTTGAGAGAACTGCCGCCGCCTTGTTCGGATGAACTTGGTGAGGATGGGATGCCCGTGGTCGGACCGGTTGCTGAGGGAATCGAACGGTTCCTGGAATAAGTGGGCCAGCCGCTCCACAATGGTCATAAGGCTGCGTGAAATGGTAACTGCGGCGAGGGAAGTTCCATGAAAAAACTTGCGGTGGTGCTCCTGTCGGGTGGGCTGGACAGTACCCTTGCCGCCCGAATTCTGCAACTTCAGGGTTTCGAGGTGATCGGTTTGACGGTGCGTCTCCCGTTTCACCGTTGCGAATCAGCAGCGCTCCAGGCAGCCTGCGAGCTTCAAATCCCATTGGCAATGCGGGAGGTCGGGGAAGACTACATGGAGGTCCTACGTTATCCCCGGCACGGCTACGGAAAGGGGGCCAATCCCTGCCTCGATTGCCGAACATATATGCTGCGAATGGCCCGACAACTCATGGAAGAGCTCGACGGGATGCTGGTGGCCACCGGGGAAGTCCTCGGTCAGCGGCCGATGAGTCAAAAACGTCCCCATCTGGGAATCACAGCGCATGAATCAGGGCTCCAGGACCGCCTTCTTCGACCGCTTTCCGCCAAATGCCTGCCGCCAACCTGGCCCGAGCGGGAAGGCTACGTGGACCGCGAAAAACTGTATGCTTTTACCGGCCGAAGCCGCAAACCGCTTTGGGCGCTGGCCAAGCAATTGGGCCTCAAGAATATCCCCGAGTCCGGTCCTGGCTGTTCGCTCACCGATGTGCAATTCGCCCCCAAGGTTTTTGACCTTCTGGACCATGATCCACGAGCATCGCTGTGGGACTGTGAACTCCTCACCCTGGGACGCCACCTTCGGCTGGATGATCGCACGAAACTCGTCATCGGGCGAAACGAGACGCAAAACCTTCGGCTCCGCCGTCTTTTTGCGAGAGGACCGCGACAAGACTGCGCGCTTGTAACTCCCATCAATTTTGTCGGTCCGGACGCCATCCTTGTCGGCGACGTCTCCGAATCCCAGTGGGAAAAAGCCGTCCAGATCATCCTTCGCTACGTGCGTCGCGAACTTCCCCCGCTCGTCGAGGTCGAGATTTGCACCAGAGGTGAAGTCTTCCGTCGTCAGTTCGCACGTCCCGTGCCAAAGAATTCGACATCTCCGGATCGGGCGTCGTGAGTGCAAAAAAAGTGCCAACACTGGCGGAAGTTCGGTAAAGACGGGCCGTCACTTGCCCTGTGGACAGGTTGACACATCCCCATTTTTTCTTTGTCAATAGGAACGCGGAGGTCCACAGGGACACGTGGGGGAGCGGAATTCAGCCCGGAGGAACCTCTTGCCAGGTCCACATTCCAACCTTTGGACGGCCTATTTCAGCCGCCCCGCCCTCACTGCTGGGTTGATTTCCTGGTTCTACGGTAGGGGCAATTCATGAATTGCCTCTACGACACCTTGTCCCCGCGGCATCTCATGGTTTTTACACAAGTGGGAATGGTTCAGGTGGGCAGGTTCTTGACGCCGGTGATCGAAGCGAAAGGAGTCAAAAAGTTAGGGACGCCCACCATCCTGGAGGCGTCCCTTTCTCGTCGTTGTACTCGAAAGAGCTGTCGCCGAGCTGCGTCCGTCGCGGATTCTCACGGAGTAGCCGGCGGGGTTTCCGCCACCGGCGCCGGCGCCGGTGCAGGCGCCTTCTTCACCGCGGCCTTCTTCTTGGCCGTCTTCTTCACCGCCTTCTTCGCGGTCTTCTTCGCTGCCTTCTTAGCTGCCTTCTTCGCCGGCTTCTTTACCGGCTTCTTGGCGGCTTTCTTGGCAGCCTTCTTCGCCGCCTTCTTCGCGACTTTCTTGGCCACCTGTCGGTCCTCCTTTTAAAGACCTGCGGCGTCGAGAGGGTGGAACCCTTGCCACGTTTTCAACCACTCTCGCACGCCAAACCACCCAAACACTACCACACAACCACGTGCCGGTTCCGTCACCTGCTGACATGGACTGGTGTTCATCGTCAGCGGCCCATCCGTCCGAGCCACCTTCAAGCCGCTGTCACCGAATCAACCAGTCCCTTCATTATTAATTGTTATTATCGTAACGTCTTCTTTGAAAAGTGCAAGCTGAGTGAATGAAAAAACGTGTCGAGTTTTTCCGCTCGACACGTTTCACTGCCCACACCAACCAACAAGCCGCAAGTTTCAGATGGGCACTCCTGTGAACGACGTGATGGCCTTCATGTAGTTTCCGCGTTCGAACACTTCGGGATTCGGGCAGTTCTTGTGGCTCATGCTGCCTTTCATTTGCTCCACGGATTCATATTCCTGCTCCTCCATCCACTGCTCGATCTGCTGGAGGAACGTCTTGATACAGCCAAACCCCTGCTTGTAGAGCACCGAAGCCAGCATGACCACATCGGCCCCTGCCAGAATAGACTTGATCACCGCCTCTGCCGAATGTACCCCGCCGGTGAGGGCCAGAGAAGCGTTGACCTTACCGTAGAGGATGGCGATCCAGCGCAAGGGCAGCAGCAACTCAAACTCGGTGCTTAGCACCAGATGCGGTTTCGTTTCCAGTGTATCCAGACGGATATCTGGCTGGAGAAACCTGTTGAAAAGGACTAACCCACGTGCACCGGCGTCCACCAGTTGTCTCGCAAAATGCCCCACCGAGCTGAAATAAGGACCGATTTTCACCGCCACGGGTATCGTGACCGAGGAAGCCACGGCTTTGACGAGACTGAGATACTGGGCCTCCACTTCGGCTCCGGAACGCTCCAGATCGGCGGCCACGAAGTAAATGTTCAGCTCGATCGCGTCGGCGCCGGCCTCCTGGAACAGCTTGGCGTACCGGATCCAGGAGCCCTCGGTCGTCCCATTCAGGCTGGCAATCACGGGGATAGAAAGGCACCGTTTGGCGGTGCGAATCCGGTCGAGATATTCGTCCGTTCCCAACCGATACTCTTCCGGTTCGGGAAAATAGGAGAGGGCCTCCGCAAAGCTATCGGTACCGAACTCGTGGACGCGGGCGAGATTTTCCTCCTCTGCCAGAATCTGCTCCTCAAACAGGGATGGCAGCACAATGGCCGCTGCCCCGGCATCTTCCAGCCGTCTCTGGTTATCGAGAGATTCCGTGAGCGGGCAGGCCGCCGCCACGATCGGGTTTTTCAATTCCAACCCCAAATAACGCGTACGTAGATCGACACTCATGTTCAGTTCCTCCGCTGGGTTCCTCCGCTGGATGCATCCTCACTCGCCATCACCGCCGGAAACTGCCCCGGAACGGGCAAGGGCCGCGCTGAGATTCTCATACAGCGCGTACCGGAAATTGATGTCTTCCTGGCCAAGCTGGAACAATTGCTCGGCACGCTCAGGCTTCGAGCGACTCAAAATGGCAAACCGAGCCTGTTTGAGCGCGAAGTCCTTGAAGGCCCCCTTGGGTGGGCGACTGTCCACGTGGAGCGGCTGCTCTTTGTCACGCGGATCGTAATGGTAGAGCGGCCAGTAACCGCACGCCACCGCTTCCTTCTGGTACTCCATGCCTTTGGCCATATCGATCCCCCACCCGATGCAGTGCGAGAGGGCGATGATGATCGACGGCCCGCGGAATGACTCCGCCGCCCGAATGACCTTGATCGCGTGCAGCGGATTGGCACCCAGCGAAATCTGGCCGACGAAAACATTTCCGTACGACATCGCAATCAGACCGAGGTCTTTCTTGCGGCTCGGTTTTCCCGCCGCTGCGAATTTGGCCACTGCTCCTCGAAAAGTGGCCTTCGACGCCTGGCCGCCGGTGTTGGAATAGACCTCCGTATCCAGCACAAGGAGGTTGATATCCCGACCGGAAGCCAGCACGTGATCGAGGCCGCCAAAACCAATGTCATAGGCCCATCCGTCTCCACCGAAGCTCCAGATGCTGCGGCGGATCAGATAATCTGCCGAGACGATCAGATTCGCCGCATCATCACCTGGAATCTGGGCCAGCTTCTTCTTGAGTTCGGCCACCAGTTGCCGCTGCTTGGCAATCTGCTCGTCTGTCTCCTGAGGATTATTCAAAAGCTCAGTAACCAGGTTGTCACCAATCTGAGGGGCGAGCTTCTTAAGAAGCCCTGTGGCGTAATCAATCTGCTGATCGACGGCCAACCGCATGCCGAAGCCAAACTCGGCCGCGTCCTCAAACAGGGAATTGTTCCAGGTGGGGCCCCGGCCCTCGTGGTTGGTCGTGTACGGGGTGCAGGGCAAATTCCCACCGTAGATCGAGGAGCACCCCGTCGCATTGGCAATCATCATGCGGTCCCCGAAAAACTGGGTGATGAGCTTGATATACGGGGTTTCACCGCAACCGGCACAGGCGCCGGAGAATTCAAACAGCGGCAGCAAAAGCTGCGAGCCTTTGACCGTATCGACCGCCACCTTGCTACGTTCGATATCCGGGATGCGGAGGAAGAAATCGAAGCATGCCCGCTCCCGTTCCAGATGGTCCAGCTTGAACAGCATGTCGATCGCCTTGTGCTTGGCCACCTCCTTATCACGGACGGGGCACACCTCCACACACAGGCCGCAACCGGTGCAATCATCCGGGGCAACCTGCACCGTCATGTAATAACCCGGATACTCCTTACCCCGCCACGGAGCCGACTTGAAGCCCTCGGGAGCCTTTTCGAGAATCGCCGGCTCGTAAACTTTCATCCGAATGGCTGCATGCGGGCAGACCAGTGAGCACAGCCCGCACTGGATGCAAATCTTCGGATCCCAGATGGGAATCTCCAGGGCAATGCTCCGCTTTTCGTATTTCGTCGTCCCCGTGGGGAACGTCCCGTCCACCGGCAGGGCACTCACCGGCAATTCGTCGCCGCGGTAGGCGATCATGGGCCCCAGCACGTTCTTGACGAATTCCGGAGCGTCCTCTGGCACCGGCGGCAGCATGTGAATCTTGGAGGTCACCTGGTTGGGGTACTTCACTTCCTGGAGCGACTCCAAAGCTTTATCCACTGCTGCAAAGTTTTTCTCAATGATCGCCGAGCCACCCTTCTTGCCGTAGGTGTCGACGATCATGTCCTTAATCTCCTTAATGGCCTGTTCCACCGGAATGATGTTGGCCAGCTTGAAGAAACAGGTCTGCATGACCGTGTTGATACGCACACCGAGACCTGTTTCCTTCGCCACGCGGTAGGCATCCACCACGTAAAACTTCAGTTTTTTGTCGATGATCTGCTTCTGGACCTCGGCGGGCAGATGGTCCCATACTTCATCAGCCGAGAATGGACTGTTGAGGAGAAAGGTCGCTCCCTCTTCCGCGGCCGCCAGAACGTCAATCCGTTCCAGGAAGTGGAACTGATGGCACGCCACAAAATTAGCCTTGTTGATGAGATATGATCCCTTAATCGGCCGGGGACTGAAGCGGACGTGGGAGATCGTCATCGATCCCGCTTTGCGGGAGTCATACACGAAGTAACCTTGGGCGTAGAAGGGGGTATTCTCGCCGATAATTTTGACCGAGCTCCGGTTTGCTGAGACGGTCCCGTCGCTCCCCAGCCCGTAAAACAGGGCCCGCACCACGTCCGGCGGCTCAATGGACAAGTTCGGATCGTAATCCAGGCTTAAATGGGTAACATCGTCTTTGATACCGACTGTGAAATGCCGCTTGGGCTGAGGCTTCTTCAACTCGTCAAAGACCGCCAGCGCCATGGCGGGGTTGAACTCTTTGGAGGACAGACCGTACCGACCTCCGATAACAAGCGGTGTCGGTGCGCCCGGGGCATGCTCCGCCCATTTCTCGGCGAGAGCCGCCACCACGTCGATGTAAAGGGGCTCGCCAATCGCTCCAGGTTCCTTGGTCCGATCCAGGACCGCGATTCGGCGGACCGTGGTGGGAAGCGCCCGGATGAACGCTTCCGCATCAAACGGGCGATACAACCGAACTTTCACCAATCCCACCTTTTCGCCCCGCTCGACGAGATAATCGACGGCTTCTTCCACCACGCCGGTTCCGGACGCCATCGCCACGATCACGCGTTCCGCATCCGGCGCCCCCACATAGTCGAACAGGTGATACTGACGTCCAAAAAGCTGCGCGAATTTGTCCATCGCCTTTTGGACGATGGCAGGGGTCTTCATATAGAACGGATTGCACGCCTCACGTGACTGGAAGAAGACGTCCGGATTTTGGGCCGTTCCCCGCAAAACGGGCTTCTCGGGAGACATGGCCCGTTGCCGGTGTGCCCGCACCAGTTCCATATCGATCATCTTCCGCACGTCATCATCGCTGAGCTGTTCGATCTTGGCCACCTCGTGAGACGTGCGAAAACCATCGTAAAAGTGGATGAACGGCACGCGGGCTTCCAGCGTCGCCGCATAAGCGATGAGGGCCAGGTCCTGTGCCTCCTGAACCGATGCCGACGCCAGCAGTGCCCAGCCGGTGCTGCGGCAAGCCATCACGTCGCTATGGTCCCCAAAGATGGAGAGGGCATGGGTGGCGACGGTGCGGGCGGTCACATGGAATACTGCCGGAGTGAGTTCCCCAGCGATCTTGAACAAATTGGGGATCATCAACAAAAGCCCCTGTGAGGCCGTGAAGGTCGACGACAGTGCTCCCCCTTGCAGGGCCCCATGACAGGCTCCCGCGGCACCCGCCTCACTCTGCATCTCCACAACCTGGGGCACGGCACCGAAGATATTCTTTCGGCCAGCAGCCGCCCAGGCATCCGGTAACTCACCCAGCGTGGAGGATGGCGTGATCGGATAAATCGCCATCACTTCCGAGCAAAGATGAGCAATATTGGCGGTCGCCTCATTTCCCTCAACAGTTACGAAACGCTTCTCGGCCACGGCTCAATCTCCTCTTGATCTATGCCAAATACGGCGGCAAAACTTCTTGACCCAGTCCGGTGATTACGAGCAATCCGAGACCACGAACAAGTCCATAGCCACGGCACACAATCGCCCCGAGAGTCTTCCGAGAATGGTCCGTCAAGGTCCCCATCGCGCGGCAGACTCGCTGATACCGACCACCCGGCCGGTCGCTCGGAAAAGCCAGGACATCAACGATGAGGTTGGCAGAAATTGCCATTCCCCTGAGATCGCACATCTCCCTGATCTCGTTTCACTCCCGGAAGCCCAAACCGTAAGCCTAACGATTTCTGCCAGTCGTTGCAAGTTGCGTCGGATTACCGGTTTTCGAAACCGGCCCGGTTTCAGCCGTCCATCGCAATTTCGTTAGCAGTTGTCACCAGCTTACGGTCGATCCGTACCTGGCCCTGGACAGCGTTCCCCGTATAATTTCACTGCTCGGTTATGACAATTTTGTCTAACGCAATTGCGACATACAAAATTTTCGACCGGAACAATGTTTTGCCCCAGTAAACAGGAGCATCCCCATGAAGTCCCTCGTACTCACCAAATTGACCGCCATCGCCTCGGTGTTGGGTTCGTCGCTACTCGGTGTGTTCGCCGGCCAAAAACCCGAGCAACGAGTTGAGCTTCGGGTGGGGGATGAAGCCCCAGACTTCAAACTCCCCGGGAGCGACGGCAAAACGTATCGTCTTTCCGAATTCCGTAACAAAAAGATCGTCGTCCTCGCCTGGTTCCCCAAGGCCTTCACGCCCGGTTGCACCCGTGAGTGCCGCGCTTTCGCCCAGCAAGCAGACGCGTTTTCAGGACTGCCAGTGGCATATTTTACAGTCAGTGTTGATACGCCCGAGGATAACAAACGGTTCGCCGAATCCCTCAAGGCCCAATATCCCATTCTCAGTGATCCGACTCGGGAAAGAGCCCTCGCCTATGGCGTTCTCACCAATCCTCAGGGATTCGCTCAACGATGGACCTTTATTATCGGTCCGGATGGAAAGATTCTTCACATTGACAAGCAGGTCAAGGTGGACACACACGCCCGGGATGTCGCCGATTGGATCCGCAACTGGCTGCAACAGCACCCGGAATGGAAACCCCAGGAGTGAACCGTTCGCAAACCCAGCGATAGTCCCTGCCAAATTCTGTACCACCTCTTTACCGGCGTATCAGAAAGTTCACCGATCCACAAACTTAACAACTCAGCCCCGGGGCGTTTGACCCGGGGCTGAGCCATTTGCGGCCACTCCGCCATCGGCCGGTTTCAACTCAACTCGGACGAGTTCCTTCACGGATGAAGGTTTTGCGTGACGGTGGGATCGGGATGCCGCACCATCCGGCCAACGCGCATCAGACGCAAATCCGCTTCCCAGACCACCTCAGCGGATTGTCCACTTGTCGTCGCCCGAGCTGTAACAAACTCCTCCCGATCATTCTGGTGGAGGTACTCTTTGATTTGCTGCACCCGCTTGTTCTTCGGATTCAACTGGGCGCACACGTCCGTCATTTTCTCGATCGAGGCCCTCATTTCAAATGACGGGGCTGCCTGCTCGCCTTGAGCGACACAGTCGTCGATCGCACGTTTCAGCATCGCCACCGCGTTCTTTCCAATAGCCACACCGGCGTATCCATTTGCAGCCGTAAAAGCCACCTCCAGCTTATCGCCGATGAAGGCCTTCTGCTCGGGCTTGAGCTTATCGCCCAAATCGATCTCCATGAGATGGATGACGGCATCCCCATGGCGAGCGTAGTCGGGAGTCACCGTGATCCTCTCAAACAACTTGGGAAACCTCGCCCGAGCGGATTCCACAAGGTGCCCCACAAATTCCTCCGCCGCATGCGAATTGCCGACGAATTTAGCACCCACAAGTGTGAGTTGATCCGGCTTGGCCACCAGGGTCACAGCGCCCTCATACCGGCCCTGGTGGGCCCAGTCATCGGCAATCCGAAGCCACTCTTCGAAGAGCTCTCGCACCAGATTAGCATCCTCCGCCTTGTGAATCCCTTTTTCGATTACCCGTTCCATTTCGGCACGCAGCGCCTGACCAATTTTCCCCAACTCCTCTTCAGGCGGGGTCGGGAAAGTGGACGCCCACCCGGCAGAAAAGACCGCATCCGGCCAGTGCCGCAGGGCGACAAGTGGACTCGTCACGTTCTGCTGCCCCGCAAAATACCGCGCGAGATTTGTATCGGGCAGGGCAACGCAACGGCACACGCATCGCACCTTCTGGTTTTCCCGATCCACCTGCCAGCCGACGATGAGTTCCTGAGTCTCCACCGTTGCCGCTGATGCCACCGCAAGAATCTGAGGAACAACTGTTGCTGCCAGAGGATGCCGTTGATCCTCACGGCGAGCCTTGTCCTTGACCTTTTCCACCCAGGCACCCAACCGCGTACCGAAACTGGCCAAAACTTGCGGTACATTAATTCGGACTGCCACGTCCCATTGAGGATCAAAGCCTTCCAACCACGGTTCAGGCGAAGCCGGTACCCGCGACACAGCCGCCTGCTTCTCACTCACATACACCCAGCCCGCACCTAAATTGGCATAAAGTTCCTTCCCCAAAAACGTGAATTTGACGACGCCGCCTTCCTTCTCCTCGACGTCGCCGATCCAGGGTTCGACCACCCCGTGGAGCGCATGGACGTCCGTTGTCGGTACAGCCGCCACCCAAACCACGCGATCTCCCCCCATCGACACAGCAGCCAAACCAAGGGGCCGGGAGTCATCCAAACCATTTTTCGTGAGCGTTTCCATTCGCTCCAACAGCCACCCCATGGCTCGGGTGGCTGCATCTTCCTCAGTCCCAAGGATTTCCTGAACAACCTTCATATCCGCCCGGCATTCCCGTAACGGGGCAATCCGAACCACCGCCAGCGGTTCTGCTGCCTGCGCGATCTGTGCTAACAACAGCAGTCCCGTCAGACCCCACACAAACTTCCACAGACTCCAATCTCGCAGCAACCTCATGGCAACCTCCACGTAGCAGACAGCCGACACTTGAACCGCCCATCACCAGTCCCGGCGCGCCGCGCTCAGGACCGCGGGCCCAGAATTCCACAGTCAAACCATCCGGAGCCTCTCACGGTGTCCGCTGTTCACCGGTCCGAATTTGAGCCACCAGATTGAGAGGCAGTTGGTTTTTAAGCATCTCACTCGCGATCAGAAGGTCCCGGTCCAGTCCGGCCCAGCGACCCGATTCAAGCTGAGTCAATTGAGTTTGCAACTGCTGAACCGTCCGATCCGGTGTACTCACAATGACAGCCAGCGACCGATCCGGAAAAAGCCCGATCTCCCTCGAATTGCCGTGAATCACGGCCTCGGGTGGGTTTTCCGTTTGGCCACTCATCCTGTTCGCCACTTGTTCTGTTTTAGGCCCGACCCTGAAGGGAAATCCACCGTGCCTGGCGGACGTCACCGCCAAAACCGCCAGCACGACTGCCACCGCACACCCGGCCAACGCCAATCTCACACGCAACCGCTGCCGCGAAGACAACCTGCGCGCTGTGCGGTCTCCGCCGACCGCTCCAATCTGCGCGACCTGCCGCAGGATTCTCTGATGGAGTTCCTGTGAAAACTCCGGTCGCTCCTCCTGGGCGGCTGCTGCCAACAGCCCAGCCAACCATTCCTCCTCGTGATGATTACGATGTCGAGCCTGTCTCATGGTGTACACCGATCGTCATCGATGGGTTACAAAGCCCACCTGTTGTTTACCTGACGACTGGGTTGTTCCTCTCGGTCCTCAAACGTGGCCGTGAACTCCTGAAGATGGGGGAGCAGAATCTTTCTCGCTCGGCAAAGAATCGTCTTCACGGCTCCCTCTGACTTCCGGACAATAACGCCGATCTCCCGAGCACTCATCTGTTCCACGTAAAACAGCCACACGACCGTAAATTGAAGCGGAGTCAGCACACTCTGGACCCGGTCCCAAAGTCGATCGCGCTGCTCCTCATTTTCCATGCCCGTTCCATAACGCGCCTGCTGAACCGTGGGCACGCTACCCTCTGTCAGCGACTGCCACTGGCGCCGCCGCAGAACGTTGAGCGCCACCCGATAGGCCACTGTGAAAATCCACGGCCGAAATTCAGCCCCTTCCCGAAACGACCAAAGCTTCTTGAACGCCCGCAGAAATGTTTCCTGCGTCAGATCCTCGGCATCCTGGTGAACTCCGCATTTTCGCTGCAAAAAATGTCGAATGGGCACCTGGTACCGATGTGCGAGCTCGCCGAAGCTGCGCGTGCAGCCCCGCTTGGCTCGCTGCACGAGCTCCTCGTCGGTCAGCAATCGGAGTGACTCATCACCACTCATCGAAAGAACTTTGAACCAAATTCGACCTCCGCACGCCTCCGTTTCTCAATTGGACCACCCCCGTTACCCCTCATTATTTTTCCCCCAACCAGGGCACGAGCTTCACCAGCACGTCCAGAACATCGTCTGTAGGGGCCGTCCAAACCAGCGTGGTCCTGTTCTCGCTGGCAAAAACTTTGGCATGATCCATGAGCGCCACATAGTGCGGTTCATCCGCATAATGGAGCTTGCCGATGGCCAATAGTCCCGCCAGCGCATCTCGAACATTGAGGGCGATGTCGGCCCCTTCCACTTCAAACGTGGCCTGAACAAACGCCTGCCCCTGATGCTCTCCCAGCGCCGCGGTCAATCGCCGACTGCGGCGAATGAGCGGAGACATGAACTGCACCGAAAGCTGGTCCATGCTCCGCGCGTGAATCTGAAGATACGTACCCTGACGTACCTGGTAGAACGGATCACCGCTTCCAACTCCCTCCTTCGCCGCGCTCGTCGCGATTTCGTCCACCAGATCACCCTCCCGGCTCAGGACAATCCAATCGCCGGGGAGAAAACATCCATGGAGAAAGGCCCTTTCGCCCGCATCGTGCCATCGGTGGACAGTAATTCCCGCCACAGTGCGGGTGGCGTACTCTGGGTTGGTTTTGATAAAACCGAGTAACCGCTCCTGGTTCACTTTCATCCGGACGAGGACAGCGCCCTTCTTCGGATCGAAACTCAGCCCCAGGAACGTCACCCCGTGCAGATCGTTTCTCAGATCGGCCTCCGCAAGCGTCGCAGCCGCTTCGATTTCCGCCCGATTCGGACTTCGCTGCCAGAAGCGTTCTAAAACCCGTCCCGCGCCAGGCGACTGCCGAATCGCATCGACGTCAATGTGCACGATCCACCGCCAACTACTCGGAACCAGCCGCCAGTCCAGTTCACCGGCCGTCCCGCAAAGGGGGAATGATACCCCCCATCCCGCGAGGATGAGCGTCCAAATCACTCGAGTGGAAATACGGCGCCCGTGCATCATCATGCCATGACCTTTTTTCATCACTTCCGCCATAAGAGAGCCGTCACCAAGTATACACTCCAGGCGCCCAAGAGGTGACGGGAATTTCGAACTCGACTGCGAAAGAACTGCCCGACTGACAGCAAACCGTCCCTGGAAAAGACAAGCCAGCCAACGTTCACCCAGGCTAAAACCGAAATCGCGGGGAAAAGCCCTTTGTGGGTCTAATGGCAACGAACGAGCGTCCGCTGACCAAAACCAGACTGGGATGCGCGATAGAGGTGATGGCCCCGTCCTCGACCAAACCCTGGTCTTCTTCTATTCGTCGCTGATCACCTCCCACCGAAGCCCCGCGTACTCTCCGACGTCACCTTGCCGAAGGCGTCGTAGACGAGATGATTGACCACGGTGGTCATGTTGCTGCCCGGATCATACTTGGCAATGTCCCGGACCGTGTTCAGGTGGTCCGTCAAGGTCCACTGTACGGTTTCGTCAGCGCCGTTGTCAAGATTTTCCTCGGCCAGAATCTAGTCCACCGCTGGACCCCACAGGTAACGCCACTCCAGATCACCTGTTTGAACCAGGCCGGAGCCCGTCCGCCGAAAGTCCATCACCACCTGGTTGCCATCATAGGCCAAGTTCTGTTTCTGTTCGTAGTCCCCGTCTCCGTTGAGGTCGCCCAGTTTCCGGACCAATCAGTTTGCATGGTCGTACCAGCAACCCGGCGTCGGTCCAAGCCAGCAGTGATACTCCACAAATCGCCATTTAAATGATAATTTCTACGGTCGGAAAAAGTCTGCTCCAACAGTTGCGCCCAGGTCAAACCGGCTACAACCATAAGAATTGCGAGTACAAAGTGTCATACCAAACACTAAACGCGTATCCAACGTACAGCTTGTCCAAATGAAAATCTGGCTTGACCACTTCCTTCTCTAATTCAACGTAGCGTTCGGGAATCACAGTGCACGCCACGCTGTGCAGGTGATTGGGTTGGTAAGGTAGGATAACAATCTCTCCGGCTGTTAATGTGTATGGTTCGGTTGTAATCGGAATAAGCAGCGTTGGGCACATTTCATGCTGCCAGTACACTACCGCGGTGACATCAACATCCTGGGCCGCCTTGAAACGCTGCCCCTTATTAGGCAGCGGGATGTCTCGGGACTTGGCTAAAAATGCCTGCTGAACAATATCGCGCATGCGTTGCACCTCGGGTATTGCACTTTGATACTCCTTATCGCCTTCGCACCCCTGATCTCGAAATGACTGTTCCAATCGAAAGGCGAATGGTGGTAACATGTCAACAGCCTCTCAACACGCTAGCCAAGTCCCCAAGGCATTCCCGCGCAATACGATGCATACACGGCTTCTAGATGTTTGGCCTCTCCACATCGTTGGTTCAACCTTGCCAGCAATGCCGCCTTCCAAACCGCTTCGCATGCAGCTCCCAAAGTGCGATGTGCTCGAAAATAATGAGAAAAGGTTCTTGCAATCTTTAGTGCATTTTCGCCGGCGGGAATCTGATTAAATGGCGGAATCAATTGGGGCGGTTCCACGGGAACCGGCGGGCGAGAAGGTTTAAACCAGTTCCACGGCCATGTCCAGTGACCTATCGGATCAATCTCCTCGAGCACCCTATTCCCCACATACCGATACAAATTCCCATCCCCGCCGGCGAAGCCGATCGGGTCCTCGCTCAGCCAGCGGCCAACCCGGGCATCGTACCAGCGGTTGAGGTTGTTTTGAAGTTGAGTGTCACTATCGAATGGTCCACCCGGGAATAACAAGAGACTATTACTGACTAAGAACGGACAGTTATCAAAGAAGAAAACATCCCTTGTTGCCGGATTACTCTCCGACGTCACCTTGCCGAAAGTGTCGTAGATGAGGTGGTTGACCACGGTGGTCATGTCGCTGCCCGAATCGTACTTCGCGATGTCCCGGACCGTGTTCAGGTGGTCCGTCAGCGTCCACTGTACAAGGTCGGCCGTGCCGCCGTCAACGGCCTCCTCGGCCAGAATCTGGTCAACGGTCGGGCCCTAGAGGTACCGCATAGGTGTATCCTTTGCCCCTTATGCAGGCTTCGTCCGACCATGCTCACCGGCTGCGCGTGAGAGCATGTCACCCGTGCCGCCAAAGAATGCACAGGATGCTCAGAATCTGCGTGATCGCTACAGGGATCACGTAGTTATTAAGCTCAGGGTGGTGGGCGAGAATGGTGGGTGCATTTATTAGTAGAATTAGATTCGCGAGTATGACGGCCGCAGTGCAGAGTATCCTGATAACGTCTACCATTGGACCCCTCCTCCATCTCCCAATTGTGAAAACACTACCCCATAGGCTGTTGCCTGACTAGAGGATGTCTGACAACTCGATAACCGGTTGCCGTCGCTTGTGGCGAAGAAAAGTCCTCAGGCGGCAGTTTCCGAACTTGCCGTCCACTCCAATCCCTGCCCCCTTTGTAGCCAAGATAATCAGACACGCCGTAGGCCTTCCCTTGATCCACGATAGCTACCTTGCCGCATAATGAAAATACAGCAGCACCGGGCCCCAACAGTTCCATAGCGGATTCCAAGAAGCGACCTCACCTTGCCTCCTTTCCAACTCCAACAACCTCCATAACTGAATTAGCGTCTCGTCCTGCCGAGGCGTGGTTTTAAGCCAGCCCGTTACAGCGATGACGTTCGTAGAATACGGCCTACTGATTGTATAGCCTTCCGGACTGAACTCGAGCCAAAAGACGTCCCCTGTGGCACAATTGCGAATCTCGAGGATAGCGTGGCCACACCAGGTTAGGATTCGCCGATCCTCCCCAGACGGATCAAGAGAAGCCAACGGCTTATTCCCCACATACCGATACAAATTCCCATCCCCACCGGCGAAGCCGATCGGGTCTTCGCTCAGCCAGCGGCCGACCGAAGCATCGTACCAGCGGTTGAGGTTGTTCTGAAGTCGCGTGTCACTATCAAATGGTCTACCCGTGAATAAGAAGAGACTATCGATCGTCGGATTACTCTCCGACGTGACCCGGCCGAAGGCGTCGTAGAT
>Ga0123519_10000056_pt1 | contig 171212 bp, 138 predicted proteins | sample YelNatPaOPRAMG02_FD_87396 | JGI IMG/M metagenome (GOLD analysis project Ga0123519, IMG submission 87396) | Hot spring microbial communities from Yellowstone National Park - Yellowstone National Park OP-RAMG-02 (version 2) | ecosystem: Environmental > Aquatic > Thermal springs > Hot (42-90C) ... | reverse complement strand
TGATCGGGCTTACCTACGAATTCTGAGAGGCAGCGAACCGGGTGAGCAGCATTCTGACGCGCTGCGCCCTTTGCCGGTCTACATGTCCACGGCGCCGCTTCGGAGGATGGCGGGGATGCATCGGCATTCGTCTGTCCAACTGCCCTGGCGGAAGCCGGCGCGGGCGCCTTCCCTTTTTTCGCTCTTCCGGCTTTTTAGTGGCATGACGGAGCCATGTCCAAGCCGCCGCAGTGGAAGTAGATCGCAGTCTGGAAGTTCCTCTTGTTCCGGAAGCCTCGCGCCGTGTACTTCACCCATTGGATCTTGGAGTTGATCGACTCGCTGGCCGCATTCGTGATCCGATGTTTCAGGTAGGTGAGAATGTTCTCCAGGCGTCGCCTCAGCGTGCGGGCTACCTCGATCATGGGTTGAAGTCGGCTGCGTACCGCCCAGCCGTGCCACCAGGGAAAGTGCTTCCTGGCCGGTCGCTCGTAGTGGTACTCGAACAAGGCCATCCCCGCTTCCTTCAACCCCCAGGCGTGCGCTGCCTTTTTAGACCGAGTATTTTCTGGTCAACTCGCGTAAGGTCTTCATCAACCGTGGCACTGCAGTAGCCGGATCCTCCTTGGCTTCGTACTCAATGCTCAGGAACCCCTTGTAACAGGCTTTGGCGAACATGCTCAGGATTCGATTCCAATCCTGCGGCTCCCGCTTGCCTGCCTCCAAAGCTATGTCCGTTTTGAGCTGTACGTTGACCGCATAGGGGATGCACATCTCAATCTGCGAGTAGCCGTCCGACCTGAAGTTGCCCGTATCCACGTTGATGCCCACCCACGGTGAATTAGCGCGCTTGACAATGTCAATGATCCTTTCGGCGCGTCCCGTAATTCCACCATGGTTCTCGAGACCAAGACAAATACCTCGTTCCCCGGAGTAGTCCGCGCACCGTTTCAGCGTCTCCGCCGCCCAACCAGCAGACTCCTCTTCGGTAGAACCTTTGGGGACACTCCCGCCGAAAACTCGAATATGTCCGGCGCCAAGCTTCTGGGCCACGCCTACCCAGCCTTTCACCTTTTCAATTTCGGCCTCTCGCTCAGCCCCCGGAGGCTTGCACAGGTCGGTGCTTATGGCAATGCTATAAATGTCGACCGCCATGTGATAGGCAAGACGCCGAAGCGGCAGCAGGAAATCATCGCCTGGATTAGGCGGGAACCAGTACACCGTACAATCGATCCCGTCAGCGCCCAACTCGACAGCCAGGCGAATAAGATCTTCGTAGCTCATCGTCTTCTTTTGGAGCGCCTGGCGAAATGAGTAAGCACAAATGGCAGGGCGCAGGCGCGCAATGGATTCCACCGTCCTGCCAGTCACTCCCAAAGCTGACGGCACGCGGGCAATCGCTAGGCCGGCTGGTAAAGTCTTCAGCAAATCTCTCCGGTTCATGATTTCTCCTATAATGTCTTGTCAACTCCTCGTGTCATCGTACAACGGCCGAGGGCGCCGCAGAAATGCCGAAATCCTAACAGGCCAATGCTATGATGAAGATCCATGAATCAAGGCTCCGGGTTGCCCAGCGTGGTCATTGTCGGCCGACCAAATGTAGGCAAGTCCACACTTTTCAACAAACTGGTTGGACGGCGGCGCGCCATTGTCGGAGATGAACCCGGTATAACGAGAGATCGAATCCACGCTATGGCAGTCCACCGAGGACGGCCGTTTGAAGTGATCGACACCGGAGGCATCATTCCTCACGAAGCTGCCGACATCCCTGCAGCGATCTTCAAACAGGTGAAGGGCGCTTTGGAGCGGGCGGCGCATATCATTTTCGTGATAGACGGGCGCACGGAAATTACCGCCGCTGACAGAGAACTAGCCCAGTTGCTGCACAGGCTTGGCAAGTCGGTAACTCTGGCAGTCAATAAGATCGACACCCCCGGCCGGGAGCCTCTCACACACGATTTCTACTCCCTCGGCATGCCTGCCCTGTTCCCCATCTCAGCAGAGCATAACCTCGGGCTGGATGAACTTTTGGATCACGTCACTGCGGATTTCCCGAGCACAGAAGTTGTCGATGAACATGCTGGCGAGGCGGCTATCAAAGTCGCCATCATCGGGCGGCCCAACGTTGGCAAGTCCACTCTGCTAAACGCACTGGTGGGGAAGGAACGATCTATTGTATCCCCGGCGCCAGGGACCACCCGCGACGCCGTAGATGAAAAAGTAACTTACGAAGGAAGGGACTACATTTTCGTCGATACGGCCGGTATCCGCAGGAAGGGCAAGACAAAGTTGATGGCCGAAAAGCTCAGCGTGGTGATGGCCCGAAAGCATATCCGGCTGGCTAACGTTGTGTTGCTGATGTTGGATGCCAGTGAGGGAATAGTAGCTCTCGATACCCACATTGCCGGTTATGCTCATCAAGCAGGCAGGGCGATCATTATCTGCGTGAACAAGTGGGATATTAGCCCGGAAAAGAACCGGCAGAAATTCACCACCATGGTGCGGGATGAACTGAAGTTCCTGGACTACGCACCCATCGCATTTCTGTCTGCCAAGACCGCGGCCGGTGTCTACCAATTATTTGCGCTGATACGCGAGGTCTACAATGCCGCCTCCCAGCGGATTTCAACGGGAGAGCTCAACCGGTTTGTAGGGACCTTGAAGCAGGACCCGGATCAGAAGATTTTGTACATAACTCAAACCACCATCCGCCCACCAACTTTTGTCCTTTTCACAGACCGGCGCAAGGCACTCCATTTTTCCACGGAGCGGTTTTTGATTAATAGGCTGCGCGAGCGTTTTGGTTTCGAAGGCACACCGATCGTTCTGAAAACGAAATTCAAGCGGCGTTGAATCAGCCGCCGGGTGACATTAGGGTCGGACTCAGGTCAGCGGTCGCTCGACAAAGAAGGTAAGTGTCTCAAGCGCTGCTTTACGAAGAGTCGCTGCCATGCTCGAGTAAGTGAGCAATCCGGCACTCGCTCTGATCCTGGCGGCCAATGGCAGCGACACGTTCAATCGGTAAAGATCGGCACGATCCTTGTAAGAGTACTTCAGGTAATCCAACGGTTCGTGTAGCGCGCTCTTAACCAAGATGTCCCAAAAGTTTTCCTTCCTAAGAAAACGGCGTTTCGCAGCCGCCTCCCTGGCCAAGTCCAGACGAAGTCCAGGCCCGCACAGTACCACACGTATGCAATGTTCCGCTGAAAATGCTCGCCCAGGATCCGGATCGGGGAAAGTTGCCAGCATGGCCTCGAGATTCTCCCTGTCCGCGTCCCACCCATTCCAACGAAAACGTGACGCGCCGCTTACCAACGTACCGCGCAATAGCAACTCGTGGATACGGGAAACGTCTTTTCCGGTGACCCCAAGCATCAACTCAACCAAGTCTCTTAGGGGCATGTCGCGGACAACGACCGGCGTAATTGAGACAAAAGCCGCTTCTTCCGAGTTGAGTTTTACACGGATTTTTTCTGGCAATGCCATACCTAAATCTGATCCTTAGCCTGCGCCCTTTTACAAAAGGTCACCCCTGCCAGTGGATTCCGACCCCCAGGATTTTCTTGGCGAAGTCGAGACTGCGCTCGAGATCGATCTGCTGTTGCTCTCTCAGCGCCGCCACATATTCCGGCGGCTGTTTGCCAGGCACATCCGCAATGATCATCCGTCCCATGAAAGGTTGGCCTTTCTTGACCAGCGCGAGGAACCGTGCAAATTCTGCCGCATTCGCTTTCGGGAATGCTTTCCAGAATTCCGGCTCTAGATACGGCAGGATTGTGGGTGGACGCCCCGTGATGATTTCCAACTGCATGGGCGCATGCGGGCATAGCTTCCGATAGCGGGAAAGGAAATGCTGCCAGTCTATCGAACCGTCTCCTAAGGCTACCCACTGCACCGCAGCGCCCCGCGGGTGCTCCCAGACAGCCGTATCCCGGATGTGAGTGGTGCGGACGCATGGCCCCAGCGTTTCCAATGTAAACAGTGGATCCTCTACGGACCACAGTGGGTTGCCAGCATCCAGACAGGCGCCTACAAAATCCTTGCCCGCTTCCTCGATCAATGTCAACAGTTCACGGGCCTGTAAATCACCGCTGTGGTTTTCGACAGCAATTGTGACGCCGAGATCCAGAGCATGACTCCGCACGGCACGCAGAACTTTTACCGTAGACTCGATGTGAGCCTCTATGGGCAGCGGACCCAACCGGTCCGCGCTGTTGCCAAGGTAGCACCGCATTGTACTGGCGCCCACAGCCTTGGCCACTTGCAGTCCCTGCCGTATATATGCCACGGGGTCGCCAAGTCTCTTGTTCCAGCTCTTGGATGTGGGGCAGATGCTGCCAATGCCTGCATCAATGGCAATGCCAAGGCCCTCTGCATGGCTCTTCACCTTGGCCAGGTGGGAAGGATCGAGACTTTCATATTCCCCAAGCGAGGAAATCTGTATGACGTCAAGCTTTTGTTCTGCTGCGTAATCGAGTAGCCGTATGGCCTTCCATCCAAAGGCGCGGATGGAATAGGTGTCGTAGCCCAAGCGGATTCCTTTTCCGGGCATCTCCCCCTGCGCCATGTTTAGAAGCGGTGCGAGCCTCCCGGCCGCCGTGGTTTGTAAAAAAGTTCTTCTTCGCACGGATTCTACCTGCACGCCAGTATCCCAAAAACCAACCCAGGGATCGAGGCCGGAGCCAATCGTACAATAAAGGTTGACACCAGCAGGCGCCATCCTACGCGACGAAATTGGCCGCAACGGTCCTATTCCTTTTCACCGTTTCATGGAGGTCGCCCTTTATCATCCGCAATACGGCTACTACCGTCATGGTAAAGGGCCCTTCGGAATGCACGGAGACTACTATACGGCCGAGCAACTGCAGCCGGTCTTCGGCATTTTGATCGCAGCGCACATTCGTACCTTGTTTGATGCATTGGGCAGACCGCCAGAGTTCACCGTGGTGGAACTAGGTGCAGGGCGGGGAGAGATGGCGACCGCATTCGCAGAATTCCACTATCTTCCAGTGGAAATCGGTCGGGGTAACTGGCCAGAAAGGTTTACCGGGGTTGTTTTCAGCAACGAGTTCTTCGATGCCCTTCCAGTTCATGTGGCGCGCTGGCGCCACGGCCGGTTCCTTGAGATGCGGGTCGCGTGGAAGGATGATAAGTTCCAATGGGTCGAAGGACAACCCGTTGAAGGAGACCTTGAAGACTATTTGCGGCGCTACGCTCCCTCGCCGGAAGACGGAGACCTAGTGGAAGCGAACCTTGAAGCATGTCAGTGGATCGAAGAAGCTGCGCGCCGCCTTCAGCACGGCTACGTTTTCACAATTGACTACGGCTACCTCACTTCTGAAGCTGATCGCTTCCGCCACGGAACCTTGATGAGCTATCAGCGCCACACTGCCTCAGAAGATATCCTTGCTTGCCCAGGCGAGCGCGACATCACGGCTCATGTATGCTTTTCTGCGCTCATGGACCACGGCTCACGATACGGACTGGAAACCGTGCGTTTCGAGCCGCTTTCCAGGACATTAATCGCGGCAGGCGAACCCGATCGTTTTACCGCTGCGCTGACGGGCGAAACGCCCGCCGAGTGTCTGCGGCGTTCGCTGCAACTCAAGACTCTGTTGTATGGCATGGGGGAAATATTCCGGACGCTACTCCAAAAGAAGGTGGACCAAAAATAAGAATGGCCCCGACGGATCGGGGCCATGGTCAAACCTTGCTGCAAGTTCCTCAAAGGAACGCGATGGCTACTTCTTCTTCTTCGGGGCAGCCTTCTTCTTTGTTGCAGCCTTCTTTTTGGTTGCGTTCTTCATCGATTGATTCTCCCTTAAACATCAAATTTGCGACCTCGCAAAAGATCGCAGCGTGATTCATATATAAAGTGGATTGACAAGAAAGTCAAGAAAAAAATGCACGACTCCGCCCTTGTTAACACTAGAACTCAACAAGGAAACTTGCTAAGAAAACGTTTTTGCGGCAGATTGTTTTAATAACGCCATGATTCCGCCTACATGCCGCCAGCCTGGATTCTCTCTCCGACCTCCTCTGGCTCTGGCGTTGCTGGCGGCGATGCTCGTCGGCGGCTGCGGAAAAAAGAAGCCCCTCCGCGTGCCCATCGCGCCAGTGCCTGGAGCAACTGAAACCGGCATAGCAAGCTGGTATGGACGTCCTTACCACGGCAGGCGCGCCGCGAGCGGCGAGATTTACGATATGGCGAAATTCACGGCCGCGCATCGCACTCTCCCCTTCGACACCTGGGTGGAGGTTCGTAATCTGGAGAACAACCGGACGGTTCGTGTCAGGATTAATGACCGCGGGCCATTTGTGGAGGGGCGTATTATCGACCTTTCCAGGGCAGCGGCAGGCAAACTGGCGATGATCGGGCCGGGAACCGCCCGGGTGCGTCTTACAGTAATCCAGAGGCCGTCTTCCTCCAAGCCCGACTTGTTCGCCGTCCAGATCGGCGCATTCCAGAGCCGGAGCAATGCAGAACGCCTTCAACGGCTGATGAAACACCGCTACGGTGAATGCCGCCTCATCGCGCGGGATGGCCAACCCCGGCTGTTCCGAGTGCTGGTGGGGAAGGAGACGAGCATCGACAGCGCCAACCAACTAGCCGAGCAACTACGCGGAGAACTCGGATCCGCTTTCGTCGTGCGCCTGGATATAATGGACAACGATACTCTTTAATTTGAAACTTGCAATGCAAGCCCTAAGCGGGAACTACCCATGTGAGCTTGTGGGCAAGTCCCCCGGGATCCGCCAGGTCCTGAACCTCATCTTGAAGTTAGGACGTTCGAGCTCTCCTGTGCTGGTGCTGGGCGAGACGGGTACCGGCAAGGAAGTGGTGGCTCGAGCCATTCACAAAGTGCACGCTTGCGGTCCGTTCGTTCCTGTTGATTGTGCAGCCTTAGTAGGGCCGCTCATGGAAAGCGAACTGTTCGGCCACGTCAAGGGCGCATTTACGGGCGCCATCGCGAACAAGCCTGGGCTCGTGGAGTTCGCCAGGGGTGGAACAGCCTTCTTCGACGAAATCGGCGAGCTTCCGCTTGAAATGCAATCGAAGCTTCTCCGTGTCCTTCAAGAAAAAGAATACCGCCCTGTGGGTTCTGTCGAATGGCGTAAAGCCGATTTTCGTGTGATTGCTGCAACTAACCGTGATCTGGCGCAGGAAGTTGACCGCGGCCGCTTTCGTAGCGACCTATATTACCGGCTTAACGTTGTCACCATCCGGATACCACCACTCCGGGAGAGAAAAGAAGACATCCCGTTGCTGGTCAATTATTTTCTCCGGCGTACAGGCGCCAACCATTCGCTGACGCCGGAGTGCTTGGATGCAATGGCGTCTTATGACTGGCCAGGGAATGTGCGGGAGTTAGAAAATTGCATTCAGCGCATGGTCGCGCTCAACTCCGGTCCGCTTTTGCACACGGCGGACTTGCCATCTTCAGTGCAAAATCACTTGGCAGCGGCGCGGCATAACCAGCTGATTATGGCCGCGGGGGCAGGTCACTCCGGAAATTATACCCGGGAATCTTCCCCCCGCATCTCCCAAACCGGACCTCCGCTACCGCTCAACGAACTAGAACGCCGTGCTATTCTCCAAGCCTTGGAATATACAAAAGGCGATCGAGTAATGGCGGCGCAATTGTTGGGTATCGGCAGAACGACACTCTACAGAAAACTTAAGGAATACGGCCTGAACAGTTGAAAATCGCTTTAGACGCCACATACAGTGTCGGCAAGCACTTATCCGGGATCGGCGTGTACAGCCGTGAAATCATGAGGGGATTGTGCACAGCTTACCCGGACGCCAGGTTCCTCTATTGCTATCGGCCTCACCGCTTTTTCCAATCCTTAAGGGACCAATTGCCTTCCAATGCATCCCGCGCGCTCCTCGGCGACTGGTGGGCGCCAGCAGCAGTTGATGTTTTCCACGGCTTGAATCAAAGGCTCCCGATCAAACTCAGATCCCTGCGGACTGTCTGCACCTTCCATGACCTTTTCGTGCTGACTTCCGAATACTCTTCAGCTGATTTCCGCCGGCGCTTTGCGCAGCAGGCCGCCTTTGCAGCCGAACGCGCAGATCTAATTATCACAGTGTCCCAGTTCACCGCCGGACAGGTGGAGTCTTTGTTGCGCGTCGAACGTGCACGGTTACGTGTAGTGCCTCATGGCGTCCATCAGCCGGAGGTTGTCCCCCCACCGGTTGCTCGCCGGGAGAAGCTGATCTTACACGTTGGCGCGTTGCAGCGCCGGAAGAACCTCATCCGGCTGGTGGAAGCGTTTGAGCACGTTACACCAGATTGGCATCTCACGCTCGTGGGATCCGCAGGCTTTGAATCCCAACAGATCTTCCGCAGAATTGAGGACAGCCCGGCCAGAGCCCGCATTCACGTGGTGGGCTACGTCTTTGAAGGACAGCTCAGAGACTTGTACAGGCGTGCCGCCATTCTTGCGTTCCCCTCTCTTGATGAAGGGTTTGGCATGCCAGTGCTGGAGGCAATGGCAGCCGGCGTGCCAGTGCTCACTTCCAATCGCTCGGCGCTGCCCGAAGTGGCTGGCGAAGCAGCGGTATTGGTTGAACCTACAGACGTTGGAGCTATTACGGCTGGATTGCAGAAGCTCACCCAGGATGAAGGTCTCCGACGCGTTCTGGCCGAGCGAGGTTATGAGAGAATCAAGCTGTTTACCTGGGATGCTGCTGTTTCGAAAACTTGGGCGGTTTACCGAGAACTGCTCGGCTGACTACTGGCTGCAATCCCTGACCAAAACCGTATGAAGCACCCGTACTTCAGGCGCCGGGCTCCTCATCCACGGCAATTCGTAAAGCGCGCAAAAACTTCTGGTCTTGGGAGGTCCATCTGAGCCTGTGGGAGTGAGATTCTTCCCCGGCTGCTTTTGGCGCTTCTGGGCTGCCAAGGAACTCCCCGCCCCCGGGTTCCGTTTCCTTCTTGTTGAAACCGATGGTGGCTTCCAGAACCAGAAAGATGTCGTAGCCGGCGCGCCGGATCTCGCCAATTGCCTCTGCGATTCGGTCGGATTCGGAAAGCGATTCGTTGATCGCGTTCCCTAACTCCTGCATTAAGTTCTTGAGTCGCTCGTCCAATGAACGCCTCCGCCCTTCTCAGAATACCACTACAGGCTGTGTGCGAACCGAAATTTCTCGGCTCAATGGGTGAAAAATTCTACTCCACGCCACACCTCCTGTACAATCGGCAACACGCCGCCAAATCTGAAGCTCGGCAAGCATCAGCGGGAACCTCTGTTAGGATAAGAAGGAATTCGATGAAAAAGCTTCTGCGCGAATTTATACGCCATGTCGCGCCGCATATAATCAAGCCGCTGCGGATCGTATGGAACCAAATCATCGGCTTTTTGTTCTTAACCTTTGCAATTGTCCCAATTCCCCGTACTGTGCGAGCCTGGAAGGAGTTCACCGAGAGCGGCGACGGACTTTTCCGCGTGGTGGTCTCAGCGATTTTTATCCTTATGATGGCTTCTTTTGGGATTCATTCATTCCTGCGGGCGAGAAAGATCTCACGCTCGTGACCGAAGTGCGCACCCTCTGTTTGCGCGCGCTGGCGATTATCGCCTTTTCAAGTTAGCCGGCGCTCGATTCTGAAAAACCGCTCCGCCCATCAATAGTGCGGAGAGGTTCCAGAAGGTCTTCGTACAATATTGCCAGCCATTGCGGAAAAGTTTGTGCCACGGCGGGTTGCCGGCATGGTTACAATCAGTGGTAAAGAAATGAGCTTGCCCATACACATCCTGGGAGGAGGGCTTGCAGGCTCAGAAGCAGCCTACCAAGTCGCGAAAGCGGGCCTACAGGCGGTCCTGTACGAAATGCGTCCGATGAAGGGCACCCCTGCCCACCGTACGGACTTGCTGGCTGAGCTTGTATGCAGCAACTCGTTAAAAAGCGACCAGCCACCCAGCGCTCCTTGGTTACTCAAGCAGGAACTAAGGCGTTTGGATTCCTTACTGTTACGAATCGCCGAGAAGGCCAAAGTTCCCGGAGGGCACGCGTTGGTGGTTGACCGGACTGCCTTCGCCGAGGAGGTTACGCGGACGATCCAGAGATTGCCGGGAATCGATATTCACCGCGAAGAAGTCCTCCGCATCCCCGCGGAGGGCATCGTGATTGTCGCCACCGGACCTTTGACCAGTGAAGCCCTGTGTAGCGAAATTCAGCGCTTCACGGGCGCTGGTCGTTTATTTTTTTATGACAGCATCAGCCCGATCGTGGAGGCCAGGTCTGTTGATCACATGATCGCTTTCCCTGCCTCGCGTTACGGCAAATCTTTGCAAGGCGGGGCTGATTACCTCAACTGCCCGTTGAATAAGGAGCAATACGAATGTTTTGTAAATGCGTTGCTCACCGCTGAGAGTCACATGCCCCATATCCCTGACGACATTCCATTTTTTGAGGCCTGTTTGCCGATAGAGGAACTCGCGCGCAGGGGCCCGGACACATTACGGTTCGGTCCCATGAAACCAACCGGGCTGGTTGATCCGCGCACGGGTAAACGGCCCTATGCCGTAGTGCAACTGAGACAAGAGACCCTCCGCGCGGACAGTTACAACATGGTAGGTTTGCAGACCTGTTTGCGGTACAGCGAGCAAGCCAGGATCTTTCGCCTGATTCCCGGCCTCGAACGGGCGGAGTTTATCCGGTTCGGTCAAATTCACCGGAATACTTACATCAATGCGCCGGCCTTGCTTACGCCGACTCTGCAGTTGCGCGATCATCCCCGGATTTTTTTCGCCGGACAGATCTGCGGTGTGGAAGGTTACGTCGAATCCATCGCCACGGGTTTGATAGCCGGCCGTAATGCGGCCGCGCTCGCTTTAGCCGCAGAACCACGCCCCTTGCCCAAAGAAACTGCACTCGGGTCGCTCTGCGCGTATGTCTCGAGCGCCTCTAGCGCGAATTACCAGCCGGCAAACATGACTTTTGATCTTTTACCACCACTCGATGAGGCGACAAGGCGACTCTTTGAGCACGACAAGCGTGCACGGTACGTCGCTGTTTGCAGGCGCGCGTTGGAGAGACTGGAAGAGTATCTAAGGGTTTATGTCTGAGCTCGCCATGCAAATCGATCGCTTTTTGGACGCTCGCCGCCGGGAAAACGTCTCCTCACACACCATCCGCGGTTACGCTGCCGATCTTCACCAGTTTCTTGACTTTCTTTCAGCCTCTGGAAACCAGCCGCCTGCCCTGCAAGACATCGACATATTGCAGTTGCGCGAATGGCTTGCCGGGTTGTACCGCAGCGGTCTCACTGCGGTATCCATGCGCCGCAAACTTGCAGCTTTGCGCTCCTTTTTTGCGTTTTTGGTGAAGGAGCACTTGCTCGATAAAAATGTCGCCCGGCTGCTGAGAACACCAAAAGTCCCTGCCAAGCTTCCCAGGGTCATGACGGCGGAACAGGTCAACAATCTACTTGACAGCGCGGCAGCAAGACCACCAAAGCCTAACTTTCGTCGGGATCTGGCCCTGCTGGAAGTGCTGTACGGCTGCGGGTTACGGGTCAGCGAACTAGCCGGGCTGAACATTGAGGACGTGGAGCTGGAGGATCGCTGGTTAAGAGTGCGTGGAAAAGGACGCAAAGAGCGACAGGTCCCCGTTCCCACCAAGGCCGCCAGCATGCTGGAACTATACCTGAGAGAGCGGAAAGCCGCACCGCACGAACGTGCCGTTTTTCTCAACCGATACGGCAAGCGGCTCACAGAACGGAGCATCCGCCGGATCGTCAAGTTTTATGGAACTTTTCTGGCGGGCGATTCCTCCCTGCACCCGCACAGTTTTCGGCATGCTTACGCCACCCACCTGCTCAGTGATGGTGCTGATTTGCGTGCGATTCAGGAGCTGCTTGGGCATTCGCGGCTATCCACTACGCAAAAGTATACCAAGGTTTCTCTTACAGACTTGATGGCGGTGTATGACCGGACCCACCCCAAGGCTTAGTGACAAGGCCCAGTATACCAATAAGTGTAAGAAAATATTATATATTACAAGCTGTCTGGGCGGTGAGAACGGACCGAGCAAGCGGAAGCCGAAAAATTTTATTGGCATAGATCTTGACAATATGACACTAAGGTTTGATAATCATAATAGGCTAAGGATGTGGTTTCTTAGAACCCTGCTGAAGCAAGACGTTGCGATAATTTATTAAGGTCTAAAAGGATCGGGGAGGTTTTTAAAAAATATGAGCAAGATTATTGGGATCGACCTGGGTACCACCAATTCCGTGGTGGCGGTCATGGAGGGAGGCCAGCCGGTCGTAATCCCTAACCAGGAAGGTTCTCGCACCACGCCTTCAGTGGTGGCCTTTACCAAGAGTGGTGAACGATTGGTGGGCCAAGTGGCCAAACGTCAGGCCGTCACGAATCCGGAAAACACCATTTACTCCATCAAGAGATTCATGGGGCGGCGGATCAATGAAGTGACCGAAGAGATGAAAATGGTGCCATACCGGGTCGTGGCGGGCGACAACGGAGACGCCCGGGTGGAGATAGGAGGGAAAAAGTATTCTCCACCAGAGATATCGGCCATGGTCTTGACCAAGCTGAAAGAGGCGGCCGAGGCGTATCTGGGAGAAAAGGTCAGCAAAGCAGTCATCACGGTGCCGGCCTATTTCAACGATTCCCAACGTCAAGCCACCAAGGACGCTGGGAGGATTGCCGGGTTGGAGGTGATGCGCATTATCAATGAGCCAACCGCCGCCGCGCTGGCTTATGGGTTGGACAAGAAAAAGGATGAGACCATTGCCGTGTACGATTTCGGCGGTGGCACCTTCGACATCTCCATCCTTGAAGTCGGGGACGGTGTCGTGGAAGTAAAGTCCACCAACGGCGATACGCATCTTGGCGGAGACAACATTGACCAGCGCATCATTGAATGGGTCATCTCGGAGTTCAAGAAAGAATACGGCATCGATCTTTCCAAGGACCAAATGGCTTTTCAGCGGCTGAAAGAAGCAGCGGAAAAAGCCAAAATCGAACTTTCCACGTTGCTGGAAACGGAAATCAACCTTCCGTTCATTACTGCGGACGCTTCCGGGCCCAAGCATCTGGTGATGAAGCTTACTAGAGCCCGCTTCGAACAGATGGTAGAGGACATCCTCCAACGCAGTGTCGGCCCCTGCAAGCAAGCTCTTGCTGATGCGGGACTCACGCCGGACCGCATCGATGAGGTTGTGCTGGTAGGCGGCTCTACGCGGATTCCTCGCGTGCAGCAAATCGTTCGGGATTTGTTTGGCAAGGAACCGCACAAAGGCGTAAACCCTGACGAGGTGGTTGCCATAGGTGCGGCTGTGCAGGGCGGTGTGTTGGCTGGCGAGGTTAAGGATGTGCTATTACTCGACGTCACTCCGCTTTCTCTGGGCATTGAGACCCTGGGCGGCGTTTTCACAAAATTGATCGAGCGCAATACCACAATCCCTACTCGCAAGAGCGAGATCTTTTCTACCGCGAGTGACAACCAGACTTCCGTCGAGATTAAGGTGTACCAGGGCGAAAGAGCCATGGCTGCCGACAACCGGTTATTGGGCGTATTCCAGCTGGTGGGCATTCCTCCTGCCCCGCGCGGGATTCCTCAGATTGAAGTCACTTTTGACATCGATGCCAACGGAATTCTCAATGTCACAGCGAAGGACCGGGCTACCGGTAACGAACAAAAAATCACCATCACCTCTTCCTCCGGCTTGACTAAAGAAGAAGTGGAAAAGATGGCGAAAGACGCCGAAGCCCACGTCGCCGAAGACCGCAGACGGAAAGAGGAAGTGGAAGCGCGCAACCGCGCCGATGCCATGGTGTACAACGTCGAGAAGATGCTGAAAGAGCACCGCGATAAGATTAGCGATGCCGACGCCAAAGAGATCGAGGATGCGGTGGCGAACACCAAGAAAGCCATCGCAGAGGGTGGCATTGACAGGATTAACGCGGCGGTCGATAAACTGACGCAAACCAGTCATAAACTCGCCGAAGCGATGTATAAGGCGACCGCTCAGCAACCTGGCAGCCCGACCTCGGGCGCCCAAGCCGGTGGTCAGAAAGCAAAAGCCGAGCAAAAGGATAACGTCGTAGACGCCGAGTTCGTCGACGTTGATGACAAAAAGAAGTAATCCGCACGGAACGTCCTACCCCCGCGTTCTCCAGGGGACGCCGGGGTTGCGGGAGGGCTGTAGATGGCGAGCCAGGATTATTACGCGCTTCTCGGCGTTCAGCGAGATGCCAAGCCTGAGGATATCCGCAAGGCTTACAGGCGACTTGCACGAAAATACCACCCCGACCTCAACCCCGGCGACAAAACTGCCGAGGAGCGCTTCAAGAAAATTCAGGAAGCCTACGACGTACTCAGCGATCCTAAAAAAAGGCAGTTGTACGATCAACAGGGATTTTACTCAGCCAGTGGGTTCGCCAGCGGGCAATCCTCCCGCCGTGGCCCAGAGATGGGCTTTGGAGGCTTCGATTTTTCGGATCTGTTTGCTCAGGCAACGGGCGGGCATACCGAGACAGGGGGCGCCGCAAGCGCCTTCCGGGAGATGTTCAGCCAGTTTTTCGGTCGTGGCATGCGTCCGGAGACGACCTCCGCTCCAGAGAAAGGCTCAGACCTTGAATATGCTTTGGATATAGACTTTTGGCAAGCCGTGCGGGGAACACAGGTGCGGCTTAACATCACTCGGCAGGAATCGTGTCCTAGTTGTGGGGGCACTGGCAAGCAGGGCGGTCAGACCACTCTTTGTCCGGAATGTAACGGTAGCGGCTCGGTAACACAAATGGCCGGTGTGATGCGTTTCAGCCTTACTTGCCCCCGTTGTGGAGGTCAAGGGCGTCTTCGTAATGTTTGCCCAACTTGCCACGGAGATGGGCGGTTGCCAAAAGTGGAAACCGTAGATGTGCGTATTCCGCCCGGCGTACAAACCGGAACCCGGCTGCGTGTGCCGGGCAAGGGAAACGCCGGTACGCTCGGGGCTCCTCCGGGCGATCTGTATATTACCATTCGCGTTGAGCCTCATCCTTTCTTCCGGCGCGAGGGTGATGATATAGAAATCAAAGTCCCGATTACCGTCACCGAAGCAGGGTTGGGGGCAAAAATTGAGGTGCCGACCATTGACGGGCGCGCCATACTAAAGATCCCTCAGGGCACCAGAGCAGGACAAAAGTTTCGCATGCGGGAGAAAGGCGTTTATAATGCCCGCAAGAATACCCGCGGCGATCAAATTGTTGAAGTATTTGTTCAGGCGCCCAAGGTACAGGATGAAAGGACAAAGGAATTGCTGCGCGAACTGGCTGCCTTGAATACGGAAGATCCCCGGGCGGAGATCTGGTCGAAAGTGTAATTGATGGCTAAGAAACGGTCCAAAGCGGCTTACATGATTTCGGCAGTAGCCGAACAGTATGGCATTCACCCCCAGACTTTGCGGCTTTACGAACGAGAGGGCTTGTTAAAGCCCTCCCGTAGCGAAGGAAATACCCGTCTGTATACGGATGAGGACCTCGAACGGCTGGAAGTCATTCTTCAGCTCACTCGGGAACTGGGCGTGAACCTGGCAGGGGTGGAAATTATTCTGAACATGCGCGAAAAAATGGAGGCGATGCAAAAACAGATCGAGGAATTCATCGCCACACTGAACAAGGAGGTAGCTGAACACCTTCGTGCCCCTGAACCGCGCGAAAAAACCTCCTTGATCCCTGTAGTTCGCGCAACCACGCCAACGCCCCAGCCGTCCACCCGGCGGAAAAATCGGACAGAAGAAACCCCCAGTTTATGATTTCACGAGGCCCTGGCGTGGGTGGGCCCTAGCGCATCGTCTGCAAATATTTACCCGTAGTCGCGTCTATATACACGGAAAAATTACTCGTACTGACTGATTCCCCCCAAATCACGCGCCATGCGGGGTCCGGAAATCGCGGTGTGGATTCTAAGACGAAGGTAATAATCATGCCCGGATGCTTCTTGTCGTATTCGGCAGCATGTTTTAAGGCTTCCTTATACACTTCGTCAGAGTCAGTCTTCAGCGCTTCAGCCAGAAACGGCCTTTGCTGGCCTCGTTGTCCGGAAAATTGTTCCTCAGAGCCAGAGAAAACTCCCTTGTGGAGATTGCCCGCAGACTCTACAACTGAGTATGTGTACATACGGGCTCTCCCACGGCTTTCCGAGACAAAGGTCGCTTGCCAGGCCCCTGCTTTCCCCGGAACACTTTGAACCTCTGGCAGGGGGATGCTTGCCAGATTCAAGACCATGACATCGGGCGCCCAGCTGCGCGCAGCGATATACATTTGGTGGAATGCATAGCGGCCAGTCACAGGCTCTGGCGGTTTCGCCGGTGGCTGCGTTTTCTCAGCCTGCTTGGGAGCCTCCGAACAAGCTTGCACTAAGAGGAAGAGGGCGGGTAACAAGGAAATCCGTAAATATCGCCGCATGCTGCAATACTAACTCGCAACCCGCACATGCAGCAAGCCAGATCGAACAGCTCATCGGCCGTTACTGTGGGTCCGAAACCTACCAAAATATGTGAATAACTTTTAACTTTTTGGGGCGCTAGAAAACAGAACGTAGGCGCAAATTTGTGAGATAATTATCGGCAAGCGAAGACCGGAGGTTCCCTCATGGAACGCACCATCCCTAGGCAACTATTTCTGGTCCTGATTTTTCCCCTTCTATCACAACCGCCGACAGCTCGAGCGCAGAAGCCATGCCATTGTTGTTCTATCGCCATAGCTCGAGCGCAGAATCCAGGACAAACCCCCACTACGCCTCCTTCCACTGGCGGTGGAATGGGGAGCACAGGCGGCACGACAGGAGGCTCCACTTCCACCCGGCCGACCCCATCTACGCCAACAATACCATTTCCGACTCCTGCACCCCCCAGAAATACCCCCACCAGTCCCACTGAATCCAACACAAGACCAAGCATGGACGATTACCTGCGGCGGCCCGTTTACTTGTCAGGCAGAGTCGTCATGGATGACGGCACCCCCCCGCCGGACTCTGTTGTGATCGAACGGGTCTGCAACGGTATCGTGAGCCCTGAAGCATATACCAATTCCAAAGGCCATTTCAGTTTCCAGGTCGGCCAGAACACAGCCCGGATGGCGGATGCAAGCGTCAGCAGCAGCGCCGCTGGAATTTCCCCTCGTCCCGGAGATCCCAGTTTTACGGGAATGTACAGGGGCGAGATCTCACGCCAGGACCTGGCCGGCTGTGAATTGCGGGCAAGCTTAGCTGGATACAGATCCGATGCCATCATGCTTTCCGGACGCCGAGCGCTCGATAATCCGGACGTCGGCACCATTGTTCTTCACCGCCTTGTTGGTGTAGAGGGTAGCACGATTAGCGCCACGAGCCTTTTGGCCCCAAAGGATGCACGCAAGGCTTACGAAAAAGGCCGTAATGCGCTGAGTAAGAAGAAATGGGAAGAGGCGCAGCGGGAACTACAGAAGGCTATTGAGTTTTATCCTCAGTACGCCGCAGCGTGGTACGAGCTCGGATCCGCGTTCGAAGGGTTACAGAAACCGACCGAAGCGCGTGAGGCCTACAAGAAGGCTGTGGCAGCGGATCCGAAGTTCGTCAAGCCATATCTTCCTCTGGCCGTGCTCGCTGCAATGGACAAGAACTGGCAAGAGGTCGACGAAAACGCTAGTCGAGTCATCAAGCTGAATCCTGGTGAGTTCCCAGTGGCTTACTTTCTGGGTTCCGTTGCACAGTACAACATGGGGCATTGGGATGCGGCCGAGAAGTTGGCTCGGGAGGGATTGAAAAGCGATCCCCAACACCGATATCCCAAAATCAACCAAATCCTGGGAATGACATTGGCTCAGAAAGGTGATTTCGCAGGCTCTGCGGCAGAAATGAAAAACTATTTACAGTTTGCTCCGAATGCAAGAGATGTAGACCTTGTGCGGAAGCAACTGGCGGAAATCGAGCGTCTGGCAGGACCCGTAGTTTCTCCGCAGCGGTGAGCACAGTCGCGCCTGGCCGCTCCGCATGCGCCACACGGCGCCTCAGGCGTCATGCGAAGCGGGCATAGATTCGCTTTCGCAAACCACTTCCTGCTCCGGTGGCTCTGGCAAACGGCCGCTCCAATCCGCCCATAGCCAGTACAAGGCCGTCAGGGAACTGAGCGCGCCTGCCACCGTCCCTATAGTGCGCGGGCTGTAGTGCTGTGAGGCTATTCCTGCAAGGGCCATGGAAAGGATCATCATGGCCCAACGCAAAGACTCCATGGTGGCAAAGATACGACCACGAAATTCGTCCAGTGTGTGACGGAGCAACTGCGAGTAGTTCAGTACGGAAGTGACAGCCATACCTACTCTCGAAAGGGCAATAAAGCCTAGAGCAGCCCAATAACTCTCCATCTGGCTAAACAAAATATAGGCCACCCCGTGGGTCACATAGGCTATCGCCACGACACGTTTGTATCCTTCGAAGTTGAGCCGGCGTCCTGCTAAATGACCGACTCCTCCACCAATAAGCAGCCCAAGTCCGGCAAACCCCCAGATCGTGCCAATGCCGGCGGGACCACGCTTGAAGACCTGTTCGCCGAACAGAGCAAACAGAATCTGGGCTGCCCCGCCCCCCGTCGCCCAACCGACCGAAATCATCCCAATCCCCAGAATGAGCGGCACTGAGCACATGTAGCGGAGGCCTTCCCTATATTCCTGCCAAGGGCGGATTACCTGTCCGTTGAATGTCGCGCTGTGCGAAGCCCGAAAAGAGCCTTTCTCCACACGCATCAGGGAGATCGCAGCCGCGGAGAACAGAAATGATAGGGAGTTGATCACGAAGGCCCAATAAAAACCGAGCTTGGCGGCGCTAAAACCGGCCATTAGGGTGCCGGCAGTTAAAGTGATCCATTGTGTGGTTTGCGTCAGCGAATTTGCCGTATGCAAGTCCTCCCGGCTGGCAATGGTGGGCAAAATCGCGGTTCGCCCGCTCGTAAAAAAAGGTGACGCGAACATCAACAGCCCGCTGAGTAAATACAGAAGCCAGGCATCGTGAAAACCAATGGTCAGAATGAAGGTTAAGGCAACGATACAGCGGATAAGATCACTGCCTATCAGGATGTGTTTTCTGTCAAAGCGGTCCAACACAACCCCGGCAACCGGTCCGGCCAGGAACGCGGGGATAGCACGGGAAAGCATCACACCGCTCACCACAAGGCCAGAACCGGTGGTCTGCATCACTAGGCTGAATACGGCAATGTTGTTAAAGTAATCCCCAATTTCACTGACGAGCTGGGCGAGCCACAACAGGCGATAATTGCGGTTCGCGCGGAGTAGGTGTAAAAAGTCTGTCATCTGGACAACCTTGATGCAGATGCTTGCTAACCAACATCTTACAGTGATTCCGGCGGCCGATGCCTGGTTGTGGGATTGCACTATCGGGAATCATAATGGGGATAAGACCAATTGGTTTATACTTCGATGTCTTCTTTTGCCACAGATAACAGGCACCATTTGCTCGCCATTAGCGCAACTTTCACTGCTGAACCTCTTGCCGAGGCCCTTGGCTTTTGGTTGGAGGAGCTCAGGCTTCCGTACAAGTTGAAGTTCGCCGGATACAACCAGGTTTTTCAGCAACTCCTTGATCCCTCAAGCTTGCTGGCGACTAACCGCGGCGGCATAAACGTTGTCCTCGTGCGTTTCGAAGATTGGACGCGCTTCCACAAGAACGCCACCGTGGAAATGCTGGATGAAAACGCGCACCGGCTGGCTTCTGCTCTTGCATCGGCAGCGCACTCATTTGCATCTCCGGTGCTGGTTTGTATTTGCCCCTCCTCGCCGGCTTTCCTCAGCGATTCTTCTATAGCCGCCGCCGCCCACAGAATAGAACGGTGGCTGGTTGATCAATTGCGGGAATTCAAAACCATTTTGGTCAGCACCCCAACAGAGTTGGACGAACTCTATCCTGTGGACAATCCGCATGATCCTCATGCCGATCAGTTGGGACACATCCCATACACAACGGCCTTTTTTACGGCCCTAGCCACCCTGATCGCCCGTAAGATCCACGCCATGCGTATGCTTCCCTACAAAGTAATTGTCCTCGACTGCGACGAAACCCTATGGAAAGGTATCTGTGGAGAAGACGGTCCCGAGGGCGTCTCGCTCGACCCGCCACGCAGAGCTTTACAGGAGTTCATGCTAGCGCAGCATCAGGCAGGCATGCTGTTGTGTTTATGCAGCAAGAACAACGAGGAGGATGTCTTAGAAACCTTCCGGTTGCACTCTGAGATGCCTTTGCGTTTGGAGCATTTTGTGGCGAGGAGAATCAACTGGGAGCCAAAATCCGCTAACTTGCGTGAGCTCGCCGAAGAATTGCAGCTCGGCTTAGATACCTTTATTTTTGTGGATGACCATCCACAGGAATGCGCCGAGGTACAAGCCAACCGCCCGGAGGTGCTAAGTCTTTGTCTGCCATCACCCGCGGAGCTCATACCCGGATTCCTTAAACACATCTGGGCCTTTGACCACATCAAGACAACAGAAGAAGACCGGCAGCGGACTCAGTTGTACATGCAGCAAATCGAACGGGCCAAGCTCGAAAAGCAATCGTCCAGTTTTGCGGAATTTATTGCCTCTCTTGCTCTTGACATACGAATCTCGCCGATGAAGCTTGAGCAACTATCCCGCGTGGCTCAACTGACGCAGCGAACCAACCAGATGAACGCCTCTCTGATTCGCCGCTCTGAAGCTGATATCCAGTCGTTGCTCAAAGAACCAAATACGGAGTGCCTGACTGTAGAAGTGACAGACCGCTTCGGAAGTTACGGCCTGACGGGCGTAGTGATCTACCAGACCGAAGCAGCGGCGCTGAAAGTTGATACTTTTCTGTTAAGCTGCAGGGTCCTGGGGCGTGGCGTGGAGCACAGAGTCCTCGCCAGACTGGGAGAGATTGCGTGTAACAAAGGACTCTCCCGCCTGGATGTGCCATTCATCCCCGGCCAAAGAAATCGACCCGCCCTGCTGTTTTTGGAAAGTGTGGGCGCGCAGTACAAAGAGGCTGACGGGGCTGGCTGGATCTTCCGATTCCCCGCAGAATACGCCAGTAAAATTAGCTACCAACCTGACCGCACGCCGGCCGCTGGGCAGCCCGAGACGCGGCAGGAGTCGCTCGCCCTTGAGACTCCACCACGCGATATCGTGGATTACGTCCTCATTGCCAGGGAATTTAACACGCCTCAAAAAGTGATAGAGCACCTGCGGCTGCGGAACCATGAAGCGCCGGTTCGCTCCTCCCCCTTCATCGCACCTCGGAACGCGCTGGAGCGCCAGCTCGCGGAAATGTGGGCCGAGCTGTTACACCTGCCTTCGGTTGGAATTTACGACAATTTTTTTGACCTGGGAGGTCATTCCCTTCTGGCTGTTCAACTTCTATCCCGGGTCCGTGAAGCGTTCCATGTGGATCTGTCTCTGGAAGTCGTCTATAGCCACGCCTTCACTGTTGCAGAGCTGGCCAAAGCTATCGAGCTGCGGGAAATCGAACAAGCCGGAGCGGATCAATATGCTGATCTTTTAAAAGAGCTGGAAGGCTTGTCCGACGAAGAAGTGAAACGGCTGCTGGCCGAAGAGGATGCAGCGGCTAAGGCGGAAAACCCGGGCTAGTCTAATGCGGATACTACTTACGGCCAACGCATCCTATGTCCCTCCCCGTGGCGGAGCTACCCGAAGCAATCTGATCTGGTTGCAGTTGTTGGCTGCGGCTGGCCATAATTGCCGGATCGTGGCAGCATCTTTAGCTAACGATCCACTCGGCAAACGAGCACAGATGGAACATGAGCAGATCCATGCTATTCCATTGACGGTCGACGCTCAGGAAGGATTCGAAATAGTTGAATTGGGCAAAATCCGCGTTTATTCCGCCGCCGATCCATCCCGCCGCGGACGGCTGCTGCGCCAGCAAATCCGCGAGTTTGAGCCGGACTGGGTATTGGTTTCCTCAGAAGATGTTGGACAGTTGCTGCTTCGTGAGGCTTACACATCCGCGCCTGGCCGCGTCGTTTACCTCGCGCACACGCCACAATTGTTTCCCTTTGGACCGGCGAGCTGGCATACCGATCCACAGGGAACAGAACTTGTACGCAATTCTGCCGCCATCGTGGCCATCGGCCATTACACAGCGCAATACATTGAGCAGTACATCGGGCGCCGTCCGGTGGTCATCCATCCACCCATTTACGGTGAAGGACCGTTTGAGAATTACGGTACATTCGATCGCGGACTGATCACGATGATCAATCCCTGCGCCGTCAAGGGCATTTCGATTTTCCTGGCCATGGCGGAGCAGTGCCCCGACTACCAATTCGCAGTTGTGCCGGGATGGGGAACCACATCCGGGGACCGGAGTGCCATGCAGAGGCTGCCTAACGTCGTCACCCTCCCAAACGTAAAGCACATAAAACAAGTGCTCCGATTGAGCCGCGTGCTACTAATGCCATCTCTTTGGTACGAGGGCTTTGGCTTGACAGTCATGGAAGCTATGCTCCACGGTGTGCCGGTGCTGGCCAGCGACTCCGGGGGACTGATTGAAGCGAAAATGGGCACGAGGTTTGTGTTATCCGTCAAGCAGATCGAGCGCTACGAAGCTGTTTTTGACGAGCACGGGCTGCCCAAGCCGGTCATTCCCGAGCAAGACATAGGCCCATGGATTGCCGCGCTCCGCCAACTCCTATCTGACCGGGATTTGTACGAAGAAGAATCAAGAACTTCACAGGAGCGCGCAAGCCGCTTTGTCACTAGTATCCGCCCAGAGGCTATGGAGGAATTTCTCCGAACTCTTAAGTTAGCAGACGGAAAGCCCGCACACTTGCACGACAAGCTCGTCGAACGGCCGTTTTCCGCTGCAGGCAAGGCCCTGGAGAGCCTTTCCGACGAAAAGCGCGCTCTGTTGTTGCAACGTCTTCGGAGGAAGGCTTCGGGCAAAGTGGGCGCCAGTAGCTGATTCATTCCGGCCATGCGGATTTTGCTTGCCCATAATTCCTTGTACTACCCATCCCACGGTGGAGGTGACAAGTCCAACCGCCTTTTGATGGAAGCACTTCAGCAGCGGGGCCATTTGCCCCGGGTAGTTGCCCGTCTCGCAAACTTTGGTCTGGAAGAGCAGGAACGTTTTCTCGGCGATTTAGCTGCGCGTGGCATAGTCCCTGACCGCGTCAACTCCGGCATCGTGGTGTTTCATCACCATGGAGTCGAAGTGCATGTGGTAGCAAGCTACCCAAACCTGCGAGCGTATTTTGCACGCCAGATCGAAGAATTTATCCCTTCTGTAGTTTTAGCATCCACCGACGACCCAGCCCAGGTAATGTTGGAAGTCGCATTGCGCGCCGGATCTGTCCCGGTTGTCTATCTCGTGCGAACTACGCTTGCTGTACCTTTCGGCCCAGATTGCGCTTTCCCAAGCGCAGAAAAAACCGAAGTCTTAAGGCGGGTGGATGGAGTGGTGGGTGTCAGCCAATATGTAGCCGACTATGTTCGCCGTTGGAGCGGTATTCAAGCTGTCCACCTTCCTATTTCGCTCCTTGAACCAGGACCTTATCCCTACCTGGGTAACTACGACAATGAGTTTGTCACGTTGGTTAACCCGTGTGCCGTCAAAGGCATTTCGATTTTCCTCGCCCTAGCCGAGCGCATGCCGGAGATTTTGTTTGCCGCAGTGCCGACCTGGGGTTCAAATAGCGCCGATCTGGCGGCGCTCAGACAATACCCCAACATTTCCATCCTTCCTCCCGTAGATAACATTGACGAGCTGTTTCGGCGCACCCGCGTTCTTCTGGTGCCTTCGCTTTGGGCGGAAGCCAGATCTCGGATCGTGGTCGAAGCCATGCTTCGGGGCGTTCCAGTGATCGCCAGTAACATTGGGGGTATCCCCGAGGCAAAGCTCGGGGTCGACTATTTAATTCCGGTACGCCCCATTGTGAAGTACCGCCCGACGCTTGATGAGCAGATGGTCCCGGTAGCTGAGGTGCCGGAACAGGATATAACCCCCTGGGAAAATGCTCTCAAGCGGCTGCTAGGCGATCGCTCACACTACAAGGAACTGTCCCGGCAATCCCGTGAAGCGGCGCTCCAATATGCTTCCAACCTTTCGGTCGTACCGTTTGAAAATTACCTGGAGAAAATTGTCAATTCACCAAAACACTGCACGGCTGCAACAGCTGTCACGCCAGGGGCGAGCACACTGCAATATCCACTCGAACGGTTGTCCCCGGAAAAGCGGAGACTCCTTGCATTACGACTGAAAAAACGGTCAGAAACGGCGCCTGCGGTTAGCAACAAATGGTTCCCTTGCAAGTCCGTGAGCGAAGCCGCCCGGCTTCGGCTTTTCTGCTTTCCTTACGCCGGCGCCGGAGCGTCTGTTTTCTACGGGTGGTACGAGAAGCTGCCCGACAGGATTGCCGTATGCCCCGCGCGGTTTCCGGGTCGCGAAAGCCGCTTGTCCGAAGCACCTCTACGACGCATGGACGAGCTAGTCGAGGGGCTGGCCGGCGGCTTGTCGCCGCTTACTGACCGTCCGTTCGCCTTTTTCGGCCATAGCATGGGAGCTGTAGTGGCTTTCGAGCTGACACGATTCCTTTACAAATCAGGGCGGTCCCTGCCTGTCGCTTTGTTTGTTTCTGGAGCACGCGCACCTCAGTACCGGCATGGGCATGTTCCGCCGCCAGAACCGACCGAAGCCGAGTTTATCGACGAGGTGCGACGGCTGCAAGGAATTCCATCGGAGGTACTGGACAACCCTGAGCTGATGCGTGTCATTTTGCCGGCACTCCGGGCCGACACCGCTTTGTACCGCAATTACGTCTACCAGGTGGATGCGCCCCTACCTGTTCCGATTTGCGCCTACGGCGGAGCTGATGACCCCAATATTCGACCGGAACATATCGAGGCCTGGCGCTTGCAGACGACTTCTTCCTTTACTTTGCGGGTTTTTCCCGGCGGACATTTTTACATTGACACAAATCGGGAGGCTTTTCTGGAAGCGTTAACCCGAGATCTGGAAGACATTCTTAACTCGCTCTCCAGGTAGTAAAAAATGCAGTTGTTCTCCAAGAAAAGCTTGGCTACGCCCAAGACGCCCGCGAACAGGGGCCTACACCGACTACAATCAGTAAGGCATGAATACTCTGGCGGTTTCTAATTTGCCTGCCCGGGGAAGTATGGTTTACGTGTACCTAGCCTCGATCGTGGCGGCTGTCTCAGGTCTGCTGTTCGGCTTCGATATTGCCGTGATTAACGGCGCCATTATCTTTTTGCGCGAGCAGTTCGCTCTCACGGAATTCCAGACGGAGGTCGCCGCGAGCAGCTTATTAATTGGCTGCGTGGCAGGGGCCAGCATCGCCGGCACGCTCAGTGACAGGTTCGGTAGACGGCGCATCCTCATTCTTTCCTCGTTGATGTTTGCCGCCTCATCCCTAGGTGCTGCCTTGCCAAGGAATCTCTCGGAATTCGTCGCCGCACGCTTTATCGGCGGTGTTGCCATAGGTGTGGCCTCGGTCCTTGCTCCTATCTACATCGCCGAAATTGCTCCCCCGGGAATTCGCGGGCGGCTCGTCTCGCTGAACCAGATGGCCATTGTCTCCGGGATTCTCCTGGCTTACTTAATCAACTGGCTGCTGTCTTTCGTGGGCCCGTCGGGTTGGCGGTGGATGTTCGCCTCTGCCGCAATTCCTTCATTCCTTTTCTTCGGCTCGCTTTTTTTTGTCCCCGAAAGTCCACGATGGCTCATCAAGCAGGGCCGCTCAGACGAGGCGCTTTTGATCCTTGGCAAAGTGGTGGGCCGGTACCGTGCCATGACTGAATTCAGGGAGATCGAACAAGCCATAGCGGATGAGTCCGGCTCCTTAAAACAACTGCTGGCACCGGGCCTGAGAAGAGCCTTACTGATCGCTGTTGTCCTTGCCATTTTGCAACAGGTCACAGGAATCAACACCGTTCTTTTTTATGGCTCCATCATTTTCAAAGAACAGGTGGGCGGTCAATCCACGTCCTCGTCCATCGGCGCCAATGTGTTCGTGGGTCTAATCAATTTTGCAGTTACTATCGTTGCACTGTGGATTATCGACAGGGTTGGCCGCAAGCTGCTGTTAATGTTCTCCGCTGCAGGCATGGCTCTGTCGGAAATCATCTTGGGGGTGGCGTTCTTTTTTAATCCACCGCCCCCAGCGGTGATCCTTGGAGTGATTCTTGTCTGTGTCGCCTGCTTTGCTGTAGGATTAGGGCCGGGCGTGTGGGTAATAATGGCCGAACTGTTCCCGACGCGCATCCGTGGCAGGGCAATGTCAGTAGCCACCATCAGTTTGTGGGGCGCATGCGTGACCTTAACGCTCACCTTTCTGTCGCTGGCAAGAGCCATTGGCCCTTCCGGCGCTTTCTGGGTCTATGCTTTGATGTGTCTTGCCACGGTGATTTTTGTGTGGCGCGTCGTGCCGGAGACTAAAGGCAAGACACTGGAAGAAATTGAGAAATTATGGAAACGCTGAGCCGAGAAAGCAAACAAGGAGGCCTATGCTGCGTTACGGCACCGATCTATACATTTTCGCCCGATTCAGTTGCGCAGCCGCAGCACTGCTATTGAGTTGCGCACGTTCGGAGTTTCGGTGGACTCAGTCCCTGCCCATAAGAGAACGTGCTGCGGGACCCGCCGAATTGCTTGCCTACCCTGAGGACAATCAGGTCGTGGCTGTCAATCCTCCTGGCTTCACATGGACTCCGGCTGACAATGCGCGCTTCTACCGCCTGGAGGTCCGAAAAGTTGGAGAGGCCACCCGCGTTGTTCTCAAAACCGAACCACAAAGGTCCACAGTATACCCACCCTTGTTGGCGCTGGAGCCGGGCAACTATGAGTGGCAGGTTGTGTATTTGGACGAGAACGGTGCGCCCTTTGCAGCTTCCAAAACGCGCCACTTTCAAGTGCCAGCCACAGCACCCGTGTTGCTGATGCCAGATCTTGCAGCACTGAAGGCTAAACTTGTAAAAATCCGTCCTCGCCTGTTTTTGGCAGGAGCCAAACTGGACAAGCTGCGGCAGGCGATCGCTGTCAAGCAAGTGCCCGCATGGCCACGTTTACTCGAGGCAGCCGACGCCGCCCTCAAAGAGCCACTGTATCCCGAGCCTGCCCTGCGCCGTCCTGGAGAGCCCAGCGATGATGCGTGGCTGCGTATTTTTACACCCGGCAAAGTGGGGAGTGCTCATTTGGTGCGCCTCGCGCTGGCGTACAAAATTACCGGGGACCCAAAGTACCTGGACGGTGCGAAACGTTGGCTGCTAAATCTTGCCAGCTGGGATCCAAAAGGCGTAACCAGCCACGGCTTAAAGCTTCCTGGAGGAGGAGTTGGCAACGACGAAGCCTCTATGCCCATGCTGGAGCGCATGTCTTTTGCCTGGGACTGGATAGGCGATCAACTGACGCCAACTGAGCGGGTTAAGGTTCTAAACAGCATAACCGAACGCGGCAATCAGGTTCTGCGAAAACTGGAAGAAGACGACTTCCTCAGCCACCCCTTTAACAACCATTCTGGGCGCGCACTAGCCTTCCTCGGCGAAGCCGGGCTCTCCTTCCTGGGCGATATCCCTGATGCCGAGCGGTGGCTGGACTACGTTCTCCGGTGTTATCTTACTTCGTACCCGAGTTGGGGCGGAGATGCTGGAGGCTGGGCACAAGGCCTTAGTTACTGGTCATTCTATGTTTACAACTTGACGAATTTCGCAGAGGCTCTGCGTGAAGTTTCCAGCACAGACATCCTTGTGCGTCCGTTCTATCGGAATACCGGTTATTTGCCTGTATATTTCCATCCCCCCTATTCTCCTACGGGGGCTTTCGGTGACGGTGGATACCATCCGCCAAGCGAAGTGGAAGGGTTACTGGTGGATTTCCTGGCTGAAACGTTCCACGATCCGGTTTTGAAGTGGCAGGCGGATTTCGTCGCCCGGACAGGCCAGAAAAACAATACCAGATGGCGCGAGTGGTTTATCGAAGACGTGATAGCCACCTGGAGGTCAGCCACAAGCTCCGGCGTCAAACCCCAGAATCCCTCAACTCTTAATGGGTCCAGGTACCTGCCGGATATCGGGTGGGTAGCCATGCACTCAGCTTTAGGAGATGCCGCCAACGATGTCTGGGCACTGTTTAAGTCTAGCCGCTTTGGGTCTTACAGCCATAGCCACGCCGACCAGAATACCTTCCAGATGAACGCCTATGGGTGCGCCCTGGCGATAGATTCTGGCTACTACCCTTCCTATGGCACTCCTCACGACAATCTCTGGACCCGGCAAACAAGAGCACACAATGGCATCCTGGTTAACGGGCGAGGCCAACCTCCATTTACATGGAACGCATCGGGAGAAATCCAGGAGTTCAAACAACAGGGCATCGTTACCATAACCCGAGGGCAGGCTGGCAGAGCGTACAACTTGCCCCAGCCAAGAGAAGTTCTGCGGCTATGGGAGAAGCTCCTCAAAGAACCGGTCCCGCCGATGGAACCAGAAGTGCTGTCCTTTGAACGGACCCTCGCGTTCGTAGGATCAAAAACTAGACCGGTGCTGATAATCCATGACTACCTGAAAACAAGTCAGGCGACCACTTTTGACTGGCTGCTCCACGCCCTTAACCGTATGCAGGTCGATGACTCCACGGGAACTGTGCTTATCCGGGACAAAGACGCACGCTTGCTCGTCAGGTTGGTAGCGCTCAGCCCGCTACGCTTCTCTCAAGACTCCCGATTCACAATCGAACCCGAGCACATCACCAACACCGCGTACGTCCTTGGAGAAGAGAAATTTGAAGATCAATGGCATTTGAAAGCCACCACACGACAGCCTACATCGGAAATGAAATTTCTGGCAGTCTTTGTGCCCTATAGGGCCTTGGAAGTTCAACCAGAAATAACGCCCATTCGCTCCGGAGAGTCTATAGGGTTCCGTGTACAGGACGTCTCGGTTGCCGCCTGGTGGGGCGCTGGACCAACAGGCAAGGTAGCTGCTGGAGATCTTGCCGGTGAAGGCCGCTTTGTCCTAAAGGTCAACCAGGACGGCAACTCTTCCCTAATCGTGGAGAACTAACAAGCAGACTCACACAACGCCCAACGCGATTTGACTACATTTGCGCCTATTTGGCATCCGGACAGTCCAAGCTGTCATTTAGTCCTCGACAACAGTAAAGGAGATCTCTTGTACGCCTGCACCCAGCGGCTCTCCAGATGGTCGCTTTGCCGTTACCGGTACGGAAACTAGCCCCACTGCGTGTTGCAAGCTCCGCTCCGGTGCATCGGCATATGGATTAAACGGACGGACCGGCCAGACCAGCCGGGCTTGCGGGCCCAACTTCAGCGTCCATCCAGCGTGACGGATCCACCCGTTTAGTTCAGCAGAACCAAATTCCACTTTGTCATCGGATAAAATAACCTTTTTCCCGGCACCTGTTTCCAATATTTGGCCTGCTTTCAGGCAGAGCTGTAAGTTCAACTCCGCGTCTTCCCTGGCGCCTTTAGGAGTTACCAGAAAGCGTAGCTCAAGCTCTTTGCCTTTCGGTACGGGAACATACAGGTCGCTGAAAAATGAGTTGTAGGCAAGCGACAACCGGTCCTGGTCGCTACCCATGCGCAATCGGGTGACCTGAGGCATATAAAATACCTGGCCCTGAATTTTTTCCCAGAAAGTGGCCAACTCAGGTTGTCGCTTGGAATTAGCGCCAGTGATTATCAGTCCCAGTTTCTGGTGAAATACGCTCACATTACCCTGCCTGTCCAGGTAGAACTGGTTGGTTGGCGCCTGCGTGGCAATAATTCCAGACAAACAGACCACCCACGGTCCCGTTTTGCGGATACCCGCCGTCACTCTTAGCCGGCGCATGTAGTTAACCTGATCCAGTGGTATGGGCTGGAGAGGACCAGCATGGTAGTAGAGTGCGTTTTGCGCAATGCGTCCCAGACTTTCCATCGCCATGTGATCTTGTTTGAAAAAAGAAGTAAGAAACTCGGCATAGCGCCGGCCATCGGAGAAATTCGAGAAAGCGAAATGACCCCACGCAGGGACTTCCCAGTAGCGGTTACGGTCGTTGAGAACGTCTACAGGCCGCCCATCCGGGAAAGCGAAAAATTTGTGAAACTTTGTGCTCCGCCTCAGAGCCTCTACAGCCGCCGGATCCTTGCTGTACTCCCAGTAAAGGGCCACACCGGTGAGGGTCAGGTAGTCATAGCCCATGGTCGGGCCCGTGATGTCGTGCTCACCCCAATACCCATCCGGGGCCTGCTCTTCAGCCGCGAACCGGCGCATCACGCGCTCCCCTAAGGTAAACCATTCCTTGTTGGCGAAGACCTTGCCCCCTAAATAGAGTGTGGAGGACCACAGCGAGTAATGATTCGGAGAAGTGCCTATAAATGGTGAATTATAGGCTGCGAAGTCGGCGCGAGAAGCTACGTCAACCGCCAGGGCTGCAAGGTTCTTTTCCAGTTCTTTACGCCACCTATTGCGCCGTTCGCGCTCTAAATCCTTTTCCAGAATTCGGTACGCCTCAAGCCACGCATACAAGTCCCGGTGATGGTCCAGGCGCTGCGTGAAAATGCCTTTTTCATTTGATTCGGCTACAATATCGCCAATCTGCTTTGCCAGCGCGAGCATCTTGGGGTCGCGGTAGCGGGAATTGGAGGGGTTCGGCTTGCTGTAAAGCACAGCGGCGACTAGCAAGGCATGTGGAAAATGTCCCCACCCTCGTTGCGCTTCCAGATCCTGTAAGGTCGGTGCAGGAGGCTTCGCCAGCCTTTCTTCAACCGGCACAATGCCTGTCTGCATGAGTTCAAAATACCGGTCAGGCAGGGTGGCGGCTGCGCTGCCTGCACTGAGTAACGGTAAGAACACAACAACCAGCAAAATCCGATGGCACACTGTCAGCATAACGGGAATGAGTATAACACCCCGTCACGGACTTTAGCGCTTGTGCTGCTCCATGAGAAAGCCAGGGTCGTCCATACGCGGTGAAGGTTGAGGATCAAGCGGTTCGCGAGCCTGCTCGGGGTCAAAAACCCGGGGATCCACTGGGAGTGCCTGGTATGGCGTAAAGTCCGCCTCCATCGTGAAGCAGTCCGACAAATCGGTTGCCGTCGCGTCGAAAAGATTCAAAGGCGGTAGACCCAGAAGGCGGAAAACCGTCTTGAGCATGCCTGGAAAGCTGGAGTTTACATGGGAGACGTAGTTTCTTTTAGCATACGGGCTAGCGATAAGTAGCAGGGTACGATGTGAATCCACGTGGTCCACGCCGCCTTGTGCGTCATCCTCCGTAATAAAAATTGCCATTTGCTTCCACCAGCGGCTGTGTGACAAATATTCTACGATCCGCCCCAGCGCCAGATCGTTATCGCACACATACGAAGCAGAGAATGGATACCCATCTGCGGGTCGTGGTCTGGCCATGTGGTCATTAGGCAGGTGAATGAAGATAAAACGTGGAAAGGGTTCGCCACCCTTGACGTACTTCCTTTCCACCTCTGCAATAAACTGTGTGGCGCGATATTGATCTGGAATATTCATGTTGAACTGGGGATAATCCCGTGAGGTATTCCGGTACAATGGCTCAGGCATTGGCACATTGGTCAGATATCGTGCGCCAGTAGGTTTGAGCCCAATCCCTTCGTTGACGCCGGCAAGTTCAAAACCCTCTCCGAAATTTCGGAATGAGATCCCGTGTCTCTCCAGATGATGCCAGATCGCGCCCGCTTCCAATTGCTCTTCAGGATGAACGGAGGAATTGCTCCCGGCAAATTGAAAGCGTCCAGGAGCCGAAGTCTGGAACCGAAAGTCTTTTTGACCCCCGTAAGCAGCCATGAGGGAAGATTCCGTCCATGCGTTAGGATAAGAGCCCACAAGCCAGTGGTGTCCGTCAACACTGACTTCTGAGTCGGCATAAAAGTTGTCTGCGAAAGCCCAGCGCGAGGCAATGGCATGATGGTTCGGCGTCATAAAAACATTCTTCACATCAGGGCGCGACCGTAGTTCAGCGCGGCTTTGTTCGGTCCAGCCATAACGGCCAAAACGGGCCAGCGCAGGAGCTGCCTCAACGGCTCCGTTAGAAGCAGTTGTAATGTCCCCCAAAACTTCATCGAAGGTCCTGTTTTCCTTGACAATAACGACAACATGGCGGACTTCCGGCGGAAGCTTGGGGGCTGCCGTTTTGACCGGGACAAAGCCGTTCAGCTCCATAAGACGAGCTGTGTGGCGTACGAGTTCTTCGCGTTGGGGCAGAGAGAAAATCATGATTGTGCCCCGGCGGAAAGCCCCCTGAAAGCTCTCCTTTAAGGGAGCATACCGGCTGGCATTCGGTCCGGTGCCGTGGCCCTTGGCGTTGGTAACGAAAACGTCATCCTTGTGAACCCGAACCTGAGTCGGAAACCATCCCGCCGGCAGGTGTCCTAAAACGCGCAGAGCTTTGACGTCGATGACGCCGATTGCATTGATACCCGCCTCGGCGACGAACAGCCAGCCGGATTTTTCGTGATATGCCAGGCCAAGCGGCAGTACTCCTCGGAACACCTCAAGCTCTGGGATGCGTATAGGAATTTCCGTGATCACAGTGTCAGTTCGCGAATCAATAACAGTAACGGAATCATTGTGCGCGTTCGACACGAACACCCGCCCTTCGACTGCCAGAACACCCGAAGGACTGCTTCCCCCGCAACTTTTTTCACCGAAGGGCACTCCCGTGCGAATAAAGCGCTCCACCTTGGGATGGCGGAAATCCTCTACGTTAATGATGCATAAAGAATTCGATTCCGGCACATTGGGATCACCCAGACCTGGCACATCCACTGGACCCGACGGGGTTTCACGCCGGGCTCCGTGCATAGCGTCGGCAGAGGGAAAACCGAAGGCCGGAAATGGAAGACCGGTTTCCCGAATCCGCCTAGGATCGATGCCTGGAATGGGTTGGTAAGCAAACATTCCTAGATTCGCCACATACACTCTCTTGGCATCCGGAGCGAGAGCAAGAGCGAACGGAAGCCTGCCTACACGCACGGAAGATACAATCCGCCTCCTGCGTACATCCAGCACTACTACCCGGTAGTTTGCTTGATCGATGACATAAAGGACCCCGCGCTGCCGGTCCAGAGCAAGATCCCCAGTGTAACTGTCACGAAAACCTTCTTCGTTGAGGTTGTAGACATACTGCGTATCGCCGCTCCGGGGCGCCAGTAAACGAACGCGACCCGAATTGCCTTCGGAGGCGTAAAGTTCATGGCCCCCGTCAAAAGCCAGCCCCATGAACACACTCCTCCAGGGCGCTTCTTCGTCATCGCCGTTCGCTGGTTGGGCGTTGTGCCGGGTAATTCGCCATCGATTGCCTTCCTTCTCCAGAACGGTTAACGAGTAACGATTCGGTCCTCCGTCCGCTGATACGACCAGCTTGCCGTCAGGGCTGACGGCCAAGCCGAACGGCCCGGGGCCCGTATAATGCTGTCGCCCAACAGGATCTATCATTCGGCCACCAGGAAGAATACTTTCCGCAGCAGCGCGGGCCACTGCGGGTTTGACCCCGGCCGGCGTGTGGAATTCAGCAGCTCGAACTAACAAAATCAGGAAACTCGCCACAACAACAAAGGTGCGCATCGGAGTAAATTGATTGTATAACTCCGCGATTCACTCTACGAGAAACGAGGCAAGAATGGACCGCAGATCCTTTATGGAAATCATGGCAGGAAGTGGAATGATGGCGATGTCTCAAGCTAGTGAGTCCACAGAACAGAAAACCAAACTGTACCTTATGGAAACATACATTCTCCGGCAGGGGAGCCAGCTGAATCGAATGCATAACTATTTCAGCCAGGCAGCCCTCCCCGCCTTGAATAAATTGCACGCTGGGCCGAAAATCGTTCTTGAAGCGATCATCGCGCCTCACCTTCCTCAGGTCGTCGTGTTCCTTGGGTTTGAATCGATCGCCGAAATGTGGAGTCTTAAAGAGAAACTCAACGGTGATCAGGATCTGCGGAAGGCGTTCGAAGCTTGGCAAAATGGTCCGGAGCCCCCGTTCGAGCGCCAGGAAAACGTTCTTTTGGAGGCTACAAGCTACTCTCGGGACATCACGCCTCTAACCTCTCCGCCAAAATCTTCTGGGCGCATCTTCGAACTCAGGATTTACCATTCCCCGACCTGGCAGCAGCTCGAAGCGCTCCATGAGCGGTTTTCGCAGTCGGAGGTCGGTATTTTTCACCGCGTTGGCGTAAATCCCCTTTTTTATAGCGCCACCTTGATTGGACCGGACATGCCCAATTTAACTTATCTGATCCCCTTCGACAGTCTCGCCGCGCGGGAAAAGGCCTGGGACACGTTTGCCTCCGATCCCGAGTGGATCAAAGTACGGAAGGAATCCATTGACAGGTACGGACAGATCGTCAGTACGTCACAGGTCTCGCTTTTCAAAGCGGTTCCGTACTCCCCGATCCAATGACGCAGGAATCACTTTGGGCTAAAGTTTTAGTTTCCGAAGCAACTCGGCTGCCATCCGCGCGTTCGACTCCGCGCGCTCAGACAGCACCTGACCTTCGGAAAAATCCACGCCAGGCACACGGCACAAGTAGGCGATGCCCGTAAATGCGTACAAGCGCCGGGCAATGGCTACCAGATCGCAGGGCCTCATCCCGTGGGTCAGCGTGAAAGCGCACGACGTTTCGCGAGTGAGCAACTCGAGACTCGGAAGCCCTGGATTTATATCCGCGTCAATGAAAACGACCGTATCAGCCAGTGACAGTTCTGTGGCCATTTCCGGGCTCAACTGGAGGCAGGATTTGGTTATCGTGCCGGGAAGTGGCCCTAACAATTCCAGCACGCGGTGCGCCACGCCGTCATCGTGACGTAGGGAGTTCCCGATCGCAATCAATAGCGTCATGCGGAGTAACGTTTACGGCTCATTAAGGGTTTGGCGCGCCTTGTTCGGCTGGTAAATGCAAAACGGTTCCTCGGCGAGATAGTCCCCAGTCATGCCATAGGCTCTCGCCCGGCACCCCATGCAAACCTGCTTGAATTCACAGATACCGCATTTTCCTTGGAGCCTGTTCAGATCGCGAAGACTGGCGAAGACTGGGGCGCTCTCCCATACCTCCCCTAAACGAACATTGCGGAGATTGCCCGCAGACACGGGCAGGTAACCGCAAGGATACACTTCTCCTTGGTGGGAAATGAAGCACACGCTTGAACCTGCCAGGCAGCCCCGGGTTGTAGCATGCATCCCGTGCGTAGCCAGTTCGGGTACAGCCAGTCCGGCACGCCGCGCCTCTGCCCTCCGCTGCCTCAAGATTCGATAATAATGTGGAGCGCAAGTAGCCTTCAGTTCCAAATTGCTATCCAGAGACCTTTCATAGAACCAGTTGAGGATGCGCTCGTATTCTTCACCCTGGATGGATTGGTCCTCTGCAATGGTCAGTCCACAGCCAACCGGCACCAGCAGGAATAAGTGGAAAGCGTCCACGCTGAGCGACTGAGCCAGTTTCAGGATGTCCGGCAGCTGGTGGACATTATGCCGGGCAACACTGGTGTTGATTTGCGTGGAAATACCGAGATTTTTCAAATGTCGGATTCCGCCAATAGCAGCTTCAAAAGCCCCTGCGACGCCGCGGAAAGTGTCGTGGGTGACACGGTCCGCACCATCAAGGCTTATGGCCACTCGCGCAATTCCACTGTCTTGAATCCGGAATGCCATGGCTTCATCAACTAGCGTGCCGTTAGTAGCCAGGGCCACACGCAAGTTTTTGCTGACGGCACGTCTGGCAATATCAAAAACATCCCGGCGCCAGAGCGGTTCTCCGCCACTTAAAACCAGGATCAGTGGGGCATATTCCGCAATTTGGTCTATGATGTCGCAACACTCTGTATAGGTCAGATCGGAGGGCGACATAAGCTCCGTTGCGCTGGCCCGGCAGTGTATGCACCTTAAATTACAGCCGGTTGTAAGCTCCCAGAAGATGAGACGGGGCCTGTGACTTCCCCTCTGGACTCCACTGTGCACACCTAAATGGTAGCAATTGCGCGGCCAATCATTAAGCCTAAAACAACACTCAATGTCTTCAATAACTTACAACGACATTCTGCCGACCACCCTGGGCTCCACTGCTCCCACCGATGCTGCGGGTTCAGATGCGGTGGAAACTGCGCAAAATCTCGCGAGTGGAATAGCGTAGCGCCACCGGTCGTCCGTGCGGACAACTCATGGGATAATCCGTAGCACACAGCGCCGCCAGTAACCACTCCATTTTGCTCTGGTCCAGTTTGGTGTTGATTTTAATGGCGGCGTGACAGGCGATCGACGCTGCCACAGCGCGCCGGAGGTCGTTTATAGAAAGTTTGCGTAATTCTCTGTCCTCCATTTCGAGGACTTCGAAAAGAATTTTTTCAATATCCGCCTGCCCGACGTCCGCTGGGGCAGCCTTGATGGCTATTGTCCGCTGGCCAAAAGGTTCGATCTCAAAGCCCAATGCACGGAGTTCTCCGGAAATCCTGGCATATTCGACTTGCTGTGCTGGTGTCAATTCAAGTAACAAGGGGAGCAAAAGTGTTTGCTTTTCGATGGAACCAGACTGACACTGCTTCAGCAGTCGCTCGAACAAAATGCGTTCGTGAGCAACGTGTTGATCGATGATCCAGAGGCCGTCCCGCCCGGCTGCAACAATGAAACTGTCGTGAATTTGCCCCAGCGGTCGCGCCTCCGACAGAGCCAGCATGCTGCCGGCTTCATCAGCCCAGGCACCCTCAGGAAACTCTCTGTGCGTGGCGGGAATTTTGACAAAGTTGAGCGGCGCCTCCGAGCCGGCTTCTATTTTGTCGAGCCGGTCTGAACCGCTTAAATCCAGGCGGGGAGAAGGCCCTGGAACAGGCCTCAGCATCAACTCCGGCACCAGCGCCCCTGAAAGATTAGACCCCTGCTGTTGTATGGCTGTTGGATCAATGGTTTCCACCCAGCGCTGGTTTTCGAGTTGCTGGGAGAATTCGGAATACGGCAGCGATGCCGCGGGCTGCATTCGCGCCGAAACCGGTAAAGTAGGAGCTGGCTTCGATTCGAGCAGCGCTTGGCGAACAGTGTCACGCACAAAATCATGTACTGCTGGACCGTGGCGGAAACGCACCTCTGTCTTGGACGGGTGTACGTTGACGTCGACTTCGCTGTAGTCGCATTCCAGGAACAACAGGGCAAAGGGAAAGCACCCCTGGGGTATTAAGTTGTAGTAAGCCGACGAAAGAGCATGCAAAAGCAGACGGTCGTGGATCAAGCGGTGGTTGACAAAAAGAAAGATCGATTTGCGGTTTAACTTCTGGAACTGCGGCCGCGACACAAACCCATACAGGCGCAAAATCTTCGATTCCGCTGCTGAGGAAGCTTGAGCGGTTGCTGCGTTCTCGTAATCCGCTAGGGGAAAGCCAAGCTCTCTTTGCTGCACTGGGATCTCGACCAAATCCTGCAACAACTGGCCTCCGAAGACCTGATACAGCCGTTCGCGCAGGGCGGCCACGGGCGTGACATGAAGTAAGTCTTTTGATTCACTGCGTAACAGAAACGTCTTGTCCGGATGAGCCAGACTGTAGTGGGTCACCAAAGCTGCGATGTAGGCAAGCTCGGTCTGCTCGGAGCGTAAGAATTTTCGTCGTGCAGGAACGTTATAGAACAGATCGCGTACGCTTACCGTAGTGCCGGTGCTCAAGGCGCATTCCTCTGCTTTCAAAAGCCGTCCACCAGCAATCTCAATTCTGATCCCGGAAAGCTCCTCCGCGGAGCGGGTCTCGAGCACCAGTCTGGAAACCGAAGCGATAGAAGGCAAAGCCTCACCACGAAAGCCGAGCGTGGAAATACACAGGAGGTCTTTTACATCGCTGAGTTTGCTCGTGGCATGACGTTCGAAGGCGAGCAGAGCATCATCCTTCAGCATGCCGCAACCATCATCTGCAACCCGGACCAATTTTCGCCCCCCGCTTTCGACGTCTATACGTATATGAGAGGCGTCGGCATCCAGCGAGTTCTCCAAAAGTTCCTTCACGATGGATGCCGGCCTTTCGATAACCTCCCCTGCGGCGATCTTATTTGCTACTTGGTCGGGCAGTATGTGTATTCGGCCCATGAGTTATCTGAGGGACCTGCCCTGCTGGAGAGAGCATCAACCCGGCAAGTGGGCGTGTAAAATTATCCAGCGCCCTCGGCCACCTTATTCTATCAGCACACCGCGCTCTTCCAGTAGCTGACCGGTCATACGGTAGAGGTTGAGAAGATTTCGCCGGTAGCCAATCGACTCTCGCAGTAAACTGGCCTGAGCCGCAGCAAGCTGGGTCTGTGCATCGAGAACAAAATACAGGATTGTTGTTCCAAGATCGTACTTTTGCTGCGCCGCATCCAAGTTCTTCTGGGCAAGATCCACAGAAACGCTTGCCAGCTGAACGGCTGCTTTGCTGGATTCCACTTGACTGATAGCGTTTAAAACCTGCAGCCGTATGTTTTGCTCTATCGACCGCGCTTGTAGGACTTGCAGGCGTTTTTGCACCAGTGCATCGGCGAAATTCGCCTGAGCCGCTCGATCACGGATGGGGAGCGTCAACTGGATCCGGGCTTGATAGGTCGGATAGTTGAAACCAAACAACTGGCTGATAGCATCGCCGAAGCCGCCGGGAGTCATGCTGATGATCGTCGAAGAGCCGATGTCAGTAAAGACATTCGAGCGCTGAAAATAGTTGCCCCCGCGGCCTGTGGAGGTATAACCCAACGTTAAGGAAAGGTTGGGCAACAGCGCGTTCTTCGCCTGCTTGATGCCCATATCAGCCACCTCGATGCCCTCCAACGTCGCTTTTAAATCTGGCCGCAGGGCGAGCGCTTGTTCCACCATAATCTCAGGGTCGAAACGCGTCACATCAGTGGGTGGGAGCACGGTTTCCGTCAAGTTCAAGGGCATCTTCCTGAACCTGGGATCCAAATCCGCGCCGATCTGACGTCGTAGGGCATCTTCGACTTGAGCCAGACGAAACCGTGCTTGGGAAACTGCAATTTCAGCCGCTGCTTTATCAGCCTCTGGCTTGAAAATATCCAGGCGAGAAGTAGCTCCAAGCTCGATCTCTCTCAGGGTCTTTTGCAAAGACTTAATCCTCATTTCCAGAAACGCCTCTTGCAGCTTCACATTCTCCCGGGCTTCTACAACGTCCCAATAGGCGCTTTCCGCCGAAGCCAAAAGACGCATTATCTGGTCACGAAGATTGTACTCAGCGCTTCGCAAGCGGCTACGAGCAATCAAAATAGGAATGCGCGTGATGTAAGTGCCCCTGTTCTGCAAAAGAGGCTGCGTAACACTAAATGACAGAGCTGCGCTCAAAGCAGGATTAAAAGTTTGAAATGCACTGTTATTAGAGGTCTTGCTTCCGCTGAAACCGACGTTATACGTAGCCCCATTCTGCAAAGTCTGCGTGTAAGTGAAATTGGCAGGCTGGCTTAACGCATTAAGCGTCGCTGCGCCTTGCAGCACGTCGGAGCTTGGCGATACCGTGCGCGTCGTTTGAAACGAGGCCGTCAGGCGCGGATCAAAACTGGAAAAAGCGCGGAGAAGGGCGTTCTTCTGCGTTTCGAGACTGACCTTTTGGATCGTGATGTCTGTGTTATTCGCCATAACAAGCTCGAGGTAGCCGCGTAGGGAAAGCTCGAGCTTGTCATCAACAACGAAATCGTCCAGCCTTACAGGAGGCTGGAGCTCAACCCGTGGAGTCGGCGCGAAAAAGTGATCGCGAAAATAGGCCGGGGCTGGAAACACGGAGGCTTGTTGAGCCCAAAGTCCAGCAGTAGATATGAAGGTTACAAAAATGGCGCAAAAACGCATATCAGTTACCTTTACTCATAACGGATCGCTTCAATCGGGTCCAGCTTTGCGGCCTGTACCGCTGGGTAAATCCCGAACAACAGGCCGATGAATACCGATACTCCGAACGCGACTGCGATGGAGGTCGCCTCCACGACAGTGGCCCAACCCGCAGAGGCGGCGATCGCCTGCGAGAGGATGAAACCGAATGCGATTCCGATCAGACCGCCAACAATAGAAATCATGACGGCTTCCGTCAAAAATTGCCTGACAATGTCAGCCTGGCGGGCGCCTATCGCACGGCGGATTCCGATTTCTCTAGTTCGTTCCAGGACCGTGGCCAGCATGATGTTCATAATCCCGATACCCCCGACCAGCAGTGATATGCCCGCGATGCAGATCATCACGATCTCAAAAATGGCCTGGGTGCGCCGTCTTTGCTCCAGCAAATCCGCTGGAACTATCACTGTGAAGTCGTCTGCAGATTTATGGGTCGCGTTCAGTATGGCGCGGACGACGTTGGCCGTCTCGATGGAATCTGTACCTGAGGTTACTTTGATGTAAATTCCGTCAATTTCGTCCTTCAGGTAGCTATTTGGATCCTCAAACCGCCTCATCACGGTATTCAACGGGGCAATCACCGTGTTATTCCGATTGATTGGCTCCAAACCTTCCACTTCAGTATCGGAACTCGCTTGGTGAGCTAGCACGCCGATTACTTGCAGCCAGTTATCGTTGATCTTCACATACTTGCCCACGGCTTTCTCATAGCCGAGCAGTTGGATCTTGGCCCCTTCACCCAGCACACACACTGGAGAGGAACGTAGATTATCGTCTTCATTGAAAAAGCGCCCTTCAATCACCTTCAAGCTGTTGATTTGAAGGAAATTGGGCAACACGCCAATAAGCTGCGGCAACTCCTGCGTGGTTTTTGGCAGCACTCTCAATGGCTTGAATCGCTTGCGAGGCGTCATGGCTTCAATACCGGACACATTTTGTGCAATCGCCCGGTAATCTCGGAAAGTGAGGCCCGGTGACACAGCCCGGCGCGCTTGCAGTTCGTTACGATCCATCGCCTCTTTCGCCTCAATGATGATGTTGTTGACTCCCAGCAGGTCGATGAAGCTCATCATCTCCTTCTTGGCCCCCGCAGTGATAGAGAGCATGGCTACCACCGCGCCGACGCCGAAGATCATCCCAAGCATGGTCAACAAACTGCGAAGCTTGTGCACCAGCAAGCTCGCCAGCGCCATCGAGAGCTCAGGCAAATAAGAACTCAGTATCGACATAGACGGTATCAGCCCTTTCCTCCAACGGGAGCGCCCCCCATCGGTCCGGCTCCACCGGCAGGTTTCTGGGACTTCTTCTCCGTCGACCTACGCTCGGTAGGATCGGCCAGCGCGATTTGCTCGCCAGGCTTCAGTCCTGATGCCACCACCATCACGGATTCGCTTTGTTTCAAAATCTTCACCGACCGCTCCTCGAAGCGGTCCCCCGCTTTGACATACGCAACGTGCTTTCCGTTTTTCTCGAATACCGCCTGGCTTGGGATATATATGGCATTGGGAATCTTTTCCACGATGATCTCAATATCAGCCAGTAAGCCCGGACGAATCAGGACTTCCAACTGGCTTTCCTCTTCAGGGGGTGGGGGCAGCTTGGCCTCGGCAAGTTCCTTGTCCGTTACCTGCATTCCCGTTCGCCCCCCGACCGCGGCTAGTTCAGGCGGTAGGCTATCCTGGCCAGACCCAGGCTTCGCAGTGGCCCCATTGGAACCACGCATGGCTTGCCGTATTTTGGAAAATAGCTCGCGGCGCTGTTCAGGGCTCAAGTCTTCCAACTTCCGGTCACCAAGAGCCTTGCGGGCCGCCTCCATCATCTTTTCGCGGTCTTGGCTCGAGGGCTGACCCTCGGGGTTTCGACCGCTTCCTCCCGTGGCTCCTCCTTCTCCGCGTCGGCCGCCGCCACGCCGCCTTCCCTCGCCTGTCGGACCGCCTTGTGCAGCTGTGGCTACCTCTCCGGTTCCACCGGCAACACCTTCCAGATCTGCGCCTGGCGGACCGCCGGGGATGAAGGAAATCGTCCGCATTCCACCTAAGGGCTTATTCCGGTTTCTGGCCGCCATCTCCATCATTCTCCGAATCTGTTCCGGCTTCGCTCCCAGGCCAGCCAGAAGCTGTGTCATATCCACCGCAAATACTACATCGAACTTCTTGGACGGGTCGCCTGACCATACGTTGGCGGTAGCGGTTCCGCTTAGGCTCTTGATCCTGCCGCGGAATTTTTTCTCGGCCAGGGCATCGAGCTGAATCGTTACTTCCTGCCCTTCGTATAGATTTGCCCGGTCGAGTTCACCTACTTTGGCAAGAACCTCCATTTCCGACAGGTCCAGGATGTCTGCCACCGGCATTCCCGGTTGAAGCTGATCACCCTCCCGGATATCCGGTATTTGCATCCCAAACATGCGTCCGGCCATGCGATTTTGCTGTATGGAAACTAATCCGCTGATAGGGGCAAGCAGTTTGGTGGATCGCAGACGCTGCTGTTCCCGTTGTACTTCAATAAGAGACTTCTTGCGTTGCTGCTCCAACACGGCAAGGTCTGCCTGAGTTTGCTCTAGCCGGGACTTGATATCGCTCTGCAACTCGGCCAGTCGGCGCTTAGCTTCCTCCAAATTCAAGAGATTTTTCTTTGCGTCGATGACCGAAATCAGTTCGTTGCGCCTGACTTCAAGCTCCGCCCTCCGTACCGCATAGCGCGCCCGGAGCAGGGCTACTTGGTCCTGATTATTGGTGATTGCCAGTTCCGCCTTCGTTTTCCTAATTTGTTCCTCAGTCTGCTCGAGATCGAGCTGCCTGTCTTCCAAACGCGCAAGCACTTCCGAATCGTCGAATTCGACGATCAAGTCCTTTTCCCGGGCGAACGAGCCAGCCTGAGCCAGCCGGGTTACCTGGACTGTGCCGAACAGGTTCGGGGCGAACAGTGTGACAGAACGCACAGGCCTCAATTCGCCTCGAGAATAGCTTTTGATGACAACATCACCCTGGCGGACAACTGCGGTGGGTATCTGCCGCTGGCGCTCAGGCATCTTGAGGTACCGGTGTCCCCAGAAAGCCGCCGCCACAACGGCGATGATAATAGAACCACGAAAAATTACCTTTTTCATCGCTTACCTGCTTTAAGGCGCACAGCCGAGCGCTACAATTTCTTGATGCGCTTGGCGGCTTCTTGAGGATCCTCCAAAGTCACTAGCTCGCCTTCCTTGAGCCCGCCTTTTATCACGACTTCGGTCGCATTCTGCTTGCCCACTTGAACCGGCCGGACTTCGAACTTGTCCCCTTTTTGCACGTAGACAGCCGGCTTACCGCGGTAGAGGAAACTGGCGCGCAATGGAATCAGCAGCACATTCGGCTCACTTTCAATAACGATTTCTACTGAGGCGCTCATGCCCGGGCGCAGCCGTGGGTCAAGACTCTTCAAAGTGGCAAAAGTAGGGAAAACCTTGTCCGGCTGACCGCCACCTGTGAAAACCAGCGCCGCGATCGGGCTAATCCAGTCAACTACAGCTTCGAATTCCTTATCCGGAATAGCGTCGATGTGAACCTTGACTTTTTGCCCAAGCTGGATCCTCCCGCGGTCGACTTCGTCGAGCTTTAATTCCGCCCTCATCTGGGAAAGGTCTGGTATTTCCGCAATTGCAGCGCCCGTCCAGGCTTTGTCCCCTTCTTTAAACGGAGGCGGCATTTGCCCGAATGAGCCGCCGGAGCGGAAATTGGGCAGGACGTTGACAATGCCGTCGATAGGAGCGCGAATTACCATCTTCGAAAGGTACTCTTTAGAGCGCTCGCGGTCCCGTATGGCCTTGTCTTTGCTGACTTCCAGGCTCGTCAGCTCCGTTCGCTGCGCTACCTTGTGCGAAACAATGACCGTTTTGACCTGTGTTAGTTCTCCTTCGGAGATGCCTACATTAATCCGGTTTTTGGCCCCTTCAATCTCAGAGAGGATTTCCGCCTTGCTCGCTTCCAGCTTTGAGCGTTCGAGGTTATACTGGGCTTGCATCAGATTCATTGCGTCCGACTCGTTCGTCATCCTGTGCGATGCCTGCGTTTGTAGAATCCTGCTCTCGGCAGTTTTCACACTGAGATCACGGTCCCGGTAATTCTGCTCCTGGGTAGCAGTGTCAAACTCCACCACAGTGTCGCCTCTTTTCACAGGCTTGCCAGATTCGGCCAGCCTGACGATGGCCAGATCGGGAACTTGAGGCGCGGTCAGAATGATCGAGCGGGTGCTGCGGATTTCTCCGCGCGCACGGACCGCCAGTACAAAGTCGCCACGCCTGACGCGGGCAACCGGCACCTCAATCACCGTCTTGCCAGTGTACCGGTATACGGCGTAAACGCTTCCTGCCACCGCAAGCAGTAAGAGCCCCCAAATAATAAGCTTCTTCCGGCGGGCGCCGGTCGCCTGTCCCAGCCTTCGTTTTGGTTTTATGTCTTTAGACATGTCTGTTGCCGCCGACTATTAGGACTTATTGCGTAGACAATCTCTCTGGACGCTCCAGAGCCACCCATTCACCAGGGCGCAAGCCGGAGCGAACTGCTACAGCCACAAAATTGGACAAGCCCAGTTCAACAGGGCGCTTCTCCCACCCAGTAGGACCACGGACAAACACAAACGGACTCGCTCCGGGACCTTCCCGAAAAACCGCTTCCAACGGAACGATAACCATGCCCTCTTCACGTTCCACAACCACATCAGCGCTGATCGAAAGATCTGGGATCACACGCGGATCCAAGCGGTCTAGTTTCAACAAGATTGGAATCTGCTTGACATAGCTGGCTCGCCACCCGCCCGCTTGCGGCATGGAGCCAATGACCTGCACAGTGGCTGGTAAAGCCAGATCGGAGAACGCGTCAAAGCGAACGGTGGCTTTTGCTCCGACTCTGACCTGTTCCGCGTCAACCTGATTCAACCACGAATTCACCACCATCGCGGAAGTATCCACAATCTGCATAAAGGGCTGGCCGGGCATCAACTGGTCGCCTTTCATGATCTGCCCTTGTTCCTGCCCGCGGAATATAGTCCTCATAACCACGATGCCTCCAAGGGGAGCCCGCACAAGCATCTTGTCTGCGTTGGACTCCAGGCGTTTCAACTCTGCCCGGGCCTCCTGCAAGTCCATCTCAAAAATCCGCATTTGGGCTTTCAAAGACACTTCCATCAAGGGCACTTCGTTGGCTAACTGCTTTTCATTGGCATTCGCTTCCTCTGCCGTCAGGCGTAACTGCTCAGCCAAAATATCCGGCTGAACCGGGATGGTCTTCAAATCTAAGCGCGCCTTGGACAGATTAGCCTTCGATACGTAAATGGTTTGCGCATGAGCTTTCCGGACGACATCAAGTTGCGCCCGGAGCTTTTCCATCTGAGCCTCCATCTGCGCAACTTGGGCCTTGAAATCATCCAGTTGCGTGAGCATATCCTCACGGTCGAACTCCGCGACAATGTCTCCTTCTTTGACGCGCGCGCCAGCACCGACGAGCTCACGGATCGTCAGGGTGGCCATAAACCTCCGCCCCATCCTGCCGCCCGTCATTCCCCCTCCGCCTGCAGGCCCGCCGGCTCCTCCGCCCCCTGTAGCAGCCACCGCGCTACCGCCCGTACCGGCCGCAGCAGTGCTGCCTCCTCCCTGGCTGCTAAAACGACTAAAGACCGCACGGGCTGACCCGGCCCCGGTCTGCGAATCGGAATACGTACTTGCCGCCTGGCCTGCTCCCGTACTGATCGATCCACCCTGGCTCTGATGCCACCCTCCGCCGCGCAGCCGTGGCGCTACAAGCGTCGCGTACTTTATCGGAGCAGTGGTTCCGGACAGACGGATCGTCCGGAACAAAGCACCACCACTCACTTGAACGGCAGGGACAGATCTCGCAACCGACTGCGATGGAGTAGGCGCTTTGGGTTTCTTCTTAGCTGTGAAGTACGCGACTAGCCCCAGAGAGGCCAGGAGAAGGCAACAGATTAACCACAACTTCCTACCTATCCGGCGGATTTTCCCGGGTTCGCTTGTCAGCAGTTTCATGAACGTTTGTTAACGTCTTACTAAGCAGGGCATCAACTCAGCTCTGGGTATGTCAGCTTCAGCACAGAGAAGACGATCTTCAACCTTGAAAGGTTATCCCCCCGTAGAGATTTCGCAACTGGATTCTGTAGCTGATCAGCTCCGAACAGAGAGCCGCCTTGGAATCATGTCTTCTGATTACTGAAGAGTTGCTCGGTAAGCAACCTAGCCACTCATAGACGCAAGGAATTCGGCGTTGTTGCGAGTCTTGCTTAGCTTATCGAGCAAAAGTTCCATGCATTCCACCGGCGACAGGGGACTGAGGACCTTGCGAAGCACCCACACCCGGTTCAGTTCTTCTTTGGGCTGTAAAAGCTCCTCTTTCCTGGTCCCGCTCTTGTTGATATCGATAGCGGGGAAGATACGCTTTTCCACCAACTTGCGATCCAGGTGGATCTCCATGTTACCGGTACCCTTGAATTCTTCAAAAATCACGTCATCCATGCGGCTTCCAGTGTCAATTAGAGCCGTCGCGATGATCGTAAGAGATCCGCCTTCCTCTATGTTTCTCGCTGCGCCGAAAAATCGTTTGGGTCGCTGTAACGCATTGGAATCCACACCACCGGAAAGAACTTTTCCTGAAGGGGGCACAACCGTGTTGTAAGCCCTCGCAAGCCGAGTAATTGAATCCAGCAATATTACGACATCACGCTTGTGTTCAACCAATCGTTTGGCTTTTTCGATAACCATCTCCGCAACCTGGACGTGCCGGGTAGCTGGCTCGTCAAAGGTCGAGCTGATCACCTCCCCTTTGACCGAGCGCTGCATGTCCGTAACCTCTTCCGGGCGCTCGTCGATTAGCAGCACAATTAGAATGACTTCAGGGTGGTTCGCGGCGATCGAGTTGGCGATACTTTGCAGCAACATCGTCTTTCCTGTTCGCGGAGGAGAAACGATCAATCCGCGCTGGCCTTTTCCAATAGGAGTCAACAGATCCATCACGCGCCCCGCATAATTATCCTTGATGGTCTCCATCCTGAGCCGTTGGTTCGGATACAGTGGGGTGAGGTTGTCGAAGAATATTTTGTTGCGGGCCTCTTCAGGTGGTTCAAAGTTGATCGCGTCGACTTTGATCAGCGCGAAATACCGTTCGCCCTCCTTGGGCGGGCGGATCTGCCCCGAAATGGTATCCCCGGTGCGGAGGTCGAAGCGCCGGATTTGGGACGGAGAAACATACACGTCGTCAGGGCCGGGAAGATAGTTATACTCTGGCGCACGCAAAAATCCGAATCCGTCCGGCAGGCATTCGAGCACGCCTTCTGAAAAAATGAGGCCGCTTTTTTCAGCTTGCGCCTGCAAGATCTTAAAAATAAGTTCCTGTTTGCGCAGTCCCGCAGCGCCGGGAACACCCAGTTCTCGTGCGATCTGGTTCAGCTTCTGAATACTCATATCCTTCAGCTCAACCAAATCTAAGGTTGTATTGTTCTTGACGGTAACCGTGGCGTTTTGCCCTGCCTGGTTCGCCGAGCCATGCCTTTTTTTGGCTCCCTGTTGAGCAGGGGGGGCCACCGGCGTCTGCTCCTGGCCATTCCCCTCTTGCGTAGGTTGCGCAGAGGATACGTTCCCTGTTTGCTGATTTTCCATGTTCTCTGCCAAGATTAACCTCACTCCCTGGCCTTTGTGCGGCCTTTTCGCTTCGCCCGGCAGACATTTTCACCCGGCTTTCGAATCGTCCAACTGCTAGGCTTCCTGCCGCCTACCGGGACTTAATGGCTTAATGCAACTTAATGCAATTTGTCTTCGCCCTGCGCGGAGGCGACTTCGAGCGGCGCAGCGTCTGTGGCAGGCGCCGGCAACGGCTCGATTTGGCGCTCTAAGGCTATTTTCAGAACTTCATCCATGGATTCGACAAAATGGAGCTTCATGTCCCTACGGATCGCCTCTGGGATCTCGTATAGGTCTTTCTCATTCGCTTTCGGCAAGACCACCTCCAAGATGCCATGCCGGTGAGCGGCTAGCAGCTTTTCCTTCACCCCCCCAATGGGGAGCACGCGCCCGCGCAGCGTGATCTCACCTGTCATGGCCACGTCGCAACGAACCGGTATCTTCGCCAGCGCGCTACAGATCGTGGTAGCAATCGTGATCCCTGCCGAGGGACCATCCTTCGGGATCGCTCCTTCCGGGACGTGGACATGGATGTCTAGATGCCGGTAGAAGTCCTTGGGCAGCCCCAGCATATGGGCGCGCGACCGGATGTAACTCATGGCCGCGTGAGCCGACTCCTGCATGACATCGCCCAGCTTGCCCGTGGTGGTCAGTTTTCCTTTCCCCTCCATGATAGTGGCCTCCGTGGTGAGAATCTGCCCGCCAACCTCAGTCCACGCTAGTCCAACAGCGGCGCCGATCTCGTTCTTCTTTTCGGCCTCCAAATCCCGGAACTTGATAGGCCCGAGGAATTCTTGAATGACATCCGGGCGGATCATCGTAGGCAGATACTCTTTTTTTGCGTTTCCGCTGGACTCTCGCTCTACCACCAGCCGCGCCACTTTCCGGCACAGGTTGCCGATTTCCCGTTCCAGATTTCGCACGCCGGCTTCCCGGGTATAATACCGGATCAACATCATCAGCCCCTCATCGGTGAATTCGATGTGCTTGTTTGTCAAGCCGGCTTGCTGCATCTGCTTCTTCACCAAAAACCGTTTGGCGATCTCTAACTTCTCCTGCTCGGTGTATCCGGACAAACGTATGACTTCCATACGGTCTTGCAGGGCTGGAGGGACCGTGTGAAGGACATTGGCCGTGGCGATGAAAAATACCTGACTTAGGTCATACTCCACGTCCAAATAATGATCCATGAACATGTAATTTTGTTCGGGGTCTAGCACCTCTAGCAAAGCCGCCGATGGATCTCCCCTGAAGTCCATGGACATCTTGTCCACCTCATCCAGCATGAACACAGGATTCCGTGTCCCAGCCTTCCTCATCATCTGGATGATTTGCCCGGGCAGAGCACCGATATACGTCCGCCTGTGCCCACGGATCTCCGCTTCATCTCGAACGCCGCCAAGCGACAGCCTCACGAACTTGCGGCCGGTGGCCCGGGCAATCGACATGCCAAGCGACGTTTTGCCGACACCGGGGGCCCCCACAAAGCAAAGGATCGAGCCTTTGGGGTTCTTGACTAACCTTCGCACAGCCAAGAACTCTAGAATCCGCTCTTTGATCTTCTCTAATCCATAGTGATCTTCATCAAGGACCCGCGCGGCGTATTTGAGATCCCGTATCTCCCTGCTCCTCTTTTTCCATGGAACCGCCAGCAGCCAGTCTAGGTAATTTCGCGATACGGTGGATTCGGCCGACATAGGCGGCATATTCTCCAGCCGCTTGAGTTCCGCCATGGCCTTCTCATAAGCATCCTCGGTCATGCCGGCGGATTCAATTTTCTTTTTCAGTTCATCGAATTCGCTTTTTTCGCCCCGGCCCAACTCCTTCTGGATCGCCTTGATCTTCTCGTTGAGGTAATACTCCTTCTGGGCACGTTCCATCTGGCGTTTGACCCGGCCCTGAATCGTACGATCCACATTCAGTTTCTCGATCTCGATATCAAGCATCTCTGCCACGCGAGTCAGCCGTTCAATCGGATCGAGGATCTCGAGCAGTTCCTGTTTCTCTTCAATAGTCAGTTGTAGGTTTGCGCCCAATGTATCGGCGAGTCTGCCAGGATCGTCCACACGTATCGCAGCGACCATCGTCTCGTAGTTGAGGTTCTGGCTCAGCTTGACGTATTGCTCAAACAGGGTCGTAACTCGACCGATAAGAGCATCCAGTTCGGGGCTGGGTTCCACGCGATAGCTATAGGTACGAAGGACCGCCCGGAAAAAGCCTTCCTCCTCGCTGACGGAGACGATTTTTGCTCGCTCTACCCCCTCCACCAGCACTTTGATGTTACCGTCGGGCAGCTTTAAGCTCTGTACGATGTTGACGATCGTTCCAACGTTGTAGATCTCTTCCGGCCGCGGCTCATCCACCGACGCATCGTGTTGCGTGGCCAGAAAAATCTTTTTATCCCCTGCCAAAGCTTCCTCGAGCGCACGCACGCTCGATTCCCGCCCGACCACGAAAGGCGTCATCATGTGGGGGAAAATCACCACGTCCCGGACGGGCATCATGGGTAATCGTTTTACTTCAGACCGTTCCTTTGAGGTGAGCATTGTGTGTCTTGATTATCCCTGCTGACTTTAGACTGTACCCCGGAATGAACCAGAGCGGCTGCCGCCGGATGAAGCCCAGTTGCCCAGCCCTCCACGTACGCCTGCTCAAGCTCCGGTGTAGGCTAGCCCGCTTTCTCGAGTACGGCCAGATTGATTTTCTGCGCCATGACCATCTCCTTACCCACAAGAAACTCACGGACTCTCTTGTAAGAAGGGAGATAATACATGAGGTCTAACATCAAATCTTCAAGGATCATGCGCAAGCCTCTTGCACCGACCCTGCGCTCCAGTGCAAGGGTTGCTATAGCCTCGAGCGCGTCATCCGTAAATCTTAGTTTAACATTTTCAAACTCGAAAAGCCGCTGGTACTGCCGGATGATCGCGTTTTTAGGCTTGGTCAGAATCTGCACAAGAGCGTCCTTGTCCAAATCCTCCAGCACCGAAATGACGGGAAGTCTGCCGACAAACTCGGGTATAAAACCGAACTTGATCAAATCTATAGGCTGTACCTCTTGAAGGATGCTCATGTCGCGGCGGCTCACACCTTTACGAGCGCTGTCACCCTGGGAGTCTTCAGGCGTCAAAAACCCGATAGATTTCCGACCGATTCTCCGGGCAATGACCCTTTCCAATCCAACAAACGCCCCGCCGCAAATAAATAAGATGTTCATTGTGTCCACGGGGGTGAACTCCTGGTGTGGGTGCTTGCGACCACCCTGAGGAGGAACGTTGGCAATGGTGCCCTCCAAAATTTTCAACAGCGCCTGCTGAACACCTTCACCGGAAACGTCTCGTGTGATGGAAGGATTTTCGTCCTTTCGGCAGATCTTGTCGATTTCGTCGATGTAAATGATGCCTTGCTGGCAGCGCTGAACATCCCAGTCGGCATTTTGCAGCAGGCGCAAAATGATGTTCTCAACATCTTCACCCACATAGCCAGCTTCGGTTAAAGTGGTGGCGTCGACGATGGCGAAGGGGACATCCAGGATCCGGGCGAGTGTTTGCGCCAGCAATGTCTTGCCCGTGCCCGTCGGGCCGATCAGCAGAATGTTTGACTTGGAGAGCTCGACGTCGCTTCCCTTAGTTTTGTTCATCTGGATCCGTTTGTAATGGTTATAGACGGCCACGGCCAGCTTCTTTTTCGTGGCTTCCTGACCGATCACGTACTGATCCAGATATTCTTTCAGTTCCAGAGGCTTAGGTAGCCTGTTCGTGGAAAGGTGTGGTTGCTCGTTGCGGTCATCCTCGAGAATCGAATTGCAAACTGCGATACATTCGTCACAAATATAGGCCCGCGGATAGTCGCTCGGCGAGGAGATAAGCTTTCCGACAACATCCTGGCTTTTATGACAAAAAGAACATCTTAAGGAGTCATCAGACCCGGCGCGCTTCACAACGTATCCCCTGAGGTCGGGAATTTCCGCCTTAACAGCATGGTTGGAAATCCACCCTAATTATCACTCAAATCCAAAAGTCGATCAATCCCTTGATTCGGTCAACACGGGCGCCGCGCTAACCAGCGGACTCCTTCCTCGCATGGTCAAACAGGAAATTGAGGGTTTTTTCGGTACGAATCTGTAATGCAATGCGGTGCAGTAATCCTTCTTTTTTCAAGCGGTTCCGCACTGCGCCAACCGGTTCCCGCCGCTGCCTTGCTATACGCTGCACCTCCCGCTCCACTTCCTCCTGAGTCACGCCAATGGACTCACGCTCAGCAATTTTCGCCAAAAGCATGGAGGCTTTTACGTCCCGCACGGCCTTTTCCCGTTGCGATTCGCGCACTTTTTGCCAGTCAAGCTTAATCGACTGCGGATCCACACCGCGAGCAGAAGCAGCCTGCAAAAACTCCTCCACCCGCGCCTCAATCTGCCGCTCGACATAAGCCTCGGGCACGGGAAAATCATGAAGATCAAGGAGCTTTGCCACGAGCTTATCCTTAGCCTCCTGCTGTGCCGCAACCTCTTTTTCACGCAACAGCGACTTGCGCACCTCTTCCCGCAGTTCCTCGAGCGTCTGGAAGTCGCCTAGATCGCGCGCGAACTCATCGTTGAGTTCAGGGAGTTCCTTTCTCCGGATGCCTTTTAGCACTGCCCGGAAACGCACTGTCTTACCGGCAAGTTTCTCGTCGCCGTAGTCCTCCGGGTAGGTTACATCGAATTCTCGTTCTTCACCAGGAGCCAAAGCCCGCAACGGGGCACTGAAGGCTTCTAGCGTTTCTTCTCCACCGACGTGAACCACCAACTCCTCCTGCTTACGGAGAGATTGGATCTGGCCACCGATGGCCTCCAAACTGATAACGGCAAAATCTCCGTCAACCACCGGTCGCGGGTCCTCGTTGACGAACTCAGCTTTGTGTTGACGTAATTCCTCGAGCCTATCAGCCACCTCCAACTCTGTCACCACAGGCTCCTGGTACGGCACCGTGAGTCCGATGTATTCTGACAGCTCGATCTCTGGGGCCACCTCAAACTCGGCACGAAACGTCAGAGGCTCTCCAGGTTGAAAATGGACTTCCGTAACATCAGGCCTTCCTACAACTCGCAGATGCTCTTCCTCCACCCGTTTCTGGAAAAACCGGGGAACGAGGTTATCAATCACCTGCTCGCGGATATCATCCGCGAACTTAACCCTGATGAGGCTGGTGGGCACCTTCCCTGGGCGGAATCCGGGAAGCCGCACACGTTCGGCCAAAGAGGCCACAACACGTTCGGTCTCCTCTTCCACCTCGGAAACAGGTACCGTAATTTCTAAAGATTGTTTACAGCTAGGTTGCGCAGTCAGTTGCACTATCCTCCTGCGGTGAGACTACATCCCGCCCACGGCACATCCACACCTTTAGGTCCCTTCCGACCAAGAATTAAGGTACTGCTCCTGCTCCAGCGTAAGCCTGTCGATCTTCACACCCATGGAATCGAGTTTCATCCTGGCTATACTGCGGTCGAGCTCGTCCGGCACCGGATACACGCGCTTTTCAAGAGATGCATGATTTTTTACTAGGTACTCAACAGACAGTGCCTGGTTGGCGAAACTCATATCCATTACCGAAGCCGGATGTCCCTCGGCAGCTGCTAGATTGATCAGCCGCCCCTCTCCGAGCACGTAAATACGGCGGCCATCCCGTAGTGCAAACTCTTCCACAAATTCTCGCACTTGCCGCCGCGATGACGCCATCCGTTCCAAAGTTGCAAGGTCTACCTCTACGTTGAAGTGGCCTGAGTTGGCCAGGATCGCGCCGTTTTTCAACCTTTCAAAATGCTCCCGGCCAATGACATTCTTATCTCCCGTAACTGTAACAAAAATATCCCCGATGGCAGCGGCATCTTCCATAGACATCACACGGTAGCCATCCATCAAAGCTTCCAGGGCCTTAATGGGATCGACCTCCGTCACAATGACGTTTGCGCCCATACCCCGGGCCCTCATAGCCACGCCCCGGCCACACCAGCCGTAGCCGGCAACTACGAAGTTCAGCCCTGCGATGAGAAAATTCGTAGCCCGAAGGATTCCATCAATCGTGCTCTGGCCTGTACCGTAACGATTGTCAAACAGATGCTTGGTCTGCGCATCATTGACGGCAATGATGGGATACCGTAAAACATCCTCCTTTGCCATAGCGCGCAAACGAATGACCCCCGTTGTGGTCTCCTCGGTGCCCCCAATCACACCATCCAGCAGATTCTGACGTTGGGTGTGCAGAGTAGTTACAAGATCGGCGCCGTCGTCCATTGTAACGTGCGGCTTGTGATCTAGAACCGCTGCTATATGAGAGTAATAAAGCTCGCTGCTCGCTCCTTTGATCGCGTAAACGGGAATATTGTAGTCGCGCACCAGCGTCGCAGCCACGTCGTCTTGGGTGGACAGTGGGTTGGAGGCGCACAGGGCCACCGAAGCGCCGCCATCGCGCAGTGTAATCAGCAAGTTAGCTGTCTCAGAGGTGACATGAAGACACGCACCGATGCGAATGCCCGCCAGCGGCTGCGTAGAAATGAAATGCTTGCGGATGGTCTGGAGCACGGGCATGGACTGAAACGCCCATTCCGTGCGCCGTTTGCCCACATCGGAAAGAGACAAGTCACGTATATCACCACCTGCAGGAACTTGGATGTTAGACGGCATCACAACCTCTCAAAACTGCGCGCTGCCTTATCAAATCCGCACTACATTCATCCACGAAGCGCGGAGATCGAAACCTGCGCCTCACGGCGCAAAACCTCAGCCATATCTGTGGCTTCCCATGTGAAGGTCGGTTCCGAACGGCCGAAGTGTCCGAAAGCCGCGGTCTGCCGATAAATCGGGCGGCGCAACTTAAGGTGCTTGATCATCCCTTCGGGCGTGAGCGGAAAATGGGCGCGGACCAACTCCACAATTCGCGATTCTTCCACAATTCCCGTGCCGAAGGTGTTCACCATGACCGAAACCGGCTCAGCAACGCCGATGGCGTAAGCCAATTGCACCTCACAACGGCGAGCTAACCCGGCAGCTACGACATTCTTGGCTACGTAACGCGCCATGTAACAACCCGAGCGATCAACTTTGGTGGGATCTTTGCCGGAAAATGCTCCCCCACCATGCCGCCCCATGCCGCCGTAGGTATCCACGATGATCTTACGGCCAGTCAGACCGGTGTCTCCGTGCGGACCTCCGATTACAAAGCGTCCTGTGGGATTGATGTGATAGCGTGTTGCCGCGTCGGTCATTTCCGGCGGGATGACCGCGTCAATGATTTCTTTTTTCACCTGCCGTCGTAACTCTTCGATGTCAATTTTCTCACTGTGCTGAGTGGAGAGCACTACCGCATCGACCCGGCACGGTCTGTCGCCGGAGTATTCAACGCTCACCTGTGACTTTCCATCGGGCCGGAGGAAATCCAGTATGCCCGCCCGGCGTACTTCACTCAGCCGCCGCACAAGCCTGTGAGCAAGTAAAATAGGCATCGGCATCAACTCGGGAGTTTCGTCGCAGGCGTAACCGAACATCATGCCCTGATCTCCAGCTCCTCCGATATCCACTCCCATGGCGATATCCGGCGACTGGCTTTGAAGAGCATTTAGCACGCCACAGGTATGTCCGTCAAAACCATAAGCTGCATCCGTATAACCGATCTCGTTAACAACCGTCCGGACAATCCGGGGAACATCAATATGGCACTTGGTCGTGATTTCTCCGGCGACCACGCAAACCCCGGTAGTGACCAGGACTTCACAAGCTACTCTTCCCTGTGGGTCCTCCGCCATGACGGCATCGAGCACTGCATCGGAAATCTGATCCGCCATCTTGTCGGGGTGTCCCTCAGTCACGGACTCTGATGTGAAAATGATTTTATTATCGGCCACAGAAAAACCTCCAAACCCCTAGTTCCTGCTTCAAAATCGCTTACGCCTCAAGGCCAACGGCCCCGTGGTCCCGTTGGAGCCCAGCACGGAAAATTTCGTGAATACAGCTAAATGACAAGTGTATCGGAGCCACTATGAGCGCGCAACACGGCCATTCACGATTCGACGAGCGAGGGGTGGGCACCGGCATTGTGACGTGCCTCGCCCGTGTCACCACCGGAAACTCCCTCAGATCGCATACCCTTCAGGAGCATATTTTCGAAAGCGTAATTGCGAGGAGACCGATCATGGTGCCGCAGGTACCAGCGGTAGGTCTCCAATAAGCCCTTCTGGAAATCTGTGGGAGAAAACTTCAACACGCGCTGCGCCTTGGTGACAATTAAGGTAATCGGAGGCAAGTCGTAGTAGACGCCAAAATAGAGTTTCGGCCCCATGGGATGACCACCAGCACGGAAAATTACCTCGCGGGGAATGCGGACAATATCAGCACGTTTGCCCGCAGCAGCAGCAAGGGCTTCCACAGCCTGAGTCTGAGTCACCGGCCTGGGATTGGCAATGTTGAAGGCGTGTCCTACGGCGCCGGGCAGTTCAAGAACTTTAAGGCAAGCTTGAACCAGATCTTTAACGTAAACAAACTGCATCAAGCGCCGCCCGTCTCCAGGCACAATAATAGGCCTGTTGTCCCTTAAGCGATCCCAGAAAAAGGCCTCCCTGTAGAAAGGATTCCAAGGCCCGTAAATAAAAGGCGGGCGAAGCGTAACTACCGGAAAGCCCGTACGCTGATGCAACCGGAACAAAGCCCTCTCACTCATGGCCTTGTTGCGAACATAAGGATCCGGGTGGTCGTCGGGGGCCAATGCGTGGCCTTCATGGTGGTTTAAGCCATCACCATAAGCAGCCACGCTGGACATAAAAATGTATCGTTGTAAACGACTCGTGCAAGCGCGCGCTGCGGCCTCCACGTGAAAGGCCGTAGTTCCCCGGCGCCAGTCGTAGGCATTGTCAAATACCGCTTCGAAATCCTCCCTGCCCAGAATTTCTTTCATGGCGGCCACGTCATTGCGGTCGGCCATGATATTCCGTACACGCTTCCCGAGACCGTGTTCCGGCTTGCGATGTAAGACGCTCACCTCGTGGCCCGCTTTGAGCAATTCGGCGACCAAGTGCCGCCCAATGAAAAGCGTGCCTCCGATAACCAGCACCTTCATGAATCAACCGTCAGTTCCAAATAGCTTCAGTCGTAATATTCCAACCCCAGATGAGTAATCAGATCCTCGCCCCGCATCCAGCGCAACGTATTTTTCAGCTTCATGAGCTGGATGAAGATATCGTGTTCGGGATAAAGCCCGGGCGCGGTCATCGGCGCCTTGAAATAAAATGACAGCCATTCTTGAATACCTTTCATCCCGGCACGTTGCGCCAGATCGATAAACAACACGAGGTCCAGCACGATCGGTGCAGCCAAAATGGAGTCCCGGCAAAGGAAATCGATCTTAATCTGCATCGGGTAGCCAAGCCACCCGAAAATGTCTATATTGTCCCATCCCTCCTTGGCGTCCCCGCGCGGCGGGTAATAATTGATGCGAACTAGGTGATAGAAGTCCTTGTATAACTGCGGATAAAGATCGGGCTGGAGAATGTATTCTAAAGCCGACAGCTTTGTCTCTTCTTTAGTCTTGAATGAACCCGGATCCTCCAGCACCTCGCCATCACGATTTCCCAAAATATTGGTAGAAAACCAACCGCGAAGCCCGAGCATCCTGGCTTTCAGTCCAGGGGCAATGATGGTTTTCATCAACGTTTGACCGGTCTTGAAATCCTTGCCGCAGATCGGGACCTGCCGTTCCCGCGCCAGATCGAGGAGAGCGGGAATATCCGTAGTAAGGTTAGGGGCGCCGTTGGCAAACGGCACGCCCGATTTCAACGCCGCATAGGCATAGATCTGGCTGGGAGCGATGTCGGGGTCGTTCTGAGCTAAGCCCCGCTCGAAATTTCCCAGCGTTTGGTGCACCAGCACAGGACGATGAAAAACCTCCGTCGAAGCGCACCAAATCATCACTAAACGCGCGCATTGGCTGGTCTTGCGAAAATTCCCGATGTCCTCCATCAGCATCTCAGCGGCTTCCATTTTGGAAGTCACCTGCTTGACATTAGGGCCGTTGATGCGTTTTACGTAATGCGGGTCGAAAACCGCTTTCATGGGCTTGATAGCGGTAAGTGGCTGCTTCACCTGCTCGAGTAACGACCGTTCCAGTACGCCTGCCTTCAAAGCAGCCTCATAAGCATTATCCTCGAAGATATCCCATCCGCCTACGACGAGATCTTCGAGCTTGGCCAAAGGTACAAAGTCTTTGATAAGCGGACTTCTACCTTCTGTCCGCTTCCCCAAGCGAATGGTCGCCATTTGCGTGAGGGAGCCAATCGGAAGCGCTAAGCCGGCTTTCACTGCCTCGACCCCGGCAATAAACGTCGAAGTGACCGCCCCGATACCAGGAATAAGGACCCCTAGCTTACCCTCAGCGGGTGCTATGCAGACGTTGTCTTTAGTGGGCAATTTCTTATGGTCTCCTTCTGACCTTAATGATCATTAGATAAAAAGACGTAATGTTATACTAACACTGTCATGTCGGATCGTGCGACGCTGACCATGAAGGCAATCATCGTCGACGACGAGAAGCTGGCGTGCGACGAGCTCGGCTACCTGCTGCGGGAATTTCCCGATATCGAAGTGATAGCCATAGGCAGCAACGGTCTGGAGGCAGTCCGGTTGATTGAAGAGCACGAGCCGGACGTCGTTTTCTTGGATGTTCAGATGCCTGGTTTGGATGGCATGGGGGTGATCCAAAAAATCCGGGAGTTGGGCATCCCGCAGCCATATTTCGTCCTGGCTACCGCCTATGATCAGTATGCTGTCCAGGCTTTCCGTGTACAAGCCCTGGATTACCTTCTCAAGCCCGTCGATCGCGAGCGCATCAGTGAAACAATCGAGCGGGTGCGTCGGTCATGTCAGGACAAGCAGAAACAAGAGCCGGCCACCGCGCCCATGCGCGTTGCTCCCCCGCGGACTAAGCTTCTGTTGAAGGTGGGGAACCGCAACCTGATCATCGATTCCCAGGAGCTAGTTTATGCCACCATCCAGGACGGGGTGATCACCATGGCAACCGCAGCATTGGAAGGCCAGTCGAACTACCGCACTATCGAAGAATTACAGGCCAACCTGGATCCAGAGACCTTTTGGCGGGTTCACCGGTCCTACCTGGTGAATATCAACCGCATCAAGGAAGTGATCCCCTGGTTCAAATCGAGCTATCAGCTCCGTATGGACGACAAGAAGCAGACGGAGATCCCGGTGAGTCGGGTACAAACTAAACGCCTCCGGGCTTTACTTAAGCTATAAACCTTAAGCGCGTGCTGATCCAGTAGCCAGCGCCGAACAGGAAACTGGACCAGCCGCGGGACGTTGCGATTCTGCTACCTACCGATCCCGGCTCTCCAGAATAAATAAGCGACGGCCTGTCGCAAGTACAGCCACCAATAACGGAGATCGTTTCGGGGCGCTGAGGGTCGTGGAGAGCCGTAAACCTTGACTCCGCGTGACTCTAACATTTTTTTCACGCGGTAAATGTGATAGCCGTCGCTCACCACGATGCATGAGCTCAACCCCATTCTTTTCATGATCTCGGCCGTGGTTGCAACACTTTGGAAAGTTGTTTCTGCTTCCGGATCGACAATGATCACTTCCGAAGGCACGTCTCTGCTCACTAGGTAAGCACGCCCTACCTGGCCTTCCGTGAACACCGGATCGCCACCCGCCCCGCCGGTAGTCAGGATTCTTGGAGCAAGCCCCGCGCGAAATAACTCCAGCGCGTGGTCCAAACGCGCCTTGTAGACAGGTGAGGGGAAACCTCGATACTCTGCGGCGCCAAGAACGACAATCAGGTCAGCAGACCGCGCTTCATCGATGGTTGACTGGCGGTGGATCTCAATGGCAATACTCAGTAGGTATGCCGCTAGGAAAGCTGCTCCGCCCAGATAGATCCCAACGATGGCGCGTTTCATGGTGCGGTATGATTGAAGCGTCCTAAGATCCTCCTACAGTCTACGATGATCCGGGCCGGCATCAAACCCGGGACAGGTCATATGGCACGGTTTGAGAAAATCGCCAGTCCATCTAACCCATTGCTGAAACAAGTGCGTAAGGCTGTCCAGCGAGGCGGCTTGACTTCAGGAGGATACTGCATAGCCGAAACATTCCACTTGGTGGTGGAAGCGCTTCGGAGTGGATGCCGAGTCGAAGCGGTGTTGGTGGCGTATTCCGCCCTTCAGCAAATGAGGCGTATGGTACCTCTTCCGGACTCAGTCCGTGTTCTGGCGCTGCCTGATGGGCTTTTCGCCAGCATTGCCGCCACTGAATCCAGCCAGGGCGTGATGGCATTGGTACACCCTAGAGTGTGGACGATGGAGACAATACTCAGCCGCCATCTTCCAGTTCTAATTCTGGACGGCGTCCAGGATCCCGGTAACGCCGGAGCTATAGTAAGAGCTTCGGAAGCATTCGGCGCCGCGGGTGTAGTTTTTCTCAAAGGAACCGCCAACCCTTTTAACCCCAAAGCGGTGAGAGCCTCAGCCGGTTCTGTATTCCGCCTGCCATTGGTTTGTGGGGTGGCCGTTGAAGAGGCGCTGGCCCAACTCCAGCGCCACGAGTACCGAATCTATGCTGCTTGTCCTGATGCCGATCTTTCCTTGGAGGCCGCTGATATGGACAACGGTTGTGCCGTTGTCATCGGAAGTGAGGGCCGGGGGGTCAGCGATGCCTGGCGCGCAGCCGGTAGCGCCATACGCATCCCGATGACGAACGTGGAATCATTAAATGCAGCGATTGCCGCTGCGATATTCCTCTATGAGGCCAGCCGACGGAGGACTACATGAACCTGTTTGAGACCGCTCCACCGACCCCCGAGAACGCGGGCAGGCCTCTGGCTGATCGGATGCGTCCTCAAACTCTCGACGAATTCGTCGGTCAAGAGCACATCCTTGGCCCTGGAAAGCCATTGAGGGTCCGGATTGAGCGCGACGATCTTGGATCGCTGATTTTGTGGGGCCCCCCGGGGAGCGGGAAAACAACCCTGGCCCACCTGATAGCGAGAATCACTCGTTGTGACTTCGTCCCTTTCAGCGCGGTTTTGAGCGGCATCAAAGAAATTAAAGCCGTGATGGCTCAAGCGGAACGAAACCGCCGGCTGGGACGGCGGACAGTGCTGTTCATTGACGAAATCCACCGCTTTAACAAAGCTCAGCAAGACGCTTTCCTGCCCTATGTGGAGCGCGGCGACGTAATCCTTATTGGCGCCACCACGGAGAACCCTTCGTTTGAGGTAATTTCCGCTTTATTATCACGGGCGCAAGTTTATAGTCTGCGTGCCCTGACCGAGGAGGAAATCGTCATCCTCCTGAAGCGCGCGCTGACGGACCGCAAGCGGGGCCTTGGAAATCTAGAGCTAGAAGCGCCTGAGGAACTGCTTAAGCAAATTGCGATTTTCTCCGGCGGTGATGCGCGTGCCGCTTACAATACACTCGAGTCCGCCGTAACCGCCTGTGGCGGAAAAAAACTGACCGCCCAAGCGGTGGAAGACGCCATGCAACGAAAGGTTCTTCTTTATGACAAGGCAGGCGAGGAACACTACAACCTGATTTCAGCTTTACATAAATCGGTACGCTCTTCTGATCCGGACGCTGCTCTGTATTGGCTGGCACGTATGCTCGAGGCAGGAGAAGATCGCCTTTACATTGCTCGCCGGTTGATTCGCATGGCCATTGAAGATGTGGGAATGGCCGACCCTCGGGCGCTGGAGCAAGCTGTTGCGGCCATGCAGGCGGTCCACTTCCTTGGCATCCCAGAAGGAGACCAAGCCTTGGCTCAGGCCACGATTTACTTGGCACTGGCACAGAAATCCGACGCAGCTTACCAAGCTTTAAATCGAGCTCGCGCGGCGGTAGAGCAAACGATGGCTGAACCGGTACCGCTGCACTTAAGGAATCCCGTTACTAAGGCAATGAAGCAGTGGGGATATGGTCGAGGCTACCAGCACGCCCATGAATTCGAGAGCGCCCTCACGACAATGGAGTGCCTGCCGCCCTCTTTGGCGGAAGTTCGCTTCTACTACCCAACAGAGAGAGGCTTGGAAAAACGGATCGCAGAACGTCTGCAAGAGATACGTAGATTCCGCAGTCAGCGCGATTCCGATAAGGATTCGCAGCACACTTAAATAAGCTCTAGCCCCCAGCCGACTAAATTGGCTCGCTGTCCTTATTCTTGTTTTGCGGTAAGCTCAGGAAAACATCCGAAAAAGACGCGCTAGACGCGCTTGCGAAAACGTCGCGCCAGGCTTACTACCATCAATCCGGCGCCCAGCAACACAAAAGTGCCTGGTTCCGGAACAACAGTGATGTCGCCAAAACTGAGGTTATCGATGACATGGCCATCGCCGCCGTCATCGACGAACACCAGCGAATGAACATTACCCGAGAATGGGTTCGCGGCATTGACATATTCAGAGGTCAAATTAAAAGTGCCAAGCAAAACCGCATTCATATCATAGGCATTCACTGTTACGCGCGGTGATGGGGTAGCGTTAGTGTCCCAAAGGTCGAAAGAGATCGAAGCCCCATTCACCCACCCATTCACAGAGGGGTCCGAAGGACTAACGAAGGCGACCGTAGCCTGACCAGTGGAAGAGATGGTGGAATTCACAGCAACGTATTGGCCAGTGATGGTAGACCCGGCGGGCGGGGTCCATGAGTTACTCACCACGATAGTCCCATTGCTCACGCTAAAGAGAACACCATATGAGGCAAGCTGGTTCGTCAAGGTGTTGCCAGGCGCCAGCCCTGATTCGGAGAATGTAATCGTAGTCGCTGTGGACTGCACGACGAAAAATGCGAAAAAGGCGATAGCGCCAGCCAGCGCGAGTCGCGTTCCACTGTTTTTCATTTCGGAGCTCCTCGGAACTATTCCTCACCAAAGTGTAAGGCGAACGACTTACAGAATCAAGAGAAAAATAGCCCGAATGGTAATCAGAGCAATAGTACTGGTACTTTACGCCCCTTGGACTCGTTGTAAGTCCAGAACCCTATCGCCCAGATCTAGTACAAAGGCTGTAAGCGCTCTCGCCTCAGCAGGCTTGGAAAGCGCTAGGCACCCGCGCAGATCTCGGCGATGGTCATGCGAACCCATGCAGTTAGGCCCTCAAAACAAGTCCCACAAATTTAGAGAAATCCCGCACTGATAGTCGCCAGCTTCGTTGCCAGATGTAGAAAAGTCTCGCATGTCCTTCCCGTAATTGCCGGGGATTTAAGCGGCCGTCTCTAGTTGCGAGCGTTCACGGCACAATTGGAACCATGTTTTGGCTGACGAGCTGCTCGTCAAGATCTGGATAACAACAATCAGGGTTTCTTCTGCTCCACCGGCGAGCCGTATTTAATCTCAGTTTCGCTCTTGAACTGTTTATAGTCCTCGTACTTGACGATCATGCGCACGCGCTGATCAAGCCCCGATTCGAAATGCAGCACATCATCCGCCCTGGTATAAGTGGGGAACCAATATTTTCCATCTATTTGCTGTCGATAAGTTTCGAACTTGGGAAACTTATTATCCGATCCACGCTTCAGCAAACCGATGCCTCGGCCGTAAGTTTTCACAATCTGCAAGTCACGGTCATCGACCCAGATTTGCCCCTCGAAGTAACGCTGCCCAGGCTCCATCTTTTTCGGCTTGACAGCGAATACATAACAAGAGATTTCATCGACTTGCTGCTTGCCGAGGTAGCGAATCAGATACTTCGGGAGCTCTTCGGTGGTGAGAACGAAAGGCTGGACGTTACGCAAGTCCTGCTCGTCTTCGGGGGTCAGCAGTAGGTTGCGGAGGGTTGATACAGGCGCTCGCACGACACGCTCCGTCCGTTTGCCGTCAACAGGCGAAAAGATGATGTCAGTGACTATCTCATAGCGCCCACGTATGTTGCCCGCTTCGTCAATCTCCATCACGCGAGCCGTTTGACGGTAGGTATAGTTCTCCCTGGCCCGCGCAAATTCAGCCTCCTTGGCCGCGAATTTTGCGATAATTTGCTCGATCTGCTCTTCGGAAGGCTCGTTGCTGGTTGCCGGCGAACTTACGGCTAACCAAAGGACGGCGCAAAGTAAATAAGCCAGCCTGGACATCGTTATCCTCCATATGGGACGGGCATCGGCCTAAGCCGGTTTCGCAGTTTCCGAGACAATGGTCCACCTAAGCCCATCCTTGTTGTGTGGTTTTCATAACAGCAGCCGGGGGTAAAGGTTTTAGGGCAGGTAACCAGTCGCTGAAGCTGGCCAGCCCCGAGCTTTAGTTTACCCTGCGCGGATCCAGATGAGCACAACAAAAGTGCAGTAAAATGGCAATGGCATGAAGAACTGGAGGCTCATCGCTTCAGGCATGAATCTAGGCATCCCAGAGACGAATTGGGAATTACTCGCCCCTGTGATGGATGACCTGGAAGCCGCTTTTCGCCCTTTGATTTCTCTTATCCCGTTTGAGACCGAGCCGGCCGTAATCTTTCAGCTTTTTCCGCATCTGCCATGACGATTCTGGAAGCAGTTCGCCTGCTCAGAACGAAAAAGGTATCTTCTGTCGAGCTGACCCAATTATCACTCCACCGGATTGCCAGACTCAATCCAAGACTCAATGCTTTCATCACAGTCACTGAGGAGCGTGCTTTGTCCCGCGCCCGACAGGCTGACGAAGAGCTCGCTCGCGGCATAGATCGCGGCTTGTTACATGGCCTTCCAGTTGCGGTCAAGGATGTATTCTCAACGAAAGGCGTCAGAACCACCTGCGGATCCAAAATTTTTGCCGGTTTTGTTCCCGAACGCGATGCCGCAGTAGTGGAGCGGCTGGAAGCGGGCGGAGCCGTGATTGTGGGCAAGACAAACATGCATGAGCTGGCGTTCGGAGTGACCTCCAATAATCCACATTTCGGGCCGGTGCGTAACCCTTGGAATCTCGATCGCGTTGCAGGAGGCTCCAGCGGAGGCTCAGGAGCAGCCGTCGCCGCCGGGATGGTGTTTATGGCTATGGGCAGCGACACAGGAGGATCGATCCGAATCCCGGCGTCTTTCTGCGGGGTGACCGGTCTAAAACCCACGTTTGGCAGAGTGAGCAGATTCGGAGTGATGCCGCTGGATTTTAGCCTGGACCATATGGGGCCCCTTACGCGGTCGGTCCGGGATGCCGCTGTAGCTTTGAGTGTGATTGCCGGCTACGATGCCCGGGATGAGACTTCGAGCCGCGATCCGGTAGGCAACTACCTGGCGGAAGATAACACCTCGATGCGCAGTGTACGTGTCGGAGTGCCGACGAATTACTATTTCGAGAAGCTGGACCCGGCCGCCGAGAGGTCGGTCCGGCAGGCTGCAAAAGTTGCCGGAGAGCTGGGCGCAGAAATTGTAGAGGTAACAGTGCCAGACATCGCCGCCATCAACGTGATCGGGCGTGTGATTTTACACGCAGAGGCGGCCGCGCTGATGGAGCCGTACCTTCGCCGGCGCGAGGACTTCGGCCCGGACGTGCTGGCGCTGCTTGATCAGGGCCGATTGCTCGCGGCCACGGATTATGTTAACGCGCAGCGCCTTCGGCGCCTCAAGCTGCAGGAATTCATCCGCCTGTTTGCGGACGTGGACTGCTTGTTTACCCCCACTACTCCCACCGCTGCGCCGCGACTTGGGCAGGCGTGGTTCGAATTCGAAGGCGAGAAAGAAGACGTGCGTCTGAGCTCCACCCGCTTTGTACGCGCTGTCAACGTAATAGGTTTTCCCGCCATTTCTGTCCCTTGCGGTCTGGATGCCGATGGCATGCCTTTAGGGTTGCAGATCATTGGCGGGCCATTTCAGGAAGCGCTTATTCTGCGAGTGGCGTCTGCGCTCGAAACAGCCTCTGGTCGGTTGCGGCTGCCGGAACTATAGCTAATAATTAGGAACGCAGGAGATTGTTATGGACATCAGCCGCCGCCGTTTCCTTCAGGGGAGCGCCACCTTAGCGAGCGCTTCCGGCATCAGCCGCTCATTTGCCGCGAATGACCGCATTCAGTTCGGCGTCATCGGATGCGGCGCTCGCGCGCACGAATTGATGCAAGCTCTGATGCAGCATCCCGGTGTGGAGATTGTAGGCGTAGTGGATGCTTACAAAGGTCGGGTGGAGCGCGCTATCGAACGCACGGGTGGGCGGGCCCGTCCGTATAAGGATTACAGGGAGATTTTGGCCGACAAATCGATCGACGTCGTGATCATCGCAACGCCGGATCATTGGCACCGGCAAATGGTTTTGGACGCTGTCCAGGCAGGCAAGGATGTTTACTGCGAGAAGCCGCTGACCTTCCGTTCCTCGGAAGGTGTGGAAATTGTGCGGGCCATGCGCGAAACCGGCCGCATCGTACAAGTCGGTAGCCAGGGTATAAGCTCCCAGATTCAGCGTAAGGCCAAGGAGTTTGTAAAAGCCGGGAAACTTGGCCAAGTGACCCTTATCAGGGCTGCCTTCAACAGGAACACCGCCTCGGGGGCCTGGATTTACCCCATCCCGGCCGACGCTTCGCCCCAGACGGTGGACTGGGAGATGTTCCTGGGGGCCGCGCCCAAGCGTCCGTTTAGCTTGGAGCGCTTTTTCCGCTGGCGGTGTTACGAGGATTATTCCGGTGGGATTGCTACAGACTTGTTCGTCCATCTATGCACAACCATTCATTTCGTGATGGACGCAGTGATGCCCTCGAAAGTGGTCGCCTTAGGCGAATTGTACCGCTGGAAAGAGTCCAGAGAGGTTCCGGACACATTGAACGCTGTGCTCGAATATCCAGAGGGTTTTACCGTCAATCTGAGCGCCACTTTCAACAACCAAACCACGGCTGAAGGCAGCTTTCAATTTTTGGGTACCGAGGGGACAGTTTCCTTAGCAGGCTCTGGCATGACTTTCTACCCGGAAATGGCTGTCGAAGATAACAAATGGATCGTGGAAAGCTGGCCGAGAGCCTTGGAGGAAGCCTATTATCGGGATCCAAAGGTGAGGTATACGGAAATTGTCTCTTCGCGTCCTCCTACCGTCATCCCGGGGCCCCAGCAACTGGAAGAACAGGGTCTTGATCCGACGGTTTCGCATTTCAAGCATTTGTTGGAGTCCATCCGGACGCGCAAGCCTTACTGGGAAGATGCCGTGGCTGGCCATCACGCCGCAGCATGCGCTCATATGATCAACTTGTCCGCCAAACAGCATAGGTTGGTTGAGTGGGATTTCTCCCGCGATGACATTCGGACGGTTTGACACTCAAGCGTCAAACAGAAGTCGCACCGGAGCGCCGTGTCGGTTCCAAGCGCCTCTTGAAGGAAAAGAACCCCATGACGTTCTCCCACAACAGTTGGGGGAATGATTTATCCAGATAGGAACGGATGGACACGTAGCACTGGTCACAGGTGTTGTTGTAAGTGAACTCATTGACCATACGTCCCTGCTCGTGCAACGCGTAGCGGCAGAACTGCATCGAGCATGGTTGGAGCATCCCATCGCTCGTCACCACAAGAAAGCGTAAGCCTGCGCTACACCCAGGCGCCCCGCCGTTTTCAAAGTATCGACGCGTTGCAGCCAGCGTGGTGGGGGTATTCACAATCCAGTTGGTGTGATCCCGCCGGGTTTCCAAAAGGTCCAATTGCTGCCTCAGCACGGCGAGCTGTTCAGGCTTGGTCAAAAAGTAGTCCGGGCACCCCGTCCGGCGCGGTGAGTAAGCACTGTAGCAGACGTTGACCCCCCATTGCTGCGCGCGGTCAGCAATGGTGTTGATTTCTGAGACATTCTCGCTGGTAATGCAGCTATTAAGCACAATATCGTCGTAACCGAGAGCGGCCAGCCGGGGCACGAGCTCGTGAAGGTGGTTGTAAAGACCTGGGTGCTGACGAAAATCGTCATGGCGCTCGTCGGGGAAATCGAGGCTGACAGAGAACTGGTCTACGCCCGCAGAGCGCAGTTCCAAGTACAGTTGCTCGGTCATCAAAGACCAGTTGGACACCAGAATCGTGTACGGCAAGCCGGATTTGTCCTTGATGTTGCGGACGATATCGACGATGTCCTCCCGCATCAATGGCTCGCCGCCTGAAAGCTGCACTACACAAGGCTGTAAAAGCTCCATATAGCGGCGGTAGTCGGCGGGGTGCAGGTTGCGCGAGTCATCCTTCGGCCCCCCGTGATCGCAATGCCGGCAATAGCAAGTGCATGAATCAGTCACTTCGAAGGATACAACTATGGGGCGATGAGCGATCCAGTTTAAGGATCCACGGCCAATGATCCGAACTGATTGACTGAAGGGAACCTTGCGCATACCTGATCTGTGCCCGGCGGTGCTGGCCAAATTTGATTTATCGGAACACCCAGGGTGCACGATACCGGCAGACAGTGAGAATAGCAAAGCCAGCAGGGCGCCCGCAACTTCTGAATCTTTTGATCGTTCACATTAGTGGATGGGGCGGCGGAACAGGGTGAGCAATCGCTGAGCAATTACGCTCCGGGGTGCAGGTGGGGGCTTATACCAGAGCCGGGAGGCCAGTTCAGCTGTGGCACGCCCTAAACCGCTTGTCGTAGCAACCGGTTTTCCTTCCATTATGGCGTTCTCCACGACCGTATGGTCAGTGGGAAGTGTATGGAAAATTTTTAATCCCAATGTAGCCTCAATGTCCTCGATCTTTAACGGCGAATCTTTTTGCAGACGGTTAACTACTACGTGGAGTTTCGAACCACCGATTCCATAGCGATTCCAGTAGGCAAGCACTCTCTGGGTGGCGTAAACCGCTGGGGGATCCGGAGTCAGGACCAAAACGACCTGGTCACTGAGTTTGGCCAGGCGCAAACTCCAGTCGCCATAAGGTAGCCCGCCATCCAGAATGATAATTTCGTACGCAGTACGGCAAAAATCGAGCATCGGAGCCGGATTTTGCATTTCGAGTGTGTAATCAAGGGCGCCATCGGGAGCGACGAGTACATCAATGCTGCGATAGGAAGCAATGAGCGCTTTCCACAGGTCTGCATCGATGTTGCCTGAATACCGCAGGGCGTCGGCAAGATGATATTGGGCCTTGATTTTGAAGGTGAACCCAACGGTGCCACTAATCAGGTCCATGTCGGCTAGCAGAACTTTGTTAATTCCTATTTGCCTGGCCTGATACGCCAGGTTACCCGCCATCAAGGTAGCTCCACTGTTACCTTTTGCGGGAAAAATACAACAAACTTTTCCCTCGCCTTCCCGAGAGGCGGCCGCTTCCGGACGCAGTTGTTGAATGCGTCGGACCACCGCCTGTAGTTGGGACTGTTGAAACGGGCGAAGCAAAAAACCCACGGCGCCACCCCTCAGTGCTTTTAGTATGAGTTCCGGGTCATTCTCAGCGAGAACCGCAACCAAGCACGGGGGTGCGGACAGGTGTATGAGGTAATTCATCAGTTGAAAGGCATGGCCCGTGTCGGAAGAAACGTCCAAAAAACAAATACTGATTTGGCTTGCACTCAGTATTGGCGCCAGCGCTGAAACAGTAGGGTAGAACTCCCCTGTAACAACCGGCCTCAAGCGTATTTGCTGCGGGAGCAATTCCAGGAGTTCCTTCTCCACAGACCGATCCGGACATATGAGAAGCGCCTCTAAAGTTGTCTGTTTCCCTCCTATTTCCTTTGGCTTCAATTGATTCTGTCACCTTGGGCCAGTTTGCTCGTCGAGCTCTGCCATATGGCCTTCGCTTTACTTATCGGACGAAGCAACAACTCCAACGGCACGGTGAGTTTGTATCCAGGCATAGATCCGCGTCCTGGGATAGGGATAAGGTGAGATTCCGCGCTGCTCGGTCCACTAAACTTCTTAAGCTCGGCTTCCGATGGTGTAATGTAGACTACCAAGCTCACCTGGAGGGAAGTAAAATGGAACCGAGTGGTAAAGTAAAAGTTGTAGTTTGTGAGACACAACCTGTTACAGCCGAAGGCCTAAAGTGCCTGATCAGCCGTTGCGCTGACTTTGAATACATTGGCACAGCGCCATCTCTCCAGGCAATCTCGGAGCTAATTCCGAAAAGTTACCCCACCGTAGTATTGCTTGATAAAGCCCTTGGCAGTATTAATGGCCTTATTCAGTGGATCGGGGCATTCCGTTTCAGCAACCCCAATGTGTCTTTGGTTGTTTGGGGAACGCCACTTGTTGAAACCGATGCTTTGCGGCTGGTGCAGGCTGGGGTCAAAGGTGTAATCCGGAAAACGGTCGACGCTGATGGACTGCTCGCCTGTCTTCGCTCAGCAGCAGCGGGTGTCGCTTGGTTGGAAGATGGTATATTCCGTCAATCCACCGGTCTCCACTCTCACGTTAGGCCAGGCCTGACAAACCGCGAGCAACAGGTGGCCAGCCTTGTCGAGCAGGGATTGAACAACCGCCAGATTGCACAGGTGTTGAACATTTGTCCGGGAACTGTTAAGGTCCACCTAAAACACATTTTTGAGAAGACAGGCGTCCGAGATCGCTACGGTTTAGCCTTGTCAGGGCTTCAATCTCGAAAGCTGTTGCAATTACCGGCGGAAGCTTGCATGCTGAGACGGGATTCACGGTCTATGACGCAGCGATAATGGAATATCTTTTTGAAACTTTGGCTTTCTTAAGAGAGCACCGGTAGTCCACCCGTACAGTTTTGTGGAAATGTGCGGTGTTATCCTAGGGGCGTGCGCAGAGTGCGCCGAGCCTGTTTATTTGGCCTTGTTGCCAGCTTAAGCTGGGCTCAGTCACCGTCTTTAATCAACCTGCTGACTACAGAGATGGAGCGGAACTTCCGTGTCCTAAGGGAAAAAGGCGATCCGCCCCCTTATTTCCTTTCGTATAGCGTTACCGAACGCGATGCCTATGTCGTTTCTGCCACTCTTGGGTGCCTGCTGTCTAGTGACATGACACATGCCAGGCTTCTGGACGTCACCGTGCGTGTTGGCAGCCCTAAATTGGACAACTATCACCGGCTACCCGGAGAAACCACACAATATTCTCCCAGCGGGTTATTGCCCATCGAGGATACCCCATCGGCAATCTGGCGGTGCCTATGGTGGGAATCTGACCGAGCATATCGGGAGGCTGCCGAGAGGCTTATCAAGATTCGAACCAGCAGTGAAGTCAAGGCGGAAACGGAAGGCTCCGGAGCAGACTTTTCCCGCGAGAATCCTTCGGTTCACATCGAGCAACCAGCACGGCTGATAGTTACAAGGAAAGACTGGGAAAATCGGGTACGCCGCTGGTCGGCACAGCTTTCCCGTTACCACGACATCCTAACATCGAGCGTTACCGTGATACTCCAGCAAGAAACCAAATACCTCACTACCACAGAACAAACCCGGCTCGTCCATGGACAGCAGCGAGCACGAATACTCATCTCAGCCCATGCCCGGGCGCCGGATGGCGCCGACCTATTTAATGTTGAAACCTTTGACGCGTTTGCACCCGAACACCTGCCGGACGACACGCAGGTTTTGTCCGCAGTTGGACAACTTGGCGAAGAACTGGTCAGAGTGGTGAAGGCGCCCCAAGTAGAGCCGTTTGCAGGTCCCGCCATTCTTTCCGGCCAGGCAGCCGGGGTGTTCTTTCACGAGATCTTTGGTCACCGCGTCGAAGGTCACCGCCAAAAAGATGAATCCGAAGGCCAAACATTCAGCAAAAGCATTGACACCGCCGTGTTGCCGGAGTTCCTTTTGGTATCTTTCGACCCCACATGCCGGACATCCAACGGGGTCGAATTGAACGGCCACTACCTTTATGACGATGAGGGCGTTGCAGCTCGCAGGGTCCTCGTAGTTGAAAACGGCATTTTAAAGAATTTTTTGATGTCCCGCTCGCCGGTTTTGCAGTTCGACCGCTCCAACGGGCATGGCCGCAGGCAACCTGGTTTTGCTGTAGTTTCCCGCCAATCGAACCTGATCGTGACTTCTACGCGTCAAGTTAGCGAGCAGCGGTTGAGGGAGATGCTCCTCGAGGAGGTGCGCAGGCAGCACAAACCCTACGGCCTTTACTTCCGCAAGGTGATTGGGGGATACACACAGACGCGGCGCCCGGGGGCACAAGCGTTCACGGTGTCTCCAGTTTTGCTTTACCGTGTCTACCCGGACGGGCGGCAGGATGAATTGGTGCAGGGCGCTGATATAGTGGGAACCCCTCTGACGAGCTTAAGAAAAATTCTCATGGCATCGGACCGCTCAGAGGTGTTCAACGGGTATTGCAGCGCCGAATCCGGATCGGTGCCTGTGGCTGCGGTTAGCCCTGCTGTGCTCATAGAGGAAATTGAAATCCAAAGGAAGCCAAAGGCTTCCGACCGTCCGCCACTACTTCCAGAACCAAGCCTTTTCAAGGGGGTCACAGAGTGAACCATCTGCGCCGGTTCAGCAGATCTTTTGGCTTTACTCCGGCGGCGCTGCTGTGCCTGGCGATTTGGTTACAAACGCAAGTAAACGCTTCTGGCGACGATGCGCTTCTACGGTCTATGCGGGATGAGTTACACCGCTCGCTAACGCTGCATATGCCTGGCCTGGACGGACCCTATTACGTGGAATACTCCGTTCAAGACGGCGAAAGCTACATGGTGAGTGGAACGCTGGGAGCATTGCTTGAATCCACACACCACCGGTTTCGGCAGCCCAGTGTCGAACTGCGCGTTGGAAGCCCGAAATTCGACAACACCAACTGTGTTTTCGCCGGTTTTCTGTTCGCTCCAGCATACAATCTTGGCGGCATGCCTGTCGAGAACGATTACCGCGTGCTGCGCCGGTACTTTTGGTTGGCAAGCGACCTAGCATACAAAGTAGCGCTCGAATCCATATCGCGCAAGCGCGCGGCCTTGAAGAATTACAACCAGAGCGAAGCCATCGAGGACTTCGCCAAAGCGGAGCCCGTAAAAATACAGCTAGAACCCGTCACAACGCTCGTGCCTATTAGCGGCTGGGAGGATTGTGTGCGGAGAGTCTCCGCGGTGTTCAACGCTCATTCTGTAATCACTCAGTCCAGCCTGCGATTTTATGCGGTTCAGTCGACCTTTTATTTCGCCAACACGGAAGGAACGGAAGTCCGTGTACCCGAAAGGGCAGCGTATTTCCAAATAAAGGCTCGCGGACAGGCACCCGATGGAATGGTGCTCCGTGACGTTGCAATTTTTCATTCCCGTGACTTCCACCATCTGCCGGGTGAAGAAGAACTCCGCCGTGCAGCCGAAGACGTTGCAGCCAATGTTGCGGCTTCGGCGCATTCTCCAATCGGAGAATCGTACTCTGGCCCCGTACTGTTTGAGGGCATGGCGGCAGCCCAGCTTTTTGCGGAACTACTGGGGAGAAATTTGGCGCTGAGGCGCCAACCCCTTTCCGAGCCAGGTCGGCTGGTGCAAATCCAAGAGAGCGAACTCGACGGGCGCCTGGGGTCACGGATCCTCCCGGAATGGATGGATGTCTGGGACGATCCGGTGCGTGAGACCTGGCAAGGCCGGCCGCTATTCGGCCACTACGTGGTGGATTTGCAAGGAGTACCGCCCACGCCGCTCCAAGTTGTAAACAAGGGCATCCTTCGTGCGTTTTTATTGACCCGCCAGCCGGTACGGGGGTTTAGTGGATCGAACGGACGCGCACGCTTGCCCGGTAGCTTTGGGGCTAAAGCGCCTTGTTTCGGTAACCTGATCGTAATGGCAAATCGTACAATGGATTTCCACAAACTCAAACAGAAACTTTTGCAACTAGCTGAAGAGCGCAACAAGCCATATGCCATCCTGGTGCGGAAGATGGACTTCCCGAGTTCTCTTTCGTTTGAAGAATTTCGCCGCCTGGCCGCAAGGCTCAGCGCTCAGGGGGCACGCCTTGTGAGTTCCCCTTTGCTAGTTTACAAGGTGGAGAAGGACGGACGTGAGACACTAATTCGCGGGTTACATTTTCAAGGTCTTTCGGTGCGTTCTCTGCGTGATATTGTGGCCGCATCCGAACAGAGCTACGTGTTTGACTTCATGGAGAACGGGGCGCCTCTTGCTTTAATGGATGTAGGAAGCTGGGTTGCTGAGAGCTCGGTTGTTGCTCCTGCCGTTCTCCTGGACGATTTACAACTGATTCCACTCGAAGGAGAGTGGCCTAAACCGCCAGTAGTCCCTCCCCCTCCTCTGGAATTCATCCGATAGCATGGGGATTCTTAGTCGCAGGATTTTCCGTGAAATACTCTCTGGTTCCTTTTTGGGAATCACCTTGTTCACCTTTGTCCTCTTCCTCCAACAGGTCGGACGGCTGTTCGAGCTGTTAGTGCGTAGCTCAGCCACTCCGGTAGTTGCAGCCCGCCTGTTTGGCCTCATCTTACCGCCTGCTCTTACGTTCACAGTTCCAGTCGGCATTTTGGTAGGGGTACTACTAGCTTTGAGCCGCATGTCAAGCGACGGGGAGATTACGGCCTTGAGAGCAGCTGGGATCCCCAGCCAAAGGGTACTCTTTCCAGTCATAGCCTGCTCAATACTCGGAACAGTGCTTACTGCCGCAGCGACTCTTTGGCTGACTCCTTGGTCCATCCGGGAAGCGATCCGTATCCAAAACCGATTGGCGGCATCGGAACTGACCGCTTTAATTCAACCGCGCGTTTTCGAGGAGCAATTTCCTAACAGGATCTTGTACGTCGGCGATGTTCTCGCGGGGCCTATCGTCCGTTGGAGAAAGGTTTTTCTTGCTGACCTTTCGCCGGCCAGCGGTCGGAAAACCGAAGGGGGCGAGCAAGCTGAGGGCCCTCTGATTACAGTAGCTCAAGAGGCCATAGCTGTTCCGGACGTCGCCAATAACCGCATCCAGCTCTCTATGACAAACGGCTACACCTACCAGGCTGGAAAGCCCTCAGGCGGGGTTGCGGCAAAGGGCCTTCTACCGTATTATTACGGAACTTTTCCCCGCGGGGTACAAGTCCTGACAGCGAAGCCTCCAGAAGAAAAAAAAGCCCGGCCGTACCGGGAAATTGACACTATCCCCCTCCTGCATCTGGCTAAAGATTCCATTGACGCTCGCATTGAGCTGCACCAAAGACTGGCCCTTCCGCTGGCATGCATACTGCTGGCTATTGTCGGCGTACCGCTCGGAGTTTCTGTACGCAAGGGGGGCAAGTCAGCGGCCCTTGTGCTGACGGTCTTCCTCGCTTTCCTCTATTACATGGGCCTTATCAGCCTGATCAATCTGGCGCGTCAAAACGCCCTTCCAGCTAGTCTGGCGGTATGGTTGCCGAACATCGTTTTTGCCTTAACCGGCGTGGTTTTAGTCGCCCGGCTGGAAAGGCCCGGCGAAGGAAGTTTTCTGACGGCTACACGCGCCTTCTTTGCTTCTGAGCTTCTCCGATTGCAGAGCAAGTGGCGTTCGGCGCCCGTGATGTGGAACAACGGCCGCTTTGAGGCGAGACTTTTCTTACTGCCGCAACTCCTCGACACATACGTGCTGTCGGGCTTCTTTCAATACTTCACACTGTTTTTGGTCAGCTTCGTCGTCATGACCCACGTCTACACGTTTTTCGAACTGCTTGGCGACATCATCAAAAACAACATCCCCATTGGGAAGGTCGCTACTTATCACCTTTTCTTAACCCCGAAGCTGATTTATGACTCGGCTCCAGTGAGCGTCATGGTTGCCGTATTGGTGACTTTTGGGGTTTTGACCAAGCACAACGAGGTCATCGCCTTTCGCGCCTGCGGCGTGAGTTTACATCGCCTCGTTACGCCCGTGCTCGTGGCCAGCTCCCTGTTGAGCGCAGCCCTGTTTGCTTTTGATTACTACTACATCCCGGAGGCTAACCGGAAACAGGACGCAATCCGAAACGAGATAAAAGGCCGCCCTGTGCAAACGTATCTCCGCCCTGACCGAAAATGGATTTTTGGAAAAGGCTCGCGAATTTATTACTACCTGTATTTCGACGCAGTGGAACAGCTGATGGCAGGAGTGAGCGTATACGAGCTCGACCCCCGCACGTTTCAAATGACCCGACACATATCCGCCGAAAGGGCACGCTGGTCCTCCAACCTGAAAACCTGGGTATTCGAGAATGGATGGGCAGCCGATGTTTCCAGCGGAGGAAAAGTGACTTCACAGATGTTCGAGGCCACGACCTTCCGCGAACTCGACGAGCCCCCTAATTACTTCCTCAAGGAAGTCAAGCAAGACAAGCAGATGAACTTTCACGAACTGGCGGCTTATATAACTGAGTTGCAGCAAGGCGGTTTCGACACAGTCCGACTGCGTGTTCAGTTTTATAAGAAGTTTTCCGCACCCCTGTTCGCTTTAATCCTTGCGATGATTTCCGCACCCCTAGCATTTTTGACCGGTAGTCGAGGAGCTTTGGCCGGAGTGGGAGTAAGTTTCGCCATCGCTATCGCCTACTGGTCTGTAGAGCAGCTTTTCCAGCAAATAGGCAATATGAATCAGTTGCCGCCAGCTCTTGCCGCTTGGTCCCCAAATGCGCTTTTTTGCCTAGCCGGATCGTACTTACTGGCAAGATTGAGGACTTAACCCAACCTGGTTCGTCGCTCACTTACTGAGGTCCGCTCGCTCTGTTGGAACTCGAAGGGCTTCATCTGCGGTTCGCCCGTATCCAATGAGCCGGAAAATAAGAAAAAACTCGTTGACAAAAACAACATTGTCGCAGAAAATTCTCGCATGGTTCTGAATGCTTGAAAGGAGAGAATAACAACGATGTATGAGCGTTGTTTCATGCGGAATCTGTTACTTCTCGCGGTGGTTCTTTGCATAATCACCGCTCCCGCTTTCCCACAAGCAAGTACTGGGACGGTAAGCGGAACGGTACGCGACCAGACCGGAGCGGTCATCCCTGGCGCCACCGTTACGCTCACCCACACGAGTACCAATGTGACCTCGAAAACAACGACCAATAATGTAGGTTTCTACATGTTTCCGGGCGTTATCCCGGGAGTGTACCGGATTTCAGTAGAGGCGTCGGGCATGCAGAAATTTGAAGGCTCACTGACCGTACAGGTTCAACAAAGCGCTGTGGTGGACGTCACCTTAAAAGTCGGCCAGACAGCAACAGAAGTATCAGTGCAGGATGTCACGCCGCTACTAGCCCTTGACAATCCAGCGTTGGGTGCAACTCTGGAGAGAACCCGAATCGAACAGCTTCCCATCAACGGCCGCACGATTACCAGCTTGTTGCAGATCGTGCCAGGGATGGAGGGCACGCGCGCCTTCGGTCTGCGGGATTTTTCGTTCGAGTTTGTCTTAGATGGTGCGCCTTTGGCCGATCGCTATGGCTACTATACGGTGCCGCTTCGACAGCCTGCATTAGAGTCAATTCAGGAGTTCAAGGTAGAAAATAATAGTTCTTCAGCTAAGTTTACGCGGCCCACAAGCATCATTCTTACTACCAGGGGCGGCACCAACGAGTTACATGGCTCGCTTTTTGAGACCTTCAGGAACAATGCGATCGGCGTCGCCCGGTCACGAACTGATTACTATACAAAGCCGCCGTTTCTGAACCGGAACGAATTTGGGGGAAGCGGTGGAGGGCCCGTTTACCTGCCCGGGCTCTACAACGGGAAAAACCGGACCTTCTGGTTTTTTACTTACGAGGCGCTAAGGCAGATCGCGTACAGTACGGGTAGCTATGCCCTCCCCACTGCCGCCATGCGGAACGGCGACATGAGAGGTCTTGTAGACGCCAACGGCAATATGCAGAAAATTTACGACCCATGGAGCACAGACCCTGTAACCTGGTCGCGACAGCAGATCTCCTATAACGGGCAACTCAACGTCATCGACCCGAAGTTGCTGAACCCGCTAGCGAAGACTTTATTTGACGTGACTGCTCTGCCCACAACTGCGGACAACCCAAACGTGGCACCCAATTGGTACGGGCCTGTGCCCAACTGGCGGCGAAGTTGGACAATAAGCACACGTATCGACCACCGGTTTACGGATAAGGACCAGTTCTACGGCCGCTACACTCAAGGTAACTATAGCTCACTGAACTATTTTTACAGCCAGCCTTCACTCGACTGGAGAAGAGTTCCGGCCAACAGCCAAAGTAATTTCGCTCCGAACAAAAATTTCGCGCTTTCCTGGGTGCGTACTTTCTCGCCAACTTTCTTTAATGAAGCACTGGCGAGTCTGTCGCGCCAGCCCTGGTTGAATACCATCGGCGACCCCAGCATCGTATATGCCGATACGCTTGGCCTGCCAAACCCCTTCCGCAGCAATCTCTGGCCTGCCATAACCGGTGGCCCGTTCGTTGGGAACGGCTACAATTGGTGGACCTTTAACGCCACCGGACAAGCTTATTGGTACCTAAATCTGGATGATAACCTCACTAAGATTCACGGCCGGCATGAGTTTCAGTTCGGTGGCCACTATCGGTACGACTGGATGGATCAGCTTCCCCAGCAGCAGCAGGTGGGCGGGGGACATCAGTGGGGGGCCACCTGGACCCAGCTCTATGATCCTTCCAGTTCCCGCACCAATCCCCAGGCCACACCGTTTACAGGAAGTCCGATGGCGAATATGTTTTTGGGAACGATGAACCAGTACTCCAACCATTTTGTTCGCGGCATGTTCTATGCACGTTCCGAGGAAGGAGCGCTTTATTTCCAGGACAATTTCCGCGCCACCTCGCGGTTGACCCTCAACCTCGGTATGCGCTGGGACTACATGCCTCCTTTCTGGGAAAAGAACAACGCTGCCGTAAGCTTTGACATGGTGCAAAAAGCTGTGGTGCTGGGACGGAGCCCCGAGGAGTTTCTCCAGCTTGGGTTCTCACTGCCCTCGATCATGAATCGCTTCACACAGTTGGGTATGAAGTTTGAAACACCGCAGCAGGCTGGTCTGCCGTATCATCTTGTCGGGGCAAACTACGGAAATTTTGGCCCCCGTTTGGGTCTTGCCTATAGGGTGGGAGATGGCATAAAGTCCTTCGTAATACGAGCCGGATACCGGATCTCGTACTTCCATCTACCTCTATCAAGCTGGTCAGCCCGCATGAGGTCTAATGCCCCTATGGATGCATGGTTCTACCGGAGCTGGACGCAGGCCGCTTATTCTCCGGACGGCATCGGCAGCCTCGCTATGCGCAGCATTCCCACTATATTGGCAGGAGTAAACAGCAGGGATGCTGTAACGCTGGAAGACGCCAAGAGCTTGACACCGGGTTCAGCTAATGTCACCTTCTTCCCTCGCACGCAGCCTGAAGGTCAAGTTCAAGACTGGAACTTCACACTAGAGAAAGAAGTTATGGAAAGTACAGTGGTTCGCGTAGGGTATATTGGCAACCATTCGGAGCACCTCGAACAACTGTACCAGTTCAATAACTCTACTCCTGCGTATATCTGGTATGTAACAACCGGACAGCCGCTTCCCACCGGAACGTATGCAGCGGTGGGAACCAAACCCTACGACCGGACGCTCTACGACCGACTGGAGCGGTGGCAAAACACAGGGTGGGGCAACTCTCACGGCATTCAGCTTGAACTTGAACGGCGGTACAGCAAGGGTTACGCGTTTCAAATCTTCTATGTGATGGACAACAACCTGGCAGCTGGGGGGCAGGGCTACTCAGGAACTTCCGTTATCCCCGAACTCAACATGTATCTGCCGGGTCAAATCCCGCTGGACATCGGCCAGCGTAACAAGTTACTCAACTACCAGCGGGATACAAGTGTGCCGAAACACCGCGTACGGTGGAACTGGGTTGTGGATCTGCCCTTCGGTAAAGGCAAACCGTTGCTCGGTAACGCAGGCGGCCTGCTCAACCGTTTGGTAGGCGGCTGGCAGATCTCCGGGATGGGCAGCTTGCGGAGTAATTACTTCAGCGTACCCAGTAGTCTGTTTCCCACCGGAGTGCCTATTCAACTTTATGGATACAAGTATCCTATTCAAAACTGCACCAGCGGAACATGTTACCCAGGCTATCTCTGGTGGAACGGCTACATCCCCGCACATCAGATCAACAGTTACGATCCAGTCACGGGGAAGCCTAATGGTTATATGGGCATCCCACCAACATATAAACCCGCAGTGCAGCCACTTTGGCCATATCCGACTAACTATCGGAGCCTGAATTCGACAATCGACCCGCTGTACCCATGGTATGGCACCAACACGGTTTGGGTTCCCCTAGCCAATGGAACCGTACAACGAACCACCTGGTCAGGTCTGGAACCCTTGCGGCAGCAGTATTTTCCCAGCGTCCGGCAGTGGAGCGTTGACGCTTCCGCGGTGAAGAACATTCCAATCAACGAGCGATTCAATTTCCGTTTCACAGCGGATTTCTTCAACGTCTTCAACATGCCTGGCAACCCGAACAGTGTTGGGAGCACCGGTATGTTGAGTACGCAAAGTTCCGGGAACAGCGCGCGTCAGATGCAATTGACGGCGCGGCTTACGTGGTAACCAGCACTTCACTCGTAAGTGTAGCGGGGACTTTGGCTTTGCCACTTTCGCACGGCAGCCTTGCGAACTTGATGAGGCTGGAGCGGTTGTTCACTTTGCTGAGACACATCAGCGATCCGGGGTAGCGCCCGCAAGTTGTACTAGTAGCATCGCAAATCGTACAAGAGGAGTAGAGAAAGATTTCCCCGATTGACGGCGGTAGTGGGCAAGAGTACCTTAGAAGTGTGGCGGTGCCTGTAACGCGTTATGCCCCATCTCGAGTGTATTTGTGGGCGGGGCTCACTGCTTCCGGACTGGCGGTTCTTTCAGGCTGGGTGGCGGCCCGTTGGATGCCAGCAATGGCCCCATTTATTATTTTCGTTGCCAGCTCCGCGATAATGATTTACCTCGCGGCGCGTCCCCGCATCTCAATTTGTGAAGCACACCTGGTGATAGGTCGTCGGGCGATACCTTGGGTCGAGATCCGCCGGGTAGACCGCACCGCATGGCTGTCGCCTCTCGTGGTCCGTATCAGCCTGGCGGATGGTTCGCACTTTCTGCTGGTTTACCCAGGTGATGTGGATTCGGCGAACAACCTGTTGCGGCATTTGCAGCGGTGTGCGCGCCAAGCGCTCTTAGACGGGATTCCATACCGTCAGTTCTGGGGTGATGCGTTGCCGCCGGGCAATACCGTACAAAGCCTGCCTGCTCCAAAGTACCGCCTTCTGCGGCCCGAGGACGAAGCGGAAGTCGAACGCCTTTACTTGCGGCTGAAAACAGTGGGGCATCTGGAGCCGCATAATTCCTCACAACAGGACGAGAAATAGCTTTTGGGCTTGATCAGATCGTGCCTGAGAAAATGCTTGCTTGCCTCAGGTCTTATTGTTGTCGCCGTGGCTACGCGTTCGGTTTGGCTTGGAGCGCTTGGCAGCTATCTTGTCTGCGCACAAGCGCCGATCTCCGCTGACGTTGCCGTAGTTTTGGGAGGCGACGGATACGGCAACAGGATCATAAAAGCCGCCGAGTTGGTCCGGCAGGGCTATGTTCCATTGGTCCTGGTAAGCGGGCCACCTGGATTCTATGATGAACATGAAAGTGACCTCGCAATTCCGTTTGCCGTCAAACGAGGTTACCCGAAGTCCTGGTTCGTCCCTCTCCCCATGGATGCCCACTCCACGCGTGAAGAGGCGGTTGTCGTGCTCAGAGAACTACGGAGGCGTGGAGTCCGCAGGTTTATTGTGGTCACCAGCGATTACCACACATGCCGTGCGGGGCGGATATTCAAGTCCTTTGCGTCCAAAGCTGAATTTCGCGTGGTAGCCGCACCAGACGAGTTTTTTTCCGCAAACGGCTGGTGGAAAAACAGGGAGGGCAGAAAAATATTTGCACTGGAATGGCTGAAAACTGTGGGGTCGTGGCTCGGCCTGTGATGCGCTCATGTTACAGACACTAAAACCTCTCTGGCCTTACGTGCGGCGTTATCGGCGCCGGATGATCCTTGGTTCCGGAGCGCTCGCACTCAAAGACGTCACGGCGGCCGCCATACCTTTATTGCTGGGCGAGGGTGTCGATTCTTTGATGCACAAGAACTTTGAGCCAAAAGTGGTGTTATGGTTCTGTGCGGCTTTGGTGGCTTTTGCCGCGGTAAAAGGGCTGTTTCAATATTGGATGCGAGTCATTTTAATCGGTGTCTCGCGGGACATCGAATACGATCTCCGCAATGACCTATTTGCCCATTTGACCACCCTCTCACAAGATTTTTGCCAGCGCTCACGTACTGGTGACATCATGGCCCGCGCGACCAATGACCTGAACGCGGTGCGCATGATGCTTGGCCCCGGCCTAATGTACTGGATGGAGACCTCCCTAATGTTTGTGGTGGTCCTCATTGTCATGCTTCGCATTGACTGGCCGCTCACACTGTGCGCGTTATTCCCGGCTCCTCTAGTGAGCCTTGCTGTAGTGTATTTCGGCCGTCGCATCCACGCCCGCTTTGATAGGATTCAGAAACTGTTTTCCGACCTGAGTAGCCGGGTGCAGGAAAGCATTGCTGGGGTTCGCATTATCCGCGCATATGTCCGCGAAGAAACGGAACTCAAGTACTTTGCAACGCTGAATCTGGAATATACCCGCGAGAACATTCGCCTAGCCCGGATCTCGGGGTTCTTTTTGCCTTTGCTTCAAGCGCTGATCGGCATCACGCTACTGATCGTGTTGTGGTTTGGCGGCCTCAGGTTGCTTAACGGACGTCTCACGCTCGGGCAGTTTGTCATGTTTAATACTTACCTCGCTGTGCTGGTTTGGCCCATGATTGCTTTCGGCTGGGTGGTCAACCTGATTGAAAGAGGCACGGCCTCTCTAAAGCGGATTACGGCCTTGATGTCAGAAAAACCCAGCATTGTCGAGCCGCTCTCACCTTCGATTCCGTCGGGAAAATTGCGTGGGGAGATCGAATTCTGCAACGTTTCCGTCCGTTACCCTGGCGGTTACGCCCTTGATGGAGTTAGTTTTCGCATTGTAGCTGGATCACTCGTGGCTATCGTAGGACATACCGGAAGTGGCAAAACTACTCTGGCGAACCTCATCCCAAGATTACTCGACCCGGATGAAGGATGCGTACTAATTGATGGTGTGGATGTGCGGGCGATTTCCCTGTCGACACTGCGGAGACGGATCGGGTTTGTGCCTCAGGAAACATTCCTGTTTAGTGCGACTGTAGCGGAAAATATTGCTTTCGGTGTCGAATCAGTGACGGAGGAGCGCATACGCTGGGCTGCCGAAGTGGCAGGGTTAGGACCTGACATCGTTTCATTCCCAGATGGATACCAAACTCTGGTGGGCGAGCGGGGCATCACGCTTTCCGGCGGGCAAAAACAGCGTACCGCGATCGCCCGGGCTATTCTGCGCGATCCATCCATTCTCATTTTGGATGATGCTTTGTCGAGCGTAGACACACTCACCGAGGACAGGATCCTCTCGACTTTGGCAGAAATTATGCGCGAGCGCACGACCATTCTCATCTCCCACCGCGTCTCCACGGTACGAAACGCCGATCGGATCTTTGTGCTTGAAAAAGGAAAGATAGCCGAGCAAGGTACTCATCAGGAGCTGTTGGAACTCGGCGGTTACTATGCCGACCTCTACCAAAAACAGCAACTTGAGGAAGAACTCGAAGCAATCTGAATGAGACGGCAGCCAGACTATGCCTCGAACACCCACCGGCCGCCGACCATGGTACGCTCTACGGGAATGTCGATCAGAGCCATCGGATCCACTTTGGTCGGATCTTGTCCCAACACAACCAGGTCGGCGAGTTTCCCCGGCTCTATAGAACCTTTAATTTTTTCTTCGTACGACGCATAGGCTCCGTTGACCGTCCCGACACGGATCGCCTCCTCGACGGTAACGCGTTGCTTCGGCCCCCAAACGTTTCCCCTTTGATCAGTGCGGGTGACCTCAGAGCGGAGAGCCATCATAGGCTCAAATGGCCCGGGGGGATAATCAGAAGCCTGCGTGACAGGAACGCCCGCATCCAGAAAGCTGCGCACGGCAAACATCCAGTTCAGTCGCTCTGGACCATATTCCTTCATTTTTTCGCCGTGGTAGTAAACATAAGTGGAAAAGGGTGTAGGAATCACCTTAAGCCGCGCGATACGTTGAACGAGCGAGGGGTTCACCACTGTACAGTGTTCTAGACGATACCGGGGATCACCGCGGGGGATCTCGCGCTGGAGCCGTTCGTAAATGCGCAGCATGATGTCAATCGCCACATCGCCGTTGGCGTGTGTGCCGATTTGCCATCCGGCTTCATGTGCCTCCCGAGCCATTTGGTAAAGCTCCTGCTCAGTGTGGACCAGAATGCCAAAATCGTTTGGTCTGCCTATGTAAGGTTGTGACAGGCGCGCGGTTCGTTCGGAAATAGAGCCGTCGGCCACCAGTTTCATAGCCCCGACGCGAACCACCTCATCACCAAGCCCAGTCCGCACACCCGCCGCTTTCATTCGGTCTAGAAACTGGTACTGAATGAAACAGTACACGCGAAAAGCCATCTCGCCCGTGTCCCTGGCATCCTGGTATGCCTGCAGATCCTCCGGCGTAGCTTCAGCATCGTGTACCGAAGTGATGCCGGTACGCGTCATCATCTCCGAAATCAGCTTCACGGCTTCACGCCGTTCGTCCCGCGTGAAGTGAAAGGGAATGAGCTTGAAAAAAGGCTCGGTAGCCCTTTCCTTCAGCCCACCTGTGAGTCTACCCGTAGCTGGATCACGATCGATCCTCCCTCCGGGAGGATCAGGGGTTTTCTCGTTGATACCAGCGAGCTTCAAAGCCAGGGAATTTACGTACGCCGTATGGCCACCGCGATGCTCGATGAGCACAGGATGATAGGGCGCAGCAGCATCCAGATCCTCACGCGTCAACTTACGCCCGTCGCTAGTCTTGGTATCGTCGTACTTGAAGCCCACCACCCACTGGCCTGGCGGCGTTTTCGCCGCGCGCTGGCGTATCGCCGTGACGATCTCGGAGATAGATCGCAGGTCGCAATCCACCCAGCGCAAGTGACGCATGCCTGAGTATGCCGGATGAGTGTGGGCATCGATGAATCCCGGTAGCACCGTCTTGTTTCCAAGGTCTATCTGACGAGTTTTGGAAACAGCTCCGCCGCGAATTTCCTCATTTGACCCCACAGCCAGAAAGCGTCCTCCCGCAATGGCTACTGCTTGAGCCCTCGGATCACCAGGAGCCATGGTGATGAAATTTCCGTTGTAAAGAATCAGCTCAGGTTCCATTCGGCTGAAGGGAGCCAGCATGAAAGTTCCCAAGCCACCAAGAAAGTCACGTCGAGACCGGATGTCAAATTTCATCTGCCAGTATTCCGGCAATCATAATAGCACCAGCGTCACTAGATTAAGCGGCTCGCCCGGAGGCGCCTATTGCAACTGCGCTATCTGAAGGCGCGCGCCGAGGTGCGTGGGATTCAACCGCACCGCTTCGGCAAATTCAGATCGTGCCTCCTGTGTTCTGCCCTGCCCTAGCAGGCCAAGCCCCACAGCGTAATGCGCCTGCGCAAAACGTACGTTTTGCGCTTGCCTCTCTCCGAACTTGGCAAAATAATCGGCTACGGGCGTTGCAACAAGGCTTTGCTTGCCCACTTCAATAAGCTGAGCAAACACTGCATCCGCCTCGTTTATCCTTCCCAGTTTCTGTAGCGCAAGCGCCCGGTAGTACAAATTTTCCGCCATATCTGCACTTCGAACGGACGGGGGTCGGCCGGCAGACGCAGGTTGTGCCGAGGCGGTCTCAAAACTTTCGCGAGCCTGTTCGTGGTTGCCTAGCTTTTCCTGTGCGATGCCTATCCAGTAGTACACCTGGGCCGACTTCTCACCCTGATATGCCTCTGCCGCTGACAGATTAGCAGGGAATTTGAGCGCCGCCGTAAAGTGTTCCAGGGCCCTCGCAGAGTCCCCCTTCGCCAGCCATTCAGTGCCCAGCCCGACTTGTGCGTCTATGTATGACGTATGCACTGAGAACCGCCCGCCGCCTTCCCATGAATGGAACCGGCGGGTGGTAAGAAGTTCAAGGGCACGACTATGTTTGCCCGAGAGAACCAATAGGCGAATTTCCCGTTCAAGTGCATCATCGCGGTCGAGCATACGTAGGTGGTGCTTTTCTAAAAGTGCCAACCTCTTTGCCGGATCTGTTCCGGCGTTTTCGTACAATCTGTCCAGTTCAAATAGGTAACGGGTCTGCGGGTCAAGCGTAACCGCTTTCTCCATACTCGCGATCGCCTTTTCTAAGCCTTGCTCCGTGCGCGAGTAAGCCCATCCAAGATTCCTATAAACGAGCGCAAAACTTTGGTCTAACTCCCGCGCTTTTTCCCATTGCCGTATTGCCTCACTGGGTTGTAAATCGTACAAGAGGTTCCCCAGGTAAAAAGGCGCCCGAGCGTCGGAAGGGTTCCGAACCATAGCTTGCTGTAAGACAGCGATGGATTCGGTTCGGAACGGGAAGCAATAGTCAACTGGCATGCGGCTCGCCATCCGGTAATATCCGGTTGCATCGTCTCCCTTGCCTTGTCGCTCCGAGAGATAACCCAGCCAGTAGTACACCATCGGGTAGACACGCATCTTGTCGGAGTAAGCGTCTGCGAGCGCTTTGAGTACCGAAATGCCGTCTTCATAAAGTCCGGCATTGTAGTAACTCACGGCCATCTCAAGATACTCCTGAATTTCGTAATCCAAATTGGAGGTGATGGCGTGTTCTGGTCCACGCTGTTCCAGGTTTCGGAACCGCGCAAGTTGGACCTCCCGTTTCGCCCAACGGTCCAAAGGATCCAGAGTTGCTGCCCTTGCTGCAACAACAGCCGCCTCATCAAACCGTCCTATCCTGCGCTCGAAAGCCGCCTTCAATAGAAGGGACTGCGTGTCGTCAGCATTCGTTGAGATAGCCCGGTCAAGAAAATCCACGCCTCTGGCAAAATTCCCCTGTTGACCTGCGATTTGCGCCAAGGCATACATGCTTGCTGTGTGCCACGCATAGCTCCAGGAGGCGCGGTACAAAATTTCATACGCCTCGCTGATCTTACCTTGAGCTTTGAGCGCAATCCCGAGGTAATACAACGCTTCTCCGTCCTTAGGATTGGTGTAATTGTGCGTAAGGCGTTCCACAGCGGTTCGCAAGCGTGCCTCAGCCTCGGCGAAACGGCCGCGCTTTAAATACAAGATCCCGAGTGCGGTGTTCGTTCTCACGTCCCCGGGGTCGCGCCGCAAAGCTTCTTCGTAGTAAGGGTCAGGTTCTGAAGCAGGACTGTAGAATTGCTCCAGCCTGAGACCCGTGAGGTAAAGTTCCTCGCTAGTTTTAATGTCTTTCGGAGAGCCCGGTGGCTCCACAGGAGAAGGCATGGGCAGTATGGGGCGTTTTTCAGGCCTATAGCTGATGAGTTCCTTTTCGCCGTCCATGAGCGTCGCCTTAAGATCCAGCTCGCTTACTCCGGCTGGAAGTACGACCTCTTTATAGAACGGTCTGGCAGGGTCAACTGCAACCTGTTCACGCAGCAAACTCCTACCCCGGGCTTCCAGAATCGCGACCGCACGCGGGTGTGCCGAAGTCACTGCAAAGCCGACGGCTGCGCGGCCTTCTTTTACTTCCAGGTTGACTGCCGCATCGATATTGGCATTCTTTACCCCACGAATTTTCTGAAATGGATACCAATACTGTTTGGTGATCTTGACTTCGTAAGGTTGCACCCAGCTATAGTCAGGCTGGTTGTCCGAGTATGCCCCGACCATTAACTCCAGATACGGTCCGTCTGTATCAGTGAGCATTTGATCCCAATCGGAGCCCACGCCCCATGTAAAAAACTTTTTGCCATTTACCACCCCATGATCGGCCACGTGCAGGGTGCCGGCATTCTTTCCATGGTCATACCCTGCAAGGAAGTCTTCGGTCGAATTGTGGGCGAACATGGAGATGGACCGGTGATGATTCTTCCACAGGGACACGTTTACGCCCCGAAAATCCTGGCCAGCATAAAAGCCATCCGCAATGGGCCAGCGAGAAAACTCCCGCTTGGCGTGTTGCGTGGCGAACTGGGTGCCAGGAGGGAAAATGACTTGATAGTTGGGGTTGGTATGTACAGCTACGTTGGCGAAATAAAGGAAAGAGTGGGTATACGGGGTGCGGTTAATCAGCTTTACCGTAGCTTCGAGGTATGACTTGCCTGAATGCAGGGTCAGTCCCACGAGCCAGCGCATGCGGTGTCGCAGTTCCATCTCTCCCACCCAGATAGTCTTGCTCCCGTCTGCATGCTCTTCCGTATGGTATTCGACAGGCATAAAGCTTGAAGCACGGTGATGGTGCGGTATGTTCCATTCAACGCCACCCGAAATCCATGCTCCCAGCATGCCGATCAGCGCAGGTTTTATCACATGTTGGCGGTAAATAAAGTCGTAATTGTTTGTCTTGTCCACCCCTGCAAAGATGCGCCCGCCGATCTCGGGGAGCACGCAGATCCTGACATACTCGTTCTCAAGCCAGACGGCTTTATACCGCTTGCTTTTCTTGACGTCAGTCAGTTTGTCGACGATGGGATAGGGGTAGATGGGACCCTTAGCTCCTTGATACGTGCGTCCCTCATAAAAAAGAGGGGTCGGGTCAGGAGCCCCTGGTTCATAAGTGGGGATGTTCACTTGCTCTTCCCACAGCCGTACGCTTTGGGCAAGCAATGGTAAGGATAAGGTGGATAAAACCGCGAAAATTAGTGTGAATTGTCTTTTCACTCTGATACCCCAAGCGGGCACCCAAACATTTGCCGCCGTCCTCAGAGCTTCATAATACAACTAAGCCGCCCGCGGACTTGCCAGGCCTGCACCCGCGAGCGGCCTACATTCATTATTTGGGGAGAAAGTAAGCGAGGCTCAATAGGCGCCGCTCTTGTAACGCCTCACCATCTCAGAGAGTGGAATCGGCTCGTAGTCGCCGGCATGACCGGCCTGGCCAAATTGCCGCATGCGCTCCATGACCACTTTCTTCATGGCTTCACGCGCAGGCTTCAGGTAGTCGCGCGGATCGAACTTCTCAGGTGCTTCCCAAAGGACCTTCCGAATTGCACCGGTCATCGCGAGGCGGTTATCCGTATCCACATTGACCTTGCGGACACCGTTTTTGATGCCCAACTGGATTTCTTCGACCGGAACGCCCCACGTCGGTTTCAGCTTACCGCCGTACTGATTAATAATGTCCTGCAATTCCTTGGGTACGCTCGAAGAGCCGTGCATCACCAGGTGCGTTTTGGGAATGCGTTTGTGAATTTCGATAAGCCTGTCCATGCGAAGCACTGCGCCATCCGGTTTTCGACTAAACTTGTACGCTCCGTGGCTTGTTCCAATAGCGATTGCCAGAGCGTCCACGCCAGTAGCGGCCACAAATTCTTCAGCCTGAACAGGATCGGTGACATGCTCCAATCCTGATCCACCGGCGCCGTGGCCGTCTTCGATGCCACCCAGAACGCCAATTTCGCCTTCCACCGTCACGCCTTTCTCATGTGCCATCTCCACCACTTCGCGCGTGACTTTGACGTTGTATTCGAAGCTGCTCGGCGTCTTGCCGTCTTCCAACAGCGAGCCGTCCATCATGACGCTGGTGTAACCCATCTCTATGGCTGATTTGCATGTAGCAACGCTGTTGCCATGATCTTGATGCAGCGCTACAGGAATGCGCGGGTACAGTTCGACTGCAGCGAGCACCAAATGATATAGGAATCGATCCTGGGAGTATGCCCGCGCGCCGCGACTCACCTGAATGATTACCGGCGAATTGGTTTCATGGGCAGCTTCCATGATCGCCTGGATCTGTTCCATGTTGTTCACATTGAATGCGCCTACACCGTAACCGCCCTTAGCAGCTTCATCCAGAATCTGGCGCATTGGGACTAGAGGCATCGGAAAATTCCCTCCTTACAAAATTGACGAGCGTAACTAAGTAGGTTATCACGTTTTCTTCGACCATCGGAAGTGATGAAAAGCCGAGAGGGAATGGGCGGAAAAAACAGCCTGCCACTGGCCACGGCGCCACCATGGCCATTGGCACTTCCCTTCAAACGTTATGAAAATTTAACGGTCAGCTTGTCACCTTGGCAGATGCTTGTAGCGTCCAATACAGTGTTAAAGGAGTTAGCGTTGAGCGCTGCTGTTGATTTCGCCTTGCCCCATGCTCAGGACCTACTCACTTCCTACTGGAACGCCGTGCATTTCCGGGACGTGGATCAACTGGCCTCGCAGTTCAGCGACGACGGCACCCTGTGGTTTGGCAACGGTACGCCGGTGACGGGGAGACACGCTATTCGCAACGCATTCACTCAGTTGTTCAACGGAGTGGTTGCCGTCAGGCGGCGGGCCGTTACCTCGTGGATCCGCGATGGAATTGTTGTAGATGAGTCCGACGTTACTTTCACCTTCGATGACGGCAGCACGACGACGGTACCAATCACGACGATACTCTGGACCAGGGTACGTCGCATCCATGTTTGCAGACTGCTGCTTTATCCCGAACCCGCTTTGCTCCGACGCTCCCTCTCTCTGATCCGCTAACGGTTTCCTAACTACATCTAGCCGCCTTCGGACATCCACACGGACCAAGTACGTATATATTGGAAACTACGAACGGCACTATAATGGCCACATGGGCGAGAATGAGTTCACACGGCGGCAACTGATTGCTGCCATGAGTAGTGCTGTTTTGCCCGCAACCGCGCAAGTCCGCTCATCGAGAGAAGCATCCTCTTCAGGGCGACTTTTGGATGAGGCCCGCTCGGAAGTGCGAGCTCGCTCCAAGCAGTTGGCAACATTCCCCATAGAAATGCTCACAGAGCCCGCAGTTATCTTTAAACCCTGAAATGGCGAATCTCTCGGAAGACATCTTTTTTGCAACAATCTCCGAAATGAACGCTCATCTCAGGGCGCGCGACTTCACTGCGGTCGAACTAACTCGCGCCTTTGCAGAACGACTGGAGAAGCTTGGGCCCCAATACAACGCCCTGTCCCTTATGTTACGCGAAAAAGGCCTTCGCAAAGCGCGCAACGTGGACGATGACCTCAAGCGCGAGCGTTACCGGGGGCCTTTGCAAGGCATTCCCTGCGCGGTTAAGGATCTGCTTAGCGTCAAGGGGGAACCGACCACTTGGGGCGCTCCTCCGTACGCTAAACAGGTATTCGATTATGACGCCACTGTGATTAAGAAGCTGGACAAAGCTGCTGCAATCCTCATTGCTAAGCTTGCCATGGTAGAGTTGGCCGGCGCGTGCGGCTATAGGTCCGCTTCTGCTTCCATGACCGGCCCCGGGCTCAACCCTTGGGACCGTTCCCGTTGGGCAGGGGGTTCTTCGAGCGGTTCAGGTAGTGCGGTGGCAGCAGGGCTGGTCCCGTTCGCAATCGGCTCGGAGACCTGGGGGTCGATTTTGACGCCATGCGCGTACTGCGGGATAACCGGCCTGCGCCCTACCTACGGCTTTGTAAGCCGGCACGGCGCCATGCCCCTATCCTGGACGATGGATAAGATTGGCCCCATGTGCCGCTCGGCTGAAGATTGCGGGCATGTGCTGCGAGCCATTTCAGGCGGTGACGATTTGGATCCGTCCTCCGCACGGAGGACTTTTTATTATGCCCCTCGGTACGCCCGCAAGCTCGCGGACCTAAAAGTAGGCTTCGCCTCTGTGGACATCGAGGATTGGGCCGAACCGTCTACGCGTCCGGCCTTTCGGGCCGCTTTTGATGCAGTCCGTAGCTTGGGCGTGACCATGGTGGAGACCGAACTGGCGGATTTGCCGTACGAGCTAGTCGCCGAAACGATTAGCACGGCCGAAGCTGCGTCAGTCTTCGAGCCTTTAATAACCAGCGGGCAGGTGGAGCTTCTTGAGGATCAACAGCAGATAGCCAATCTCAAGGCTGGACTGGAAATTCGCGCCAAGGACTATCTCAAGGCAATGCGCATCCGCCGCCTGATACAAGAAGAGATGCGGAGGATTTTTTCAATCGTAGACATCCTCATTTCACCGAGCTGCTTTGAGACGGCGCCGCCTATCGACCAACCCTTGGATGAAGGTTACCGGCCCAAGCCACGACCCCGCAAGCGCGGGCTCAGCCAGCTCGGAGCCGCGGGTAACCTCGCCGGTCTGCCGGCTTTGTCCGTCCCCTGCGGTTTTGCCGGAAATCTTCCAGTGGCGCTCCAGATCGTTGGGCGGCCGTTTATCGAAAATGACCTAATCGCAGTTGGTGTCGCTTTCCAAAAGGTGACGGACTGGCACTTAAAAAGGCCGCCACATGTGTAAGCCACCGAGGCCTAGGTCTAATGCAGTGCAAAATGCAACCCCTCGCGAAGGAGAGCGGCGGAGGTTAGGCCTATAAGGGCAGGCAACAGTGCCGGGGCAGCACCTCGGCTTTTCCATTCTGTGTGTACTGCATGAGAACCCAGATACAAGAAACTTCCGCCTGCCAGTGCCAGAGGAACGCCTACCCAGTGAGGATAAAAATGCATCGTAGAAAGGGCATGCACCATGCCGCCCGCCAGAGTAGGGGCTTCGGCCAGTGCGCACAATCCGAGGGCCTTAGGCCGCGATTGCAAAGCGGCGCGCAGAATGGCGCCGTAGGCCAGCCCTTCGGGAATCTTGTGCAAGGCTACACCTAAGAAGACCGCCAGGCCTAGCTCATTCGATTCCTGTTGGGAAGCGGCGATCCCCCACCCGTCCATCAGACTATGGAGCGCAGCAGCGATAATCAGTGGCCACTCAAAACCGTGTAACGTGGCAAGGCAGGCGTGGTGATCGTGCGCATGTGAACAACTCGGGCATATGGGGTAGATATACCGGTTAACAACCCAGAGAATACCAAAACCGCCCATTATCATTGCCGCTCCCCCAAGCCATCCACGCCCATCAGCCAGATCGGGAAGGATACCGAAAACAACAAGCCCTATTAACAAACCTGCACTGAAGGGTACGACTCTCTTGTGCTTTTGAGGTAGACCCGTGAGCCAGATGCCCAGAGCCGCGGAAAGCACGGCAATGCCTGCGGCCATGAAAAGCAACCAGGATAATGGAATGCTCGAAAATGGTGTGATCTGCAAGGTCGAGATCCAATTGTACCCCACCACCCGCTGGTCGCGCCCAAGGACCGGAGGGCAAGACGCCTTACACTAGAAACAGAGCACGTGGTCTGCAAGAACGGACCCGGGAACATGATACGCTTTTTGCTGGTCGCATCTGTATTCCAATACGCCTTGGCTGCGCAGATCTTTCCGCAGGAAATTGTGCGCCGCTCTTTGGCCGCCGAGGAGGCTGTTAACGAAACGCTTTTGTCGCAATTTACCTTTGTCGAACGGCAGCAAATCAAGAGATTCGATTCCAGCGGCGTCCTGAAATCTGTTTCTTCCCGGACACAGCAGGTAATCATGATAGATGGCACACCGTACTACGTATGGCTGGCGCGCGACGATAAGCCCCTTACACCCGAGGAACAACAAGCGCAGCGCGAAGCTCTGAAGCGCGTTCAATTCGAGCGAGAGAGCGAGTCTCGTCAGGAGCGCGCCAGACGCCTGGAAGACTATGCGCGCAAGCGCAACAGGTATAACCGCGCAATCCGTGAAATCCCGGAAGCGTTTCTATTCCGTTTGAAAGGAGAGGAGCTAATCGGTTCGCGCCCCGCCTATGTGATTGAGGCCACCCCTAGGACCGATTATCACCCCATAGACCGCTATGCGAAGCTTTTTCCCGCGCTGAAGGGCACGCTGTGGATCGACAAAACGGAGTATCGCTGGACAAAGGTACAAGCCGAATTGATTGAAGGAGTCAACTTCGGATGGATCCTCGTGCGTGTCAGCAAAGGAGGGCGCGCGGAATTGGAACGAATCCGGGTTGACAACCAGGTTTGGTTGCCAAAGCGTTCGTGGTTCACTGTGTCGGCGCGAGTAGGGTTGTTGAAGCTGTATAACCTTGAAGAGGAAACCGTATGCTTTGATCATCGCAAACTACCAGCTCCTGGACTTTTCGACGCCCTGCTTCTGCAAAAATGGATGCCTTCCCTCCGATGAACTGCGCGCGGTACGGCCACAGCGCCGAATGGGTTATCCGTGCGGATTCGGAAACTTATGTACTATGAGTACGGTGGCAACGAAATAGGCAAGGGCCCCTTGACCTTGCAAGCAGTTTGGAACAAGATTTAGATAGCCCGTGAACGACCAGCGCAGGAGCAAGCGGTTCGACCTCAAGTTGCCCGTTGAGGTGGTGCGGAAGAATTTCATGCCCGTAAACAGCTTGGGCGAGACAATGAACATGAGCGCAGGAGGAGTACTTTTCGTCGCACCGCTGAACGCGTCAGTTGGCGACCCTATTGAGTACATCATCACCTTTCCTACAGGCTCTATAAATGGTCGCGGTGTAAATCTGCGCTGCCTCGGAAAGATCGTTCGCGTGCAACCAACTAAGGGTGACAAATCCGTTCAACTTGTGGCAGCAACGCTTGAACGCTACGAGTTTGTACGCGAGAAATCCTGAGTCCCGCGCATCAGCCTGCTTGTTGCTGCCCCCTCACACCAGGGCAAATCTACGTCATCTCCCAGACGGACTCTTGTTGCGTTATTGCGGAAATTGTTGTACTGTAGCAAAGAAAAAGCGAAAATGCAGTATGAACCTGACCTTTGAGTTCTCCGAGAAAGATCCGCGGGAAGTAACTCACCCATGCGGAGTCGACGTGGCTATCTCGCGATTTGAGCAATGGATGGCGCAACCGGATTCACCGATCCGCGCCATTCGCCGACAGCCGGAGAAACCGGGCGAGTTCTCGCCTATCCCAGAATCGGTTCACGAACGGTTGCGTAGAGCCCTTAGAGAACGAGGCATCGAAAAGCTTTACTTCCACCAGGCAGAAGCTTTCCGGCTGATTGAAGCCGGAAAGAACGTTGTCGTAGTTACCCCGACGGCAAGCGGCAAGACGCTTTGCTATAACCTGCCGGTTCTCAACAGGCTGATAGCCGAGCCGGAGGCGCGCGCAATGTACCTGTTCCCCACCAAGGCACTTGCTGAAGATCAGTTGCATGAATTGCAGACCATAGTAGATGCTATGGGAGCCGACATACGGGCCTTTACCTATGATGGGGATACGCCACAAGATGCGCGAAAGGCCATCCGCGAGCGCGCTGGCGTAGTGCTTACTAACCCGGACATGCTTCACAGCGGCATTTTGCCTCATCACACCCGCTGGACGAAGCTCTTTGAAAGCCTGCGATACTTTGTGATCGACGAACTGCACTACTGCCGGGGCATTTATGGAAGTCATCTTGCCAATGTCATACGGCGCCTTAAGCGGATCTGTGCTTTCTACGGGTCTACACCGCAGTTCATTTGTTGTTCAGCCACGATTGCCAATCCCCAGGAACTGGCCGAAGCGTTAATGGAGTCGCGTTTTGAACTTGTGGATCGCAATGGCGCGCCTTGCGGTGAAAAGTACATGGTTTTTTACAACCCGCCAGTGGTGAACCGGCAACTGGGAATCCGCAGGAGTTATTTGCAGGAAACGCGGCGTATTGCTCTCGAATTGCTAGAGCGTAGCCAGCAGACGCTCGTTTTTACCAACAGCCGGCTAGCAACAGAAATCCTGGTCACTTATCTCAGAGACGCCGTAGGGCATAGGCCCTATGGGCCAGAAGCGGTGCGTGGTTACCGAGGCGGTTATTTGCCCCGTGAGAGACGGGAAATCGAGCGCAAACTGCGCGAAGGGGAGATTCGGGCTGTGGTGGCCACCAATGCTCTCGAATTAGGAGTGGATATAGGAGGCGTCGATGCAGTAGTTATGGCAGGCTACCCCGGCTCCATCGCGGCCACTTGGCAGCGCGCGGGAAGAGCAGGACGGCGGCAGAACACTTCCCTGGCTGTTTTAGTAGCCTCCAGTGCGCCAGTGGACCAGTACATTGTGGAACACCCCGAGTACTTTTTCAGTCGCTCTCCTGAACACGCTTTCATCAATCCTGACAACCTCGAAATCTTGGTAAACCACCTCAAGTGTGCGGCCTTTGAATTGCCCATTCGAGAAGGAGAAAGATTTGGGCCACACGACACCACCGAATTGTGCCGCTTCCTTGAGGAGGCCGGCTTCTTACATCATTCCGCGAAGGCATGGCACTGGACCTCGGATACGTACCCGGCAGACGCCATCAGCTTGCGCGCGGTCACCAGCGACAATTTCGTAGTCGTTGATATCACGGCTGAGCCCACCGTAATCGCCGAAGTCTCCTTTCCCACAGCACTGACGACCTTGCACGAAAAGGCTATATACCTTCACGAAGCACGGCAATATCAGGTGGAACGTTTCGATTACGCTGCTCGCAAGGCGTACGTCCGCAGGGTGGAGTGCGACTACTTCACTGATGCGATCGATTACGCAAAGGTCAAAATCCTGGAGGAGTTCGCTTCGGCTCCAGTATCAAGCGCCAGGGCGGCGCATGGCGAGGTGCGAGTGAACCGTCAGGTGGTGGGATTCAAAAAGATCAAGTTCTATACGCTTGAGAACGTCGGAGCCGGGAACCTCTTCATGCCTGAACAGGAAATGCACACCACCGCCTTCTGGCTGCACTTTCCGGAGAACTTTCTCGCTCGCTTCGAGGATCTGCCTCCCGCTGAAAAACAAAGCGGCCTGACAGGGCTCGGCAATGCACTGCGAGCCGTAGCTTCCTTGCTAGTGATGTGTGATCCACGTGACTTGGGGGTCGCTTTGACAGAAGATGCTGCAGGACAGAGTTTTGAACCGAATCTTTACCTGTACGACAATTACCCCGGCGGCGCGGGCCAAAGCGCACCATTGTACAGAATGGTGAAGAAGCTACTTGCGGGAGCGTCAGAAATGCTGGCTCAATGCCCCTGTGAGTCGGGGTGTCCTAGCTGCGTTGGTCCCGCTGGCGAGGTAGGCTCACGCGGCAAAGAGGTCGCCCGCCGAATTCTGAGTGAACTATTGAAAGAAAACTAAGAGCATGATTTACTTGTTGAGTTCCTCAGGAAATACTGCATAACCCTCCGGCGGAGGGTAAAGCGCTTCGAGCAGCTCAAGGCGCCGGCGCAGATAACGGCTGGGAAGCTGACGAGGCCCTGTCTCAACGTCGATATCGCAGCAGATCCCGTGCAAATACAGAGCCAGAGTATCCGCAAGGGATTGCTGCGCGTATTCCCGGAAAAGTTTCGTCTCCCGGCGCAGGTTAGTTTGGCGTCGCAGTAAGGCCTGCTTTATATACCAAGATGGCTGGTCGACTTCGCCATGCACATGGCCGCTCAGTTCTTCGCGCAACAAGGCGTTGTACTGGCTGCGGTGGTCATCGCTGAGCCGGTTGACTGCCAGCCTGGCGATCGCCTGATAGAACTCGTGGTGATATTCGGCAATCTGGCGGTCTTTAATTGCAAAAATCAGGCTTGCCTCGGCTTGCTCTTCTGAATAAGCCAACGGCACTTGCCGACTTTCAGCCGGTTTGTCAAAGCTCACTATCTCTTCGGATTGTCCTGTCTTTTCTTTGCCGTTTCTTCGCTCCAAGTACGGGACCAAACCTACAAAGACCCTCGGCAGCACTGCGGCGATGGTAGGCGGGATTGCAGCTATTGGTTCTTCTAAATACTCCCGAACGTCCTCCTCATTCAAAGGCATCACAGCAAAATAGGAAAAGGTGTTGCTCAACGGGACCATCGAATCCCGGAGGCGGGCGGACAAGTCTCGAACACTGAGCTTGTCAAGATCGGTGGAAGAAGGCATCTAACGTAAAGTGTTTGCTTTCATTGTACCAGAGCCGCAATACCCTCTACCCCTGCTAGACTAGCCCTTGGTGCCACCCAAAATTTTGATATCGGCCGGTGAAGCTTCAGGCGATCTTTACGCCGCTGGAGTTGTGGAAAGGCTCCTGAAGGCTCTGCCCCTGGCGGAGTTTTTTGGGTGCGCCGGACCTCGCATGCGCGCCGCAGGCGTTCGTGCTGTGGTCGATACCTCCAGTCTCTCCATGGTAGGTTTAGTCGAGGTTTTACGACATATTCCTAGCGTCTACAGTACCTATCGCTATTTTGTACAAGTAGCCCTGCGGGAGAAACCGCAGCTTGCCATCCTCACCGACAGCCCCGATTTCCATCTTAGAGTCGCGCGCCACCTGAGAAACGCCGGGATACCGGTCGTATATCTTGTCGCCCCTCAAGTCTGGGCGTGGAGGAAGTGGAGAATTCATGCCATCCGGCGCAACGTAGATCGCTTGCTATGCATCTTTCCCTTTGAGGAGGAGTTCTTCCGCCGACACGGTGTCAAAGCAGACTACATTGGGCACCCGCTCATCCGCATCGTGAAACCGTCACTGTCGAGAGTCGAGTTCTTCAATAAACACGGGTTCACCCAAGGTAGCCCCCTGATAGCCTTGCTGCCAGGGAGCAGGCGTGGAGAGATCGAAAAACACTTGCCTGTCCTGTTAGATGCCGCAGAAGAACTCGAACGCCAGACCGGGGCGGTTTTCGTGCTGGCGTGTCCGACGGGTGCATCCGAGTTCCCTGTATTTACTCGCCTGCTTGGTAGCCAAAACCGGCAGGTGCATTTGGTTGAAGGGGAAACCTGGGACACCCTTGCGCACGCAGATCTTGCGCTCGCCGCCAGTGGCACGGTTACAATCGAAGCGGCAATACTCGGTACCCCCATGGTTACGTTTTATAAGGTCGCAGAAATCAGTTGGCGGTTGGGGAGGCATTTGGTGGAAGTTCCTTATTACTCAATGGTCAACTTGATTGCTGAACGTGCCGTCGTCCCGGAGCTGATACAGAATGAAGTGACGGGGGAGCGGCTCGCAGCAGAAGCTCTGCGACTTTTGTCAAGCGAGGAAGAAAGAATACGCATGCGAGAGGGGCTGAGAGAGGTCACGGCGCGACTTTCTGCTGTGACCGATCCTATGGAAAAAGCTGCGCAGATCGTACAACTCATGCTGAATTAAGGAGTCCCAAATGTCGATTAAGGCCCGGTTCGTTTTGATCCTTCTCGCAACGGCTGCATCGTGGGCGCAGACAGCTAGACCTCACGTGAGCGTTGATCACTACGCTGTCGAGGCTGAAGTCAATCCGGCCACGAAGACTCTTTCCGCCACGGTAAGCCTTCGTCTTACGCCGCAGGGGAGCGAGACGAATGCCGCCGTTTTTGAGTTGAACAATGCGCTGAACATCTCCAAGGCCACGGACGAGAATGGATCACAACTCAACGTAAGCCGCAATCAGCAGGATTTCACGGTTCGTGTTACATTCCCAGAACCTCTTCCGGTCGGAAAACCAAGGACAATCACCTTAACCTACGGTGGCACGCTGACAGGGACAGAGGAGTCACCGGTGTGGGGGATCAAGTTCGCCGCCATACACGATGATTACGCCTACTTGTTGTATCCGTCCCGGTGGTTCCCCATTAGCGAGTACACAGTGGGTCGTTACACCGCCGACATGAAAATCACCGTGCCGCGCGGATTCCAGGTGCTCGCTGGCGGCATTGGCAACAGCACCTTTGCCGGCGATAAGGTCGTGTACGCTTTCAAGGTCATCGAACGCGAGTTTCCCGGCAGCATCGCAGTGGTGAAAGGCGAACCGCTGCGCGTCAACGCGGAAGGTGTAACAGCCTCTGTGTATTTTCGCGGTCCTGAAGCCGAAATGGCCGGAGCTTACGGTGAAGAAATCGGCAAGATCATGTCCTATTTCACCAGCTTGTTCGGCCTTCCTCCGCACGCAAATCTGACAGTGGTGGAGACTGAAAACGGCGCTCCCAACGGCTACGCGGCCTCCGGTATATTGTTTCTTTCTCCAACAGGAATTGGCCGGCAGTTAAACACGCACCTGCTGGCCAATCAAATCGCCCGACAGTGGTGGGGCATTCTTCTTTCACCATCCTCCAGGGATCACCTCTGGCTGACTAATGGAGCCGCCAGATACGCGGAACTGCTTTATTCCGAACACGTCAATGGAGCCGGGGCGGTTGAGCAAGAGGTTCACGATACATATGTTGAGGCCCTTACAGTACCAGACACTCCGGTTATTCAAGCCTCGCGTCTAGAGGACTACTCTCCCGAATACTGGGCGCTGACGGGAGCCAAAGGCGCGGCCGTGTTCCACATGCTACGCTTCGTCACCGGAGATGAGCTCTTTTTCAAGCTGCTTAGAGAATTCGTATCCAAGTACGCGTGGCAGGCTGTCAATACAGGTGATTTCCGGCGGGCAGCCGAACAAATTACCGGCACGAATTTGCAATATTTCTTCATCGAGTGGATAGAGTCCAGCGGTGCTCCCGAATTCCGTCTCGAATACACGGTGTATCGCACGCAGAAAGGGTTCCGTATCATGGGGAAGGTTGCACAGGATATGGACACATTTCGCATGCCAATGGAGCTGAAGATCGAGACCGAAGGCAATCCGGAGCAAAAGCGTATCGAGGTGGTAGGCACTTCGTCCGAGTTCTCTGTGGATACCTTTGGGAAACCACGATCCGTGATCCTGGACCCCAACGGGCGAGTGCTTCGTTTCAGCAACTCAATGCGCGTAGCTGTGGCCATCCGGCGCGGGCAGCAGTTTGTCGAAATCGGCGAATTCCCCGAAGCTCTTAAAGAATATCAAAAAGCACTGGAAGTCGACCGGAATAGTTCTTTGGCACATTACCGCACCGCTGAGGTTTTTTTTCTTCAGGGCGCCTATCAGCAAGCAGCCAACGAATTCCGCGAAGCACTTAACGGCGATCTCGAGCCGAAATGGGTAGAAGTTTGGGCACATATCCATCTCGGTTACATCTTTGACATCACGGGACAAAGAGAACGCGCCGTGAATGAGTATCGCCTGGCGATCCGCACCAAAGACAATACGCAGGGCGCGCAGGAGATAGCCTCAAAATATCTAAACGAACCCTACCGGCGTAAAGCTCCTTCCGACCGCTAATGTTGCTCGTTCTCGAGAAACTTCTCGACCTCCAGAGCAGCCTTACAACCAGCGGCTGCCGCAGTGATGGCCTGCCTGTACACGCGATCTTGGACGTCTCCGGCGTGAAAGACCCCTGGAACGCTGGTCCTGGCTCCACCCTTTGAGACTACATAACCATCAGGGTCGAGCTCGATCTGCCCTGCAAACGCCTTCGTGTTGGGAATATGGCCTATGGCGAGGAAAAGCCCGTCTACATCTTGTTCCCACGTTCGTCCGTCTTTTGTTGAGCGAAGCCGGACACCGGTCACAACACCTTTGTTGACGTCGAAAACCTCGTCTACGACGGCGCTAGTGATCCACCTGATTTTTGGGTTTTTGCGGGCTCGTTCCAGCATAATCTTCGAAGCCCGGAATTCGTCCCGACGGTGGACGATCATCACTTCCGATCCGAAGCGTGTCAGAAAAATCGCCTCCTCCATGGCGGAGTCTCCACCGCCAATCACCATAATCTTCTTTCCCCGGTAGAAAAAGCCGTCACAGGTGGCGCAAGAGCTGACCCCATGTCCGATCAGTTTTTGCTCGGACGGCAACCCTAGCCAACGGGCTGAGGCGCCGGAGGCAATAATCACCGTGCGGGTCTCGACCCACTGGCCCTCAATGTTCAACCGGAACGGCCGGCAAGACAGATCAGCTTCGATGATCGAGCCGTTGACATATTCGGCGCCAAACTTTTCCGCCTGCCGCCGCATATTCTGCACAAGTTCCGGACCACCGATGCCTTCCGGGAAGCCAGGGAAGTTCTCCACCAGAGTGGTCAGCGACAATTGGCCCCCGGGCTCATACCCGGAGACCACAAGCGGCTGGAGACTGGCACGCGCCGCGTAGATTGCAGCTGTGTTGCCTGCGCAACCGGATCCCACAATAACAACGTTTCGCATAAGTAATCGCCTCTGCTCCTGTTTGAGCTTCTATGTTACCAGCAGGAGGCATACCCTTTATGAATGGGAAAGAAAAGCAGTGACGATAAAATTGGCAGCCAGAGCCCCTGTGTAGGCAAGTACCCCCATATAGGCAAACTGAAGGAGCGGCCATTTCCAACCCCCAGTCTCACGCCAAACAACCAACAGTGTGGGCATGCATTGCATGGCAAAGGCAAAGAACACAAGTAGCGCAACAGCTCCCCCAGGTGTCAAATCGCGCCGGAGCGCAGCTTCCAGTCCTCCACTTCGCCCTTCTCCCTCTATGCCGTATATTGTCGCCAAAGTCCCAATAATAACTTCCCTTCCAGCCAGCGCGGTAATCAGTCCGGCGCCAATCTTCCAGTTAAATCCCAGTGGCTTGATCACCGGCTCTATGGTGCGCCCCAAAGTCCCAGTCAAGCTGTCCTCGATTCTGGGCGCAACCCCATTCCGTAAGGGGAGATGGGACATAGCCCAAAGAAGGACCGTGACGGTAAGAATCACCGTTCCGGCGCGGCGCAGGAAAATCTTCGACCTGTCAATCATTCGCAGTCCGAGAGAGTGTAGGGTTGGCCACCGGTACGGAGGCATTTCCATGACAAAGGGCGTCTGTTCGCTTCGGAGAATTGAAGACTTTAGCAGTCGGGCTGTACCTAAGGCCGCCGTAAATCCCAACACGTATAACCCGAGCAGGGCCGCTGCCCTCGTTCCCAAAAGCGGTCCGATCAAGGAACGCTCCGGCAGGAACGCGGCGATGATTAGAGTATAAACAGGGAGGCGCGCGGAGCATGTCATAAACGGCGCAATCAATATGGTCGCGATGCGATCCCGCTTGTTCTCAATGGTGCGCGCGGCAAGGATGGCAGGCACCGCGCAGGCGTAAGCGGACAACAAAGGGATGAAAGACTTGCCTTGAAGCCCGACCATGGCCATTGTCCGATCTGCGATAAGAGATGCACGGGCAAGATAGCCAGAGTCTTCAAGCACTCCGATGAATAGGAACAGTAACAGAACTTGCGGTAGGAATACGATGACCGAGCCTGTTCCACCGAGCACCCCGTCGACAAGCAAGGACCTCCACGCAGAGTCCGGAAGCCAATATTCCAGCAATCGCCCACAAAGGCCGATCAGTGCTTGAATGCCTTGCATCAAAGGCTGAGCCCAGGAAAACATGGCCTGAAATACGGTGATAATTACTGCGCAAAGAATCAACGGCCCGAAGATGGGGTGCAGAAAAAGAGCGTCAAGTCTCCGGCTCCATAACGGTGGGGCGGGCGGATGATAGGATACTTTCTCCCGTATCTGACCGGCCCACTGGTACCGGCGCTGGGCATCGCACAAGTGCGGCACTTCGGCCAAGAGAGAAACCTTCATGGCTCCCGCCAGAAACTCGAACACAGTTTCGAGCCCTTGTCCTTTGACGGCGCTGATCAAGGCGACCGGCGCCCCGAGCTGATCAGCCAGAGCCTCCACGTCCACTTTGCCACCACGGCTCGTCAACTCGTCCGCCATATTGAGAAGCACCATCGTGGGCAAACCTAGAGCTAGAACAGGTGCTGCAAGAATGAGGTGGCGGGGAAGATTGGTTGCATCCAAAACCAAAAGAATTGCGTCAGGACGCGCCACGCCTCGCATTTGACCAAATAGCACGTCACGTGCCACGCGTTCATCCTCGGAGCGGGGTTCTAAACCATAAATACCGGGAAGATCGATCAGTAGGACCTCGCGTCCATCGACGCTGACCTTTCCCATCCTTTCCTCCACGGTCACTCCCGGAAAATTGGCTACTTTCTGACGAAGCCCTGTCAAGCGGTTGAAGAGCGTGGATTTGCCGGAATTCGGTGGTCCGACGAGCACGACCACTTTGGGGCCACCAGGTGGAAACGGTTTACGCGCCTGCCCCATGGCCGCGAACGAATAACCGCAGGCGGAACAACTGTGGCAATCACTCATAACGCCTGGCGGGCTTTTGGTGAGGTCGTTCTTAATAGCAGCTTTCTGGCAGTCTCGAGCCGTAAGGCGATTTCACATCCGTTCACGCGATAGATGCACGGGTCACCGCCAGGCGCACTGAACATAGCGGTGATCCGGCTTCCAGGGACAAATCCTAGCTCCATCAGACGGCGGGCCACATCGTCGGGCACCTCCAGCCGCTCCAACATGCCGTGCTGACCTTGCGCAAGGTCCGCCAGTGTCTTGGGTTGGCCGACACAACCAGCACGCCGCCTGCGCCTTCTCGGCCTCTTGAAACTCAGTTGCATCAAGACACTAGTATCATACTCCGTCGCCCTGTTGTCAACCTATCGTAGATAGGCCGTTTCCAGCAGAAAATTCACGTTTAGCGCAGCCCGACCGGACAGCCGAAAGCAACAGAAGCGCCATGCAAAGCGCAGCCGTGCTAGAATCTTCGCGTACTGCGCGCTATGCCAGAACAGAATTATACAAGGTTACAGGTGCGCCGCATGCTCGGAATTTCCGAGCGGCAGCTCCGCAGCTGGGAAAAGCTCCATCTAATACCTGCGCAGGACAGCTTCGCTTTTCCTGATCTCATCGCCCTGCGTACCCTTGCTCGGCTTCGCGCCAACCACATTCCGCCAGCGCGCATTCGACGCGCAGTGGCTGCTCTCCGAGAAAAACTACGCGGCATACGCAACCCTCTGAACGAGCTCAAAATTTTCTCTGACGGAAAGAAACTCACTGTACAAATGGCGGGGAACAGAATGGACCCCATTTCCGGACAGCTTCTACTCAATTTTGACAGCGCCGAAATGAACAAGTTGTTTTCTTTTCCGCAAAAGGCTCAGAGCGATGACCGGTCCCGTGCGGCTCAGCAATATGAAGCAACATTGTATTTTGACAAAGCGCTTGAGTTAGAGCAGAAAGGGGCCCCCGCCAAGGAAATCATACGTGCTTACGAGGAAGTCATTGAGCGAGACCCAAAATCGGTGGCTGCTTTAACGAACTTGGGGACTGTTTACTATCATTTGCGGAAACTGGATGAAGCGGAGCGCTATTACCGGAAGGCGCTTGAAGTAGATCCGGGTTACGCTCTGGCGCATTTTAATCTGGGGAATCTTTTTGATGAGAAGTGTGATCGCAGCCAAGCGTTATTTCACTATCTGATGGCCGTTCGGTTGAACCCGAATTACAGCGATGCTCACTACAACCTCGCTCTTCTTTACCAGTCGAGCGGCCAAGCGCTTCGCGCGGTGCGACATTGGAAGATCTACCTCAAGCTTGATCCTGTCAGCCCGTGGGCGACCATCGCGCGGCAGGAATTGGAAAAGCTGTGTGAGGCCACCATTGTTCACAGTAAGCCGACTGCAACCTGACAACTACGGAGAACAGGAAATCATTGGGCGTATATGTCGGAAGGCCGGCATCAAGAGAAACTCAAGGCTGATTCTCGGAATCGGCGACGACTGTGCCATATTCCGAGAACCAGGAAGCACCGAAGATCTGCTCTTCACCACAGATATGGTGATTGAGAGCGTCCACTTCCTTGCTGGCGTACATCCGGCAGCGTCTGTAGGACACCGGACCCTCGCCCGTGGGCTCAGCGATATTGCCGCCATGGGGGGGAGGCCACTTTTTTGCCTCCTCTCGCTTGCACTGGCGCCGTGGACAAATCAGGCGTGGCTGGACGAGTTTCTGAAAGGCTTTTTCCGGCTTGCCCGGCAGACCGGAACTACTTTGGCGGGGGGCGATCTTGCTAAGGCCGATAGGGTGATGGCCGATATAGTGGTGTGCGGTGCGGTCCCTCGGGGAAAAGCACTCCGCAGAGACGGCGCCCGCCCGGGAGACGACATCTATGTCTCGGGCGAGCTTGGCGGAGCCGCACTGGGTCTTTATCAACGTCACGGCCGCGCATGGCGGAAACACCTTAATCCCACGCCTCGCCTTGATTTGGGGCGTTTTCTCAGGCAGCGATTGAGGGCCACTTCCGCCATGGACATTAGCGACGGACTGTCTTTGGATCTCCATCGCCTGTGTTCCGCTTCGGCAGTAGGCGCCGTCATCGAACAACAGCCGCCGGCATTTCCCGGCGCAAGACTCGAACAGGTCCTGCATGGAGGAGAGGATTACGAGCTGCTATTTACGGTGCCGGCAGGACAACGGGTTCCTTGTGTGTATCGTGGTGTGAAGCTTGCGCGCATCGGCACGATCGTGCGCGGCAGGCCAGGCACAGTTTTTTTCAAAGGGACACCCCTTGAGCCGCTCGGCTATGACCATTTCGCCAAATTCAAGCACTGCCTTCCCGGAAATGCTTCACAGTGAGTCATAATAGTCCACGATGCTGAAAAGACTCAGTTTGCTGCTCCCACTGGCTATGACCTTACCTGCTGCTGTTCGCATTGAAAAGATCACCTACAAAGGCTGGCCCAACAGTTACCGGATTACTAACGGAGAGGTCGAACTTGTGGTGGTTACCGATATCGGCCCTCGAATCATGCGGTACGCTTTCGTTGGCGGGCCAAACCTGTTCAAAGAATATCCCGAAATGCTTGGTAAAAGCGGTGAATCTGTCTGGATGATCCGCGGGGGACATCGACTTTGGCGGGCGCCCGAAGACAAGGTTTTGAGCTACGGTTTGGACAACGAGCCTGCCTCGGTCGAAGTAAAGGGGGACGTCCTTACGGTGACTAGTAGGGTTGAGCAACAAACAGGGCTTCAGAAGCAGATCAGCGTGAAGCTCGCGCCATCCGGGAGCCGCGTCGAAATCATCCACCATCTCAAGAATGCCGGGCCCCATCCTCAGAGGTTCGCCGCGTGGGCTCTGACGGTTATGGCGCCCGGCGGTACCGCCATCATCGGCTTTCCCCCGCGGGGCAAGCACCCGGATATACTGCCGCCTACAAATCCTCTGACTATGTGGGCCTATACGGATTTTTCCGATAGCCGCTGGCGGTTCACTAAAAAGTACCTGACGTTGCGGCAGGATCCCAAAGCTGTCGAACCACAAAAAACAGGTTTGTTTAACCCAGAAACGTGGGGCGCATACCTGCTCGGTACGGATTTGTTTTTGAAGCGCGCCCAAGCCGATCCTAAACGTCAGTATCCTGACTTTGGATGCTCGCTCGAGACGTTCACAAACGCAGACATGCTCGAACTGGAAACACTTGGACCTCTAAGCCGAGTTCCTTCCGGAGCCAGTGTGGAACACATCGAGCAGTGGAGCTTGCACCGTAATGTGCGCGTTTCTTCCTGGACAGACGCTGGGCTGGATAATGTATTGCTGCCGTTGCTCAGTTCATCTGGGAAAGCCAATTAGCTAAAATCTTAAGTCTCCATCCACCATTGTGGGACGAAAATCCCCTGTCCGGGCTATGACGGATAGCACAACCCCGCGTCGCTGCCGCGTCATCGAACCGCGAACGCAATCCTATAGCATGGCCTTGCGGCTTTGCATGGCAGAATAGCTCGTTTGAGCCTCCATGAGCTGCAACTCGTTTTCAAGCAGTTCGAGCCGCTTTTGGTAATTCGGCACTAATTTTAGCCGCCTTAAAACCTCCGCTCTGGACCGATCCACAAGCTCCTGATCGAGCGCAGTCATCACCATTACTTGCTTATAAAGTCGCTCTCCGCAAGCGTTTCGGACGCGTTGTATGCGTTCTTCAAGGGTCGTGCCAGTGTCGGGAGAGACGTTCTGCGGAACATACCGGCACTCGAACATGGGGAAGATAGAGTGCAAAAAATATTCGGCGGCGACCATGCTTTGAGTGAAACAATCCGCCACGGCGGGCGCAGAAGCGTTTAAAACGAGATTCGTGGCCTTCTCAAGATCAGCAATGCCAGGCGGACGGGTGTACTGACCGGCGTTGGAGAGAAGATTCACCTGTGGATCGTTGACATACTGAGGGTATTTTTCGATCAGCTCCGCGATGAAACCTCCAAGCTCGTGAGTTTTGGCAAGAACACAGACAGGATCGTCGGAGTCTGGCTCCCTCTTGAAAAACTTGTACATCGAATAAATTCTGTCCACCGGATGGCGAACGACTACCAGGTCACAGAACACAAAGCCTGGAGCCTCAGGCTTGGGATAGCGAAGGTGATGGCTGGATAAGGCCATTACCCCGGGCCTACGCATGAGGAAGGCCAGCAGGTCCTGTCCTGTAAGCGTACAGTTGCGGTCCGGGCCATCGAATCGGGTCCAGTGTTCACCGAAGCTGTGGTCTAAAATGAACTCCACTGTGGTGCCTGCGTTTTTGAAGATGTGGTAGTGGATCAGAACGTACCGCATAGCGTGCTCCTGGATCATCAGGCGCAAAGAGACGTCCTGGCGCGCCAATATTATTAAGACGTGTTAATTGACCTTAGGTTTACCGTGCGAGCCGCGACTTTTACATCAAGGACGTAACCGCTGGGGCCGGTGGTGGGCGGTAGAGGACTTGAACCTCTGACCTCCTGCTTGTAAGGCAGGCGCTCTGACCAGCTGAGCTAACCGCCCCCTTGTGTTGACAATACCATCTACGGATGCGTCGCTACAATCCCGTCCTGTTCGGACGGTACAATTGTTGTCGGTGAAACCAGAAATTTCTTTGGAAGACATTCGGGAGGCGGCTCAAAGGATCCGCTTCATCGCCCACCGGACCCCAGTTCTTACTTCACGCAACTTCGACACAATGGCTGGCGTTGCAGCCCATTTCAAGTGCGAAAACTTCCAGCGCGGGGGTGCATTTAAGATCCGCGGCGCATCGAACTTCATCTTTTCTATTCCCAGTACGCAGGCTGCCCGCGGTGTGGTGGCATACTCTTCCGGTAATCATGCCCAAGCTGTGGCCATAGCTGCAGCCTTCCTGGGCATCCCGGCAACGCTAGTCATGCCCTGGGATGCGCCGCGTTCCAAAATCGAAGCCACACGGGCGCACGGCGCAACCATTGTCAGCTATGATCGCCACAAGGATAGCCGCGAGGCTATTGGAAAGAAAATCGCTTCGGAAACCGGAGCTACGCTGGTTCCTCCCTACGACCATCCCCGGATCATTGCAGGGCAAGGGACCGCCGCCTTGGAGTTGTTCGAAGATTTGCCGGAAATCGACGCTTTGATCGCTCCAGTCGGCGGTGGGGGATTGCTTGCCGGATGCGCCATCGCAGCCAAAGGCTTAAATCCCCGATTACGCATTTTTGGCGCCGAGCCGGAAATCGCCAACGATACCTATCTTTCACTACAAGCCGGCCACCGGGTTGAGATACCGCCCACTAACACCATCGCCGATGGGCTCCGTTCTCCTCAACCCGGGGAGATCACCTTCCCCATTCTTCAACGCTTTGCCGAAGCAGTTTTGCTGGTAAGCGAGGAAGAGATCAAGTCCACGGTCAAATTCCTGCTCAGCCGGTTGAAGATACTCGTTGAGCCCAGTGGAGCCGTGGCAGCGGCCGCAGTTCTCCATCACAAGCTTCCGGGTGACATACGCTCCATCGGAGTCATCCTCTCGGGTGGAAACATGGATCTAGAGCTCCTCGCCCAGTGGTAACTCCTACGCCACGCGTGCGTCTTCACTCGCGCTCATCATCTTCCAGGTCTATGGCAAGAGGGGTGAAAACCGCGCGGCGAAGGCGAGGATATGGGGTGTTCCACCCCTTGACTTGGTGCCACAGTATCCTGTTGAGCCGTTCTGAAGGCGCCGCGTCCGGGACATCCCAACGCATTTTCATGGAATCAAGGGCGGCCTGACGAGCTGGACCGCGAAGGGATGCCAGCTCCGGGTTCTTTTCAAATAGCGACTGTTTGGGCATGACGGCTTCATACGGAGCGTAATTGGGAGTGTCCTGGAAGCTGGCGCGCATGTCGTTGGCAATCAGGTCGAACAAAGAAAGGGTCGGCAAACCCAGGACCAACTCAATGGTTTTGAGAATGCTCTGCTGGGAATAGAACGTCGAATCCACGTACCCCCGGCGCGCATAAGGGCTGATGGCCAGCGCAACGGTGCGGTGCCCGTCCACATGATCCACTCCATTTTGCGCGTCGTCTTCCACTACAAAAATGGCCATTTTTTTCCAGAACTTCGTCTTGGTAAGGGCCTCGACAATCTGCCCCAGCGCCAAGTCGTTGTCTGCAACCATGGCTTTCGCCGAGGAAACACCGGGAGTAGCTCCCCAAGTGTGGTTGGAAGGTAACAGCATGATGGTCAGGTTTGGCATGGTTCCTTCCCGTTCCCAGCGTTGCAAATCTGTCAGGAAGATTTGTGCACGGACTACGTCCGGGATTCCAAGGCAATAGCTCGGAAAGTTCCTCGCAAGAATCCTGTCAAGCGTCGGGATAGGGCTTTTTACCTGCCATTGGCGGGAAAAGTCATCGCCTTTCTTCCAACGTTCCAGCAGGAGCATCCTTTCCTTCGGGCCTACCGTATCGATACGCGGAGCATACTCACCATAGACCCTGACCATCTTTTTCATGCGTAAAGCTGCATCCCAGATGAAGCCGCCTGCGGAGTAGGCTATGGGGTCGCTCCCGTCAAATGGATAGCTCCGTCCAGTGTAACCGGGCCAGAGGCAATAGTCGACTTCGTTGGCCTGAGTCACCCATTGGTGGCCGTCCGCGCTGTTGCCGCCAGTGGCATAAAAATTGTCCAGCAGCACGAACTGGTCCGCTAAACGATGTTGGTTCGGGGTGACGTCCTCGCCGAACATTACCAGTGAGGGATCACCGTTGCCCCTGCTAATATCCCCAAAAACTTGATCGTAAGTCCGATTTTCCTTGACAATGTAAACAACATGCTCGATGAATGAGGGTTCTCCAGCGCGCCGCGGGATAGCTTTGGGAGCGACGTTGTCGGGAGCGAGCCTGCGCCGCTGTTCCGCTGGGCCGATCATCATCCGGTTATTCTCGGCTACTGCGGTGGTGTAACTAGCCAGTTGAGCCTCATCCGGCATAGCGACCACACTGATCGAACCGCGGTAGGCGTGGACAAAACGGCGGCGCGGTTCTGTTTGCCATCCGGAACCGACTCCAAGCAGCGTGGAAACCGCCAGATACTTTCCGTCTATGCTGACAGAGAGGCCGTTAGGATACCATGCGGTTGGAATCAAGCCTTCAATCCTGAAATCGCGCGTGTTCACGACCGCTACTGCATTGATACCCCCGCAGGCGACAAACAGCCTCGATCCGCCCTGAGAGAGGGCTAAAGCGGTGGGAGAGATACCTGATACCCTTTCGCGGAAAGGCTGCAATTCCACCGTGCGAATCACGCGGTTCTGAGCCGTATCGATCACTGAAATGGAATCCGTATTCCCGTTGGCCACATAGACTAGTTGCCTGCCCTCATCCCAGACGATGGCTGTGGGATGAAGCTCCACAGGAATGGTGTGTGTCGCATTGCCCGCCGCAAGGTCCACGCGCATTACCGATCCGGTGGCGGCGACCCCTTGCTGGTTGATAACAACGCGGTCTGCACTCGACGCAAGCCCCGTAGGGGCGGTGAGGTCATCCGGCTCAGGAATACGGCCTCCCCAGTTGGTCACATACGCGATGGTACCGGCATGGTTAATGGCAGCTCCAAAAGGAGCTATGCCTGTGCTCACGGTGGTAATCAGCCGGCTGGCGGTCACATCTATCACGGCAAGTTTGTTGTCGTAAGTCAGAGGGGCAACGGCAATTCGGCGTCCTTGACTATCCCGGTCGCGCGCAAGAGCAAGCGCCCCAGCCAAGTGACTCCCGATCGCGCCGGTAACAGGTTCCGCAACGCCATTCTTTATGGATAACAGGCGCACTTTTTCCGTGCGGTCCCGCTTATCGGCGCCGCGGCGCAAACAACCCACCAAAACACGGCCCTCCGTTTCATCGTACAGAATGCTTTGTAGCCCGGGCCTCCCTTCGAGGGCCACCCGATTCAAAACACGGTTCTCTTTCCAGTCAAATCGGCACACTTGCGCCGCATTCAGAACCCAAACTTCCGAAGCATTCTGACCAAAAGCCACGCCATAAACTCGCCCTTCAAATACGGCTTGAACGCCAGCGGGTGTAATGCTTTGTCGCGTAGTCACTACTCCTGGATCCGTGACGGCGCGTACGGGCTTTTCCTGGGTCTGGGAAGCAGCGGTGAAAATGGAGAAAAACGTGATAAGGAATGCGTTCCGCACAGCCATGCCCTCCGGCATCTTCGCATTCTAGCGAACAACTATGGTCCGTTCAGGAACCTAAGAAGAAGGACGCACGAACCGCTTCTTCTTTGGCTGAACCCGGGGTGTCATCTTCGATTCTTAGCCGTACCGTACCCGCCTTTCCTAATAAAGGCTCCCTTCATCAGAAAAGGTGCTAATAACCTAAAACGGCTTGCTCGTCAGGTTCTTTGCGCTTTACTTTCTCCGACACCCATCTTTTCGATTTCACTGAAGTAGACGCGGCGCCCTTCGTCCATGGCCAGATTAGACAAAATGACCGCAGTAGAGTCCGCCAGACCAATCTCAAGGTCGGCCAATGGGCGTTTCCCGGTACGCACGCAGTCAAAGAAGCTATCCAGCTCCGTGTCTACAGGGTTGCGTTCCTCTGGCACCATTACGCCTTTGCTGTAAAGCCAGCGCCGCGCGAATTTCAATTCCCTACCGATAAACGATTCCCTACCTGTGAACTGGTCTTTCGGAAGCAGAATGGGAAAGGGTTTGGCAGCCGCACCGGTGCTGACAAGAGTTGCCCCGGCAATCACCTGCTCCTTTTTGGCTGTCTTGGCCGGAGTGACGTTCTTCGGTCTGGGCTCGTAATACCACAAACCGATTGTGGGTTCATTGTCGGTCCCGACCGTGATTTCGATAGTGCCCTCCGTTCCCAGGATGCATTCACCGAACTCGGTACGCGTTCCTCCGAACAGCGCCAGGTGACGGTTCGTACTGATGGATGTGTAAATGAGCTTCTGTTTGCCCGGATACTGATAGATCAACTGAATGTTGTCGTAAACGTCGCGCCCGTCTTTCATCCAGTCCAGGCCGCCGACGCCCACCACGAACTCTGGGCGAGAGCCGAACATCCAATCGGCCACATCGATCTGATGAGAGGCAAGCTCCGCCGTTAAGCCGCCGGAGTATTGGCGAAACAGGCGCCAATTGGTTTCCTTCTGTCGTGTGGGCACAGCCTTCATTTGCCAGCCGGGGTTGCGATTCCATTGAGCAATGACATGGGTCACCGTACCCAACATGCCCTTTTCAATCATCTGCTTCGCAGTTTGGTAGAAGGTGCTGTACCGGCGCTGCAACCCTACCTGGAGTGTTTGCCTTGGTCTCGAATTGGCTAGCGATCTCAAAGCATGTACCTCCTCGGCCTTGAACACCAGGCTCTTCTCACAAAAAACGTGCTTGCCCGCTAGCAGCGCGTCCCGGGTCACCAGGTAATGCAAATACAACGGAACGGCGATCAATACCGCGTCCAAGTCATTCCGCGCGAGCATTTCCCGGTAATCTTTATAACCCTTCGGATTGGTCCCAGCCTGCTCAATGCCTGTCTTGAGCGCTTTGTCATCAATGTCGCAGACGGCTATGCAGCGGCCGGAATCGATGCTCCTTAGATGCTTCAGAAGGTAGGTTCCGCGGCCGCCGGTTCCGATCATGCCGAACAAAACCACATTGTTTGCGCCCTTCACTTTTTGAATCGCCGGTGCCGAAATAGAAGCTGCGGCAGTTGCGAGGGTCGCAGCTCCGGCGGTTTTTACAAACTCTCTCCGGCTTGGTTGCTTGCTTGCCATTGGATGACTTCCTCTCACAAAAGATGATTATGTGGCTCTTCTTTCGAGATCAATTAGTCTATCGACTTCACCGGACACTTGCAATCGAGACACGAGGCAGGCGGGTTCGGCTCTCCTGCGTTTGCGCTGTGCCGGGCAGCCCATTCTCCGCCTGCCAGTACAACCAATGAGGCAAAAAAACTCCACAACACGATGCTAACTGAATAGACAAAGGGCCCGTACTCGCGGGCCAGCTTGGCCTGAAGCCACGGCCACGTCAGCAAATTCAGGTACTTCACCACTTCCAGCGCAAGCCCCACCCCTACTGCCGCCGGCAATACCTGAGAAGCCTGTATCCTGCGGTTCGGAAGTAGCCAGTAAATCAAAAACAACATCAACATGGAGAGCGGTATGGCGGCCATCTTGAAAAGAACAAGTCCCAGGGACGACAAAAGGCGCGTCTTCAGACCAAATAGTTTCGGCAAAAAGGCATAGTTCAGTGCAGTGAGTGTTGTCGAGGCCAGAGCTAGAGTCCCACAGACAAGTACTAGCGCCATGCTCACCGCCTGGTTGCGGAGAAAGCTGCGGTGCCGGCTAATTCCCCACGCCGTATTGAGGGCGACTTCAAGTGGCTCGAAAATGCCGTTGGCGACAAACAGTAGCATCAATAACGAAGCCAGTTGCATAGAACGCTGATCAACGACCGCAGCCAGGTTGCGGCGAATGAAGTGTAGCAAGGTTCCCGGGAAAAAGTCTGCGAGCGCCAAGTTTACCGCATCCACGGCGGCCGGCCACCTGAGGATGTGCTTGCAGAAGGTCAGCACCACCACAAGGAAGGGGAAAAAAGAAAGTAAAACGCTGGCGGCAATGGCGAATGCATATACGTGTACTTCGGTTTCCATCCAATAGCGGAGTGTCGGGCGCATTCGTCCAATCAGTTCCGCCAGGGGTCCCTCACTCTGCATGTGGAGGCGCGCTTTACCTTTTAGTATAGCTGCCTGTAGCCTTGTCTTTACAGCAACTACTGAAGCGGTGCTTTTTTTCCGTCATGCGGTGTACGACGAAATAGAGGGCTGGCAACACGAGGAGCGTTAGTATAGGCGCGGTGATCATGCTGCCAACCACGACACGCGCCAATGGCTGCTGCGTTTCTGACCCAATGCCCGTGGAAATCGCAGCCGGCAGGAGACCGATGCCGGCTGCTGCCGATACCATTAGGACCGGCCGCAATCGGAGCTGTGACGCTGCGAAAACAGCCTCGCGCAGTGCGTATCCTTGCGCACGCAGCGTGTTGATGCCCGCCACCAAAACAACACCGTTGAGGATCACAACTCCCAGAACGGCAATGAAACCGACTGCGGCCGAGATGCTGAAATCCGTTCCCGTCACTAGCAATGCGAAAACGCCGCCAACCAAAGCCGCAGGCACTGACCCCACTACGATAAACGTGTTTCGCAAATTGCGAAAGTAACTGTAAAGGAGGCAAAGAATGATCCCAAGCGTGAGGGGCACGATGATCATCAATCGTCGCAGCGCATCCTGCAATTGCTGGAATTCCCCTGCCCAAGTCAATCGATAGCCTGGCGGCAGCTTAACCAATTGCCGAATCCGTGATTGCGCGTCTGCAATCGTGCTGTGAAGATCGCGGCCGCGAACGCTGAACTTGATTGGAATGTACCGGGCATTGCCTTCCCGGTAGATGAAGGATGCGCCGGGGCGGCTGATTACCTCGGCGACGTCACGGAGTGGAATGTTTCCATTTCGAGTGCGAATGGGAATGTTGCGAATCGCCTCGGAGGTGTTCCGGAACTGTGGAAGAAAACGAACCACGACATCAAAGCGCCGCTCACCATCCAACACTTGTGTCACCGCCTGACCGCCAATGGCGGCCTGAATTGTAGCGTTAATATCGTCGGACAACAACCCGTACCTGGCTGCCCTTTGACGGTCAACCCGGATAAGCAGATTGGGCTGTCCAAGCATCGCGAGTACCCCAAGGTCAGTTACACCGGGTACACTCTTCATGACTTCTTTTATTTGGTCCGCCGCGCTCTGTAATCCTTCCAGATCTGGGCCGAAAATTTTGATAGAGTTCTCGCCTTTCACTCCGGACATTGCTTCGTTCACGTTGTCCTGAATGTTCTGGGAGAAGTTGTACGTGACGCCCGGGATCCGGCGGAGATCCGCATCCATCCGGCGGATGAGGTCGGCTTTGGTCAAGCCTTTAGGCCACTGTTCACGAGGCTTTAGGTTTACGAACAGGTCTGTATTGAACCACCCTACAGCATCAGTTCCATCGTCCGGACGTCCGAGCTGACTGACCACTGTGGTCACTTCCGGATAGCTGGCCAAGCGCGCTCGGATCTGGTCGGTAAGCCGGCTGGCATATTCGAACGAAATGTCATTGGGCATGGCGGCGCGTACCCATAAGTTGCCTTCTTCGAGCTTTGGCATGAACTCCCCGCCAATAAACGGAGCAGCGGCGAATCCACCAATGAGCGCCAAAGCGCCCACACTCACAGTTACGCCCGGCCGCGCCAAACAGGCCCGGAGCACCGGTAAATACACCGCCCTTGACCAGCGTACTAGGAACGTCTCATGATGGCTCGCGGAGGGCTTCAGAAAGTATGATGACGAAGCGGGCGCATAGGTCAGAGCGAGGAACAGAGCAGCGCTCAGCGCCAGGCCATAGGTAACAGCCAACGGGCTGAATATGCGCCCTTCGACGCCCCGCATCGTAAACAAAGGAAGGAAGGCTACGATGATGACCGTGATCGAGAACAGAATCGGCGCCGCCACTTCCTTCGCGGCGTAAACGATGTTTTGCTGCGGGTCCGGCATATGACTGGGGTCTTTCGGCGACAGACGCCGGTGAATGTTCTCGATCATAATCACTGAAGCGTCAACCAAAATTCCAAAGTCGATTGCCCCCATGGATATCAGATTCGCCGAGTCGCCCCGCAAAACCATAACAATAAATGTCAGCAGCAGCGATAGCGGTATGGAAAGAGTTACCACAAGAGCAGCTCGGAAGTCCCCTAAGAAAGCAATCATCACGAAGCCAACAAGCACCATGCCGGCAATGAGCACGTGTTGCACGGTTTTGTTTGTGACGTTGATCAGCTCCGTTCGGTCGTAATACGGAACAATGCGCATGCCTGGCGGCAAAATTCCGCCACCATTGATCTCTTGCACTTTCTGCCGCACGCGTTCTAGGGTGGGAAGGGTTTGCTGTCCACGGTACATGTAGACGATGCCCGTGACCACGTCCGGGTTGCTACCTAATCCGACCTTACCGAGCCGCACCTTGTTCCCTACGCAGACGTCCCCGAGCTGCCGCACGTACAGTGGTGTGCCATTCCGCTGCGCAACCATCACATTGCCGATGTCGTCAGCATCCCGCAACAGTCCGATGCCGCGAATGTTGTAAGTCTGCTCGCCCGTCTCCAGGTAGTTCCCGCCGACATTCGAATTGCTCTTCTCGAGCGCCTGCATCACATCGGAAATCGAGACCCCAAAGGCGATCAGTCTGTTTGGGTCCAGATCAACATGAAATTCCTTCGTAGGACCGCCGAAGCCGACCACGTCGATAACCCCTGGGATTTGGCGAAAGTGACGCACAAGAATCCAATCCTGTGCCTCTTTAAGTTCCATCGGAGTGTAGCCATCTCCCACAACTTGATATCGGTAGATTTCGCCCAGTGCCGACCAGGGGGAAAGCGCGGGGTGCACCCCGGCAGGCAAGTCCACAAACTGAAGCCGGTTCAGCACCTCTTGCCGGGCGGCCCAATAATCCGTTCCCCAGGTGAAGTAACACTTCACGTTGCTTAGACCGAAAAGCGATATTGAGCGGATCGTTTCCAATCCGGGCATGCCGTTCAGATGTGTCTCGAGCGGAATCGCGATCTGCCGTTCCATTTCTTCTGCGGACCAGCCGGGGTTCTGCGAGATAATCTCGACGATTGGAGGTGAAGGATCCGGGTATGCCTCGACGTTGAGTTGACGGTAGGCGTAAAGGCCACCGAGGAACACGATGACCGTAATCGCCAGCACCAGCGCCCGCTGGCGCAATGATAGTTCGATGAGCCTGCCTATCATTGACCACCGCTCCGCGCCTGTGCCATGCGCTGGGTTAGCAGGAGACCTCCGTGCACAACCACTCGTTCGGCCTCGCGAAGTCCGGATTTCACGACTACCCAGCCATTGATTTCGTCTCCGGTCGCGATCAATCTTTCCTGATACACTCCGGGCTGCTCCTCCACAAAGACAGTGCGCCGGTTACCGGTTGCCACGACAGCCGAAGCCGGCACGATCAGGGCGCGCTCAACCGTTCCGGATTCAAGTACGATCGTGGCGAACATCCCTGGCTTGAGCCGCCCATTGCTGTTCGGTATAACGCACCGCACGGCCACCGTGCGTTTGTCCGGATCGACGACGGAAGCCACCTGCTCTACGCGAGCGACAAACTTCTCGTTGGGATACGCGAGTGTCTGCATGGTGACCTTCGTCCCTGGCCTGACGCTTGCCAATTGATCTTCATAAACATCTGCATTGACCCAGACTGTCGAAAGATCCGCGATTTTGAACAGAATGTCGCCGCCTGCCTGAACGACCTGGCCAAGCCCAACCTTGCGTTCAACGATCGTTCCACTAACAGGAGCCGTGAGGCGAACCAAGCGCGTGATCGCTGACGGCCCTGCCCTGGCGAGGCGCTCGATTTCCTGGTCGGTGAAGCCGGCAATCTGTAGGCGTCTTTGCGCAGCCGCGACAGCGGACTGTGCCGTTACAATTGCAGCTTCCGCACGCTGCAATTCTTCTTTGGCCTGAACTTCTGATGCCTCCGCTTCTTGCAATTCCCGCTGCGAAATGGCTTCGACGGCAGCAAGCCTAGCAGCTCGCTGGCGCGTCCGTGTGGCCAGCTCAGCAGAGGTAAGCGCCGTGCGCTTGGTAGCGAGGGCCTGCTGGTAATCAGCCTGAGCGCGTAGGTAGTCCGATTGAATAGCAACAATATCGGAAGAGTCGACGACGCCCAGTACTTGCCCCTCACGGATCGATTGACCTACCTCCGCATCAACCCGTACAATACGGCCCGCAAACTGAGCAAATACGGGCGTGACGCGGTTTTCGTTGAAGTCAACCGTACCCGGCACGGCCGTTCGAAGTGGCACGTCGGCCTTTTTGACGGTTTCAACGACTACGTTGGCGCGCTGTCCGGGCTCTAGCACAATCGTATCTGCCGGGTTGTGAGGCTGTGCGATTGCGGCCGGACTAGTTCGAGGGGCGCTCTTACCGCGAAAACCGAAGCCAACCGTTGTGGCAGCAGCAAGCACAAGCACACCCACAAACCACAAAACCCGTTTCCGGATCGGGCGAGGACCATTGATTCGTTTCTCCACTAAAACTTGCATATTGCTAAAACCTCCACGCCGGCCGAATCGCGCGCCTTTCAATTGGTTACCGAGGCGCCGACGGCCAGCTCGAGCTGATAGACACTGAGAGCCAAGTCATGACGGGCTTCGTTGTACCCCAGCAGCGTCTTGTTATAAGCGCGCAGGGCATCGAGAAAATTGATTAAGCCCCTGGCGCCTTCCCGATAGGCTACCTCTTCGATATCGCGGACTTCTTTGGCGTTGCGCAAGACCTGGCTGTCAAATAGATTCAAACGATTGCGGCTGATACTGTAAGCTAGGAATGCTTTTTCGACGTCCGTCAGCACCTGCGCCCGCGTTTTTTGCAGGGCTGCTTCCGCCTGGAGTTTCGCAGCCGTAGCCTGCGCGATCGCTGCATTTGCGCGAGCGCGAGTCGAAATCGGAATGCCAAGCGCAAGGCCTACAGCGTTGTCGCTTCCCGAACGCGCATATTGTGCGCCCAGTGTGACATCCCTCGTCCGCTCTGCTTCAGCCAGTTTCACTGCGGCCTCGGCCGCTTTCGCTTCCAACTCTGCGGCCCGAAGATCCGGCCTACTGGCGAGCGCCAGTCTCCGTATCTCTTCGATACCCTTCGAGACCGGTTTCACCTCCAAATCCCCCTCGATCACATCAAGAACGCGAGTCGGCAATAAAGTGATTTGACCGCTGACAATCCGTGCCTGACCTTTTATGGGCGCAGCTTCGCCTTCGCCAATGAGGTTGAACACGTCGCGCAAGCTTTGGAGGTAACTTTGTTCTGCCGCGCCGACATCCCCCTGGAACTCTACTAATTCCAGCCCAATGCGCCTGAGGTCGACGCCCGCTGAATAGCCCTCCTTCACCTGAGCCCTGAGAAGCTGTTGCGTTCGGTTGAAATAACCAAGGCTGTCACCAATCACGCGCAGGTTTTCGCGTGCAAAAACTGCTTCAAGGAAGGCTCTCTTCAGCTCAAATAGCTGCTGGCGGAGCGCGTCCTTCAACAAGGCTTCGGCTACCTCGGTCTGGATCTCTGCCTGACTGATGCGGAGTTCCCGTTTGCCACCGCGCTCAATCACCTTTTCCACATCAATCGTGTAGGTTGAATTCGCTGCCGTATTGCCATTCGTTTCGACAAGATACCGCGGATAAGAGATCACTCTTGGGAGCGCGAACTGGTTGGCGCTAATGACCATCGTTGGGCTCGGTTTAACAGCAGCGGCAGCTTGCTGCGCCCGTGAAAGATCCACGTTGTAGCGGGCCGCCAGAACTGTCAGGTTTTTGGTGATCAGAGCGTCAATTGCGCTTTCTAATGAGAGGCGACGCACCGCCTGCTCGGATGATTGCGCCTGCGCGCTAGCAAAGGGAAATGCAAACGCCAGCGTGAGAACAGAAGCAGGCAGAAATCGGCGCAATGGTTTGGCAATATTGCCATTACTCGGCTTCATAGAATCAATAGACCAAAGCGAACTCATACGCATCTCCTGAAATGTAAGTGCCGGTGATGTCGGCGGCTGTCATGCCTGCCGTTGATTCCTGCCAGCGAAAAACACCGTCAGGTGCTGGCCCGCAGAACGGTAAGATGCCGCAGACGGGCCAGATGTGCTAGTTGGCGTAGGGAACGGGAGGGGCTCGCGATGAGTTCAGTAAGAAGGGGCAGGAGGTAAGCCAAGCGACCGTTGAAAGCCACCGGAGCTTGCCGGTCAAGGAAGGAGAGCAGGGCGCACGGCCAGGTGTCAAAAGCGCGAACTCAGAAGCTTGTTTCGGAGGTGCCGCTAGCGATGGACTATCCACTGAGGAGGAAGGGAGCCGGAAGTGTTGCCGGGTTGGTACAGCAGGCAGCAGAAAGTCCTCGATTCGTCCCTCGTAGAAACTACCCCGCCCATCGTTCAACAACACGCGAAGTCGCTGCCCGGTGAAGGGACATTGGACGATTACATCGATATCACCATCACGATCGATATCCCAAGCCGACACCGAATATGCTGTTTCAGTTCTCTGAAAGCTAAAGATAGTGTTATCGCGGCCTGAGAGATGGACCTCCACTGCGACGTCGTGCTGTTCGCCGAGCCGGCCATAATCGACCAGAACGGCCGCATCTGCCTTTTGATCATTGTCGAAGTCAGCAACAGCCAGCGTCGGTCCGAACGGCAACGCCATATTCGCCCGCGACCAAGCGCCTTGAAGTCCGTCGTATGCCCCCAAGCGTGGCGCAAGCACGGCAAGGGATGTGATCAGGGCTAGCTGGATACTGAGTGCTCGCGCTTTCATGGCCACTACAGACACATTACAAAAATTATACCGTGCGCAACGTAGCAGTGTGTCCCTTGTATGATTCTCAGCTTATGGAGGTGCGCTAGACAGGATTAAGGCGACATTATTTTTCCCTGCTTGACGCTGCTTCAGCCGGGTACTTACAATGGGAGCGTTAGGAGGCCCAATGCGTTCCATTGGCATGCCTGAACTTCTTGTGATCCTGGCGGTCGCCGTACTGCTCTTTGGTGGACGGAAGATCCCCGAGGTTGCCAAGGGTTTGGGTGAGGGAATACGTAATTTCAAGAACGCCCTGAAGGGGGATGAGAAACCCGAAGAGAAGAAGCAGGCGTAGGCTTCCTGGCCCTCTCGCAGGAGGAGCGGGCCCAATCTCTGAGATTTCGGCTTTTAGGAAAAACCCCGCGGCGTAGCGCGGGGTTTTACATATATCCGATATCCGAACTGTTGTCAGGTTACTTCTTCTTAGGCGGCACAATAGCGTCCCGGACCGCTTTGGCCACGCGGAACTTTACAACTTTCTTGGCGGGGATTTTAATGGGTTCTCCGGTTGCCGGGTTGCGTCCCATTCGCGCCTTGCGTTCCACGCGCACCAGTCTACCAATTCCGGGCATTACGAATACACCGTTCTTTTTGGTTTCGGCCACCGCAATCTGGGCATAGGTGTCCAGGAAGCTTTTCGCCACCTTATTGCTCACCCCCACAGTAACGGCTAGCTTTTTCACCAACTGGCTCTGCGTCATCCGTTTGTCTGCCATAAACCTCCTTGTAGTTGTTCTCCCATTGTTAATTTGTCAGGTCGGCACCGATATCAGCCCCGCAAAACGGCCTTTGTGCGGCGGTATTCGGGCCTTCCTTCTCAAATTGCTACCTAATGATAAGGGGTTCACCAAGCAGATGTAAAGAGAAATGTGAGAATTTGGCCTATTTTTGCGGCATTTTTTGTGATCGCGTGCATGTAATCCCTCACAATTGGCCTTTCAGGACGTACCAGGAGCTAGCCGGCGGATGCCAGCATTGGCTCCTTTGAGAATTCTGTGGCCGGCGCCTTTTCCAGGTGTGTTCCACAAAGACCTAGCATCCTCCGCAACTCTTGATCAAGACGAGCCGCGGCCTCGGGATGTTCGCGGAGGAAAACCTTGGCATTCTCCCTCCCTTGGCCCATCCTCTCTCCATGAAAGCTGAACCAAGCGCCGCTTTTTTCCACTAAGTTATTAGCGACCCCTAGATCCAGCAGGTCCGCCTCGCTAGAAATTCCTTCGCCATAGAGGAGGTCCAGTTCCGCTTCGCGGAATGGAGAAGCCACCTTATTCTTCACGACTTTTACTTTTACCCGATTGCCTGTAATCTTCTCGCCGTCCTTAATGGCGGCGGTTTTCCGCACTTCCACGCGCACCGAACTGTAGAATTTCAGGGCGCGTCCCCCTGTAGTCGTCTCCGGATTCCCAAACATAACGCCGATTTTTTCTCTTACCTGGTTAATGAACACCAGGCAGGTATTATTCCGCGCCACGATGCCTGTCAACTTGCGTAATGCCTGAGACATCAGCCGCGCCTGAAGTCCCATGTGGCTGTCCCCCATTTCTCCTTCCAGTTCTGCTTTGGGAACAAGCGCTGCAACGGAATCCACGACGACAACATCAATAGCACCCGAAGCCACCAGCGAGCCTGTGATTTCCAAGGCTTGTTCACCATGGTCAGGCTGAGAAACCAGCAAGTTCTCTACGTCTACGCCTAGCTTGCGGGCATATGCCGGGTCGAGTGCGTGCTCGGCGTCGATAAAGGCCGCAAGGCCTTCTGCCTTCTGCGCCTCCGCGATGAGTTGCAACGCTAAAGTGGTTTTCCCCGAAGACTCAGGTCCGAAAATTTCCACGACGCGACCGCGCGGGAACCCGCCCACACCCAGGGCCGCATCTATCGAAATGGATCCGCTTGAAATGACTTCAACTGGCACCACACTCCTGGATCCTAGTCTTAGAACGGTCCCTTTCCCGAACTGCTTTTCCATCTGCAACAAGGCAAGATCAATGACACGGCGCTTTTCCTTCTCGTCCATGCTTTGTTAGTGCAATCAGAGAAGCTTCTTTCTCAGCGCTCGGTTGGCAGTGGGACGAATCAAGAGTGCAGGCTGCCAGGCTTGTGCTGCGCGGGGTACACTACCGCGACCGCGGAGCCCCTGCGGGAGCGGTTTTCACGGAGTCCTCGGGTGTCATGGCTCCACCTTGCGGCCGGACCAGCCCGAGTAGCTGACGAAGCTCGGCATCGATTTTCTCGCGGATGTCAGGGTTATCCTTAAGGAACTGCCGTGCATTCTCACGCCCTTGACCGATGCGCTCGCCTCTGTAACTGAACCAGGAACCGCTCTTTTCAATCACGTTCTGCGCCACACCAAGGTCGAGCAGATCCCCTTCGCGCGAGATCCCTTCGCCGTAAAGAATGTCGAACTCCGCCTCGCGGAACGGAGGAGCCAACTTGTTTTTCACGATTTTCACTCTGGTGCGGCTGCCCGAGATAGTCTCTCCATCTTTTATTGCAGCCACCCTGCGTATGTCCGCGCGGACAGTAGCATAAAACTTCAACGCCCGCCCTCCCGTAGTAGTCTCCGGGTTGCCGAACATCACGCCAATCTTTTCCCGTATCTGGTTGATAAAGATCAAACAAGTATTGGACTTGGATACCACCCCGGTGAGTTTTCTGAGCGCCTGGGACATGAGTCGCGCCTGAACCCCCATATGCGCATCGCCCATTTCTCCATCGAGCTCGGCCTTCGGCACCAGCGCCGCTACTGAGTCAATCACCAGTACATCCAGGGATCCCGAAGAAATCAGCGCGCTGGTGATCTCGAGCGCCTGCTCCGCATAATCGGGTTGTGAAACCAGCAGATTGTCCACATCCACACCCAGCTTGCGGGCGTATATTGGATCCAAGGCGTGCTCCACATCGATAAATGCGGCCATGCCTCCCGCTTTCTGCGCTTCGGCCACTACATGCAGCGCGACCGTGGTTTTCCCGGAAGACTCCGGCCCGAAGATCTCGGAGATCCGTCCTCTGGGGAATCCCCCTACCCCTAAAGCGGCGTCCAGTGAGATGGACCCGGAGGAAATCGCCGCCACTGGTACAATCGCCTCCTTAGCGCCCAACCGTAGGATGGAACCTTTCCCGAACTGTTTCTCAATCTGGCTCAAAGTGAGCCCTAACATGCGTGCCCGTTCTTTATCGTCCATGGTCGCTGATCCCTGGCGAGTAGCAGCGTGGAAGCTGCCCTGCTACGGCCGTAGATATATATCCCGTTATGGCAGTTGATGTGGCCCTTTCCTTACCCTCAAACAAGGGAATAACCGCAGCCGCCGAGTTGTCACAGATTACCGCTCGCTTCGCAGTACAGTAGATTATACAACCGAGCGTGCCGCTATTATAGCTTCGGCGCGTAATAACCTTTTCGAGCCCGAACAATGAGGCCGGCATGGCCCTTGACCACCACTTCCACGCGTTGCCAGCTTCCGTCCGTCTTGAGGGGCTCGGGGCGGTAAAGAAGGCTGTACTGGTGCCTCAGTTCGTTGGCGATGTTCTCAAACGACTGGGCCAAGTCCTCGACTTTGAATGGAAAAAAGGTCACGCCGCCTGTTTCAGAAGAAAAATACTTCAGCACTTTGTCGCCATGAGTGTCAATCCGGGTGATGTTGGTTGAGATCGTGTAAATGACAGCGTCGGCCTTCTGGGCCATTTCGAGTGCTTGATCGCGGGAGTAGCGGCTTTGGTTGTCTTCCCCGTCGCTAAGGATGACGATAGCCCGGCGGAACCTGTGCCGCGGCTGATCTACCATCAACCGGTCACGGCAGGCGAGATAGATGGCGTCGTACAGCGACGTGCCTCCACCCGGGCGCAGGCCAAAAATAGCTTGTTCCAATTTTTTTACGTCACCCTCCAGGTCTCCCCTGAATTCCGCATTCGTGTCGAAACTGACAACCACTGCTTTGTCCACACCAGGGCGCATCACACTCCGGATAAACTCAATGGCGGCTTCCTGGATAAACTTAAACCGATCACGAACACTGTTGCTGGTGTCAACCAGTATTGCAAGGCGCAGGGGTAAATCACTTTCGGCTGCAAATTCGAGGATCTTTTGCGGCCGGCTGTCTTCTCTAATCAGAAACTCATCTTTGGTCAGGTCGGTTATAAAGCGACCTCTCCTGTCGGTAACCGTAAGCAGCAGGTTAACCCGGGTTACGTCGAAAATAATCCTGGCCCTATCTTCCTCTGTGATAAGGTGCTCACCCTGGTGCGTTTGTGCGGCCGCAAAGCCCAATATAGCCGCCAGCAACACCACCAGCCTGCGGGGTCTCATGAGATCTCTTATTCGATTATATAGAAGTAGAAGGTTTCAGTCACAGCCGCTCTCCAGATCGCTTAGCCACCCGGACAGCTCTTTAGGCAAAGGCGCCTCCACCGTCATGAGAGTGGCTGTTCTGGGGTGCGCAAACCGAATGCGGAAGGCGTGCAAGAAAAAACGCCCCAAGGGAGGCCTCGCGTGAGGTTTGGAAGGTGCTCCGTAGATCCGGTCCCCCACGACTGGGTGTCCCATGCTGGAAAGGTGAACGCGAATTTGGTGGGTCCTTCCGGTATGAAGTCTTACTTCTAACAACGTGTAACAGGAGAACCTCTTCAGCACACGGTACTCCGTCACAGCCGTGCGCCCGCGCCCAAGACGCGCAGTCATTTTGATCCGGCGGGCTGGGTCGCGGGTGATCGGCTTGTCGATTTTGCCGGATTCGCCTGCAATGGTGCCGTGAACAAGCGCTATGTAAGTCTTCTCAACCTTTCGAGAGGCAAACTGCTCCGCGAGCCGTGAGTGAGCAAAGTCGTTGCGCGCCACAACCAGCACCCCGCTCGTATAACGATCTAGCCGATGAACGATGCCAGGGCGCAGATCACCACCCCGCGCAGAAAGCTGTCCAAAACGGTGGAGCAGTGCATTCACCAACGTTCCCGACCCACACCCGGCGCCTGCATGAACTACCATGCCGGCGGGCTTATTCACCACAACGATGTCCGCATCTTCGTAAAGGACATCCAGCGGAATTGGTTCTGGCGCCGCTCGCAAAGGTCGTAGTTCCGCCGGCTCCACTTCCACCCTTTCGCCGCATTTGAGAACGTAAGCCGGCTTTTCCGCGATCCCGTTTATCAACACGCGCCCGGACTTGATCCATTCCTGCAACCTGGCGCGGCTGTAACCCGGCATGTGCTGTTGAAGAAAATGGTCCAGCCGCCGGCCGGCTTCCGAAACCCCTACCTGGAAGGAAAGCATACTTCATGTATATTCAAAAAGTGATCAAGAGTGCGATAGTTCCGGTGGCCGGCATGGGTACCCGGCTGCTGCCGGCTACCAAGTCCCAGCCCAAGGAAATGCTCCCGGTGGCGCGCAAGCCCATTGTCCAATATGTCGTCGAGGAATTGGCGGCTAACGGGGTCGAGCAGATACTTTTCGTGACTGGCAGGAACAAGAGTTCGATCGAAAACCATTTCGATCATGACCCTGAACTTGCCCGAACACTTAACGCCTGCAACAAACTCGATCTTATGGAGGAATTGAGGTTTGAGGAGCTCCATACACACTTCTTTTACACCCGCCAGCGCTTTCAGCGGGGTTTAGGCGATGCGGTGCTGTGCGGCGAGAATTTTGCCGGTGAGGAGCCGTTTGTGGTGGCTCTTGGTGACTCGATCCTTGGACTGAACGCCCACTCCAGAGCAGTCAGCCGCATGTGTGAACTGTTTTTGTCAAAGCGGGCCAGTTGCGTCTTTGCAGTGGAGGAAGTTCCCCGCGAAGAGACGTGTCACTATGGGATTATTAAACCCGCTGATGGAGACGGGGAGTGGCTTCGCGTATCCGACCTCGTGGAAAAACCAACATCGGAGAACGCGCCGAGTAATCTTGCCATTGCCGGACGCTATGTTTTTTCTCCACTGATTTTCGACATGATCCGCCGTGTAGAACCCGACGCACGTGGTGAAGTGCAGCTCACCGATGCAATCCGGCTGATGTGCGAAGAGGGCAAGCGGGTTCTGGCTTTGAAACTACCTGACGGCGAAAAACGATATGACATCGGGAATTTCGCCAGCTACTTCGAGACCTTCGTAGAGTTCGCCCTGGCGGACCCGGTCTATGGCGAGCGGCTCCGCCGTTGGCTGGAGCATCTGCTGGAGAGGACGTGACGCAGGCGGTGTTTTTGGCGCTTTTGCTGGTCTTGGTGGCTACTCGCCTCTGTCATGTGGATATCCTTTGGGCAGAGGAGGACTTGCCGCTGGCTACGGCAATCCAGATGCTCCACGGCAAAGTCATCTATCGTGATGTTTGGTTCGATAAGCCTCCCTTAACCTCTGCGATATATCTCCTTTGGGGCGCTCGGGATGGTTGGATCCTGCGTGTGGCCGGCGCTCTGTGGTTCCTGGCGGCAGCTTTTCTTGTTTATCGTTTCGCCGCCAAACTGTGGGGAGAGCGCGAAGGCAGGCTAGCAGCCTGCGCTTTGGTTTTTTTCCTGATCTTCGGTATCCCGTCCTCCGTCATCCCGCTGGCCGCAGATTCATTGATGATGGTTCCTCATCTGGCGGCTGTGTATCTGGCGTGTCGGGGCCGGGCTTTCTGGAGTGGGTTCGCTGCCGGTCTGGCGCTTCTTTTTAACGCAAAAGCTGTTCTGGTCCTGGCCGCCTGTGCTGTATGGGCGTATGGGTCCCTGCCGGCGCTTTTGGCAGGTTTCGCGGTTCCATGCATTGCGGCTATAGGGTGGCTGGGCGCACATGGAGCGCTGTACGACTACTACTTGCAGGTCTGGCGACTGGGCGGAATGTACGCGAAAGATACGTTTTTGCCGCATCCGTTTCAAACTGGCTTCGTAAGAACGGTAAATTGGGCAGGGTTTCATGCTTCTTTGGTCGTCGCCGCAATATGGTACTGGTTGCGTGGAAGGGACCCCGGGCGCTTTCGCTTGCTGGTTTGGGCCACATTGTCACTTGTATCTGTAGCCTTAGGATGGCGGTTTTTTTCCCGCTACTACCTCCAATTGCTACCTGTATTCACGCTTGCAGCTGCGCGCGGCTTTTTCCTGCTTGGGCGCCGCGGCCGAGCCTTGGTAGCGGTGGCGTTGCTTCTACCGATGGTCCGTTTTGGTCCGCGTTACGCGTTGCTCGCCCAGGACCTTATGCAAGGGAGGCCGCACCAGTGGCGGGACGTTGCAATGAACCAGGACAGCCGGCAAGCTGCTTTGCTCATTGCGCGTTTGGCTAAACCTGGAGACACTCTTTTTGTCTGGGGCTTTCGCCCGGATGTCTTTGTGTACACGCGCATGCCGGCAGGAACCAGGTTTCTCGAATGCCAGCCACTAACAGGTGTTTTCGCAGACCGCCATCTGTTTCAGTCCTCTGCTACAGCTCCTGAATGGGCTAAGGCCAACCGAACGGAGTTGCAGCACGAGCTACCTACATTTGTCGTGGACGGTCTGGCAGCCTACAACCCCCAGCTCGCGATTGATACGTTCCCTGACCTCAATTCGTGGCTGTCCCACTATGAGGATGTGGGACACACCGAAAAAACCCGGATCTACCGCCTCAAGCCCCCCGGACTGAACGGTTTTTCTTCTTTCCCGAAATCTGCCAGTCCGTGAAGGGGGACCGCGCACCTCGTATGTGCACATTCAGCAAGTAGGGGACCCGCGAGGAAAAGGCACGTTGCAACGCTGGACCGATCTCCTCCCGCCTGTGTATATTTTCACCTTCTCCACCGAAGCCTTTCATGATGACGTCATAACGGGTGGGCCGCAATTCACAGGCTACCGGACACTCTGAGGGATGGAATGCTTTTTGGAGTTCGCGCTCCAAACCCCATGCGGCGTCGTTTCCGATGATGATCACGACTGGCAAGCTATGGCGGACCATGGTATCGAGCTCAGAAAGATAGAAGCCAAATGAGCCGTCACCTGTGAACAGGACTACGGGTTTGCCGGGATTGGCCAATTGAAGCGCAATGCTGTTCGGCAGAGCAGAACCTATGGCCCCCAACGGGCCAAGCCGCAACCATCCTCCCGGCTTCCGTGCGGGGATGATCGCTCTACCCCAATGGCCGAAGTCAGCGCCATCCCAAGAAAATAGAGCTTCAGACGGGACGAGCTTTTTGAACTCCGCATAGAAAGCTGCCGGGTGTATAGGCAGCGTAGAATCCTCCGCGATATGGAGTAACTCCGATTCCCACTGCTGGCGGAATTGTCGCAGTTGTTCTAGCCACGGCAGTTCCGGCCATGTTTCGTCCCCCATCTCCTCCAGCATGGCGGCTAGCGTAGACTTGACATCGGCGCAAATACCCAAGTCTAGATCCCGATTCATTCCCAGTTCAGGAGGATGGATATCGACCTGAATAAACTTCGCCTCTGGCGAAAACAAGCGGGGGCCACCGAAAGCCAGCCGGTAGTCAATCCTCTTACCGAGTACCAGAAATAGGTCCGCCTCCCGAAATACGTTACGAACAGCTTTGTTCAGCGCTGGGTCGGCGTAGCCGAAACATTGTGGATGCTCATCGGAAATCACCCCGCGTGCCATGCCGATTGTGTAAATCGGCAAGCGGGTCTTCTCTACAAACGCGTGGAGTTCTGCTCGAGCATCCGCCCACCAGACCCCGCTGCCAGCAATCACCACCGGTTGCAAGGAAGACTTCAGCATCATGAGTGCTGTCTCGACTAGGCGGCTGTCTGGCCAACAGGCTTGCCGCGGCTGTGGGAGGGGGAGGCGCAAAGGCACCTCCACCACCTCGAGAAAAGTATCTGCTGGAATATTGAGGTAGACAGGACCCATGCGCCCCGACAACGCCTCTGCACGCGCGCGGCTCAAATAGAAAGGAATTTGCGCGGCGCTTGGGGGCTCAGCAGCCCACTTGACAATCGGCTTTACCATGTTGAGCTGGTCCAGGTCCTGAAAAGCCTGCCGTTCCGCCATGGCTCGCGGGCGGCTACCACTGACCACGATCAGGGGACTAGCGATTAGTTTTGCCGCCGCGATTCCCGTTAACGCGTTGGTGTGTCCAGGCCCTCCAGTGACCAGGGCCAGCGCTGGTTTTCGCTTAAGCCGGGCCCACGCATCTGCCGCATGCGTTACACCAGATTCGTGGCGAAAGTCGATGATGCGCACGCCCCGGCGGGCAGCGACACGCAGTACTTCGTTAAGATGATCTCCGACCAGTGTGAAGATTTCTGACATGCCGAGCCGCTGGGCGGCGTCCACAAAAAGCTCTGCTCCGGTTGGCATTGTGGTGACATCCTATTAAAATCAAGTTTTGCCTCATATGTCTAGAATTCTCGTTACCGGCGGCGCAGGCTATATCGGTTCCCATACTGTGCAGCTCCTTGTCCGAAGAGGTTTCGATCCTGTAGTGGTCGACGACCTTTCGCGCGGATATCCGGATACCGTCGAACAACGAAGACTGCGGATCCTGAACGTCTCTGATACGGCAGCCGTTGCCGACATTCTTATGGATGAGCGGATCGAGGCGGTTATGCACTTTGCCGCCTTCATTGCGGTAGGTGAGTCTGTCAGAGAACCTGAACTTTATTTTCGGAACAATATCGGTGGATCCCTATCGCTGTTTGAAGCTATGCACCGGGCCGGAGTTTCCCGGCTGGTCTTCTCATCCACGGCTGCTGTATATGGGGCCCCTCAGGTCATTCCCGTCACCGAAGACGCACCGGTGGCTCCGCAAAATCCTTATGGGGAGTCCAAAGCGGTGGTAGAGCGACTGCTTGTGAGTCTAGACCGCTACCGCGGCTTGCGCTCCATTCGTCTACGCTACTTCAATGCATGCGGCGCGGATCCTGAAAGCGGCCTAGGGGAGCGACACGACCCGGAAACTCACCTTATTCCCCTGATCCTAAAGGCGGTGCTTACTGGTCAGCCTGTCACGGTGTTCGGCGACGACTATGATACGCCGGACGGCACTTGCGTCCGGGACTACATCCATGTGAGCGATTTGGCCGAAGCCCATATTCTTGCTCTCGAGTCTCTTCTTTCCGCTGGAATGTCCGCGGTGTTTAACGTGGGTGTCGGAAAAGGGTATTCCGTACGAGAGATTATCAGGGCCGTGGAGGAGGTTACCGGCAGGAAAGTTCCTTATGTAATAGGGCCACGGCGCCCCGGGGACGTGCCGGTATTGGTGGCGGATTCCCAGAAGTTAGAAAAGGCCTTGGGCTGGTGTCCGCGGTTCTCAAGTCTTCGTGAGATTATCTCAACTGCCTGGGAATTTGAGAAGCGTCGGCAACAACCTTAAGTACTGCTGCCTGAACCAATACTGTTTCTTAGGCAACTGAAGCCACGGTTTGGAGCGGGAGACGGGATTCGAACCCGCGACATCAACCTTGGCAAGGTTGCACTCTACCAGCTGAGTTACTCCCGCCCGCCTACAAGTTCATTCTTACGCGAGTCGCGCCACAGTGTCAATTGCTACACGATACCCCTAAAGCTGACAGTTCTTCTGCGGTTCCAGCGCAGGCGCTGCATGCCTATCTGACATCTTGTCCAAAAGATGTTGCCTTTATAGAGACGGCAAGTAAACAGGATCTGGCTGTTATGTTTTTCCCATTCGGAAGTAGCTGGTAAAAAAGAAAATAAAGTTGTACGAAGTTCTTGTAAGCACGCAGCAGAGTTGTGCTAGACTGAATTCCGCTCTACCGAAGGAAGGTGGACGTTCAGTTGTTTTTATTGCTAATTTTGCCTGTGGTTCAGCCCAAAACTGAATAGGTGTATGCGGAAATTTCCTCAGGTGTGGAAAACCTGTGGAAATGTGGAGGACTTGGTGTGCGCACAGACAGAGTGAATATTTGGGAGCTTGTTAAACAGAGTCTTGCCCTCCGGCTTAGCCCAGAAGGCTACCGGAACTGGATTGCAGAGACAAGGATGCTCGGGGCTACCGAGAATAGTTTGCGGGTGGCAGTTCCAAATGAGGCTACGAAAGCGTGGCTTGAGGAAGAGTACGCTGAATTGGTCTTTTCAACGATCCGGGACTTGAACCTTGGTGTGAACTACGTTATTGAATATGTGCCAATTACCGCGGCAGCTGACAATGTGAGCCGTGTAATGGCTACCGAACCATCTGAGAACCAGATATTTAGTCAGTCCACAAATGGACGGCTTAACCCTAAATTCACCTTCGACACATTCGTTGTTGGCTCGTGTAATCAGTTTGCGCACGCGGCTGCAAAGGCAGTCGCAAGCGCACCCTCGCGTAGTTATAACCCCCTGTTTATTTATGGGGGAGTCGGTATGGGGAAGACACACCTCATGCATGCTATTGGTAGCCATCTGCTCAGCAATTTTAGTGCGATGAACATCATTTATACCTCGAGTGAGCGTTTTATGAACGAAATGATTCATTGCATTAGCACGCAACGGATGGCTCAGTTTCACAACTACTATCGCAGCGCTGATGTCCTACTTGTCGACGATATTCACATCTTGGCTGGCAAGGAAAGGACCCAAGAGGAGTTTTTTCATACCTTCAACGCGCTTCATGAACATCAGAAACAGATCGTTATCTCCAGCGACAGCACCCCAAAAGACATACCTGGCCTTGTCGAACGTTTACGGTCACGCTTTGAATGGGGTCTTATGGTGGATATCCAACCCCCGGATCTCGAAACCAAAATGGCCATCTTAGATAGAAAGGCTGACATGGAGGGAGTTAAGCTACCTGAAGATGTAAGAGTCTTTATCGCTACCAAGACAAAGTCGAATATACGTGAGCTAGAAGGCGCTTTAGTGAGGCTAGTCGCATACTCGTCTATGACAGGTTTACCTATCAATATGGCTACGGCTCAGCATTGCTTGAGGCACCTTATCAACGGATCGGAGCGGAAAACACCACGCATTGACAGTGTCATACGAGCCGTAGCGGAGAAATTTGGGTTGCAGCCGGCACAGCTTAAGCAAAAGACAAATGCCAGAGCTATTGCTTACCCGCGCCAGATTGCCATGTACCTAACGAAAGAGCTCACCGGAGCTTCACTACCAGAGATTGGCCGTGCTTTTGGAGGCAAGCACCACACGACGGTATTGCATTCTGTCCAGAAAATTGAACAGATGCGCCATAGTGACCCAGATTTGAATAGGATGATCCACAGTATAAGTGATTCAATTAATTGACGTTAATAAGTTTTCCACAGCCTTGGCGGAATAATGGTTGTGGGCGGCTGTTGGCATTCAGTAATGCAGGAGTTTCGCTTTTAGCACCCAAGATGGATTTCACAACGTATCAAGACAGGAACCCTTAGAATTTTGTATAATTTAGAAAGAATTCAACATTTTAACAGGTTCTATGAATGTGACTCCTAAAGTAGGTGTTCATTCATTTAGGAAAGGGAGAGCTCGCTCATGGAATTCACCGTCAGCAAAATTGATCTAGTCCGGGAACTGAACCTGTCGCAAGGGGTAATTGAGAAAAAAACCACTATTCCTATTCTGTCGAATGTCTTGCTTGAGGCAAAAGATGACCGCCTCATCCTGACGGCTACAGACCTTGAGCTCGGTTTTCGCTCCGTTTGTCCTGCAAGAGTTCAAAAGGAGGGAGCAGGAACAATTCCGGCGAGGCGTTTGCTGGATTATGTACGTCTACTACCCGATGCAGACTTGCAAGTGAAGTTGCTCGACAACAACTGGGCAAGTCTTGTCTGCGGGCGCTCCCGTACGCGTATTGCTGGGATGTCTCGGGAAAGCTTCCCAGAACTTCCTGAGCAGCCGGAGGTACTTGCCGAGATTCCTGTTGGTGTAATAGTGTCAGGGATTTCCAAGACCATTTTTGCTATCTCGGCTGAGGAATCGCGTTTTACGCTGCATGGGGCGCTGCTGATTCTGAAAGAAGATATGCTCACAATGGTTTCGACTGATGGGCATCGGCTAGCCTATGTGGAGACTCGCGTGGGCGATGGGGGAGTTCGCGGTGCATACCGGGCTCTGCTGCCACGCAAGGCGATGAGTGAGATTCTGAAGCTGGCGCAGGATTGTCCCGCGGAACTGAAGGTTCAGTTTTCAGGGGACGAAAACCACCTATTTTTCCGTTTTGGTGATCGCCTGTTAATTAGCCGCAAACTCACTGGAACTTTTCCTGACTTTGAGCGTGTGTTGCCCCGGGATCATCCTCACAAAGTGATGCTGTTGCGGGAGGATTTTCGTGGGGCGATGGAACGTGTTTCGCAGTTCTCTGATGAGCGTTCTCATGCGATAAGGGTGCAGATCTGCCCCGCAGAAGTGAAGATTCACTCCTCTTTGTCAGATACCGGTGAGAGTGAGGAAAGTATCCCAAGTGAATACGAAGGTGCCGTAGTGGAAATCGGGTTCAATGCCCAGTACATATTGGACTTCCTACGTGCTGCGTCAGAAGACCACATTGTCATGTTTTTCAAGGATGGTCAAAGTGCTGGCGAATTACGTCCGGCCGATGAGCCAGAGGGCCGCCGGTACCGGTACATTGTGATGCCGATGCGAATATGAGGTGAGGCTTACTCGAGAATTCCGCAACTGGGTAATGCAAGGCAAAGCCGAAAAAGGTTGGTATGGGAACAAAGGTTGAAGCAAATAGCGCGGAGGTCTACGACTCCACAAGTATCCGAGTGCTAGAGGGATTGGAAGCCGTCCGGCTGAGGCCTGCGATGTACATTGGCTCTACCGGTGAGGCTGGCCTCCACCATCTGGTTTATGAGTTGGTAGACAACTCCGTAGATGAGGCTCTGGCGGGCTACTGTACAGAGATTAACGTTACCATCCACCTGGATAATTCGGTGACCGTGGTTGATAATGGTCGCGGCATTCCTGTCGATATCCACCCTGAGGAAAAAATCTCTGCAGCCGAAGTGGTCATGACCAAGCTTCACGCGGGCGGCAAGTTTGACTCGAAATCCTACAAGGTCTCCGGAGGGCTGCATGGCGTTGGTGTGAGTGTCGTGAATGCACTCTCTGAATCTCTGGAATTGGAAATTTGGAGGGAAGGTTTCACATGGACTCAGGAATACCATCGTGGGGCGCCTGTAGCTGCTCTGCAAAGGAGCGGCAGAGCCGGGAAAAAGACTGGGACGAAGATCACCTTTAAGCCAGACCCGACCATTATGGAGACCGTAGAGTTTAACTTCGACATTTTGTCTCAGCGGCTCCGCGAGCTAGCTTTCTTGAACAAAGGTCTTCGCATTACCTTGACAGACGAGCGTGTGGAGCCAGTAAAGTTTCATGAGTTTCATTACAGTGGCGGTATAGCCGAGTTTATCAAGCATCTAAACCGTGGCAAGACAGTACTGCATGAAAAGCCGATTTACTTCGAGGGGGAGCGAGAGCTACCCGGTGGGGGTGTACTGTATATGGAGGTAGCTCTCCAGTACAACGACGGCTATTCCGAAAACGTATTCAGTTTCGCCAATAACATTAACACTGTAGACGGCGGTTCCCATCTGAGTGGATTTCGCAGCGCACTGACGCGGACCATAAACGCTTACGGCCAGCAGGCAGCCTTGTTTAAGGACACCAAAGAGAATTTAACAGGTGAAGATGTTAGGGAAGGGCTTACAGCTGTGGTAAGCGTTAAACTTCCTCAACCGCAGTTTGAGGGCCAGACTAAAGGTAAGCTTAATAGCGACATTCAAGGCTATGTAGTACAGTTCGTCAACGAGAAACTCAGCGAGTACTTTGACAAGAACCCCTCCGTGATGCGCAGGATCGTCGGCAAGGCGATTGACGCCGCGCGGGCGCGAGAGGCGGCGCGCAAGGCCCGCGATCTGACGAGGCGTAAAGGCGCGTTAGATTCGGGGGGGCTGCCTGGCAAGCTCGCTGACTGTCAAGAAAGGGACCCGGAGCGTTGTGAGCTATTTCTTGTCGAGGGAGAGTCTGCAGGCGGGACGGCCAAAGCTGGACGTGATCGCCGATACCAGGCAATCCTTCCCCTCAAAGGCAAAATCCTAAACGTAGAAAAAGCCCGCTACGATAAGATGCTCAGCCACGAAGAGATCCGTGCCATGATTACAGCCATTGGGACAGGCATTGGCAAAGAAGAGGGGGATTTCGACATTACCCGGCTTCGCTACGGCAAGATTATCATCATGACCGACGCAGACGTAGACGGGTCACATATTCGGACTCTTCTTCTCACATTCTTTTTCCGACATATGCAGGAACTGATTAACCGCGGGCACGTCTTCGTGGCTCAGCCTCCACTTTACCGGATCAAGAAAGGTAAGCAAGACAAGTACATCCGAGACGAGAAAGAATTTGTGCGGGAAATCCTCCGGCGCGCAACTGAGAATGTAATTGTTGAGGTAGGCGGGGGTGAAATCCCTTTGCAGCGTCTCGAAGGGGCGGAGCTGAGGAACTTTTTGATGGCTCTTGACGAGTACCAGCAGATATTCCGGAAGGTAGAGAGGAAACTCCGGGATGCCCGAGCGGTGAAAGTTCTTTCTCGCTCTGACCTCAGGATTGACACTAAGGCGGATTTCGCCGATGAACAAAATCTCAAACCTTTGCTTGAGGCTCTGATCAGCTCAGGTATTCAGGGCCACCTGAGGCGCGATGAAGAGCATTCTGCCTGGATGGTATGTTACCAGGACTCTACCGGGGCTGAACGTTCGATTGGGCTCGAGCTTGCTGCCCAACCGGAATACCGCAGGCTCCGGATCCTTTCCAGGCAGATAGCCAAGTATAACCATCCGCCTTTTCTATTGATCAAAGATTCCATTCGCGAAAATTGGGAAGACTGGCAGCAACTGCTTGAGCACATAAAAGAGGAAGGTAAGCGGGACGTTACCGTACAGCGCTATAAAGGCCTTGGGGAAATGAACGCTGACCAACTGTGGGAGACCACAATGAATGCTGAGACCCGTGTGCTGCTGCGGGTACGTCTCGAGGATGCTGTGGAATGCGAAGAGATTTTTTCTACGTTGATGGGCGAGGACGTTGAAAGCCGTAGGAAGTTCATTGAAGAAAACGCTCTCGACGTGAGGAATCTGGATGTGTAACCGGACGTACGCAATGCTCGGGATCAGATGTAAATTCTTTTCACTCTGGGGTGAATACCACAAAGTACAGAGTAGGAGATAGTGCCGGCTAGCTGCGCAATGTGCTGCGCGTCAACTGAGAGATCACCTTCGCTTCCAAGTAGAGTAACCGCATCGCCTGCCTTGAGATTAGGCGCTTGGGAAATATCAATGGTCATGACGTCCATGGATATTGCCCCAAGGATTGGGGTAAGCGCGCCTGCGGCGATGATCTTGCCGCGGTTAGATAGCTGGTGGGGATACCCATCTGCGTAGCCTGCGGCCACAACGGCAATTCTTGTGCGGCGTGGAGTCCGGTACATTGCATTGTAACCAATGCACGTGCCTTCGGGAACATCCTTTACTGTAAGAATCCTGGCTTTCCACGAAAGGGCCGGCCGCACGCGCAGAATAGGGGTTGGAGCCGGACCCTGTGCTGCTGAAACATAGCCATAGAGCGCATGGCCGACCCTAACGAGGTTACCCCAGGCCGAGCTTCGACCGTAAGCCACAGCATTGGTGCTGGACAGGTGAATAAGTTTCGGCTCGATTCCACGCTGGCGGATGACGTTCAGGATCTTGTTAAAAGCCCTCAGCTGGTGCTCCGTTTGATCGCTCGTATAATCAGCCGAGGAGGCAAAGTGCGTCATGAGTCCTTCGAGTTGAATATGCCGCGCTTGGGAGATGGCACGACAAATTTCTTCGGCGCTTTCAAGAGCGCCAAGCCTGCCCATTCCTGTATCCACTTTCAAGTGGTACCGAAGCACCTGAGCACGTTTTCTCGCAGCCTCGTTTGTTTCTGTCAGGTCCTCGAGGGAGTGAATAACCGGTGTCAGTCCGTAATCGAATAACGATTGTCGCTCCTCAGTAAGGAGGCCACCCATTACAAGGATCCGGCAATTGATGCCGGCATCGCGGAGGGAGATGCCCTCATTGACGTTGCTTACAGCCAGCCAGCCGGCGCCGTCCCTTTCCAGCAGGCGTGCGACCTCCAGCAAGCCGTGCCCGTAAGCTTCCGCTTTCACCACGGGTATGACTTGCACAGAGGGGCCGACCACCGCACGAACATTGCGAAAATTCTCGAGGATTTGACAACGTGAAATCTCAACCCAACAACGATAAGGATACATGGATAACTCTCTATTATCGGGCGCAGGAGATCTGGAGAAAAAGTTGTTCGTAGGCGTCTGTTACAGATTCCCATGTGTAACGGCTTTGCACGCGTTGCATCGAGCGCTGTCTCCAGGCAGCTCGCTCATCCTCCGGCATGGAAAGGACACTCTGGAGTTTTTCAAAGAGATCTTGCCCAAAAGGGACGCCGGCGCCTGCGGCGACTTCGCTGTTTTCCGGAGTATTCAGGAATAATACAAGGGCACCACGCCCCATCGCTTCTATTAGCGCAGGGTGTGTGCCTCCTACTTCAGTGGCATGGATGTAAGCAAGGCAATGTGAAAGAAGTTCGTGGTAGCCACGGCCGTAAATGGCTCCAGGAAAAATCACACGAGGATCACGGGTGGCACGAACCCGCTGAATGTAATCCTGCGCGTACGGCGCATCACCGACAAGGACTAATTTGACAGGGGATGAAAGCCGCTCGAAAGCTTCTCGGACCATAAGGGCGTTATTCTCGGGCTCCATCCGGCTCACATACAGGAAGTACTCACCGGGTTTAAGCCCGAGTCGTTTTAGCGTCTGTGTGGTTTCCAGCTTACCAGGCACAGCTCCATAAGGGATGAAGTGCGTGGGCTTGTGGTATCTCCGCAAATAGTATTCCGTTATAGTTCGCGCGTCAGTGACGACGGCGGTGGGACAGAACGTAGCGAGCCACTCGGAAACAAGGTACCAGGCCTTCGCCAGGCGGTTCCACTTTTTACGCTTCCGTTCCAGTCCGTCCACATTGAGAACGGTAGGGATCCCTCTCAGGCGTGGCAGGAGTGTGAACAGAGCATTAGCAGCGTTGCAGTACAAAGCTACATCCTGACCGTGAAACAGCAGGTGGAGCGTTGACACGAAGGTGTGGACGATAGTGTCCAAATATTTGTGGCGGATGGTGGGCAAATAACAAAGAGAAATGCCGTGGTAAGTGGGGGTTGAATAACGTCGGCGGCAATAAACGGTGACTTTATGTCCTCTTTGGGTTAAACGCTTCGCTAATTCTTCAGCGAATGTTTCAAAGCCTCCGTATCGTGCGGGGATGCCGCGGGTTCCCAAAATTGCCAGATTCATCAGCCACGCGCAGCTTTGGATCCGGAGACAACGTGCGTGTGGGTTTTCGGCGCAGGCGCCGGACGACTCACAGGCAGGTAACGGAACCAGCTTGCTATATACTCATCATTGACGCGCCGGCGCTTCATGATTTCCTGGCGTTTCTGCCACACACGTTTCCAGTTTCTGGCCAAATAAGTAAAAGCTTGGAGGGAGGTTCTTTCGCGCAAAAGGCAGCAACCTACCACAAGGATGTCACGAGCCGTTATTGAGAGCCAGTTCTGCTTGTAAAGATGCGCAGTCATGTTCTTGATGCGCATCAAGAAACGGTTCTTGACAGAGTGCATATTGATGATGGGCGGCAGAGCGCGACGGTTTCCGGGGAGCACCTTGCGGACATGGTACCCACGGGCGTGGGGTGTATAAATGCATCTCCAACCTAACAATTGCGCTCGCCAGGCCACGTCAGCATCCTCCCGATAAACAAAGAAATCGGGATCGAAGAATTCCCCGCAGATCGAAACATCCTCGATCATTTCGCGACGATACAGCGCAGCTGCGGCTGTTGCGCCAAACACATATTCATATTTCAAAAAGTGGCCGTTATCGGCTTGTTGGCTACCGCGGTCGAGGTGTCTGAGCTGGGGTGTGAAATAGATCCCTGTGGAATCTACCAAGGGCTTTTCCGGGATGTCGAAAGACGGCCTGATGGTCAACAGCTTACCGCACACGGATCCGATCCGGGGATGAATATTTCCGGCGTTGACTAGCGCCTGAATGAAACCCGGCAATAACAAAACATCGGGGTTGAGGGTTAGAACCCAGTCGCCCGACGACATGGCGATTGCCTGATTCTGGGCCGCGGCGAAGCCAATATTTTCACCGTTATATACAATACGGCACCGATCTTCGAATTTCGCGAGAATTTCCGTTGTTCCGTCCGTACTGGCATTGTCGACAACGATGACTTCTTTCGCGAGGTATTGTTGCGCCAGGACCGACTCAAGGCACCGCTCTATGAAGCGGGCACTATTGAACGTCACTATCGTGACTGAAACAAAATCCATCCGTGCCATGCGCGTGAGTTAGTGCTGCAACCTTTTATTAGTCTGCTTCTATCGCCTCACTACTATCGGCTTGTTTTCTGCTCCCGCCGGTCGGCCCTCCACCAGCGTGGAAAAGGCAAGCCGCATCACTTTACCATAAATCCTGACGGGCAGAACCCTCCCTTTTGAGATCAGCCCCCACGTCATGCGAAAGGCCGATCCGAGCAACAACGCTACACAAACACCCCGCCGTTGCAAAGGTCGATAGTGAACAACACAGTACCTTAGCAGGCTAGCATACCAGTACAGCTCCCTGCGATCCTGTGGTAAGCTCCCGAGTGAGTGTGCGCCCACATGTTTAGCTACAGCCGATGGCTCATAAACCACCCGGTAGCTCCGCTCATGCAAGCGTTTCAGAAAATCTACGTCTTCGAACCATAATGGCGCGAATCCTTCGTCGAACCCTCCTACTGCGCGCCAAGCGTTGCGGCGGATCATGAGGAACGCACCGGCTGGCTGCTCGACCTCGGCTGAGCTAGCCAAGTCCAGATCCAGGCAACGGTATCGGCGGTTGACCGGATTCCAGGGGAAAATGCGGTTGCATCCGAGCACTTCGAAAGACAGTGACAAAGGAGTAGGGAAACGCCGGACGTTGAAGCCCTTCTGAGCTTGTCCCTGCTCGTCCACGAGTTTGCCGGCGGCGGCGGCAACCCCCGGTCGGCGGCATGCTTTTAAAAGGCCGTCGATGCCAGTCAACAGAACCGCATCGGGGTTCAGTAGCAGGACACAATCGGTGTCCACGGCTGAGATGCCCTGATTGACTGCAGCCGCAAAGCCGCGGTTCGTGGCGTTGGCAATAAACCGCACAGTAGGCCTTTTGATTACTTCTTCTCGCGTGTTATCACGCGAAGCGTTGTCAACTACCACGACTTCGTCGACCCGGCCGATGACGGCATCCAGGCAGCCGCCTACTTCCCGTGCGGAATTATGAGTAACGATTACAGCGGCCACGTTCTTCATGTCACAGTAAAATAGGCCTTCCAATAGAAATCAAACCGGGTCCGGCGCTGCAAGTCATATAAGTCGTTTTCGCTTTGGTTGAGGAGCTGCCTCAGGCGACCTACGGTACTCCTTGGCTGGGCGACAGAGGAGCGAAAACTCCTAAATTGCTTCAACCCTTCAAGCTTCCCTCTTAAGAATGCCAGACCAGCGCCATGGCGCAACGCCACCAATCCCCACAGCGTCTGCGCTGCCAGAACCGGCCAAAAGCACCGCAACAAACAGCCAGCTGGATAGTGTTTGGCAACCAGCAGCAGCTGGTTTCTCGCGATTCTCCTGACTACCTCCGGATGCCAGCGGCCCATGGAGCTGCTCCCTATGTGATAGGCAACTGCCCCAGGCACGTAAATCCCTGTATAGCCCAAAAGCGCCGCGCGCATGCCAAAATCGACATCTTCGAGGTACGATTCCAAGCGTTCATCTAGCTGCCCGATCACCTCGAAAAGCGCCGTGCGTAACAGAACTGCCGTGAAGGGCGGGAAATGAATCGTGCGCTGCACATCCCATTCAGGACCATCCACATGGCCATGGCCAGCACGCCATGCGCATCCTCCCCGGCAGATGAGGTCGTAGGTGCCATCAATGATGCCCGGACGGCCAAGCTGCAATAGCTTGCCCGTGGCAAACCACGCCTTTTGCTTTTCAGCAACAGTGAGAAGTTGCTCCAACCAGTCCGCGGAGAGGCGCACGTCATTGTTTACAATAGCCACCCATGGTGTCTGCACATGCTCCAGGGCGCGGTTGACGGCAACACAGAAACCCGCATTAAAGCTCATCCGGATGACCTTTGCACCGTGCGCCGTGGCGGCTTCGGCGGATCCGTCCTGGGAGCCGTTATCCACGACCACAACCTCCTCAGCGGGGTAGGTCTGCCCACGCAAATCGTCGAGCAAGAGCTCGAGCAACTCGCGGCGATTCCATGTTGGGATTGTTACCGTCACACTGGACATGAGTCAATGCGGCCCTCCTATCGTATGGCAGGGGACGGAACGCAAAGGCGGGTGAATTCTATGCTAGCACTAACTCTTTTTCCTTGCAAAGCGCTTCTTTACAAGAAACAGGAGATTTTGTACTCCGTCCCGCCAGGGGTTGAGTTTTACCTCGCCTAATCGTGACGAATAAAGAATTGAAATTTCACCAAATCGGATGCGAGGATTCCGAATTGCCTCCACCTTAATCTCTTCAGAGAAAGCCATCCCGTCCGCCTCTAATGTCATCTCGGACAGAATCGAGCGACGAAAGACCCACATTCCGGACTGGGAATCGCGTACCCAGCGCATAAAGAGCAGGGACATGGCCAAGGAGAGAATCAGGTTGCCGATTTTGTGTTTAAGGCTCATAGCCTTCGGGTCACGGACGGGGAACCGTGAGGCATTCAAGAAATCGACCTGAAGGTGAAGGAAGGCTTCGAGCAGGTAGGAGATTCCGTCCACTGGGTAGCTGTGATCGCCGTCGAGGGTAACGATTATATCTCCGGTAGCGTGGGAAAAACCTCGTTTATAGCTTCTTCCGTAGCCGCGAACTTCTTCTTGGATGACCGTCGCGCCATATGCGGATGCCACTTCTGAAGTTCGGTCGGTGGAACCGTTGTCCACGACAATTACCTCATCCACAAAAGCGGGCATTTGGCGCAATATCTGTTCTATTCCTTGTTCTTCATTGAGGCATGGAATGATGACCGTGATCTTGAGGTGTTTATACATGCGATATGATTAGCAGTAGCATGCGGTGGACTGCCTTCTTATTATCTAGCATTTTTTTAGCGTCCCTAATGCCCGTCTTGGGGACGGATCTTACTGCCGTAAAAAAAGTGTATATGTTTCCCATGCGGGGAAACCTGGATCAGTATCTTGCAAACCGCTTGGTCCCCAGCAAGACTTTTCAGGTGGTCGTGGATCCCTCTCAGGCTGAAGCGGTTTTTACGGATCAGTTGGGCGAGGGATTTGAGGCACGACTGGAACAATTGCGCAATGCGAGCGCCTCCGGCTGTCCTTGTAGGGCGACAGAATCGGATAGAGTTTCAGCCGATACCAAACAGGAGACAGAAAACCAGTCTCAGCAGGGAACAAAGATGCGGTTCAGCGGATCAAGCAGAGGCAATAGTACGGTGTTTCTCGTGGACATCAAGTCCGGAGTTGTGCTTTGGTCCGCTTACGAGAAAGCAGGCGGTTCCAGCCCTGGTTTTCTGGACAAAGCGGCAGCTCGTCTCGTGCGCCGTTTGCAGCGCGATTTAAAGCGAAAATAGCGCCGCGAGCTTAGCTATAGGGTCGCTCGTTTGCGCCGGACAATGTCACGATAGTTTGCCTCCAGCCGACGGGTAACCATAAAGATATCCCAGTCCTGTACCACTTTCCGGCGTGCCCTACCGGCCATCTCCGCTGCTCGGAAAGGGTCCTCGAACAGGGCGAGTATTTTTCGGGCAAAAGCGGCGGGGTCATCCGCCAACTCGCAGAATTCTCCATCATCGGATGCCAGCCCTTCAGCGCCGAGGCGTGTGGAGACCACAGGAATGCCACTGGCGAAAGCTTCTATGAGCTTCACCCGCACTCCTGACCCGGTGAGAATTGGACAGACAAACACCGCATAGCGGGCCATAGGTTCTCGGACGTCTTCCACAAAGCCCCGCAATTCGATATGGTCAAGGCTTGTAAAGGCATGAGCAGGAGGCGGATCCGAGCCCACGACTATAAGCCGGGAGTTCGGCCTCGCGCGCACAACCAAGGGTAGTACGTTTTGGGTAAACCACTTAAGGGCGACTTGGTTCGGCAGATGCCGAAAACTGCCAACGAACAACATGGTATCTGGTTCCCGGCCATGGGATAGGAATGTATAGCGGGAAGTTTGCACTCCTACCCGCAAGCCATCCCAGACCTTCTCGCTGAGCGCAGGCACAAAAGAGAGTAAGTATTGACGGTTTTCGCGGCTGCAAACCTGGATTCCGTCCAACTGAGGCAGCACGCGCGTTTCGTAATGAAGTGCCCGGAGATATTCTACAGCGGCTTTTGCTTTACCGAGCACTCCAGTCATCGCCGTCAACCCTCTGGCGAGGGACTGAAAGTAGATATCGTGCTCGAAAACAACAGTGGCGATACGACGGTAGCGACCAGCGTATTGTGCCATGGGCAAGTATTCGAGCTGCACAACGTCTATTTGCTTAGTGTAAATCTGTCTATGTATAAGCCAAGCGAGATCGTCGCTTGCAAATTCGCGCACAGCGTGTGGCAGAAGCGACCCTGGGGAAGCATGCTTGTTATTGGGCCTCACCATAAACTCGCATGAAGCGACCATCGGTCTCAGCAACTCGTGAGCAGGTAACTCACTTGGGTGGTCCAGGCGCACAATCAGATGAAGGTTACACAACTTTGCCAATTGACTGAGTGTTTCGTGCATCAGCACGCCGCCACCGTGTGTGGGTGGAACAATCGGGTACGGCGAGACAAAAAGAACCTTCAGCTGCGAGGGGTTGGCTGGCATGGGCACAAAGCGGTCTCGGAAATAACCTCCAAGAGGCCGTCGAAAACCCTCGTCATCACTCACAATCGACAGGCGCCGCGCTTTCCAACGAGAGCGAAGGGCTTTGGGCATGTAGCAAAATGCCCGGTATATTCCTCGAACCGAAGGACGCTCGGGAGAATCGCCAGCAAGTGCGCTCACAATGGCGCCTGTGTAGGTAAGCAAGAAATGCACCGCCAGTTTTTTCCAGTCGTGGATATTCTTCCAGCTCCATAGAATAAAGTTCCTTGCGAGGATGTGATGAATCTCGGCGGGTGTAAATCGGCGTCCGATGGTTCCACGGTGCTCGTGATAAACCACGCTCCGAGGTTGATAAAGCACCTTCCAACCCCGTTTCCAAGCCAAATAACCGAGGTCCGTGTCTTCAAGGTAGAACGGCGAAAGCAAGGGGTCGAAACCGCCGAGTTCGAGAAACTTTTTCTTGTCGTACGCGGTAGCACCTCCGCCGCCGTAAAAACAGGGATAAAGATCGGTGATCGATTGATCTACGCGGTGCCGGACTCTCAACGAACCTGCTTCCCACCACCCTTCGGTCAAGCCAGTCTCCTCGCGTCTTTTTTGTGGATCGGAAAAGAAGATTTGCGAAGAAACCGAGAACACCATATCGTCAGTGAAGCCCTCAAGCAACGGTTTTAAGAACCCGGGGTCGACTTTCATGTCATTGTTCAGGAGCACAACGATGTCGTTGTGGGCGGCTTGAACTCCTACATTGGAACCTCTCCCAAATCCGAGATTTTGAGCTAGTTGCAAGACTTTAACTTGTGGAAATGTGCGGCGGAGCCAGTCCGAGGTACCGTCAAGCGAGCCGTTGTCAACCACAATCACTTCGTTTTGTGGATTTTCTGAAACTGCCTGGATGACATTGGGCAAATACTTTTCTATCAAGTCCTTTGCGTTCCAGGTCGGAATTACAATGCTGGCGGCTACACATTGCGGCCTTGTGTTCAATGGAAGGCGTTTGCGCTGAAATATCGTGGAGAACAGGTCGGTGAGGGCTAAAGCAACAGCAGCCAGAATAAGAAGTAGCGGGGCGAAAACAAGCAGAGGAACCAATCGCAAAAAGCGGAGTACCGATTTCATCTCAGTAACTTTTGTCCTTGGGTCCGATTCCCAGCGCTTTGCCAAGTTTCACCCATCTGGATGCACGGAAGCGGCTTAACTGAACCTGAAGCTCATCAAGTTGCTCTTGAAGCCTGAGGGCCCATTGAGTTCTCTCTTCTACAGATCTCTCGGCTTGATGAAGGACATTGAGACAGTTCAGTTTATCTTCCACCTCCAGCTTAAGGAGCCGGCCAATTTCACGGTTTTCTGCTTCTAATTCCGCAATTTTGGTTTCGTATCCCTGTTGCTGCGCCTCCATCTCCTGCTGCAGTTCCACAATGCGTGTTCTCGCCTGGTTAATCTGCGCATCAAGCTGTTCTGCCCAATGGTTTTTTTCCTCAATCTCTTGCAGCTGTCGGCGGAACATTTCCAGGAGACGCTGGTGTTCCTCCGCCTGCTGTGCGATCCATTTGTCCTTAGTACGGATTTCTTCATTGAGTTTCTCTATATGTAACCTTCTCTCATTGAGGACATTGCCGGATCTGGGTAGGAATATAAATGCTGGGGACCCGGTTTGAGGAGCTAGCGCGCAGACGGCTATGAAGAAGTGCGCTTCTTCAGCAACGACAATGTCCTTGTCAACCCGGGCGTCTATGGCAGTGGGAGATTTCAGGGGTTTGATCACAAACCCTTCTACGTGATTTTGTACGAAAAAGCATACATGCGGGAAGACGGTCAATAGTTCGCGGCTGAACTCTTCGAATGTAAATTCGTGCTCGTGGTACGGATTGGGTCCGATTGCCTCTCTTTCTAGCCCGTAAAACCGGGCATTGGGGGTGGAAATAATGACTTGTCCGGATGGATGCAGCACGCGGCGGATTTCTTTTAGGAAACTGGGCCATTCCTTGAGGTGCTCCAAGACTTCGAAAGCGACCACCAAATCGAAAGAGTGTTCGCGGAAAGGCATTCTGATGCAGGAGCCTTGCACGAAAGATACGTTGGGGAACCGATAGTGCCCTCGTGCGTACAGAACGGCTTCGGCGGAGATATCTAGGCCCGTAGCAAACTGTGCTGCGGGAGCAAGTTCGACCATGCCATAACCAGTACCACAGCCAGCGTCTAGCACCCGTTTTTGTAAGGCCAGGCGTCCGGCAAACGCATAACGTGCAATGTGCTCGTTCCACAGGTCGCCATCGACCTTGCCAGGAACCACACGTTCGCCGGTAAACTCAGGCAACATTGCTCTCCGTCGGAGTCTCCAGAGTGCAGAGGCGAGCGTTGAGTTCAACACGGCACGGTAAATACATGTAGCCGTAAACCTGCCTCCCGGTGTGGGCCATCTGCAGTGTGATGGCATTGTCGATCCAATCACACATTCTGTAATTGTCCAGCGTGCCGTCGGCAATGGCGGGAGAAAACGAAAAATGGCCTGGATACAGTTCGGGCATATCCATATGAAAGTCAACAGTGTAAATGTCGCCGGGAAGCATAGGAGGAACTTTAACTCCTTCTCTGGCTGTGTTCGCCCCACAGAAGTCGATACCCAAATGGTTTCTGAGCATAAAACCGATAATGGGCTCTTGAACTGCGTCCTTGGCCCGTACACTGATCCGCACCACAATTGTTGAAAGCGGTTCCAATAATGCGAGGGGTACACCGTGGAGGTCTGTGACAGCGATGCCGATGACCTCGGCGCGCCCGTCACCGTGCCGGTGATCTATGTTGGGTATCTGATCGATTATTTCAGGTGCGCGGAGGGGGCCCCCAGTAAGCTGTGCAGGGGGCAGGGTCTTGTGCGTAAGATAGGCATTATCCTTTTCAACCATGGCAGCTTGATATTTTGCCGTGACTTCATCGGTGGGCCCCAAAGCCCTGATCCGCCCGCGGTCCAGCCATAGGGTCCGGTTCCCTATGGCTTTTACATCGGGGATAGCGTGGGAGACGAACAAAATGGTGACATTCCGGGACCGCAGCTCATGAACCTTTCGCATGCAACGCTGGCGAAAATAAATGTCCCCCACAGCCAAGGCTTCATCCACGAGCAGAATTTCGGGATCGACGTGGATGGCCACTGCGAATCCCAAGCGCACTGCCATTCCATTGGAATAGGTTTTCACGGGCTGGTTGATAAACTCGCCTATTTCCGCGAAAGCCTCAATCTTTTTATAACGTTTATCGATCTCACGGGTTGATAAACCCAAGATAGCCGCGTTTAAATATACGTTGTCCCGGCCGGTAAATTCAGGGTTGAATCCTGATCCGAGTTCGAGGAGGGCTGAAACACGTCCGTTGACGTGTACTGTACCATGAGTGGGCTGGAGAATTCCTGCAACCAGTTGCAGGAGAGTGCTCTTACCTGAACCGTTTTCACCGATGATGCAGAACGTTTCTCCTCGGCGGACTTCAAAGGAGACGTCTCGCAAAGCCCAAAAGTCACGGTGGAACTTCCGTTGATTTAGGAGCAACAGCTCCTTTAGGCGATCACCTGGGGCATCGTAGATGGGATAGCATTTTGATACGCCTTGAAACTCAACCGAATTCACGCACGCGACCTTGGCTATTGCGAGATATCAATACGAAGAATCTACTCAACCCGCTAGAGGTGTGTCAAACTGCGAGCGAGACCTGGTGGCTTGGGAGTAAAAGGGCGGCCGCCGCGACCTCACTGCGGACATCGTACTTGTCCCTGCGTCCCACTGTGTAGCACGCAGCCCTTTTGTGCTGGCTAGGCAATGCCGTCGGTGCGCGATCCTGTTTGCGCTGCGCCTTCCAGGCCCTTAAGTGCCGTTCCTCGGCGCGTTAGGCTCCTAGCCAACCAGTGAGGGGAGTCGGTAGCCGCCCATACCGTGGACGTTGTCTATGGACTTCCTCCTTCACTTTCGCAGCCGCTCGGAGGACATCCGAACGACCCTCTTGGTCCCCCTCCGCGTGAAGGGGGCGCCGGACGCCCGCATCAGCGAAGCGTCCACCTTCAATTTGAACCTACTCCCGGCGCTCTGTCAAGAATCAAATTTTTTCGGGTGATGTCAAGTGGCTGGTGTCACAACCTGGAGGGCGCGGCTGCGCCATTCGACATTAAACCTAAGACAGATCGCGTAGGGCAGGTCTCGCTCCAGTTGCCGGAGCATGACGGTGTAATCCGAGCGCCAGCGTTTTTTAAAAGTGATAAAGGGCGCCTCGTGCCGCGCCGCGGAAAGCCTCCGCGCCACGTATTGCTCAAGCACCCGTATCGGTGCTATCTTTACCTCGGGGCGTAAGCTCCCTCCGTTTCCAAGGATTGTGGTACTTCGGCAAAACCAAGCTTACACCCTCCTCGCTTTTATGCAACACGTCTCACATCACCATTTTCATAGACTATGTCAACTGGCCAACCTGAGAGCTTACGAGCAGCTTACTCAGGAAACACTTCTTGGTTGGGAGGAATTTTAAAAAGAGACGGCGATTCACTTCCATGCATGTCAGGAACCGAATTGACAACACGCTTTCCTGGTGAATACGCTAGAACTATCGTGCTCAAGTAAGCCGGCGTAGCTCAGTGGCTAGAGCGAGGGTCTCATAATCCCTAGGTCGCTGGTTCGAATCCAGCCGCCGGCACCACGTTAGCATGGATGGCGTTGGTTCTGGTAAGGCACCGGATAGCGAGGATCTCGAAATGCGGGAGTTCGTCCGTTCTTGCCTAGCCGCTGGCCGCCATTGTAGCAGGCTAGCAGCTTGATTGTTTTGAGTTTCCTTGCTGGGCTTCGATGTTTGTAAGCTGGTATCTCTAGAGATCCAAGGAGACCTCTGAGTTCACCAAAACATCTCTCCTCAAATGTTTCGCCGGTTGGCAACCCGCTAAACAGCCTGGCGCTTGCAAGCACCAGCCTTTGGCACACTAGTGCACTTGCCAGAACACAGCGATCGAGCTTACATGCTGCCTTGCAATCGTGCAAAGGCCTCTGTGAAATCTCGTGCTTGGAACGCCGTCACTTTTGAAATGTGTAAGCACCGAGATACTTGGCTGGTGGGTAATATTTCAGCCACGCGGCTGCCTCACTTCAAACGTCACGTGAGCACCGGTTGAACCTCTGGGTTCAATAAAGTTACGTTGCATTATCGTGCTGCGAGGCTGCTTTGGGGCCCAAAGCTCAGTCCCTGACGATCAAGGAATAAATTCTCTGGAGATCTTCAGGGGAGTAGTACTCAATTTCGATTCGGCCCCTGTGCTCAGACTTTTCCACAATACGAACGCGCGTTCCGAGAATACGCTCCATTTCGACAGCTGCGGCTTTGACGTTCGGGTCTTGAAGGGATTGCTCAGAGGGCTTAGCATCCCGGTCACGGCTCATCTTCTGAACGAGACGCTCAACCTCCCGGACGGAGAGGCTCTGGGCAGCTGTTTTTTCGGCTAGCTGTCGCTGGAGCTGCTCATTCGGTAGGCTTAGGATGGCTCTGGCATGGCCCATAGATAGGCGATGTTCTGCGAGCAGCTGTTGCACATCAAGAGGTAACCGTAACAGTCGTAAGGTGTTAGTGATGGTGCTCCTGTCCTTGCCGGTACGTTTTGCAATCTCTTCATGGCTTAGATGCAACTCCTTAACGAGACGTTCAAGCGCCCGAGCCACTTCAATTGGGGAAAGGTCCTCCCGCTGGATATTTTCCACTAGGGTAATCTCCAGCAGTTGCGCATCGGAAAGATCCTGAACGACAACGGGGACCGTATCTAAGCCGACCAATTTTGCTGCACGCCAGCGCCGTTCGCCGGCGACGAGTTGGTATTTGCCCTCTTTCCTGCGGACAATCAAAGGCTGGATTACGCCATTAGCTTGTATGGATTGCGCAAGTTCCTGCAATCGATCGGCGCGAAAGATGCTTCTGGACTGAAAGGGGTTTGGTTCGATCATGTCCGTGGGAACACGCAAAACCCATTCAGACTCGGCAGCCTCGGAGGATAACACACTCCTGGCCGGAAGTTCACGATTTCCTAATAGCGCAGTCAGGCCCCTGCCAAGTGCTTTACGAGGATGTTCTGGCTGCTTGTTCATTAGCTAAAATCTCCTTGGCAAGCTTGATATAACTCTCTGCGCCACGTGAACGGACATCGTATGCAAGAATGGGCTTCCCGTAGCTAGGCGCCTCGGCGAGTCTCACGCTTCGAGGTATGACGGTTTGAAAAACCTCATCTTGGAAAAATTCTTTGAGGTCCGCAGCTACCTGGCGCGCAAGGTTGGTTCTATCGTCGAACATAGTGAGTAAAACACCTTCAATCGCGAGATTGTGGTGGAAAGATTCACGGATTCGCTCGATAGTGTCCAGTAGTTGTGAGACGCCCTCAAGGGCAAAGAACTCACACTGTATTGGTATCAGAACGGAATCAGCGGCAACCAAGGCGTTCACAGTTAAGAGGTCCAGTGCAGGTGGACAGTCAATCAAGATGTAACGGTAGTCTTTGAGGACAAGCCTTAACTTTTTTTGCAAGCGGAATTCCCGATCGTTAGCATCGACTAGTTCCATGTTTGCCCCGACAAGGTTTTTGTCGGCGGGAACCAAGTGTAAGCCCTCAAACCCTGTCGTGACGATAGCCGAGCGGATGTCGGTTTCTGCTAGCAGCACTTCGTAAAGGGTAATACGACCAGGTTCCTTCGAGACGCCGAGGCCAGTAGTGGAATTACCTTGCGGGTCGGCGTCTACGACGAGAACTTTCAAGTCATTAGCCGCTAGTGAAGCACCGAGGTTTATCGCTGTGGTTGTTTTCCCGACGCCACCTTTTTGGTTGGTGATTGCAATAATTTTTGCCACGCGGCAAACTCCTCGAGAAAAATTCAACCAAAATCGTATCATGTTTCCCGTGGAACAGTGGATCGGGGGTGTTCAACCGCGGTTCCACGTGAAACATACTCGCCCATCAGAAGCGCTGTATGAAGACTCCAGGGGATACAGACGGGCTCCTGCCACGAAATGCTTTCTACGCATGTTAGATAAGGCACATCACGTTTCCCAATCAAAATCCCTATTCTTTGTGAAAGTCTGGGAGTCAGGGAAAAAATCTCCTGCCATCGCACCGCCCTCGACACCAAAAAGTCAAAAGAGCCCTCGATGCTCTGTGCCCGGCAATTCAATACCGTGACGTTGGGTAAGTTACGCGTGGAGTCTCGAAGAAAGACTGCTTTCCTTTGGCGCGACTCTACAAGGGAGACGCGCACGTGCGGAAGCAGAACCGCTATGGGGATCCCGGGGAAGCCTGCTCCTGAACCTATGTCAATTACGCTGGCAGCATCACGGGGCAGGTGGATTCCGAGAAACAAAGACTCACAGTAATGGCGAACCACTATGGTCTCTAGATCCACGATATGGGTAAGATTCAAGCGCTGATTCCAGCGCGATAAGTGGATGTAATGCTCATATAGTGCCTCTAGTTGGTCTTCAGAGAGTGAACAAATATCCTTGAGACAAGTTTGCAGCAGGTATTTAAAATTAGCGCGATCATTCGTGGTTGTCTTACCGCCCTTAGCCATGAATCCGGCTACGAAGCTTACCCCGTATCTTTATCCATTCTGCGTACGAGTGTGAACGAAATGGTTCTGCACACCGAAGCAAGGCCTTACCTAGTCAAGAGCCTACCACAAAGACCGTCTGTCTGGGCACGTTTGCGAAAGTTATTCAGCAAGGCCTATAATCCGTCCGTAGCTGAAACCGGAGTGCAGCTCATGGCTCGGTAGAACGGCGTGGTGGCGGGCGTTGGTGGTTTCACCGGTTCGGTGCAAAATTGCTCATCCTTTTTTGACGGCCCTCCCCCAAGAGCCGTAGCGCCTACCGGCCGAAGGTGAGCTAGCTTTTGAATACGATTTTGACGATCGTGCCGAAGAGGTGCTCACCGCCTATGCCGGAGTTCCGTTGTTGGTGCGGGCGGCGCGCGGTGGTTGGGCCTGTCGGAGATGCTGGTGGACGGGTTGGCGAGTCCAGGGACGAGCGCAAGTTCGTGTTCGCCTCTCACCACGGAACGCACATCGAGCAGGAGGAAGCGGAATTACCCGTGGGCTAGATGAGTTATATCCCCAGTGAGAGCGAACCCCTGCGTGCTTTAACTCAGGTCAGTCGGGAGTTGGTGCTCGAGATCGGGAGGCGGAACGGGGATCAGAAGATCGCCACCGTGGATTTGCACGCCACGGTGATCGAAAGTTTCAAACGGTAGGCGAAGCCGACCTAGGGCGGGTGCGAAGAGTATCAACCGCTGTTGGTGCTGTGGGCGGAGATGGACTTGGCGTTGGCGGCCGATGAGTGTAGGGGCGGCAATGTGCCAGGGCAGGCGAAGCCGCTGCCCACGGCGAAGGGGGCCTTCGCAGCGCTGCCTGGAAGCGTGCAGAAGTTTTCCTTCTGAAGTACTGGCCGGAGGAAGAAGGGGGTCCGGAGGGCGCCGGGCCGTTGCGGTGGGCGCCCGAAGCCGTCAACGGCCATATTTCATCCTAGACAGCACCCCCGCACCCGGCTCACCGGCACCCAGCGTTTCTTACCCCTTCTCAAACCACGAAAATCCTCTCTGCCTCACGCCTTATTACGGACGGATTACGGAAAGGCGGATCGGAAGGCGACCGGTTTTCGGATTCGGGTCAAGGATGGCTACTCTCTTCGTGAACAAGAAGTTCTGCAGAAAACCGCCAAATTTAAAAGGAGCTTTTCGCGCGGACTGGTAATATCCTTCGACCCGGAAAGAGTGATCTTCTAGGTGAAGGCGGTCTTTCCGCGCCAGGACTAAGCGGTCTCGGCTAGATTTTCAGGGTGCTAAAGTGGCTCGGCGAGTGGCGGAATGCTTTTCGCTTTGAAGTCGTGTGCCGTCGGCTACAGGTGTTAGACCCGGTGTTAGTGGATATTGCTTGTGGCGCACGTGGGAAGGCGTACTCGCCGAGCCTGCTCGATGCCCATACGAGCGTAATGCGTCGCCGCACGGCCGCGCGTAGAAGGGGTTTTTAAGGCCCGGTACGACCAATGCTCTTGTAAATTCTGCTCGATAGCAATCATCCCACACCAGGATCTACTGTTTGTCGCACTGAGCATAATAAACGCAAGTGTTTTCGACGCAATGAAAAAGGTAGTTTCCGACGTCACATAAATGGAACGGACGCCTTTATAGTTGGCGATCGGTGCCTATCACGACTGCGAACTCTGAGAAGAACCGCTCATGGCGAACGTCTAACGAAAATGGCTTGCACGTTGGTGGCCTTTGCGTGCGAAAATCAACCCCTGCCAACCGCGTTGCCGGAAGTGAGGTCCTAAAAGCCCGCCGATGCTGCTGCAAATCTGCGGATCAAATCGGAATGTAAATGAAGCCCCCTGTTGCCGCTCCCCCCATCCAGCGAAAACGCCAAAGCACTGTGCGTTTTGTTAGGAAATTGCAAATGAATGGGTTCAGCGCTATCATGCTTGGCAGGCTGGGCCCATAAGCCGGAGGTATATGTCAAGTACAGCTATCGCGGCTGGTGTGATGCCAGGAATTCGGCTCGCTTGACCGAGGTTAACTGGACGAATACGTTCAAGCTTTTCCCTTACTTCACGGGACAAGCCTGGAATGTCCTGAAAAGAAAAATTCTCAGGAATAACCCGGCTTTCAGCCTGCTTAAGCCTTGAAACGAGGCGTTCCTGCTGTGCCATGTACCCCGCAAATTTGATTTCCGTTTCAACCGTCGTAAGAATGCCGCTGACTAAAGGTTCACCGAGCATGTCCTCTAACCAGTCACGAAGATCACTGATTTTAGCCCCAGGCCTTTTCAGCCAGTGCGCCAGAATCGGGGCATCCTCTACGCTGTCCGCAGTGCTCAAAATCCCTGCCTTAAGACGGGTATGCTGGAGCAGCCTCACAATGTGGCGTTTTTGTTCCTGCTTACGGCAAAAAAGCTTCCATCGGTCCTCGGATACAACCCCTGCCTTGCGCCCTATGGCTGTCAACCGTTCATCCGCATTGTCTATGCGCAAATGCAAACGACACTCTGCTCGGGAGGTAAACATGCGGTACGGCTCATCGACTCCTTTAGTGACCAGGTCATCAATAAGAATCCCCGTATATGCCTCAGTTCTCCTAATGATGACGGGTTCCTTTTGACCAAGCCAGCATGCCGCATTTATGCCAGCCACAATTCCCTGGCAAGCGGCTTCTTCGTATCCCGAGGTGCCATTAATTTGGCCCGCAAGCAGAAGGCCTTGGATGCTTTTCACATGCAATGTGTGATCCAGTTCTCGGGGATCGACAGCATCATATTCGATTGCATAGCCCGGGCGGATCAGCTCTGCTCGCTCAAGGCCCGGGATAGATGCCAACATTGCCATTTGCACATCGACAGGCATGCTGGTTGATAGCCCATTGACGTACACTTCATGGGTGTTTGTACCTTCAGGCTCGAGGAATAATTGATGTCTCTCCTTGTCAGGAAATTTTACAATCTTATCCTCAATAGACGGACAATATCTCGGCCCGATGCCTTCGATCTGGCCACTATAAAGTGGAGAGCGATGGAGGTTTTCCCGCAGGATACGGTGCGTGTTGGAGTTGGTATAAGCAATGAAACAGTTTACCTGATCCCGCACTATTTTTTCTGTCAAAAAAGAAAATGGCGTAGGTTCAGCGTCTCCGCGCTGAACCTCAAACTGGGACCAGTCAATAGTACGTCCGTCAAGCCGTGGCGGTGTGCCGGTTTTCAACCTGACCCAACGCAGCCCGAGTTTTCGCATTTGCGCTCCCAGTAATTGGGACGCTGACTCTCCGCTCCGGCCACATAGATACTTGACTTCCCCCACGTGGGCCAAACCGTTCAGGAAGGTGCCTGGGGTGAGAATTACAGCGCCGCTCGTAAGGATACGCCCGTCATGCAGCAATACTCCACGCACGCGCATCGGAATTCTCTCCTCGATTAGCAGCTGGGCTACCTCTGCTTGCATCAGGCGCAGGTTTGGCTGCTGTTCGAGGACTTCACGCATACGGACCCGATAAGCCTTCTTATCGCATTGCGCGCGAGGGGACCATACAGCAGGACCACGGCTGGTATTCAGCAAACGGAATTGGATCCCAGCAAAATCCGCCACCTGACCCATGACTCCGCCCAACGCGTCGACTTCCCTCACTAAATGACCCTTAGCGATGCCCCCAATGGCGGGATTACATGACATTTGGGCAGTGAGGTCAAGGTTCATACTAACCAGAACGACTCTTGCACCCATCCGCGCACAAGCGTGCGCGGCTTCGCATCCGGCGTGCCCGGCGCCAACCACCACGACGTCGAACTGTTGGTTCTTGCCTGCTATAACCATCAACAGCCCCGCAGACATTCGGCCAGTAGAGGCCCGGTACTGCCTCTGCCGATCACTTTCGCAGGATTAGTTTTATTCTAAAAGGGTTGGCTTGCTGCCCACAATCAGGAACTCAAGGTGTATGGGAGGCTGTCAATTGAGGATACTTATCATTGGAAGCGGAGGCCGTGAACACGCGCTGGCTTGGCGGCTTGCGCAGGGCTCGACAACAGAACAACTTTTTGCCTCGCCGGGTAACCCTGGCATTACACGAGTTGCCCGATGTGTGCCTCCGCGTAACAATACACCGCAAGGATTCCTTGAGATTGCTGAACAAGTGGATGCCGACCTAACAATCGTTGGACCCGAAGCGCCTCTGACTGCTGGTATCGTGGACTGCTTTCGGGCACGTGGCCGGCAAATCGTCGGGCCGACGGCGGCCGCCGCCAAGCTGGAAGGCAGCAAAATCTACGCCAAGGAATTAATGAAAAAACTTGGCGTACCAACCGCGCACTTCTTTTCCGTAAACAACGAACAAGAAGGGTTGCTGGCAATAGAAACCCTAGGTTTCCCCGTGGTGCTAAAAGCCGATGGACTTGCCGCAGGCAAGGGCGTGATCATAGCACGCGATCGAACGGAAGCGGTATCGGCACTGCGAAATTTGCTCTCTGGGAAACTCGTTGGAGAGGCCGGTTCCAGGGTTGTCGTCGAAGAATACCTCACCGGGGAAGAGGTAAGCTTCATTGTGTTGACGGACGGGTGCAATGTGCTGCCACTGGAGCCATGTCAGGACCATAAGGCTGTTTACGACAACGATACAGGTCCCAATACCGGTGGAATGGGCGCCTACTGCGATAGCCATATCCTGAATGCCTCCGATATGTGGCGCATCTTGGACACAATCGTACTCCCGGTCGTAGAGGCCCTGCGGAGGCAGGGCGAACCTTTCACCGGGTTTCTTTACACCGGCCTGATCATGACGAGTGAGGGACCGAAAGTCCTCGAGTTTAACGTCCGCTTGGGCGACCCGGAAACGCAAGCTCTGATGCACCGTTTGAAGGGGGATCTGGCTCCGCTCATGTTGGCTTCGGCACGAAGAAACGGGCTTAAGGGAGCCTCGTTACAGTGGGATCCGGGCCCTTCTGTGTGCGTGGTGCTAGCAGCGGCAGGCTATCCTGGGGCCGTACGAACGGGAGACAAAATAGAGGGAATAGAAGCGGCGGAAGCGCTTGGCGCCACTGTCTTCCACGCGGGTACCAAGATAAGCCCACTAGGCGTGCTGGAGACCGCAGGGGGGAGGGTCCTGGGCGTAACTGCCTCCGGAAAGACTCTGGCTGCAGCGATCGATCAGGCGTATGCAGCAGCGGCCAAGATTCATTTTGAGGGGATGCACTACCGCAAAGACATTGGCCGTAAAGGGCTAAAGCGGTGGTAAAGCACTGTCCGCCGCAGCGCCCCCTGCGGGTCGAATTGGTAAAATAGAGCAGGTCCTCGGGGACGTAGCTCAGATGGATAGAGCGGCCGCCTCCTAAGCGGCAGGTCGGCAGTTCGAATCTGCCCGTCCCTACCATGAGAAACTCGCAGAACATCGCCTGCGACTATACTGGTACCGGAAATGTCTAGTGCTCCTTTTGTCCACCTACATTGCCATACCGACTACTCATTACTAGACGGCGCCTGCCAGATAGACCAACTCATTGACCTGGTATCGGAACAAGCAATGTCAGCGGTAGCGATCACCGATCACGGTAACTTGTTCGGCGCAGTGCATTTTTACCACACAGCCAAGGCAAAGGGAATTCACCCAATTATAGGGTGCGAAGTGTATGTGTCTCAGCAAGGGCACACGGTTCGTTCGGAACGAGACCGGTATAACCACCTGGTTCTTTTGTGCGAAACCCAACAAGGGTATCGCAACCTGATCCGATTGGTCTCCACAGGGTTCCTGGAAGGTTTCTACTATAAACCTCGCATTGACAAAGACCTGCTCGCACGCCACGCCAAGGGACTGATTGCGTTGTCGGGTTGTTTACGGGGCGACATCAATGAGGCCCTGATGGCCGATGATTATGCAGAAGCCAAACGGCTTGCTTATCAGTATCAGGACATATTCGGCAAAGGAAATTTTTTCCTGGAAATACAAGACCACGGTTTAGATGGGGACCGCATCGTGGTTCCTGGCCTGCACAGGCTATCGCAGGAGACAGGAATTCCCCTCGTTGCTACCAACGATTCCCATTATCTTCGCAAAGACGATGCCAAGGCTCATGAGATCCTGCTGTGTATCCAGACTGGCAAGACGATGAGCGATGCTTCGCGCCTGAAATTCTGGACGCCGACCTTTTACATCAAGTCGCATGACGAAATGATGGCGGTTTTCCCTGATATTGCAGACGCTCTGGACCGGACGTGGGAAATCGCCCAGCGCTGCCAGGTAAGCCTCGACAGGGTTCAGGAGCCGTTTCCTCGCTTCGAGGTGCCGGAAGGTCATTCCACCGATACCTATTTCGAGTATGTAGTTCGACAGGGTTTTGAAAAAAGGCGGCCACGCTTGGAAAGCATGCGTGCTGCCGGACGTCTCAAGCACGATTTGGCGGAGTATATGGAGCGTCTGGAGCGTGAAATCCACGTGATCCAGCAGATGAAATTTCCCGGTTATTTTCTCATTGTTTGGGATTTCGTCCGTTTCGCAAAGTCACGCCAGATCCCCGTTGGGCCAGGCAGAGGCTCCGCAGCCGGGAGCCTTGTGAGTTACGCAATGGGTATCACCGACATAGATCCCTTGCAATACGGCTTGCTATTCGAGCGTTTCCTCAATCCGGAGCGAATCAGCCTGCCCGATATCGACATCGACTTTTGCATGAATCGGCGCGGTGAAGTGATCCAGTACGTCACTGAAAAGTACGGGCGCGAGCAAGTGGCGCAAATTATAACTTTTAATACGCTAGGGGCGCGGGCAGCCATTAAAGACGTCGGGCGCGTGCTCGACATGAGTTTCAGCGAGGTCGACCGCCTGACAAAGATGGTGCCAAATGTTTTAAACATCACCCTCGACCAAGCCATGAAAATGGAGCCCGCCTTAACGGAGGCAGGCCGCAAAGATCCGCGGGTGGCCGAGGTGCTGCAGATGGCTCGTCGACTTGAAGGTATGTGCCGCAACGCGTCCGTACATGCCGCCGGGGTGGTCATTTCCCCTGTACCTTTACAGGAATTGGTCCCCCTATACCGAACAAGTAAAGACGAAATTGTTACCCAGTACGATATGAGCGGGTTAGAGAAGCTCTCCCTGCTCAAGATGGATTTCCTCGGGCTGAAGACGCTGACCATTATTCACGATGCGCTGGCGCTGATTGAGAAAAACCACGGCATCAAATTAGATTTAGAAAGCCTTCCTCTCGATGATCCCCAGACGTATGAGATTTTCTCTAAGGGTTATACGAGCGGGGTGTTCCAGTTCGAATCGCAGGGAATGCGGGACATCCTTCGCCGCTATCAACCCACTCGCATCGAAGACCTCATTGCTTTGAACGCCCTTTACAGGCCGGGACCCATCCAGGGCGGTATGATAGACGACTTTATTGAGCGGAAGCACGGGCGCAAGGAAATTGTGTATGAGCTCCCGGAGCTCAAGGAGATTCTCGAGGAGACGTACGGAGTAATCGTTTATCAGGAACAGGTCATGCAAATCTCCCACCGCCTGGCTGGGTACACTTTGGGGGAAGCTGACATTCTCCGCCGTGCCATGGGGAAGAAAAAACCTGAGGAGATGGCGGCGCAGCGGGAAAGATTCATATCCGGCGCACGTGCCAGAGGGTTCCCGCTGCGCAAAGTGGCGAAGATTTTCGACCTGATGGAGCAGTTCGCTGGCTACGGTTTCAACAAATCGCACTCGGCTGCTTATGCATATCTTGCCTTCATCACTGCATATCTGAAAGCACACTACCCCCTTGATTTCATGGCTGCCGTGCTTACGTCGGAATCGGGAGATACGGGGGAGGTTGTCAAGTATATTAACGAATGCCGTGAGATGGGGATTACCGTTTTACCGCCAGACGTCAATTCGAGCGACTGGAATTTTGCCCCAGATACGACTGTTCCAGGCCGTGGCGGGATCCGTTTCGGTCTTGGGGCGGTGAAAAACCTCGGCCAAGCCGGCGTGGAGGCTGTACTTGCTGCTCGTCGGCAGGTGGGGCGGTTTCGCTCCCTGTATCACTTTTGTGAAACCGTGGAGCTGAGTGCACTGAACCGTAGGATGATTGAGAGTCTTATTAAAGCTGGCGCGATGGATTCATTGAGCGGGTCGCGGTCTCAGTTGTACGCCGCCGTGGAGCGAGCTATGGAGGCGGGGCAGCGTGCCTCGCGGGACAGACTGAGCGGCCAGGCGGTTCTTTTTGCCAGTTCGCAAATCGAACAGGAAACTCACGAGAATTTATTGCCTGACGTTGCCGACTGGAGCCTAAAGGAAAAATTGGCAGCAGAAAAGGAAGTGCTTGGTTTTTATGTGACAGGCCACCCGCTGGAACCTTATTCGCACAAAGTACCTGAACTGGCTACTCATAATACCGCCAGTCTGGACGGGCTTGAAAGGGGTACCGAGGTGGTGCTGTGCGGGATACTTACTGGGATCCAAAAACGCCGCAATCGCGAGGGAAAATTGTGGGCATCCATGCAGCTGGAAGATACTCATGGAAGCGTGGGTGCCGTAGTCTTCGCGGGAAATTATGAGCGCGTCGAACAGAACCTGGCCGAGGATATGGCCGTAATGGTCAAAGGTTCTATCTTATCCGACACGGGCGGATCTTCAAAGGTATCCGTCACCGATATAATCCCCCTGGACGTGGCGAGAGTCGAAATGCCCTCCTTGATTTGCATCCGGATCTGGTTAGGTCAGAACGAAAAGGAGCCTTTCGGGAAGTCTGACGCTTTAGCTGAGCTGTTCCGTAAGAAGCCGGGGGATACTCTAGTGCGGCTGCGCCTTGAAAAATCCGGGGATTTCTCGGTACTTTTGGACTTGCCCGCCAAGGTCTATCCGGACAAAGAGTTTCGCGAGGAACTCCAGCGTATCTGCGGTGCTGATTGTCTGGAAATACTGGTTACGTAACTCCATCTGCTTACTACAGGCCCTTAATCTCCCCGTGAAAAATTGGGCAAGATCGGCGGAAACATACGCCAGGTTTTGCCTCAGTGCGCACAGGAACACAAATGCGGTTCCCTCGAGTGGCTTCGTCTGGCTGAAAATATCCCTATAGCGCATCACAAAAGCGAAGCTGCGAACAAAGATGGTCCTGTTCTTCCCGTCAAGATTTACAAGTTAGTCAGGGGCATCGGGAAGGCCTACCGCAGCAGTTCGTTGATGTTATGCTGACTTATAGCTCTTCAAGTCCGTCAAACGTTGCACAGATGGACAAGGGAGCGAGTCGCCCGGACTAAAGGAGGGTACATGGCTGCCGAGACTACGGCCTTGCCGATGGAAACGCCGCCGGCCAACGCTGCATGGCAGCGCGTGCAACTTGCGCGTCACCCGAAAAGACCGCACGCCCTCGATTACATTCAGCGCCTCATCCAAGACTTTCAAGAGCTTCATGGCGATCGTGCATTTGCCGACGATCCCGCTATCGTTAGTGGTATCGGCTTTCTGGAGAACAGACCGGTGGCCGTCATCGGGCAACAGAAGGGCCGGGACACCAAGCAAAAACTCTATCGTAACTTTGGCATGCCGAAACCGGAAGGCTACCGCAAGGCCCTGCGGATTATGAGGTTAGCGGCAAAGTTCGGTCATCCGGTCATCACGCTGCTTGACACGCCCGGCGCATACCCTGGTGTGGATGCGGAGGAGCGCGGGCAGGCGCAGGCGATAGCGTCTAATCTACGTGAGATGTCCCGTTTGCCCGTTCCGGTGGTGGTCATCTGTATCGGGGAAGGCGGGAGTGGTGGCGCGTTGGCGCTTGGTGTCGGAAATCGGGTCTACATGCTGGAGAACGCTATTTACAGCGTCATTTCACCGGAAAGTTGTGCCGCCATTATTTGGCGTGACTCCGGCAAGGCGGCACTCGCAGCTCAGGCACTAAAATTGACTGCCTCCGATCTGCTCCGGCTCGGCCTCATAGATGGTATAGTGCCCGAACCTGGCGAGGGTGCACATGCGGATCCGGATCAAGCGGCGGCCTTTTTGCGGCAGACTCTGCTTCAATCCTTGCAGGAGTTGTCACAACTCAACGCGGAACAATTAGTGCAACAGCGCTACGCCAAGTTCCGCCAGATGGGTAACTTTTTCGCGGAAGGAGAGGTCTAGACGATTGTTGGACTGTTCCCGCACGTTGACGGTCCGGGCTAAGAGGAACTGCGCGGCAGTATGAAAAGCGACGGGCTACCGAACAATTTGGAGCAGTTTCACGTCTAGTAGCGAGGGGGTTTCCCGCGTGGCAAAGCGAACCAAGATCTGGCTGTGGGTGCTGGCATTGCTATTCATCTCTGTGGGCACGTTCATTGTAGTGAAGAAAAGCCGTGCGGGGATTGTCACGGTGCAATCTGGCAGGGTAATCCGGCAAGACCTTCAGTCCGTTGTGACCGCCTCGGGGGAAATTAAGCCGCGGAATTACATAAACATCGGTGCTAACGCGATGGGCCGGATCACGGAGATTCTGGTAAAAGAAGGCGACCACGTCCGCAAAGGCCAGCTTTTGGCTCGCCTGGAGTCCATTCAAGCAGCAGCCGATGTACAGGCCCAGCGCGCAGCTTTGAGCTCAGCTGAGGCTGATGCATCGGCCGCCGAGTCTGCGGTTAGGGCAGCTGATGATAATCTGGCGACGACGCAGGCATCATTGGACAAAGCTAAGGCCGAGCTGGAACGGACCGTGCTCAATTTCCGAAGGGCAGAGGAACTTTACAAAGAAAAACTGATAGCCCGCCAGGAATTCGACCAACGGAAAGCGGAGTTCGAATCAGCCAGCGCTGCACTACGGGAGGCAGAAGCTCGCTTGCAGCAAGCTCGTGCGCAGCGTGCGCAGATGGTCTCCCAACTTGCAGCTGCGCAGAAGCGCATAGCGCAGATACGGGCTACTGTTGTACGGGCGGCCGACGTCCTGGAAAAGCACCAAGCTATCTCCCCGTTAGATGGGGTTGTTACAAATCTGCCTGTTCGGGTTGGAGAAACGGTAGTTCCCGGGATCCAGAACTCGCCCGCCAGCCTGATAATGACCATAGCCGACATGTCCCTCATCACAGCCGAGGTTAAGGTAGATGAGGCGGACATCGTCAACGTGAAACTCGGACAAGAGGCTGGAATCACCATTGATGCCATCCCAAACCGGACTTTTAAGGGACGGGTGATTGAAATCGGCAACACAGCGATTCTGCGCTCAACCGGTTTGGCTGCTTCCCAAAGCGCAATATCCAGCCAGGAAGCCAAGGATTTCAAGGTCGTCATCGCTCTGGACAGCCCACCTCCCGAAATTCGTCCCGGACTTTCTTGCACGTCGAAAATCACTACAGCGACCCGTCACGGCATCCTGACAATTCCGATTCAGGCACTCACTGTCAGGCAACGTGGCGAGCTGGAGCCTCAGGCAAAAAAAGGCATACAGGCTGCTACAGCTTTAGATCCTGTCAAGGAGAAGCAAAGCAAAGAGGAGGTCCAAGGAGTTTTTGTGGTGACCGATGGTAAAGCCCTTTTTCGCAAGGTAGAGACCGGCATAACCGGCGCGACCGACATTGAGGTTCTAAACGGCCTTAAAGAAGGAGAGGAGATCATCACCGGTACATATAAGGTGATTCGGACGATCCGCAGCGGAGCTCGTGTGAAAGTCGATAACAAAGCCCCGGCAATAGCGGCCGAATAAAGGGAAATAAACTAAAAACAATGGACACGGAACATGGCAAAAACAGCAACAGAATTACTTGATCGTGGCGAACAACTGAAGCGAGACGGAATCGTAATCCGGACATACGACCTGTGGAAAACCTATGTCATGGGAGATCAGGAGATTCATGCCGTCGCCGGCGTCGATTTGGAAATCCGCCGCGGAGAATATGTTGCCATCATGGGTCCTTCGGGTTCGGGTAAGTCCACACTGATGAATCTCATCGGATGCCTGGATACGCCGACTTCCGGCCTCTACTATATCAACGGAAGTTTGGTGAGCGAAATGAACGACGACGAGCTGGCTCGTATCCGCAACAAGGAAATCGGTTTCGTGTTCCAAACCTTTAACCTCCTGCCGCGGGCCACAGCCCTACACAATGTCGAGTTGCCGCTGATTTACGCCGGGGTATCGGCCGAGCAGCGGCTAGAAAGAGCTAAACAAGCTATACGACAAGTAGATTTGGAATCGCGGATGTATCACAAGCCAGCGGAACTGTCCGGGGGGCAGCGCCAGCGCATAGCCATTGCGAGGGCCCTGGTCAACAACCCCTCCATTCTACTTGCTGACGAGCCTACAGGGAATTTGGACACTGCCACCGGCAACGAAATTATGGCTCTTTTTGAACGGCTCCACAAGCAAGGCAACACCATTGTGTTAGTGACCCACGAGCATGACATCGCCATGCATGCCCACCGGGTTATCCACATTCGTGACGGTAAGATTGAACGCGACGAAACCATTAAGTAACTTGGGCTGGCCACCGGCTTCGAGGCAGCAGGCTAACCTGGGCACATGGAAGGCCTCCCCCATGCCGGCAGACGTTGGGGTGCGCAAATGCGCGGCACTTCGGTCGTTAGGGGTAGGAGGCATTTCATGGAATGTATGAAAACCGCTTAGTCCGATATTTGGTGGGTAAGCTTATAGGCTTGTATTGCTGGCGAGGCATGAACGGCACCGATAGTCTGTCTTTCTGCCCACAAGCGGTCAAGCGTGGTTGACCGCGCCTTGCAGTTTGTGTTAGCGTGAGCATTTTGAGCCTCTATCGGCGGCATCAGAAGTACAAAAAGACGCTCCACATCCTGCATCTACGATGGATCAAGTACTGAACTCGCTAGGTGGGCTGCTGCTTAAAGCCCTGCCAACATTTGTTCTCGTTATCTTCTTACATTTTTACTTGAAACTGGTTTTTTTTAAGCCGCTCGATAAGGCATTACAACAGCGCAATGAGGCTACTGAAGGGGGCCGCAAGCGGGCTGAGCTGCATACTGAGCAAGCGGCGAAACTGTCTGCTGAATATGAGGCTGCCATAAGCGCGGTGCGTAGAGATCTCTATCAGGAGCAGGAGATGACGCGGCGTCGCTGGCATGAAGAGCGGATGGTCGCCATCGGGCAGGTTCGCCAACAGGCGGCGGCTATGGTGCGCCAGGCCAAGGCGCAGTTAACTGAACAAGTGATACAAACCAAAGCCACGCTGGCCTCTGAAAGTGAACAGATAGCCAGGAAAATTGCTGATCGTATTTTGCGGGAGGGGCAAATTTGAAGCGCCGCTGTCTGTCTCTCGCTTTTGCGGTCACACTTGCGGTTACGGCAAGCCTATGTGGTGAGAAGGGCCATCTCGATACTGAGCATGGGTCCGGCAAAAAACCATCTCATCAAGCTCCCGATTTCACCTTTTGGCGGTGGGCCAACTTCTCTATCCTTTTGGCAGTGGTCGTGTGGTTAATGGCGAAAAAGGCCGGCCCATATTTCCACACCCGTAGCCGTCAGATCCAGGAGGCTATCGCCGAAGCCTCCCAGCTGTTAGAAGAAGCAGAGAGGCGTCTTAAAGAGGCAGAGAGCCGTCTGGGGAACTTGGAAAAGGCTATCGAGGAATTACGGCGCCAGGCCCGCGAGGAGCTTGTCGCCCAAAGTCAGCGCGCCAAGTTAGAGACGGAGCGAGCTTTGGCGAAAATTCAAGCTCAGGCTGAAATGGAGATTGCAGCCGCTGTACGGGCTTCGTTGAGAGAGCTTAAGGCGTACACGGCCGCCCTGGCCGTGGATTTGGCGGAACGTAAACTGGCTAGCGAACTCAGCCCAGATCGGGATCGGGCATTGGTCCGCGACTTTGTATCAGGCCTGAAATGTTTACATCCTGCTGCGCCGCGTGGCGGGGAGTCGAACTGATAGTAACTTATGCCGCTGGCATTAGCATTCAGATACGCAAAAGCGCTGGCTGATTTGGTGATGACTCCGGGCTCTGAGGTGAGTCCGCGCGCCGCGCTCGCTGAACTTGATGTTTTTGAAAAGCTTTTCGCCGTCACGCCCGAGCTGCGCAATGTGCTACTTTCCCCTGCCGTGCCGCCTGTGAGAAAGCGCGCGTTGATCCGCCGTCTGGCCGAATTGGCGGGCATTTCACGCGTGGTAAGGAACTTCCTTGGTGTGGTCATTGACCACCGGCGTACCCTCCTGATCCCCGAGATTGTATATGCCTTCCGATTACAAATCGACGAGCGAATGGGAGAGGTGGAAGCGAACGTGGCTTCAGCGCGCGAGCTTACTCAGGATCAGAAGGATGCAATTCGGGCTGAACTTGCGTCGTTGACGGGGAAAAAGGCCCGCTGCCGGTTCGCGGTCGATCAATCTCTGATTGGTGGCGTGCGGGCGAAGATAGGTTCCACGATCTACGATGGTTCGGTGCGCGGGCAGCTTGAGCGGTTGCGCCGCAAGTTAATGGAATAAAGATATGCCTGAGATTCAAGCCGATGAAATCACGCGGTTATTGCGGGAAGAAATAGAAAACTTCGAAAGGGCGGTCAGCGTCTCTGAAACCGGCTCTGTCATCTCGGTGGGCGATGGCATCGCGCGTATCCACGGTCTCGAGCTCGTCATGGCTGGAGAACTCATAGAATTCCCCCATGATGTAGCCGGCATTGCACTGAATCTCGAAGAGGATCAGGTGGGTGCAGTACTGTTGGGCGACTATACCGAGATCAAAGAAGGCGATGAAGTCCGCCGCACGGGTCGGATCATGTCGGTGCCTGTGGGCGAAGCGCTTATAGGTAGGGTAGTCGACGCGCTAGGCCGGCCAATTGACGATAAAGGCCCGGCGGAAACAGAAAAATACAATCCTATTGAGCGTCTGGCTCCTGGGGTCGTCGACAGGCAGCCGGTGAAGGAACCGCTGCAAACCGGCATCAAGGCCATTGACGCCATGATTCCCATCGGCCGTGGGCAACGCGAATTGATCATCGGCGATAGGCAGACTGGAAAAACTGCTATTGCGCTCGACACGATCATCAATCAGAAAGGCGGCGACATGATTTGTATTTATGTGGCCGTAGGGCAGAAGCGGTCTACGGTGGCGCAGGTGGTAAAGATCCTTGAAGACCACGGGGCCATGGACTATACCATCGTGGTGGCCGCCACGGCGTCGGACCCTGCTCCTATGCAGTACCTCGCACCATACGCGGGGTGCACGATGGGAGAATATTTCCGCGACTCAGGCCGCCATGCGCTCTGTATTTACGATGATCTGTCCAAGCACGCTGCGGCGTACCGTGAAATCTCATTATTGCTGCGGCGGCCTCCCGGTAGGGAGGCTTACCCTGGGGACGTGTTCTACCTCCACAGCCGCTTGCTGGAGCGTGCGGCCAAACTTTCCGATGCCCTTGGAGGGGGCTCTCTCACGGCTCTACCGGTGATTGAGACGCAGGCCGGTGACGTTTCCGCCTACATCCCGACGAACGTCATCTCCATTACAGACGGACAGATTTACCTCGAGGCCGACTTGTTCAACTCGAATATTCGGCCCGCGATCAACGTAGGACTTTCCGTGAGCCGTGTCGGGGGAAATGCCCAGATCCGGGCCATGCGTCAGGTGGCCGGCTCGCTGCGGTTAGACTTAGCTCAATACCGCGAATTGGCTGCTTTTGCCCAGTTCGGCTCTGACCTGGACAAAGCTTCGCAGGCGCAATTGAACCGCGGCCGGCGGCTGACGGAGATCCTGAAGCAGGGACAATTCAGGCCACTGCCGGTGGCTAAGCAGATCCTCGCTATTTTCGCCGGCACTAATGGTTATCTTGATGACCTGCCAGTAGAACGGGTTAGAAACTTTGAAGAGCAGCTCTATGAATTCGCTGACAACGCGCGGCCCGAAATTCTCAACAAGATCACTGAGAAAAAGGTGCTCGATGAGGAGTTGCGCTCGGAAATCCACGGACTGCTCAAACAAGTGAAGGAGCGCTTCGTGTTGCAGCGCCAAGCCTAGCGTACTGCATAGCTATGCCGAGTTTAATCGACATCCGCCGCCGGATTCGAACGGTCCGGAGCACCGAGCAGATCACCAAGGCTATGAAAATGGTCTCGGCTGCCAAGCTGCGGCGCGCTCAGGACAGGGTGCTAGCGGCCCGACCCTATGCGCGCATGTTGGAGAATTTGATAGCTGACGTTTCGGCTGCCGTGTTAGCCGAGGAACGGGCTACCACCCAGCCCCTGCTGGCGCGTAGACCCGAGCGGCATATCCGTCTTATTCTGGTCACTGCGGATCGGGGTCTGGCTGGCGCTTTTAACTCTAACTTGATCAAAGGAGCTATATCGTTTCTTGAGCAACATGGCGAGGGCGAAGTTGATCTGGTAACCGTGGGACGCAAAGGGCGAGATTTCTTCCGCAAGCGCGGGGCGCCCTTGGTAGATGAGCGCATCGGCATGACGGAAAAGGTGGTTTATGCGGATGCGGTTGCGCTTGCCCGCGCCGTGATGGAGCCGTTCGCAAGCGGCGACATCGACGCAGTTTACCTACTCTTCAATGAGTTCAAAAGCGTCATCGCACAGCGGCTATCGATCAAGAAAATTCTTCCTTTAACACTGCCCGAGAGCGCGCGACAAGTGCAATTTATTTACGAGCAATCTCCGGAACGGTTACTTGAACAATTGTTGCCGCGGTATGTGGAGGTGGAGATTTACCACGCGTTATTAGAGTCGGCAGCCGCTCAACAGGCGGCCCGCATGACGGCCATGGATGCAGCGACATCCAACGCTGCCGACATGATTGAACGCCTGACGCTGTATATGAACCGCGTGCGTCAGGCGAGTATCACCAAAGAAATCATTGAGGTAGTGAGCGGAGCTGCGGCGGTTGGTTAACGTGCGCGCAGGAAAGGGTTTGATACGCGATGCAAATTGCAACCACAGAGAAAGTGATCGGCAAGGTGATCCAAGTGGCTGGGCCCGCCGTGGATATTCAGTTCCCAGAAGGCCAGATTCCGGTCATCTATACGGCGGTCCGGATCACCAGCGAGGGCTTCAATGTCCCTCAGCCCATTAATATTATCGTTGAGGTCGCACAGCATATCGGGGAAGGCCGCGTCCGCAGCATTGCCCTGCAGCCCACCGAAGGGCTGGTTCGTGGCATGAAGGCGGAGAGCTTGGGCCATGCGGTCATGATGCCAGTTGGCAAAGAGACCCTCGGCAGGGTGCTAAATGTAATTGGTGAACCGGTCGACCATATGGGACCGGTGGAGGCGACTAAGTTCTACCCTATTCACCGCCCGGCACCTGCTTTCGATGAGCAATCGACAGAGCTCCAGATGTTTGAGACCGGCATTAAGGTGATCGACCTCATTGAGCCGTACTTGCGTGGTGGCAAAATCGGCTTGTTCGGCGGCGCCGGCGTTGGCAAAACCGTGATCATCATGGAACTGATCAACAACATCGCCCTGAAGCATGGCGGGGTGTCGGTGTTTGCCGGGGTGGGTGAAAGGACCCGCGAAGGAAATGATTTGTGGCTGGAAATGCAGGCATCGGGCGTGATCGACCCGAGAGACTGGAAGAAATCGAAATGCGCTTTGATTTATGGCCAGATGACGGAGCCACCTGGCGCCAGACTGCGTGTAGGACTTAGCGGACTTACTGTGGCCGAATATTTCCGTGACGAAGAAAACCAAGATGTTCTGCTGTTCATAGACAACATTTTCCGCTTTACCCAAGCTGGCTCTGAGGTTTCGGCCTTGCTAGGGCGCATGCCCTCGGCTGTGGGCTATCAGCCGAACCTGGCTACGGAGATGGGCGAGCTGCAAGAGCGGATCACATCGACGAAAAAAGGCTCTATTACTTCCGTACAGGCGATTTACGTGCCGGCAGACGACTATACAGATCCTGCCCCGGCGACGACCTTCGCACACCTGGATGCTACTACCAACCTTTCCCGGGCGATCGTTGAGCTTGGCATTTATCCGGCTGTGGATCCGCTGGCATCCACGTCGCGCATTCTCGACCCACGGGTTGTCGGTGAGGAACATTACGCCGTGGCCCAACAGGTGAAGCAAATTTTGCAGCGCTACAAGGATTTACAGGATATTATCGCCATTCTTGGTATTGATGAGCTTTCCGATGAAGACAAGCTTACGGTAGCAAGAGCTCGCAAGATCCAACGGTTCCTGTCACAGCCATTCCATGTGGCTGAAGCCTTCACAGGGCGCTCCGGCAAATATGTGAAGTTGGAGGACACGATCCGCGGTTTCAAGGAAATTGTGGAAGGCAAGCACGACGAAATTCCAGAACAGGCTTTCTATATGCAAGGTACGATAGAGGATGTTCTGGAAACCGCGGAGCAGATGCGCAAGGTAAGTGGGTAATCGGTCATGGCCGAAGTTTTGGAACTCGAAATCGCCACCGCCGAGCGCTTGCTGGTGCGGGAGCACGTAACGGAAGCACAGATTCCCGCCGCCAATGGGTATATCGGTGTACTGCCCGGGCACGCGCCGCTGCTTTCCGAGCTTGGCACTGGCGTTTTGTCGTACGTATCGGAAAGGCGTAGGCGCGCTTTAGCGGTGAGTGGCGGATGGATAGAAGTGCTGGGGGATTCGGTGCGTGTTTTGGCAAGCGCAGCGGAAAAGGCGGACGAAATTGACGTGCACCGGGCCGAGGAAGCTTTGAAAAGGGCACGCAGCCGGCTTGAACGCTCGGATCCGACTCTCGACATAGCACGGGCATTGAATGCGATGAAGCGCGCGCAGGCCCGGTTGGAAGCTGCACAGAAGGGGTGAGTGTAAGGGCGGGGTGCATGACCGCCCTGGTTGTGCGGTACACTCAAAAGAGGAATCGGGCCGTGGCGCAGCCTGGCTAGCGCGCTTGCTTGGGGTGCAAGAGGTCCCGGGTTCAAATCCCGGCGGCCCGACCAAAGAAATCAAAGACTTACAGACCGCAATCCCTCAGAAAACTCCGTTTGGTGTCAGTTTGGAGTCCAAAATTTGGACGCCAAGGGTGATGCTCCCCATTCTCCAACTCCCCTTCGGTTGGCCATGGAGGCCATAACATGCGTCTTTTCGATTCTGCTTCCTGCGAAGAAGACAACATCGTTTTCCCTATACATGCACTTCATGGCTGCCATGGCCTCGTGGTGCGACCCTGCGGGAGCCCGCTGCTGCCGGTGGGGCGGCGTAGCGGGACCGCTCACTGGATCGTGGCGCTTACGCCCGGAAACTCTGGGGCGCCCGGCGCGCCGTCCGCTGGCGGTGCTTGCGGAGGTTGGACCGTGGCTGCCCCGCGGCCCGTGTGAGCTTCTCCTAGATTCGCCTCGTCAGCTCGTTCTGCCGCTCCGGCGGGACGAACGTGTACTCACACGTCATCTCGAGGCTGCTGTGGCCGGCGATCTTGGAGGCTTCGATGGCGCTGCCGCCGACTTGTTGCCGCCAGGTGATGTTGGC